>Ga0307380_10003355_pt1 | contig 22164 bp, 12 predicted proteins | sample UN3MG_FD_202239 | JGI IMG/M metagenome (GOLD analysis project Ga0307380, IMG submission 202239) | Soil microbial communities from Risofladan, Vaasa, Finland - UN-3 | ecosystem: Environmental > Terrestrial > Soil > Coastal area > Acid sulfate soil | place: Finland: Risofladan, Vaasa | collected... | reverse complement strand
TTTTTTTACTTTTAAAAGTACCATCCACTTCGTTTTACTCAGTGGCTGCCACCCGCCGTTTTACTCAGTGGCTGCCACCCGCCGTGAATAATCTGTGAGAAATATTGTTAGAAAAAACGTAAAATTATGCTTGCAACCATAGAGAACATCTTTAATTTTCCTGCTGGTCCACACAAACAGCACGAAATCCGATTTTTAAATCAGGTTTGTCAGGGCGACAATAAAAGCGATTAGCACAACGGTATGAGATGATGTCTCCGGAATAATCGCCACGAACAACTCGATCATCACCGGAACTCGGCCCTTCAGGGTCTACTTCGTTAGTATCTGAATAACTGCCGTACCAGTCCTGGCACCATTCTTTCACATTGTCAAACATGTCATATAGGCCAAACGAATTTGGTTTATTCTGGCCTACTGAATGAGTTCCTCTAATGCCGGCAGCCCTTCCATCGGAGGATTCTAAAAATAAACCGTGATCTTCAATATTTAATGGTGTGTTTGTTCCAGCTCTGCAAGCATATTCCCACTGCTCTTCAGTAGGTAAACGATATGTCCTTCCCTGTTTGACACTCAACCATTCACAAAAAGCACAGGCATTATTCCAGGATATCCAGCGTACAGGATAATCCGAGCCCGCCTCTGGCCTCTTATCTTCTAATAAAATATGCCTTAAATAATTGCCCTTTGATTCTCGCCTGCCATTGTAATTGCTTTCCTTTACAAATTGCTGATATTGGGCATTAGTTACCTCATAAACTCCCATCCAGAAACCTTCGCTTATCTTAACTCGATGCTGGGGGCCTTCATCACGGCGCCTACGCTTCTCGTTCAACGGACTGCCCATCATAAATTCACCGGCAGGTATATAAACAAACTCCATCGTTACGGCGTCACCCAAATCAATGGTTTTCTTCTGCAAGCCGGTAGATTTTTCTACGAACCGATGTTCGGGTTTATAATTACCTTTGACTTCGGCAAGGTCTAATTCATAGGCCAATCCTTCAAGGCCGGCTTTTCTTGTTATACCTGATGCAGTTTGCTCAAAAGTTATTTGCGGAATTTCAATGAATATTTTGCCGTTGCCGGTCAGGCTTGATTTATCGAAATATATCGTACTTGACCTGCTGATATTGGAATAAGCCTGTGTTATTCCTTTGGGGACATTAAATGGAATTTCATAGATTTGATAATCCTTATATTTTTCCTGAAGTTGCGTTATCCTTCCATTTTCATCTTCCTCGCTGATTATATCAACAGCTTTTGCCAATTGGGACTTGCCATTTTCTCTTGACCAAAATGTTCCTTCCAATAAAGCATTATAATTTCTCAGGAGCAATGAGAATTCGGAGTTTTCCGGCGAGCATGCCATAATTCTGCGATTAGAGCCGTCACTATTCTTAATCGCTTTAATTACCTGATATTCCCCAGAAAGTTTCCATTCTTTTGGAAATATTAAATAAGCATAAGTATTTGCCGTGTCCTCGGTGAATATCTGCGAATATAAGGGAATCTGGTCGCTTATTTCTTCATTTTGAGGATCTGTACCATAGCAAAAGACAAGTTTATTCTCATCAAATGCTACGTCTATCGTTATTTCAAGATGTGTTCCTGAATCTTTTGTTATTTGCTGATAACTGCCGATATCATTTATTCCGTTCGCCTCTTTTTTCAATAGTCCTTTTACTGCGGGAAGTTGGGTATTTGTTTCTGTAGTATCTTCAGCTTGTGTGAAATAGGTGAAGGTTGATGTATATGATTTAGAAGTAAACGGATTATACTTTAAGAGCGTTTTGATATAATCTGAAACTTCAGCTTTAACGCTTTTAACAGCATAGTCTTGCGCGGTTTTTCCTTCCTGATTAACAGCATTAACATCAGCCCCATTCTCAACAAGAAATTTCACTGTATCCAAATGCCCCTCACTTGAAGCCCACATTAAAGGTGTACTGCCTTCTACATCGCTAGTAGTACGAGCATTAACATCAGCCCCTTTTTGAACGAGAAATTTCACTATGTCAAGATATCCATCTTTTGAAGCATACATTAAAGCTGTATGACCGCTTAATCTGCCGGTAGTGACAGCATTAACATCAGCACCTTTGTCAACAAGAAATTCCACTATATTAAGATATCCACCTTCTGAAGCAGATATTAAAGGTGTATTACCCATAATGCCTGCATTAATATCAGCTCCTTTCTCAACGAGGAATTGTACTATATCTAAATGTCCCGTCGATGAAGCAATAAATAACGGTGTATGACCGTTTAATCTGCCAGTATTGCCAGCATTAACATCAGCCCCATTCTCAACGAGGAATTGTACTATATCCAAATGTCCCTTTAGTGTCGCTATAATTAAAACAGTAGCACTTTTGATAACAAAATCAGTATTACTAAAATTAACATCGCCACCTTTCTCAACAAGTTGTTTGACCTTTTCAAGATCACCATTTTTAGCAGCGTTAAACAATTCCAGGTTCAATTCACTCATATCACCAGCAACCGAAGTGCTTTTCTTAACAGGCTGTTTAACCCGGCCAACATCACCTTTTTTGGCAGCGTTAAACATTTCCTGATTTGATCTACTTGTTTCATCCGTAACCGAAGTGCCGTCAGATAAAGCCTTTATTATTGTTACAGCAGATATAACAATTGCTATTATTAGCATGGAAATTATTACACTTTTTTTCTTGATCATTTTTACGCTCCATTACCTCCAGTCAATTAATTTCAATTATAAATATCAAAACAAATATCATCTCTGAAAAATTTACAATATACTTGTGAACCTTTTTCAAATAGGAAGCAACCATCTACCCGTTTATTGTAAGTTAGATTTGCCATAATGGCTTGAAGATAAAACCAATATTCTTTAGTTACTTCTGTGTTTTGTAATTGAGTTATTCTTCCTTCTCTCAGGCACCTCTCGCAACCACCTTTAGAAGATTACCAACAGATAAATAATGTTTTAATTTTAAACCATTTCGCTTTCGTAATCAACAGTATATTTACACAATTCCTTGTTCAACACATGGTCAAAATGTCTTAGAATTTGTTGAGATGACCATATTTAGCCTTATAGTTGTCATATTGGGTATTCACAATTGCGTCAAATCCTGTCCTTCATCCCGTGCAAGCGTCAAAAACAGCCTTCATATCAATGCAATATGTCAAAACGGCTTGTCAAACGTCTTGGTCCGGCCTGCAAGCCAGGCAACCTCCTCTTGTGACAGCGCCCTGTCGAAGATGCGGACATCATCAATCTGTCCCATGAAGAACCTGTCATTCGTTGAGGAACGACAACCTATAGTAACATCCCATTCGGCGACGATATTAAACGCATCCGGGCCTGTCGATTCCTGGGTATCATCCCGGCCATCCACATAAATTCGCACGTCCGAAGATGAGTTCGTGGCGTTCTCGTTTATTGTCGCCGCCACATGGCACCACCCACCACCGGTCACAGCGGTGAAACCATCGACCTGGCCGGCGCCATTGCCCATCCGTATGCGGCCGTTAGTGTGGACCCGGAATTCACACCTTTGACCGTTGACTTGTGTACCATAATACACGATTTCCTCGGGATCGTTACCCATGTATGTGGTCTTGATCCAGGCACTAATGCTAAAGGCATTCGGACCCAGAATACCCTTGTAGCCGGTTATCTCTACATAATCGTTGAGACCACGAAGGCTAATTGCCTGGCCGATCCTGCCCGGAACAAAAGTGGGACTGCCAACCACGGTGCCATGTCGTGCGTTGCCGGAACTGTCGCTGGTATTACCTTCGAATTCGTAGTGTACCTGCAATCCAAGTGCGCCAGGGTCTACCGGCGTGATCACCTGAGCGTCAGAAGAAGATAGCCTTATACCATCGAAGTAAACCACTCCCTGGCCGCCAACAGCTCCTACACGCTCAAAGCCAATGCTTAGCTCAGTGACGTTGCTGAGGCTCACACCGAACGAGGCCAGGTCAATATACCACATCTGCCATCCTATTCGCTTTAAGTTCTCGGCTTCACCATCGTATGTCACCTTCGAGCCATTGAGCTTCACGTACATCTGCTCATTAACAGAATTATTCGGATCGCCGTAGAAGTATACCACCAGGGCTTTAACGCCATACCTGATCCAATCCCGGCCGACACCCAAATCATCTGTATTAGCCGTGACCTCGGAATAAGCGGCTACGGTATTGTCGTAGAAAAGAGGCACAGATTGTATGCCGTCATAAACAATTGAGGTCTCCATTGTGGGTTGGAATGGCACATTATAACCTATGGTCGATCCGTTTGCTGTCGGGTTGGCAAATCCGTCTGACCACGTCTCGTATATTAACCTGCTGCCTGGCTCTCCTGAAGGAATGTCATTGTAGGCCTCGAAATCGTCCACAACAATATAGTCGGCTGTTGTAAAGCTCCACACATTGCCCTTCCATGGACTTTCGAGATTGGTATCATTTATCTCATCGATTCGCCAGTAGTAGGTCTTGTTCCGCTCCAGAGGGACTTCCGTGGGAACGTAACTGGTGTTCTCAAGCGATTGCCTGCCTCGATAGATTTCCGGTGTTGTTGCGACAGCTTCAGCTACAGCAGTTTCGTCATCGCCGAAGTAAACATCATGCTGGGCGGCTTTGCTACCGGCTTTCCAGCTAAGAGTCGGATTTTGTTTGACGTCGACTGTTCCGCTAATCGGATAAGGACCGGAGGACCACAGGGCCACAAACGGTTCCAGGTAACCACCCTGAATCACCTCGATGTCCCGAATGCCGGGGCCTTCCCAGGCCACCTGGCAGTGACAGCCGGAGCCGGTGTTGTCTGTCGTGACCCACAGGGCTTCGATGTAGTAACGTTGATTCGCTTCCAAGGCAATAGGCTCGGACGAATAACGCCAGTCGTTTCTCAGCAGCCGTTCTATCGGCACACTCACAATCAATTGTGTCTGAGTTCGGTCATCAGGAATGGTGCTCAGCCACAGTTCTGCAGGGCTATATGCACTCAGCTTAAAGCTATAGTTACCGGTAAAAGGTACATGCAGCCAGGCATTGATGCGTGCGCCATTCCAATCACCCAGGTTGGCATTGGAGTCGAACAGGGTCAGCTCGTTCACCTCCGTAGGACTATCAGGATATCGGGGATCGGCACGCAGGTCCTCGACCACTCGACTGTCAATACCCGTCCATACCTCAAGTGTGCAAGTGCCCAAACCAGGGTGTGTGGTTTCGAAGCTCCAGACCTCACCTTTTTGCAAACCATTAGCGGATTCCTCATCAACACGCCAGTAGTAACGCGTATCCGTGACAAGGGTCACCTGTCCATCTGCAACAGGCTGCCATGTTACGACATCAGTTTGTAAAAGAGCTTTAAACTCAGCAGAGGTCTGATTGGCATTAGCCACGGCCGCGGCGCTGGTCCCAAAATAGAGAATGTGCGATTGTGTATTTACACCGGCACTCCAGGTAAGTACAGGTTCCAAACCGATCAGCCGGGCACCGTTCACCGGGCCGGGATCATAAGCGGTAAGCGGCGCAATAAAGAAACTCCACACGTCCCCCCTGAGGGGATGGTCCGGATCACTTTCCCTGACACCATCAATCCGCCAGTAGTAGGTCTTGCCCGGCACAAGTCCCACAACCGTATGATGGATTTCGACCTGGTTTCCTCTAAATTCAGGGGAGGCGGGCGTTGCATTAGTCACGGCCTCAAGGTCGTCACCGAAATAGACATTGTCTGAAATCGTGCCGTCCGCCGGAGCCCAGCTCAGTTCAACCGTAACATCGGAGAGAACAGCGCCGTCCTCAGGCGAGGGTATCGCCGCCTTTTCCAGAGTATAAGCCAGAAGGTACTTGACCGCGTTCAAGAGTATCTTGCTGCCCTCCTCGGTCAGATTATATGCGCCGTTACCCGCCAAAGCCGGCTGTTTGGCGGTTGTGGCCTCGTCAACTCCGCAGCAGAAAAGCATGCGCGGTCCCGAGGGGGGATAACCCATGCTGATGTTCTGAGTGGTATCCCAGGACGCCAGCCATACATAACCGTTGTCTTCGCGCACACCTATCAGCGTACCGCCGGCTGCATCGGTGGCACCATCCGGGAATGTAGTCTGTGTGGTCACGACATCCACCAGACCGTTAACAATATTTACTCCCTCCATTACCGGATGGTTTGGTTCAATAACACGCATCGGTCCGGTCTCGTAGTGCCATGTGTCACTGGCAGGCACCCAGTTCCAGCGGTTGGCCTGCATGTAAAAGGCATTGAGGTTCAAGATCGGACGGGCGATCTTGCGGTTCCAATCAGCCTTTTCCTCTTCACTGTCGTCATACTGACGGGAGTCACTGTCCCGGCTGATAATGATCAGGTCCGCGCGGTTCAGCAACTCCAGATCGGTGCCGTCAAGGACACGCAGTTCCTGATTCGAGAAGCTCATGTCCAGGGTGTAACCCTCATTAGTCAACAGGTCGATAAAGCCCTGATCTGTTTTTCCGCCGCTCATGTCGTCCGCAACCCAATAGATCTTCGCGTCGGGATCGACCTGCGCCGGACAAACCCAAGCCATGGAAAACAGGACCACCAAACTCATACATAAAATATCACGTCTGTTCATGATTTTTCCTCCTTTCAAAAAGTGAAAAATGATTCTGCGACATAAAATATATTCCGCTACAATACGACCTCCTTCATATGACTCCAACCTCTCGTCTACAACCTTAAAAAAACTGCAGTTGATAAACGGAAAAAAGAAGAACACTCCTTTATATTATATACCAAATCGTCCTGTTACACGTAATGAAAAATATGCGGACTGTCCGAATCGAGTGCGAAAAAATTTGAAAATCCTGAGCTATCCGCCAAATTTGGCCTTTGGGGATGTTAATTCTACCCTAAAAAACCGTCGCCAAGAACAGATTGTCACTGCTCAACGACGATTTGCACCTTCTGTATGACGTTATTGCGTGATTTTGGGAAGGGGACGCGGCATGATTTGAGCGATGCCGTTGGCGTCGATTGTGCGGCAGCGAAGGTCAGACCTGCCCGGGCGCGGGGCCGACAGCAGGGCCGCCCAATCGACAAGCGTGTTGGGGATCGGCCAATTGCCGGCTGGTTTTGACGCGCCCATTGACTGCATCGAAACCTGTTATGTTTACTTCGCTATCTATCCGGATAGAGGGGCCAACCCCAAGATTGTCATTCGTCAGGTTGTCAAGCCTGTATCAGTGACGCTGGCCCCTCTAATGACCTGCTATTAGGCAATTGACGTATACGATTCAAGCATCAGCAACTTTGAACTGATTATGCCAAGCACTGTTTTTCGCTGAAAAATGCTACTCAGTTAATTGCCATTTACATCGGCTTACGGCTCTCGAAACGGATACAGCCTGATATCATCAAAGCACATCTTACCTGAACTGCCGGGCTGTAGATTGTCTCTGTCGCCTAAGCCAATAGACAGCTTGTCCAGATCGGTCAGGTTCACACCTGCGAACCGGTCCAGATTGATGCTCCATTCCGTCCACGCGTTTACCTGTGTGGCATTAGGATCATCGTTGTACACCACAGCAACTTTTCCGTCACTATTTGCCAGGGCCACATACATCGGCTCAGGATCGTTGCTGAGTATGCCGATATCCTGGTTCATCCACTGCGGACTGACCGTGCCGGTGATCTGGACGTTGGAGAATACGGCCTCGCATGTCGCATTCGCATTATGCGCCGTCAGTGCCAATCCTATATACATAGGTGTATTCATCGTGATCAGCTCACTGCCGGCACCAAGCTGCGTCCACGTACTGCCGTCAGCGGAATAATTGGCGTTAACACTGCCACTTATGTCCCGTTCTATCTTGACCCAGTATGGAGCGGTAATCCCATTTTTTCGGGTTCTGGTGGTGCTTCCGCCCGCTTCGGTCCTACGCTCGAAGTTGATACCGGCAACGGGCGTGACGACCATCATGGCGTGCACGGAATCCGCCTCCAGTGTATCGCGAATCATCACACCGGCCTTGGCCCAGCTGTGGGTCTGCTCCACGCTCTCGACCTTCGCTGTAATCGAGCCGGGTCCCGTGATCTGCTTGTAGGCGAAGTGGAACTGGTCGGAGGTGCCCCAGATATCTGAGCCCGCTGCGGTCATCGTGTAGGTACCTGCAGGTGCCTCTGTGAAGCTGCCGACGGACGCCGGATAACCTCTGAACCACAACGACAATGATCCAATACCTCTCATGGTCCAATCCCGACGCTGAGAGCTTAACATCATGGTCGCCTCCGAGTACCCTGAACTGTTGTCGTAGAAATACGGCATCGCCTGATTGCCCCCGTGAACAACAGCCTGCTCGGCATAAGGAGCATTGAGATAACCAACCTGCGAGCCATTTGCCGGATCGTTCCATCCGTCTTGCCACGTGCTATATATCTCATCGGGTGGAAAGTCGTTGTAGTCCTCAAAGTCGTCCAGGACAAAATACTCCTGTATGGTAAAGTTCCAGATGTCACCTTGCCATGTTGCCGGGGTCTCGGCTTCATTGACCTCATCGATCCGCCAGTAATAAGTATTGCCCAAATCGAGGGATAAGGGGCCATATCTTGCGTCGGTTACAGTAGTAACGGCAGCAGTACCGTCTATCACGGCCTGCTCGTCGGTGCTGAGGTACACCTCGTGCTTAGCCGCCTCTCTTCCCGCTCTGAAGCCAAGGGTCACATCAATGGGCTTGTCGATTGTACCAATTGAGATATCTGTTGCCCCTGAATCCGGGTCCGGCTCTCTTGCATAGACAGATATATAGAAGAAGCGAACCTCGCTAAGACCATATTGGTCCAGAATGCCACCCCAGTTGCTATTGGCCGTAAGCTTGACATACTTTGCCGGCACTCCACCCAAATCAATAATCGTGTTATGTGCATAGTTGGTTTGTCCAGGCGCCTGGGCAAACTCATGAGCAGTATCTAATGTTTGATAATCGATGCCATTGACCGAATATTCAATTGAAACATCCTTGAATCCGAAACCGATCATTGGCTCCAAACTGTCATTATAGTTCCATACCCACATCTCATTAAGCTTGTAAACCTTGTCGAACTCATATTTGATCCAGGTCGGCTGAACCCCGGTAAGGTCACTCAGCCACATAGTCCCGTCACCGGTTTTTGCATGCAATAAACCACTATCATCAAGGCCTGAGCCGTTTATGGTATTTTCAGGCCCTTTGTCCGGGGCGCTGCTGGAGGCCGTAGCAGTTATTTTCTCACTGGTAAGGGGGTAAGCAATGGGCTCAACAGTAAAGCTCCAGACGTTACCCTGCTCCCAGCTGGAACTGGGGATATTGGCCTCGTCTACTCGCCAGTGGTAAGTCCGGCCAATAACCAACCGAAGCTTTCCAGAAACAGGATAGTAGTTGGGGTCCTGGGTAGCAACCATAGCGACTGCGGAGCCATTGTTGACGTCATCAAAACTATCACTGAAGAAAATCCTGTGCTTGGGCGATGCTCCTTCCACATAACCACCTGGGGACCAGCTAAGGATCACATCTCGAGGTACATCTGTCGCCCCATTAGCAGGGTTAGGATTAAAAGCCAGCGTAGGTATTATGACCTGATGAATCTCGCCTTCCGTCAGAGCCCTGCTGTAGATGCGGACATCATCGATGAGACCGTTAAACTTCGGGGCGCTGGTTTCTTTGCTATTCCTTCCGATATTTACATTGTAATCACAGATACTTATAGGACCTGTAGATGCCGTGGTCGCTTCGAGCCTGCCGTCAATATATAATTTAAGCTGACTGCCGTCATAAGTTCCCGCCAAATGGTGCCAAACACCGTTGAATGAGCTGTCCACGGGGAAAGCAACACTGCTCCAACCGCTATCTCCACGAATTTCAAGATTTATGGAGTTGTTATTCTCGTGATTCAGCACATAAGAGGGGCCACCCTTTCTTATATAGGGTTTTCGCTCAGAATTGCCGCTATCATTCGTTTTGACCCACGCTGCAAGCGTAATCTGATTGGTAATATTAACGCTGGCATCGTTTCCGCAGTCAATGTAATCGTCGACCCCGTCTAATTGAATTGCACCACCGAGATATCCAGGTACCCAATCAATATATCCAGGCACCCACTTTGGGTCACCTTGGATTGTACCATCGTTGCCATAGTCACTGGAATCGTAAGCCGTCCCCCCGGAGCCCTCCTCAAACTTCCACCAGCCAACAAGACTCGGGTCAACCTCTTCGGCTACGCCATTTAGAACCAGGCCCAGTACCAAAACAAAAGAAGACAAATAAGTCAATTTTTTACACATGATACTCCTCCTTCAAAAAGATCAACGATTCACGGGTATTTATAACGGTATCAGGCAACACACCCAACATTAAATACCCAATTTTAGTCAATAATTACTTCCATTCATCACAGCACCTCGACCAGATTACGGATTTTCATCGACCCTGACGGTATTGGCGGATATACGAACTGCCTAATTGTTTGTGGCCGCATGAACATCCAGCAGTACAAGGGCAAGTGAGGGTGCTCCAGTAATACTTTCGTAATGGTTCGTTTTGACACTGGCTCTCGGCAAAGGATTGTCCTGCCAGAAAGTCTTAACCGATAGTTCCGCTAACTCGCGGGCTCGTTTGAGGTACACATCACGTTTCGTCCACCGGAAAGCCGCAAGCTCCGTACTAATTACCTGTGCGAACGTTGCAGGCCACACATCTGCATCTGCATCCGGAAACGAATCAAGGTATCCGTCGGCGGTAGCTATCACCAAGTCCCGATACTCAGCCTTGTGAACCTGTTCGTAACGCTCCTCGCACATCATTGCTACGAAAGCATTCGTTATGGTTCCACCATACCGCGACTCCCACTTTGTCGAATAGGCGATCGTCCCTTGAGCGTTTGTGGATTGTTGTGGCTGTCTCGTCGCACAGATCACTCTATTTAAAAATCCCTTATTTCGAGGATCATGAGGCAGGGAACAGTAGATCTCATCTTCGCGGGCAGCGAATTTTCTAAGACGCGACGCAAGTGGCTCTGGTACGAGTCCAGCGGCTAATTCACAATCAATGGCCATGGACAGTGATTGAGTAAGCACGGCAAACGACCTGTTTAAGCACTGGTTAATCAAACCCGTTTTCGGATGACGCCTTTCTTCAAAGCGGCTAAGCATCACTTCAATTGCCCGTAGAAAAGTTTCATCCTTTGTATGCACATAAGCCGATGCCCAGGTGTGAATAAAGTAACCTGCGTGTCTGGCAAACTCCATACCGTTCTTTTTGACTCCATGCTCCAAATAAGCCACTTGACGGTCGAACGCTCCGGTCGTCTGGTCGGAAATTTGATGATTCCACAATCCCAGGGCGAACTGCTTACTGGGACCCGGTGCAAGTTCATAACAACGGTCCCACAACAACCACCGTTCTGCCATTTCATGAACCAGCTCTTTGTGATCAGACTTTGCTTCATCAGCCATTGGATCCCAGTAAAGATGCTCACCCCACGCCAAAAAGTGCGTAGAAGGTGACGCGGCATGGTTGAAGAACCAATCGAGTTCCCGGTCGGCAACCTCCTTATAACGCGAAGTACCGGTAAGATCGCTTAAAATATACAATACGCGCAAAAGATCCTGGTCATGCTGAGGGTTCGCACCGACCAGAGGACCTTCCCTTCGATCACCTACGCGGTCATCACCATTCCGGATACCCAAGGGAGCAGACGGGCGCGTCGTCAGCGGTGCCAGAGACGACCGGTCCAGAGCACTGAGTATAAGCATGCTCTTCTGCGGGCCGTACCTATCCCGCCCATGCTCAATCATCGTGTCTGCATACCTTTTGACAATATCCAGAAATGGCCCGCGTTCCGCAGAATAACTCGCCTGAGCGAATATCGCGAATATCAAGGGTATTACTCGTGCTGCTGAAGTCCATCTTGAAGATGTTAAAACCTGAGTAATGCACGTCATAAAACAATCTCCTTAAGTAACTATTCTGGTGAATTTTTACAGTATCGGGCAACAAACCCAATACAAAACAATGAATTATTTATTATAATCTATGCTACTTTAAGTTGCAATGGCAAATCGGCTCAAACTTATTTTTTTTGTTTTTTTCGCACTCCCTCGCTCTCATTCGATTGTTACTGCTCAACGACGATTTGCACTCTCTGGATGATGTTATTGCCTGATTCTGGGAAGGGGCGAGGCATGGTTTGAGCGATGCCGTTGGTATCGATTGTGCGGCAGCGAAGGTCATACCTGCCCGGGCGCGGGACCGTCAGCAGGTCGTAGTCCCAGAGACCGTTGAGATTAAGCCATTGCTCACGAACCATTTGCGGAGTTCGCTTACGAGGGCTTGTCGGCTTTCTTTCGGGCCCTTTTGTTGGCAGTCTTCCTCGGTTTCTTCTCGGCTGGGGAGGCTTTCTTCTTGTTACGGCCTTCGCCCTGGTGGTCTTTGGCTTCGAGTTCGGTCTGCTGGCCCTTGTCGCCGGTGTGCTCCATCCATTGGAGCAGTTGCCTTCTCAGTTGCGTCTTGACCTCGGCGTACTCCGGGTCGTCTGCGAGGTTGTTCCACTCATAGGGGTCTTTGGAGACGTCGTAGAGTTCTTCGCCGGGGCGGTGCTGGTAGCGGCGGACCTTCTCGGCGGCGTCGGGGTCGCTGGCGGCTTTGGCCTGCCATGACGTGAAGATGCTCGAACTGACGCAGGCGTTCTGGAATGCGGCTTCGGGCGTGAAGTTCCAGATGTATTTGAACCGGCGCGAGCGAATGGAGCGGATGCCGTAGTATTCTGAACCGTTGATGATGCCGCGGGTGGTCATTTCGCCGTAGACGTATTTCTTGTGTTCTTTGGTTGTGCCGAGCAGGACGGGCAGGAGGCTCTTGCCGTCGAGGACATCCGGGACGGCGCCGCCGGCGGCTTTTATGTAAGTAGGCAGGACGTCGACGTATTCGATGAGTGCGTCGCTGACGGTGCCGGGTTTTATCCGGCCGGGCCAGCGGGCGATAAAGGCCGATTGCAGGCCCGTGTCATAGCAGGTCCACTTGCCGAAGGGGAAGCTCGATCCCTGCTCGCTGACGACTATAACGAGAGTGTCGTTGGCGACCTTGTGTTTGTCCAGCACAGCCAGAGACTCGGCGACCTGGCCGTCGTAGTAGGTGATCTCGGCGAGATAGCGGGTCATGTTCTCGCGGGTTTCTTCGGTGTCGACGAAGTAGGGGGGCAGTTTGAGCTCGGCCGCATCGTAGCGCGAGGGGTCACCTTTGTTCCAGGGCGTGTGCGGTTCGTTGGAGCACTGGAAGATGCAGAAGGGGGTGCCGGTTTCGACGCACTGTCCGATGAATTCGTCGGCGAACGCCATGTCCGGGTTGTTGTTACCGCCGTATTCGAAGGCAAAGGCCTCGGGCGGTCCGATGTGCCGCTTGCCGTTGAGGGCGACACGGTAGCCGAGGGGCTTGAGGTAGTGGACGACGCTTTGGATGCCGGGATTGACGTGCGTATGGTTGGGATATGCGCCGCTCTTGACGGGGTATATGCCGGTGTAGATGTTGTGTCGCGTCGGCGAGCACATGGGGGCGGCCTGGAAGCAGTTCTCGAACCGCATCCCTTCACTCGCCAGCTTGTCAATGTTGGGGGTGTAGGCCTGTCCGCCGTAGCAGCCGATATCGCGGAAGGTGCAGTCATCGGCAATTATGAACATAAAGTTCGGTTTCTTCGATTTGACGGCGCCCAGGGAAATCCGGCCTGCACAGGCCAATACGCCCATCGCCGCGGTCTTCAGGAATTCACGTCTTCTCATCGGGTCGCTCCTTTTGCAGAGGATATTGTGTTTGTTGTTTTGTGTTGACGGTTCAATTTATCTGACGTTTCCTATTTACCTTCATAAACTATGTTCCTGCACACTGGAATTAATCAGTTTACCCGAGATACCCGCCCCATGTCAATACCCTCGAAAGCGCAAACTCAGGGGCTAAGATTTTCGTCTGTTTCTTGCCGCAGAGAGTCAGTGTAGAATGGCGCCTTGCCCCACCATAAGGCCAATCGACATTTAGCCCTTTAGAATCGCTGAGAAAGAGCCAAAGGTGTTTGTACAGGACGAAAGAACGGGTATAATATGAAACAGAAATTTTGGGCGAGCTATTTGAGTTGTAATAGGATAGATGCGAGTTTTAGGGCGGCAGATAGGTTTTGAAAATACGGGATACCTTTAATTCTCCTTTAGGAAATATGAATGGCGTGTGAGCATGTGAAGACCGAAGGCCGTGCGGATAGAGAAAGATGATAAGTGCAGAAAGGAGCAAGACTATGCGGATGTTCGTTATGGTGGTGGCTGCTCTTGGTCTATGTGGGTGCGTTGCCACCCATGAAATTTCCATCATGCAACCTGAGGTGAAAATACTTGCGGCGAGTGGTGAGCCAACGGCCGGTGCGGTTTCCATCGATATTACGCCCCCACCCGGTATGCCGATGGGGGGATATTCGATACTGGCAAATAAAGGTAAGGGCTTTCGTACGCGTCTCAAGGCCCGAGTAGTGTACCTGAACGACAGTAAGGGACATTCTATTGCTTTAGTGCAAACGGATTTGCCTGCAGGGTCGCTGCTGCTGCATCACAAAGTGGCGGAAGCGGTGTCAGAACAAACCGGCCTGAGGCCGGGCGATATTGCCATTACAGCATCGCACAGCCATTCGGCGCCCGCTAATTTCTTCGAGAACGACTTCTACAACAAGCACATGACGAGCGGCAAATGGCTGGAAGTAAGCTTTCTTGATTTCGCTGCACAGCGTATCGCTCAGGGGATTTTGGAAGCCCATGAGAGCCGTCGTGCGGCGAAGGTCGCAACGGGTTACAAGGACATTTACGGCTACAACCGGAACCGGTCGCTGGATTCCTACGTTCTGAATGAAAACGTTGGAGATATCAGGATGGGTGATCCGGAAGCGGTTTTCAAAGCGGTTAATCCGGCGTTGTGTATGTTGCGGATTGATGTGCAGGATAATGGCGGCCATTACAAGCCGCTGGCTGCCTTCTCGAGTTTTTCGGTGCACGCCACGGCGTTGACGCCGCCAGTGGAAGTGTATAACGCCGATTTGTTTGCCTACGCGCAGAAGGACCTTGAATGGACAATCCGGCGCAGGTACTCCACGCCTTGGGCTGTTGTCCATGCCCTGACACAAGCCACCCAGGGGGACATGGCCCCGGCGCTGCCGGATCGTGGGAACCATATTTTCGGTTTTTCCCCGGTGAACTGGAAGGAGGCCAGAAAATTAGGAGAGGGCATTGGACGCGAGGCCATCAGCCTGTTCGAGGCCTTGGAGGATAAGCTGACGGCTGATATTTCTCTGGGCTCTTCGGTACGCGAACTAAATATTCGTGAACATAACTTAGTGGAGAATATCAAGCTGTGTAAGGACGCAGTAGTGGGCAATCCCCTTGTGGGGGGCGCCAATGAGCCCGCCGGGCTCTGGGTTGCGGCTATTCCCTTCCTGAAGGGAGGCAACGTGATGTCGCGTCGCTGGTTGTTCACTGACGGCTGTCAGGGTAATAAGCGGCATCTGTTCTTCTCATTCCTTCAACCACTGATAGAGCCGAAGGACAGCTTCCCCAATACAGTTATGTTCCAGCTTATTCGTATGAATGATACTGTGATTCTGCCGGTGCCGTTTGAGGTGACGGCCGAGTCGGGACGTCGGATGGCCGCGCGGGTGAAGCGGGAGTTTGTAGAAGCCGGTGATGACAGCATCCAGCACGTGTGGGTGGCGGGTAATGCCAACGGCTATTTCGGTTATACCACTACGCCGGAGGAATATTCGCGCCAGAACTATGAGGGTGGACACACGTTGTATGGCCAATACTCCACGCCTTACCTTACTGCACAGCTTGGTCTGCTGGCGCGAGATTTCAAGGCCAGGGGTGAGGTACAGGAACTGAAGCCGGAATGGAAGTACGAGATGAAAGCGAACACGTTCTACCCTGAAACTCAGGTCAGCACTGGGCAGAGGAAAGCATTGGCGCGGCCTAAGGCGGTGAAAGCGGAAAAATACTATGCAGAAGATTATATCGCTTTTCACTGGCAGGATGTTGGTCCAAGTGAGATTGATTTCCACGAACCGCTGAGCCGGGTGGAGCTTAAAATCGATGAACAGTGGGTGCCGATGTTGAAGGATGGGAAAGCGATCGATGACGATGGATACGATATGGAAGTGCGCTACCTGAAAAAGCTGGACGAGGGGATGGGCAAATACGAAGTACGCTGGTACAACCCCTTGCCCGGCGGTGAATATCGTTTCGTGATCGAACCGCGCTGCAAGCACGCGGCGCTGGTGAGTCAAGCGTTCATCTACAAAGGATTTGCTGATGGAAATGCCGCAGGAGTTGTGGAGAGAGAAAACTGAGGTGGTTCAACGACAATTTGCACTTTCTGGATGATGTTATTGCCCGACTTGGGGAAGGGACGCGGCATGGGTTGAGCGATGCCGTTGGCGTCGATTGTCCGGCAACGAAGGTCGTACTTGCCCGGGCTTGGAACCTTCAGTAACGCCGCCCAGTGGACGATTGTGTTGGGGATCGGCCAGCGGAGGGGGTTGCCTGCGGTGTCGAACTGGCGTGGAATTGGCGGCAGCTTGCCTTCAGGAAGGTCGCCACCCCAATGCTCCGGGGGCGGCAGGATGTCCGCATCCTTCCATTGACCATTAGCGAAGTAAGGGTCATCTAAAGGCAACGGCTCATTCTTCGGGATGAGCCAGTACTGGACCTTGCTCAGGCCGGACATACCCACCTGTGCGAGCCCTGTTATCGGAACGGCCTGGCCTGCTCTGACCTTCTCTGGGGTATGAATGAAACGGGCACAGGTTTTAAGGCGGCTGACTGTGTCGTTGTTCCAGGTGGCGTAGGTATCGTTCGACTGGGGGGTATTGGTCAGGATTATACGCTGTAGCCACTTGACCGATTTATTGCCGTAGCCGTCGGGGACAATCATGCGAACGGGCGCGCCGCGTTTGGTTGTGAGCCACTGGTTGTTGAGCTTATAGCAGAGGATGACCGGGTGTTCGCCCGGCGGGTCTTCCAGCACCCGGCCGATGGGCAGGGAGCTCTGGAATCGCTGGGCCGGGTCATCGTTGTGATAGCCGTAATAAAAGACACGCCTTACATTAGCAGTTGGTTTGGCCAGCCACACCACTTCACGCAGCGGCACGCCTTCCCACAATCCCATGCCGAACGGAGCTTTGCCGTTTGTGCAGGACATCACGCTCATGAAACGCACGGCATGTTTCTCGGCAAGCTTCATAAGCCCGTCAAAGTTAAGGGCCGTGCCCGAAGCCTTCGAAAGTGGCCGGTCAACTTTGGCGTCACTTTCGGGATCCGGTAAGACCTCAAGCTGCCAGGTCTCGCGTACCAGCCCCACTTCACGCAGCTTTTCGGGCGGCAATGTATGCGGAGGCGGCTTGCCCCGGCCGGCATTACGAAAATTCTCCTCGCGTGTGAGATACTCAAGTTCTGAAATGGCTTGTGCAAGTAAAGGATTTATCTCGCCGTTTCGCTGACGGGCCCACAACCGGGAAACACTCAAGCCGGCAGCTCCCGCCGCCCCGAGCTGGAGAAAGTAACGCCTCGTAACGTCACTGTGTTCTTTCAGGATTAGTTTTATCTTATCCATAATCTAAATTCGAATACATTATAGCTTTGTTACTTATAAGCAGTCAAATTCTTTTTATTAGAAAAGTTTTGCTCCCGTCTGTTTATTCTAAGAATCTTTTGCCAAATTCGGGAAAAGACCCCATCCGAAAGTATCTTGAACTATGTCTTTCTTTCAGTTAATATTTTACATAAATTTTTCGAAGGGCAATTTTACAAAAGGATACAAAAATGAAAGCAAAGAAGCATTTATTTGGATTGTCTCTATTCTTACTTCTTACAGCAAACATCGCAGTCATTTTCGACCCATCTCTCGCACAGGCTAACGGTCCCGCAGGCGACAAAAAGGTTATTTATAAGGCCATGGACATCTTTCCTCTCGTGAAACAGCACGTACACGGCTCCACAATCGTCGAGTTGCCAAACGGCGACCTGCTGGTGGCCTGGTTTCAGGGTTCCGGCGAACGCTGGGCGGATGACGTGGCGATTATGGGGGCACGGCTTCAAGCCGGCAAAAAGAACTGGAGCAAGCCATTCGTTATGGCGGATGTGCCGGGATTTCCAGATATCAATCCTATACTGTTCATCGATTCTCAGGACCGTCTCTGGCTGATGTGGTACACCGTAATAGCAAACCAGTGGGAGACATCCCTTCCTAAATACCGGATCAGTCAAAACTACATGATGAGTGACGGGCCGCCGGAATGGTCATGGCAGGATGTTCTTTATGTCAAGCCTGGCGATCCGGCCGAACGAGGCATACAACCGGGCGACCGATTCATCAAGTCTATCGAAAGACAAATTGAGGAATACAAAACATATCTGTCTAAAAGTGACAACAAAGCAGAGCAGGCAACGCTCAGCATGATAGACATGTGGAAAAAGGAGCTTCTTGCCAAGGCAGGCGGTGAGGATATGATTCGCAAAGGTATTCTTGTCGACGCGGCGGGCCGGCAAACCGACAAGGAGCTTGGCTACCCGTATTTCAGGCGAATGGGCTGGCAAACAAAAAACAAAGCCGTTATAATTGATGGGGCCCGAATAATCATTCCCCTCTATTCCGACGGATTCAGCTTTTCATTGATGGCCATGACGGATGACGGCGGCCGGACCTGGCAGTTCAGTGAGCCGCTTGTGGGACCGGGAAATATCCAGCCCAGCATCGCTGAGAAAACCGATGGGACGCTGGTCGCCTATATGCGTGACAACGGACCCGCACCCAAGCGTCTTCACGTGAGCACGTCCGCAGACAGGGGACTTACGTGGAGTCCCGTGAGGGATTCCGAGCTGCCGAATCCGGGATCGGGCGCCGATCTCGTCACTCTGAGAAACGGCCACTGGGCTTTGGCTTATAATGATACCGAAGACGGCAGGCACAGCCTTGCAGTTTCGATTTCTACCGATGAGGGAAAGATCTGGAAATTTACCCGTCACCTTGAACGTGATATGCGTGAAAGAAATATAGCGACCAGTAGCGCCTATCCGTCCATTGTCCAGGGTCGTGACGGCACTCTGCACGTGGTGTACAGTTACCATCATAACGACCGACAAGATGCCCCGAACAAGACAATCAAATATGCACGGTTCAATGAAGCCTGGATTAAACAAGGTAACACTACAAAACTTAAATGAGAGATTATCGAGGAAATCCATGAGAAGGCGAGAATTCATTACGAACGCGGCAGTTGGAATGGCAGCATTGACTGCGGGCCGGGCACAAGGTGCTAACGCAAAGGGCACCAGGTATAGGGTCGCAGTAATTGGCAGAACCGGCCAGGGTAACTACGGTCATGGGCTGGACCTGGTGTGGAACGATATAGACCAGGCACAGGTCGTGGCAGTAGCTGACCAGGATCCCCAGGGCCGGGCTCAAGCTGCAAAACGACTCAAAGCACCGAAAGCTTATGCCGATTATCGCAAAATGCTTGAGAAAGAGAGACCGCAAATCGTAAGCGTGGCTCCCCGCTGGCTGGACTGCCATCACGACATGGTACTGGCATGTGCAGAGTTCGGCTGTCATATCTTCCTTGAAAAACCCATGTGTCAAACGCTTGAGCAGGCGGATGAAATGATCGCTGCTCTCGAAAAGCAGAATCTGAAACTGGTTATCGCTCATCAAACCCGCTACAGCCCGGCGTTGCAGTTTACTCAGCAAGTTATCGCCGACGGGAAATTGGGGGATATACTTGAACTGCGAGGCCGGGGCAAAGAAGACCGACGTGGCGGCGGCGAGGACCTGATGGTACTCGGTACTCATATCATGGATTTGATGCGTTTCTTCGCCGGCGATCCGCAATGGTGTTTTGCAACCGTGAGGGAGGGCCATAAGCCTGTTACTAAAAACGATGTACGTGACGGTGCCGAAGGCATCGGGCTCCTCGCTGGAGATGAGATTCATGCGATGTATCATTTTGGCGGAACAAAGATGGGCTATTTTTCTACACAGCGAGCCAGGCACGGAACATCGGAACGTTTCGGGCTGCAGATTTTTGGGACAAAGGGAATACTCACAATGACGACCGGCGCTGCGCCGGAGATATGGTTCGTCGAAGATCCCTCCTGGCAACCGGGGCGCAGCAAGGCCCGGTGGAAGCAGATTACCAGCGCAGGAGTCGACAGGCCGGAAACCCTCAGTGATCCTCGGCACCTTTTCGGCAATCGTCTAATAGCCCTCGACTTGATCCGGGCCATCGAAACGAACACTCAACCGAAGGGCAGTATATATGACGGGCGAGCGGCCTTGGAGATGATATTGGCAGTATATGAATCACATCGCCTGAATGCGCCGGTCGATTTGCCGCTGAAGAACCGCAGACATCCGCTGACACAAATCACTTAATCGCCGATAACTAATAACATAACCTTTCGGGCGGACTTTGTTGATACAAAAACAGCTATTTTGGGTAGAAATTGCTTGACTTTGGGCTCATTATTGTGTTATAATAGCTTTTATACCCCCTTATAGGAACCTCTGGTTACAGAACTCAATAGAGGTGCAGTCAGGTGGGAGCACTACTATTATGTATGCGTTTGTTACCTTAACAGCAAGTCATCTAAAGAAGCTCAAGAAACATCTAATCAATAAGGCCCGGAAGTGCCGGGCTTATGTCGAAAATGCACCCAGCCTTAAAACTATCATTACAGAAATCACTTCTCCTGCATTTATAAAGGCCCAGATATTAGGGCTTTTCAGTAAAATCAGGCTGGACCTGTGGATTATCAATGGAGATGAGGTTTCCAGCGGCCAGAGACTCGATATTATTTACGCCGGACATGAAATGAGTAAGAATTATCTGATTAAGCTGGCTTTTGGCAGTTCTTATAAAGAGAACTATATTGGGAAAAAATGGTTATGGAAAATCCCTAAGATAATTAAAGAAGGCAATCATAATTGCTCTCTGACGGTCATTGAAGTATCCGAATCATTCGGCATATTGTTTGAAAAAATGAAATGTCTCTTTATTCCGCTCTGGATTTACGGGGAATTTGACTATTCGGGCGATAATTCTCCTCTTCTCAAGAAAACGACCTTAAAATCAGATATCATGAAAATAAGAAAGAACAAGCTTGCATTTGAGGTGACAAAGGAGCCCTCTCAGCTTCATAATTTCTATTTCAATATGTATGTACCATATATTAAAAAGGCCCACGGCAACAGAGCTGGAATTTGGAGTTATGATAATGTAAAGAAGGAATTTAGAAAAAATGGTAAGTTGCTCCTCATCAAAAAGGAAACCGAATATATAGCGGGGGTCCTGCTTCGTTTCAAGAGCAATAGAGTAAAGATTTGCCTGGTCGGCGTCAAGGATGGCAACCTGGAGTACGTTAGAGATGGTGCCATGGGAGCCCTGTACTGCTTTTTAGTCCGCTATGCGTCAGACAGGGGCTTCACAAGGTTTGAGTCAGGAGGATCAAGACCTTTTTTAAGGGATGGAGTATTACAATATAAAAAGAAATGGAACCAAAGGATATCTAAAAGTGACAAAAGGGGCTTCTTTATAAAACCACTATCAAAAACAGAGGGTGTTAAAGGATTCCTTTTGAACAATCCTTTCATCTACAAAGACAAAACTGAGCTAAATGGAGCTATATTTGTGGCAGGTGATCATACTTTATCCGAAGAGGATTTTGCAAAGATTTATAAAAATTACTACTATATAGAAGGTCTATCTAAATTAGTAATTTATCCGCTTGAAGAAGCTAATAGCAGATTGCGGAGTACTGTACCTCCAGAGCTTTCAGATAGAATAACGATGCGTTCAGCAGAAGGCATATTCAAACAGTAAGATAGAAAGTGTGAAAATTGCCTTACGTTATAGGACGCATTTGCCATAGCCAGGCAGAACGAGGTATTTTGTTTCCACCTCACTGGACTCTTTAGTTCTGAGCGATAACTGAAAAAATTGCGACTCATCGCCCGAATTGCAAGTCAGCTTACTTTTCAACAATACGAATTTATTGATCGGAACTTAATTTTTCCTGATTTTTGTTGTTTTTTAGGGCTTTTAGATAAAAAATCTTCTTTAACAAAAAATTTTTTGTTGACAAT
>Ga0307380_10003354_pt1 | contig 22167 bp, 20 predicted proteins | sample UN3MG_FD_202239 | JGI IMG/M metagenome (GOLD analysis project Ga0307380, IMG submission 202239) | Soil microbial communities from Risofladan, Vaasa, Finland - UN-3 | ecosystem: Environmental > Terrestrial > Soil > Coastal area > Acid sulfate soil | place: Finland: Risofladan, Vaasa | collected... | reverse complement strand
TCGCAACGATCTCCCGTGTGGGATTGACGTACGTGACCTCGCGCTGAACGCTCGTCGTCAGATTGGCCAGGGTGGCAACGATGGTGACCACGTTCTGCCCTTCAACCAGGCGCGCGCGCCCACGGAACGTGCCCTTCCGGCCGACGCGCACGCGCTCGCCGTTGACGGCGACGGCGACGCCATCCTCGGTACGCCCGCGCACCGGGGCCAGCGCCATGGAGGTGGAGGTGCCGGCTGCCGGCTCCATCACCTCCAGCAGCGGCCCGGTGATGTCTCCCACCTCCTGCCAGCTCTGCTTTTCCGCCTCCGACATGCCCCGGAGGTCGAAACCACGCCGGCTGACGACGGCGCACCCGCCTGATTGCACATCGCGGGTGGCGCCGCTATCGCTGCCGCTGATCTCGACCTCGCCGCGGTAAACCTGCAGTTGCGTGGTGCCGTCGGGCGCGACCTTGACGTTGAACATCGTGCCGCGCACGGCGGCGACGATGGTCGGGGTTTCCACCTCGAACTTGGAGCCCGGCTCGAGCGCGCCACGGACGCGGATCCAGATCTCGCCGAGGTTGAGGCGAAACGACGAGCGGCGGGTATGCTTGGCCTTATTGAGCCGGCAGCGCTGGATGACGAATTCGCTGTCCGGCCCCAGCTCGACGCGGGAGCCGTCGGCCCAGTGCAGGCCGACGCGGGCGCCGGCGCCGGTGCGAATGCGCTCCCCCGCGCGCACCAACATGCCGATCTCCGCCGGGCGCGAGTCCCCCCCGCGCACCACCTGCACCGTCCCCGCGCGCTCATCCACCACCGCCAGCATCTCCACCACTACCACCGTCTGCGCCACTACTATCAGCATCAACAGCAGCAGCACGAAAGCGACGATGAGGATGACGGCGGATCTGTACATGCCAAGCCTAGTCGCCGCCCGGCGATGGGGCGACCCCCTCCGGTTCTTCTCCTACCCGGCTCACGGGCAGCACAAACGAGAATTCCGAGCCCTTGCCCGGGCCGTCGCTGCGCGCCCAGACGCGCCCGCCGTGAGCTTCCACCAGCCCCTTGGTGAGATAGAGCCCCAGGCCGGTGCCGCGGATGCGTTTGGAGGCATCGCTCTCGATGCGCTGATAGCGCTGGAACAGCAGCCCCATCTGCGCCTCGGTCATCCCCAGCCCCTCGTCCGCCACCGATATCAGCACCCGGCCGTCGTCCTGCGGCCGGCCGCTGATGCGGACCTGACCACCTCCGGGGGAGTACTTGATGGCGTTGGAGATGATGTTGGTCAAGACCTGCTCGATGCGGTCGGCGTCGGCGTCGATGACAGGGAAGGCGGGCGGGAAATCCACCTCGAAACTATGCTCAGCCGCGGTGGCCGCGTTCAGCTTCACCATTCGCTCCACCATCGCCGGCATGTCCACCCGCCCCCAGTTCATGGGCAGTGCCCGCCCCGCCTCGATGCGGGAGGCGTCGAGCAGCTCGTTGATCATGCTCAACAGCCGGTGGCATTCGGTCTCGATGATCTCGAGGAACTCCGCCCGCGTCTCGGCGTCGAAGTGCCCCTCGGCGTCGGCGCGCAAGGTCTGCGCGAACCCCTGGATGGAGGTCAAGGGGGTGCGCAGCTCGTGCGACACCAGGGACACGAACTCCGTCTTCATGTCCGACAGCTCCTGCAGCAAGGTGACGTCGCTGAGCACCGTCACCACTCCCACCGACCGCCCCTGGTCGCCGGCGATGACATCGGCGCTCGCGCTCAGCACCAGCCGCTTCGGCTCCTCGATCACCACTTGCCCGCTCGCGAGACGCCCGGGCTCGGCGCGCGCGGCCTCGATCACCTCCTGCAGGCCCGCGATCGCGAAATGCCGCGCCAAGGGCTGCCCCTCGACCTCGCGCCGGCCCACTCTGAACATGCGCTGCGCCGCCGGGTTGACATAGAGGACGCGCCCCTGCATGTCGGTCATGATGACCCCGTCCGCCATGTTCTCCAGCAGCGCCTCTACCCGGTCCTTCTCCAGGCGGAGCTGCGAGTTAGCGCGCACCAGCTCGCGGTCGGCGAGCTCGATCTTGCCCTCGAGCTTCTCGTAGAGCTCGACGTTTTCCAGCGCCACCGCCGCCTCCTGCGACAGCGCGTTGAGCAACTCCAGATCGCGCTCCCCGAAGGGCTCCCGGCTGGGCTCGCGCACCACCTGGACGACGCCCATCACCCGGTCGTGCTGCCGCAGGGGGATCAAGGCAACCGGTCCCACCATGAAGTCCGCCGCCCGCGCCACCTCGCGCGAGAGGACGAGATCGCCGCTCGCATCCGCCACCAGCGGTACCCCCTCGCGCCCCACCCGCCCCAGCGCTCCCGCGCCCAGGGGCACTCGCGCCGTGCGCTCGCTGCCCACCAGCACCAGCTCGTCGGCATCGGCGTCGAGCAAGTAGATGTCGGTCCGGCGCGCGCCTGCAAGCTGGGTTATCTCCTCGCGGACGGCGTCCAGCACCGGCCGGCGAGAGGTGCTGGCGGCGATCATGCGCGTCGCCAGCGCCAAGGCGCCGAGGCTCGACTCCAGGCGAATCTTCTCCCGGTCGCTCGCGCGGTGGCCGTGCGCGGCAACCACCAGTCCAACCATCGCTGCTGTGAGCGCGGGGGTTACCGCATTCGTCCACAGCCCCGCCGTCCGGAACAGGTAGGCGCTCACCGCGACCACTCCCAGGCCCGTCGCCGCCCCCGCGATCATGGCTCCCCCGGGGCGCAGGCGCGGCAGCGCCAGCCCCAGCGCGATCGCGATCCCCAGCGCCACTAGGGCGTTGCCGAGGCTCCCCAGCGGACGGATGAAGTCCCCGCTCAGGATGGTACGCAGGACGTGCGCGTTGATCTCCACCCCCGGGCACGCCGGCGCCAGCGGCGTCGGTCGCGTGTCGGACAGCCCCGTGGCGCTGAAGCCGACGAAGACGACCCGGTTGCGGAAGAGCTCCAACGGTACCTTGCCCTCCAGCACGTCGGCATAGCGTACCACCGGGAAATGCCGATAGCCGCCCCCGTAAGAGATAAGCATTTCGCGCGCACGGTTGAGGGGAAGCGACCGGTCTCGCAGGCGTAGATCGCGCCCGCCGGACGAGAAGCGCGGCTCGCTCGGCGCGTCCAGAAGGTCGGCGGCAACTCGCAGCATCAGGGAGGGGAAAGGCTGACCCGCGTGCTCCACTACCATCGGCGCGCCGCGCACGACGCCGTCGCGCTCGGGGAAGACATTGACCGCGCCCAACCCCGCGGCGGCGGAGGCGATCTGCGCCGGCGGCGCGCGCAGCTCCGACATGCGCACGCCGTAACGCCCCACCCGCAGCGGCCGCCTACCCTCCACGAAGCACACGGCGAGATAGACATTCCGCGCCGCGCGCAGCGCCCGCGCGAACTCCTCCGACCCCGCCCGGGGCTGGCCGAAGAACAGCAGGTCGAACACGATCGCCCGGGGGTGGCCCTCGGTCAGGCGGCGGACGAGCTGCGCATGATGGGACATCGGCCACGGCCATGGTCCCAGGCGCTCCGGGTCGAGGCACGCGTCGTCCACCATCACGATGATGATGTCGTGCTGCGGGTCGTCGGAGGTGCGGGCGGCTAGCTGGAGGTCGTATGCCCGCCATTCGAGGCCGCTCAAGGCGCCGCGCAGGGAGAGCGCCGCCATCGCCAGACCGATACCGAACGCCCACGCCAGAGCTGACCGATGTGTGGCCGACCGTGGCATCATTTGCTTCCGCCGCGGCTGCGGGGCCGTCCGCTCGTGGGCGGCCCCGCCCCCATCCGCCTACCCGGCCGCCGCGAGGTTACGAACGATGTCCCCGCGGGTGACGATGCCGACGACACGCTCGCCATCGGTTATCACCACGCGGTTGATGTTGCGCTCGGTCATCAGCGTCGCCAATTGCTCCAGCGACGCGCTGGGCGACGCCGTGATCACTTTCTCGGTCATGATGTCGGCCGCGGTCGCCGCCAGCATCTTGCGCACTTCCCGCTCGTAGTGCGCCGGGTTCTCCAGGAATATTATCCCCTCGAGGAATGGGATGTAACGCGGAAAATGCGGCCGCGCCGCCCGCACCACCAGGTCCGCCTCGCTGACGATGCCTTGCAGCTTTCCCTCGGCGTCAACCACCGGCGCGCCCCCGATGTGGTGCGCCGACAGCAGCTTGGCGATCTCCGACACCGGCGTGTCCGGGGCAACGGTGACGACGTCCTTGGTCATCAGCTCGCGTGCTTCCATGGTCAACCCTCGCATGCCCGCCGGGGCGCGGTGCCCGGGCCGCTGCCCCGTCTCCGCACTCCATCATTGGGCGCGACTTCGGTGAAGTCCTTGTGCTGAACGAAGTGGCTAGGGCCGACGAGTCGGCCCGCCACGGCGGCCCATCGGGCCTAGCCGCCGAAGAGGCGCTTATCTCGCGCCCATTCATCGTTGACCCGCGCAGGCGGCTATCTTCCCTCGCCCTCGCGGAAGAGCTCGCGGGTGGTGTGATGGTCGGGCTTGATCTGCAGGCGATTGCGGACGAAGGCCACGCTTTCCACCTTGCCCGCTACGCCCGCCGCAGCCGCGCGCAGCTCGGCGGTGGCTACAGCGCCGTCGAGGAAAACGACGCCGTTGACATACTTCACGGACAGATCGAGCCCGGCAGTGGTCTCGTCCTCGTCCAGCGCCTTGCGGACTTCGTGTTCGACATGTCCGGCCTCGGTCATGGTTCCCTCCGGTCGCCCCCCCGGCGTTGGCTGGTATCCGATCGGCCACATTATAGCCCATAACCCCGGCCTGCACAACGACCCTCAGCTCCCTCAGCGCTTCGCCTTGACGCTGCTTGTGAGCGGCGGCTATACTGGCCCCCGGTGATGTGATGAAACGTGCGACCCTGATTCACAGCCCCAAGCTCTCCGGTTACAGCATAGGCGCCGGCCACCCCCTGCGCCCCGAGCGCCTCGAGCTGACCTTCGATTTGCTTCAGGCATACGGAGTCGTGCCCTCTCCCCCCGACATCAATTGGGACGAGCCGAGCCTGCCCGACAAGCGCGACCTGCTGACGGTACACTCGAACGAATACATCGAGGTCGTCCGCGCGCTGGGGGAAGGGAAGCGCGTTGATCTGCCGCGGCGTTACGGTCTCGACACCCCGGACAACCCGCTCTTCCCCGGGATGTACGAAGCCTCGGCGCTGTGCGTCGGCGGCTCGCTGCTGGCCGCAGACCTCGTGCTCGACGGCAAGAGCGCGGTGGCGTTCAATATCGGCGGGGGGCTGCATCACGCCCATCGCAACCGCGCCGCGGGATTCTGCGTGTTCAACGATCCCGCCATCGCCATCGCTCATGTCCTCGAGCGCACCGACGGCGACGCCAGAGTCGCCTACCTTGACATAGACGCCCACCACGGCGACGGCGTGCAGGAGGCGTTCTACGACTCCAACCGCGTGCTGACCATCTCGCTGCACGAGACGGGGCGCTACCTGTTCCCGCATACGGGAGAGGTGGAGGAGATGGGAGCGCAGGAGGGTGTGGGCTGCTCGGTCAATGTGCCGCTGGCGCCGTACACCGACGACGAGACCTACACCTGGGCCGTCCGCGAAATCGTGCCGCCGCTGGTGGCCGCCTTCGCCCCCGACTTCGTGGTGAGCCAGCTCGGCGCGGATTCGCACTATCGCGACCCGCTGACGCATCTCGCGCTCACCACCCGCGGCTTCACCGAAGTGGTGGCGATGATCCGCGACCTGCCGGGCAAATGGATCGCGGTTGGCGGCGGCGGATATGACCTGCAGGTGGTGCCGCGCGCGTGGAGCCTGGCGTTCGGGGTCATGGCCGGCGTGGAGTTGCCTGATGAGATCCCGGCTGCGCTGGCCGCGCGCTATCCCGACAGCGACGGCCGCCTGCACGACACCGACGTTCCGCAGTTCGAGGACGACCTTCGCGCCGAGGTCAGAGCCATGGCCGAGGACTCGGTGGCCCAGGTCAAGCGCCTTATCTTCCCCCGGCATGGGCTTTAGGTCTCCCCCACCCCCTGCGGTCTTCGTTCGCGCTTCTCTCGCCGCCGCCACCTGCGGCCCAGGGGCACCCGCGTTTCTGTCCGCCCGGCGCAAACCGCGGCGGGGATAACCCTCGGCGGCGGCGAAATGAGCAGGCGGGACTGAGGGATGGACGCGCGGACGCTGCGAGTTCTGGAGTTTGACCGCATCCGGGAGATGATAGCCGGGCACGCCGCCTCGGCGCTGGGGAAGGAACGCGCCCGGGCGCTGCAGCCGGCGACGCGGTTGGAGGTCGCCCGCACCTGGCAGCAGGAGACGACCGAGGCGCGCGCCCTGGCCGAGAGCGACGGTTCGCCGCCGCTGGGGGGCGTGCGCGATGTCCGCGAGGCGCTGCGCGGTGCCGCCAAGTCCCAGGTGCTGGAACCGGGGGTGCTCCTCGACATCGCGGGCACCGCCTTCGCGGCGCGGCGGCTGCGAGCTCACTTGCTGGGGCGCGAGGCGGCAGCGCCCGCGCTTGCCGCCCACGCGCGTGCCCTTGGCGACTTCCGGAGCCTGGAGGACGAGATCGGGCGCTGCATAGACTCTCGCGCCGAGGTGCGCGATGACGCCAGTGACGAGCTGGCGCGCCTGCGCCAGCGGGCGCGTTCCCTGCGCGCGACGCTGGAGCAGCGCCTGCAGCGCATGCTGCGCAGCCCCCAGTACCAGCGCATGATCCAAGACCCGCTGATGACGACGCGCTCCGGCCGTTACTGCATTCCCGTCCGCAGCGAGTTCCGCAGCGAGTTCCGCGGCATCATCCACGGCACCTCCGCCAGCGGCGCCACCGTCTTCATGGAGCCGCTGGCGCTGGTGGAGCTTGGCAACGACCTCGCCCAGGCGCGCGAGGAAGAGGAACGCGAGCTGCGGCGCATCCTCGCCGGCCTCAGCGCCATGGTGGGAGCGGCCGCGCCCCGACTGGGGGCGACCTTGGAGGTGTTGGGCACGCTCGATCTCATTTTCGCGCGCGCCGCCCTCAGCCAGGCGCAGGGCTGCGTGGAGCCGCAGCTCAACGCCGACAGAGTAGTTGACCTCCTCGCCGCGCGCCACCCCCTGCTCGCCGGGGAGGTGGTGCCGATTGACATCAGCGTCGGCGAGGGCTTCACCGCGCTCGTCATCACCGGCCCCAACACCGGCGGCAAGACGGTGAGCCTCAAGACCGTGGGTCTGCTGACGCTGATGGCGCAGTCCGGGCTGCACGTGCCGGCGAAGCAGGGGAGCCGCCTGGCGGTGTTCGCCCAGGTTTTCGCCGACATCGGCGACGAGCAGAGCATCCAGCAGAGCCTCTCGACCTTCTCCTCGCACATGGCGCAGATCGTCGCCGTCATGCGGCAGGTGCCCGCGGCGGCGAATGCGCTGGTGCTCTTGGATGAGATCGGCGCCGGCACCGACCCGGCGGAGGGCTCGGCGCTGGCCAAGGCGGTGCTGACGGAGCTGCTCGTGCGCGGCGCGCGCACGGTGGTGACCACTCACTATGGGGAGCTCAAGGCGTTCGCCTATGCCCAGCCCGGCATTGAGAACGCCAGCGTCGAGTTCGACCCGGAGACGCTGATGCCCACGTATCACCTGCGCCTCGGTTTGCCCGGCAGCAGCAACGCCTTCGCCATCGCGGGGCGGCTGGGGCTGCCGCCGGACCTCGTCGCCGGCGCCCGCGCCAGACTCGGCCAGACGCAAACGGTGATGGAGGACGCCATCCGGGGCATCGAGGAGGCGCAGCGGCGCCTGCAGGCCGAGCGCGCCGCCGCCGAGCGCGAGCGGCGCGAGATGCAGGGGCTGCGGGAGGACCTGGAGCGCCGCCTGCGCGAGCTGGAATCCAAGCGCCAAGAGGTGCTGCGGGAGGCTCGGCGCGAGGCCTCGCAGGTGCTCAACGAGACGCGCCGGCAGGCGGCTGAGATCATCGAGCGCCTGCAGCAGGAGGCCCGCCGCAAGCCGACGCGCGCCACCGCCGACCGTACCGCGCACACTGCCCAGACCGAGCTTGCCCGCGCCGGCGAGCGGGTCGAGCAGGCCCTGCCCGTCCCTGCGGTACCGCCCACCGCGCCCCCCCTGGCGCCGGAGCCGACACGCCCGGTCACCTCCATCCGCCCCGGCGATGCGGTATTCGTACGCACGGTCGGACAGCGGGGCACGGCGCTGGGCATGGCGGACGAGGAGGGCATGGCGGAGGTGCAGGTGGGGATCCTCAAGCTCCGCGTGCGATTGGAGGACTTGCGGCAGGTCCCGGATGCGCTGGTTGAGCTAACCCCACATCTGGAGAAGGCTCGCGCCGTGCCGCCGGAGATTCACCTGCGGGGGATGCGGGTGGCGGAGGCGCTGGAGGTGTTGGAGAAGTACCTCGACGACGCGGTGCTGGCGGGGCTGAACGAGGTGCGCATCGTGCATGGCATGGGCACCTTCGCGGTGCGCAACGCCGCCCGCGAGCTACTGAGCAAGCATCCCCTGGTGCGCGGCTATCGCCCGGCGCGGCGCGAGGAAGGCGCCGCCGGCGTCACCGTGGCGGAGCTTCTCCCCCCCGGCGCAGACCAGCCCGGATAACTGGCGGCCTTGTCCGAGGACCGGACATTGCCGCGCATTCGCCGGGCCTACGCGCCACCATGCAGGCGGCCCGTTGTGGAATCACCTCCATGGCGGTTGCGCACGACGCAGCAGCGCGACCGTTACGTTCGCCAAGCACGGTTCCGACGGAGGCTTCGCATTCTCTATGGACGTCAAATGCGACTACCAGCGATTGCTCGCGCGCGCCCTCTCGGGCGATGACCAGGAGCAAGCCGGCAACGATGCCGCGGTCCTCGGCCGCCGGCTGGCGGAGAACGAGATCGGCCCCGCGGATGTCGCGCGCATCCACGCCGCGGCCCTGGATAAGCACCTCGCCGGCCAGGCGTCAGATCAGCGCGCCTTGGCCTTGCTGCAGGCGAGCCGGCTGCTCGCCGAGGTCATGCTGTGGCGCGGGCTGTCCGCCGGTTTGCTGCGGCACAAGCAGTGGGCGGACGCGGAGCTGCGCGAGGTGGGGCGCCCGCTTCCGCTTCCCCCTGCGGGGTCGCAGGCGGAGGAGATGCCGCCCTTTCGCCATCCGCTCGCCGAGGCGACCGCGTTCCTCGAGCGCGTCGCGGTCACCGACCCCCTCACCGGCATCTACAACGCTCGCCATTTTCATGTCGCGATCGAGGCGCAGGTGCAGGCGGCCGGAGAGTCGGGGAGCCTGCTGTCGCTGATCCTGCTGGATGTGGACGCCCTCAGTCGTCACAACGAGGTCTATGGGCGGCGCCACGGCGACGAGGTGCTGATTACGATGGCGCGCCTGCTCATGGAGACTACGCGACGCAGCGATTTCGTGGCCCGCTGCGGCGGCGACGAGTTTGCCATCATCCTCCCCCACTGCACCACCCGTCACGCCATCGCCCTGGCCGAGCGTATCCGCGCGGTCGTACAAGAGCACGGTTTTCCCGACTGCCTGACTGCCAGCCTCGGCGTCGCCACCTTCCCGGCGGACGCGGCCAGCGATCGCGAGCTGGTCAACGTCACCCAGCAGGCGTGCTACCTGGCGCAGCGGCTGGGCGGCAATACCGTCTGCACCGCCCTCGTCGCCGAGGCGGAGGGCATCCCGGCGCCGGAGGCCGAGGCCGCATGAATGTACGGGCGCATGGCCATGCGCCCGTACAGGGCTTTCCCCCGCTGCGTCGAACGCTACGCTGTATCGTAGGGGCGGTTCGCGAATGGCTAGGCGGCTAGGTCTGCTCTGCAGACCGCCGTGGCGGGCCGATTCGTCGGCCCTAGCCACGTATGGCCGCGGCGGCGGCGCTGACGAGTCGGAGCCTGGCCGCCCCTGCCGCGGGAGAAGCCTCCGGTGTCACTGCGCGACAAGATCGTATCTCGCGAGCAGGCGGCGCAGATCGCCGCCGACCTGCGCGCGCAGGGCAAGCGCATCGCCTTCACCAACGGCTGCTTCGACCTGCTGCACGCCGGCCACGCGCTGTACCTGGAGCAGGCGCGGGCGCTCGGCGACTTCCTTATCGTCGGCCTCAACAGCGACCGCTCGGTGACCGCGCTCAAGGGGCCGGCGCGCCCCATCGTCAGCGAGACGGAACGCGCTCAGACCCTGGCGGCGCTCGCCAGTGTGGACCTGGTGGTCATCTTCCCCGAGGCGACCTCGGAGGTGCTGGTGCGCCTGCTGCGCCCCGAGGTCTTCGTCAAGGGCGGCGACTACACCAAGGCGACCATGAACCAGGAGGAGAGGAACCTGGTCGAATCCTACGGCGGCGAGGTGCATCTTATCCCGCCGCTGCCCGAGAGCTCCACCACCCGCCTCATCGAACGCATCCTCGCCGCGCACGGGCGGTGAGGGCGGAGCGAGACGATTCGCGGATCACTCAGATTGCGCACAGGAACCCGAACCTAGGGGCGACCGCTTTGGCAGTGGCGACAGGTCAATACAAGCCGGCGCGTCGCGCTTACGGGCTGGGACTCTGAAGGCCGCTGGGGCGCGGGCCGAGGGAGGGTGCGATGCGCAGGTATGCGTGCGTCACATGGATCTCGCTGATCGTTGTCATCGCGGCGGCGGCATTCCTGATTCTTGTTCCCATTGCGCACCTGCGCAGGGAATCCCTGATATTTGAGGGCGGCGAGCGTGCCCGCCGCAAGGATAAGGCGCTGATCGAGCGGCAAGCCCGCCAGCGACCGAGTGACGCGCAGGCCTGGCTGGCGCTGGCCCTGCGCACAAGCTGGGCCGCGACCGATTCCGTGCGGGTGAACGAGGACGCCTTTTCGCGCGTCTTCAAGCTCAGCCCCGAGTGGGCCGCCCCCCACCTGATGCTCGGAGCGATGCTCGCGACTCGGGTGCCGCTCGGCCGCTATGACGAGTTAGCCGGCGTGTACCCGGAACGAGCCGCACTGGCGAGGCCGTGGGCTAAGCCGCTGACGCCTGAGCAGCGCCGCGTCATCGCGAAGGCGCCAGACGCTTTGCGCCAGGCGCGGTCGCTGGACCCCAACAATGCCGCCCCGGACTACCTCCTCGCATACCTGGCGCTGGCGGAGCATCGCGACGGCCACGCGACCGCGTTCCTCAGCGCGGCGCTCACCAAGAACCATTGGGGCTTAGGCCAGCGCGAGGCTCAGATCGCGCTGTATGAGGCGTACGCTCGGGCGTTGCCCGGACTGTCGGCAACGGTAGAGGCCGACTTGATGTCCTACCGGGCGCTTGGCGCCAGCCGAGCCTTCCGCGAACTGGCGTGGTTGCTGACCGCCATGGCGGTCGAGGCGCAGCGGCGGGGAGAAGTCGAGCGCGCCGTGTTCCTGCGGAGGTGCGTGCTGCACCTGGGCCGGCTTCTGATGGCGGAGGGCTACACCGCAACGGACGCGATGCTCGGCTCCGCCCTCTGGAGCATCGGGGCCTCTGACGCGCTGACGCCCGCCGAGCTGGCAGCAGTTGAGGCCAAGCTGGGCCCGTCCGGACCTGACCTGACGGACCGCGAGCGGTCGCGTCGAGCCCGGCTCTTGCGGCGTGCTCGGCAGGCCAAGCTGGAAGTCTATCTGCGCGACCATGGCCGCCCCGACATGGCGGAGGAGATCGCGTCAGCGCGTCCCACGCTGGAGAAGTGGCGCCAGGAGCTGTCTGCGGCGATCAAGCGCGAAAACAGCTTCTTCGTCTGGTATACGGCTTTGGCCCGATTGGCTGATGCACTCACCTTCGTGCTCGCCGCTGGGGGGTGGCTGGCGCTGGGCGGCGTTGCCTACCTGTTCGCATGGGCAACCCGAGCATGGTCGCGCTCAGCGCGCTGGGCGACGCAGATACGGGGGCTGGCGATTGGCTTTGTCCTTGTGGCGGCGGCGTTCCTGGGCGGCGCACTATCGAGCGAGAGGCCGGCGTATCTGCGGGTGATCTCGGAGTCGGACTGGCCGGCGTTCGCGGCGGGAGCGGGCTTGCCACTGTTGGCAGTGATCATGGTCGTAGTCGGGTGGCTGCGGCGCCGCAAGCGCGCACGGGAGCAGCTGCCGGAGTTCTTCGCGCAGTGCACAGGCGCCCTGGCGGTCGTACTGCTCGTCGTGAGCGCCGGGTCGGTGGTCTATGCCAGCGCCTTGTGGCTGCCTTACAGGACCGCGACCACACGCTATATTCAGGAGCGGAAGAAGATCACGTACCAAGGCGAACTCGCCTACCTTGGCCTCGAGCCGCCGACCGCAGCGGTTGAGGGAATCCGCGATGGGCGCGGCGAAGGAACCGCAGGGGGCGGGATTTCGTCGAAGCGGTGAGGAGGATGTCTGCCATGTGGCGCGTGGTGATAGCAGTGATGCTGGCCGCCGCGACGGCGCTGGCGGTGGCCGGCTGTGGTGGCGGCGGAGACGCGGTGCCCGGGGCGGTGTCGGGGCTGATCGGCCCGGCGGGCGGACGGCTGGAGACGGGCGGCATCGTGGTTGACGTGCCGCTGTGGGCAGTGCCGGCGGCGGTGGAGTTCCTGGTCGCGCCGCTGGGCGCGGCCCAGCTCCCCACGCCCCCCAACGGACTGGCGGTGATGGCAGCGGGGCAGTTCGAGGTCTCGGGGGTCACGCAGTTCGCGTTCCCGGTGAGCATCACGTTCCCGCTGAGCGCGCGCCTGCCCGCGGGACGGACGCTGACGCTGTGGGAACATGACGGCGGTTGGGGTGACAGCTTGTTTGACGCCGTGGTCGCCGGCGACCGGCGCAGCGCCGAGGCGCAGGTCAGCCACTTCACCATCTACGCCGTTCTCGCCGACTACGCGCCGCTGAAGGTGGGCGCGACGTGGACTTATCATCGCATCGTGCAGATGACCCCGGACGGCGGGGTGCCCAACCCGCCGCAGGAGTCCACCATCACCGCGACCATCACCGGCACCGAGCAGTTGGGCGGGCTGGACACCTTTGTCTGGAGTGAGAGCGATCCGTCGAATACCAAGCTCTACCTGCACCGCGGCGCGACCGAGCTGACGCTGGCGGGCATCCAAGAGCCGGGGCAGGCGCTCGAGGTGCTGCCGACGCCGGCGAAGCTGCTGATGCTGCCGCCGGCGGCGGGGCAGACGTGGCAGGTGGCGTCGCTGCTGGACGCGGCCGCGCAGGCGACGGTGACGGCGGAGACGGTCACCGTGGGCGCGGTCGAGTACGACGCGATGAAGGTGCACATCGCTCCGTCGCCGCCGGCGGGGGGCTACCTCGACCTGTGGTTCGCGCCCGAGGTCGGCCCCGTCAAGTGGAGGCAGGCGGCGGTGGATCCCGGCGTGAGCACGACCGTGGTCGAGATGGACTTGCAGCCGCACTCCTTCCCGTGACGAACGAGGTGAAGCGCAGCGCCGGCGTCATCGCCGCCCGGCGGCTGACTTGCTGCGGCGCCCGCCGGCGCCCGCCGGGGACGGCCGTTCTATTGCTCGAGCTCGCGCTCGAACGCATCGTAGGCTTCGCGGTCGAAGAGGGAGAAGGTGATGCGGCGCACCGAGGTCTTATCCGCCAGGTGCCGGCGCGCCTCCTCGATCATGATGCGGGCGGCCTCGGTCAGGGGAAAGCCGCCGACGCCGGTGCCGAGCGCGGGCAGGGCGACCGAGGCGATGCCGAACTCGCGGGCGCGCCGCAGAGCCGAGCGCGTCGCGCGGCGCACCTTAACGGCGTCGGTCTGCAGGTCCTGCCCCATGACGGCGGCGTGAATGACGTAGTGCGCGGGCAACGACCCCGCGCCCGTGACCACCGACTCACCGATCTCCACCGGTCCCTGGCGCACGGCCTCTTGTTCGATCTCCACGCCGCCCTTGCGCTTGATCGCGCCCGCCACCCCGCCGCCCATCCACAAGTGGTCGTTCGCGGCGTTGACGATGGCGTCAACCTCCAGCGCCGTGATGTCGCCCTGGAACAGTGTGATCTCGCCCATTCGTCATCCGCCGCAGCCGGCCATCGCGACGCTCCGAGCGCAAGGCCAAGAGCACACCGCCCGGCCTCCACGACTCATATCCAATGGCCCGAGGCCGGCCGGTGCATGGCGGCTATGATCGCCGCTCGGGTTCCCCGGCGTAGCGCAGCCAGGTCATGGCCTGATGATAGCCTTCGAAGTAGATGAGCTGTCGCACCGCCGGACGCTTGCGTGCGACGGTGCCCCAACTCGTGGCGTCAGTGGCGGGATTGGCGGTCAGGATGACGACCAGCACCAGGTGCGCCACCGCCACCCCCGATGCGAATCCGAGCACCGCCCCCACTACCGAATCGAAGGACTCCAGGGTCAGCAGCACCTGGTTCTGGAAGAGCTCCGCCAGCACCAGCAGCGACACGGCGCAGATGACGAACATGACCGCGGTTGCCAGCGCTTGGTTGTTGTCCCCCGCCGGGAGAATGGCCGCGGCGCGCGCGAGCCTGGGCCCGACCAGCCTGGCCAGTCCGACCGCGCCCAACACCGCCATCAGGTCCAGCAGGGTCGAGCCGAATTGGCGTCTGCTCTGGGCGACGGCCGCGCCGAGGATGATCGTCACCACCAGCAGATCGAGCCAGATCATAGGTCACCCCGAATGTACGCCAAGATGACATAGAGCCTATCCTAGAATTCACACTCCACGGGCATGTTCCGAACCCTTCGCGTGCCGTCATTCCGAGCGCAGCGAGGAATCTGCCCCCGCTCAGGGCAAGCTCCGTGAGGAATCTCGGTTCGGAACGAGATCCCTCGCTGCCGCTCGGGATGACAGTCAGCCGGTTTTTCGGATAGGCTCATAGGTGGTGAGGGCCAGCCCCACCACGCCGCCAGGCCTGACCGCAGTCATGGCAGCTCCACCGCGAAGCTGGCCGCGCCGTAGCCGACCACCTCGCGCTTGTCGCCGGTGATGTCGCCCGAGGTGTAGTATGTCAGCAGCCGGCCCGCTGCCGCGCCCATGGCGCTGACGCAGTAGATCATGGTCGCCACCGCGAGCACGCCGCACATGGTCACGCCGCGCGCATCCACGGCGCGCAGCATCCCCGGCGCATCGAGTGCGAGTGCGCGCGCCAGCACCGGCCGGTCCTTCTCCGTCGCTACGTCGTGGGGTTCGAAATGAGTCAAGTCGCTGCTGGCGATGACCAGGCCGCGGCGCCCGCGCAGGGCCTCGGCGAGGGCCTGCCCCAGTTGCTCCAGGCGCAGGGCCTTGGCGGCGCCCTCGGCGGTGGCGCTGACCGTGCGCAGGGCGATAGGGACGATGGGCACGCCGTCGCCCAAGAGATACTGCAAGAAGGGAAGCTGCACCTCGAGCGCGTGCTCGAAGCGATGGGCGGCATCATCAACACGGGCCACGGGGCACTCGGCCAGGATGCGCTCGGTCGCGCGCAGGTCCACCGCCACGTCACCCAGCGGCGTGCTCCAGGCGGCGTCCCCCGACAGAGCCACCGCCTGGCCCATGCCGGTGTGGTTAGGCCCCACCAAGACGATGACCTCGGGCGCCCCGCCGCCCGCCAGCTCTTTGTAGCTCCAGGCCGCCGCGGGGCCGGAATACTGCAGCCCCGCATGCGGGCACAGCAAGCCGCGCACCAGACCCTGGCCCTGGGGATCAACGGCCGGCACCGAGCGCGGGCCGAGATGGTGGCAGAAGCACTCCTCCAACTCCGCGCGCAGTGCGTGCGGATCGTTGCGATAGAAGGTGCCCGCCACCGCGGGCCGTCGAATGGAGCCCATGTCGCCTCCCCCGAAACGCCGCGTGCTCCCCCCAACCAGAGTATTCATTATAGCATAGCGGGCGCGCTGTGGGGGCACTGCAGGCTCCGGGGGCGACCTCGAAAAGCGGGGATCGCCCTGGGCGCGCCCCGAGGAGTCGGGGCGCGGATGTAGGGGCAAGGCATGCCTTGCCCCTACGAGGTCGCGCGCGGGTGTGCGCCCCGTCATCCCCACCAATACAAGGTCACACCCCCCGGAGGGGTCTGTTCGCGGAAAGTGGGGCTCGGTTCGCCAAGCGCGTAGGGGCGCACGGCGTGCGCAAGGCCGTCGTCGGTGCGCCCAGGCGGTGCGGGCGCGAGTCGCCTTGGCGTAACAGGGATAGGGTGGGTCTGGGGCGAATCAATGCGCCGGTTACACAGGAGGTGTGGCGATGGCAAAGATCCTGGTTGTCTATCACTCGCTGTCCGGCAACACCAAGGCCATGGCCGAGGCGGTCGCGGACGGTGCGCGGGCGGTCGCAGGAGCCGAAGTGTCGGTCAAGACGGGGCTGGAGGCGACGGTCGAGGACCTGCTCGATTGCGATGGGCTGGCCGTCGGTTCGCCCGATTACTTCAGCTACATGGCGGGCGGGCTCAAGGATTTCTTCGATCGCACCTATTACCCGTCACAGGGCAAGGTCAGCGGTCGGCCGTGCGCCTGCTTCGCGAGCGCGGGCGGACCGCCGACGGTCGTGCTCGAGCTCCTGGAGCGGATGTGCAAGGCCTTCAAGCTTGAGCCGGTGGGCGCCGTTGGCTGCAGCGGCAGGCCCTCGCCGGACATCGAGCAAGAGTGCCGCGCGCTGGGCCGCAAGCTGGCGGAGGCGGCGTCGGCATAGCGGCGTCGGGGAGATCGCGGAGACACGATGGTTCCTCTGGTGGAAGGGATACTGGGGCTGCTGGTGTGGCTGCGGCGGGCGGTGGTCGCCGCCGTGTTCGCGTTTGTGGTGGTGATGGTATGGCTGGCGGTACGGCGCGGCGGGCGCAGAGGGCTGGAGCTGGCGATGCTGATGCTGGGCGCGGCGGTGCTGTCGTTCTCCGTCGCCGTCTTCGCCGCGCGTCCGCCCCTGGGCGAAGGCGTGGCGGTGGCGCTGACGCTGCTATCGGCACTGCTGGTGGTGGGCGCGGTGGTCGCGACCGTGTGGTATGGTCTGCGGCGCCGCAAAGCGCCCCCGGCGATCGAGCACACCCGCCCGCCGTGGGAAGACGGGGGGTGGTGACGGGCGCCACCACCTTCCCGGCGGCGCCGGGACTCGGCGCGGGCGCGAGGTCGCAGCCGGCGCCCGCGATCACGGCTGGCAGGTGATCCCGTTGCGTATTGACCGCGATGGCGAGATGCGCCTGGTCGTCGCCACCGACGACGAGGAGGACACGCGCGCCCTGGCGACGCGGCTCGCCGCCGAGTTCGCGGGTGGAGAAGTCCTGGCCCTGCGCGGCAACCTGGGGGCGGGCAAGACCGTCTTCGTCCAGGGCCTCGCCTGCGGACTGGGGGCGCGCGAACCGGTGACCAGCCCCAGCTTCGTCATCGCTCACCAGTACCGGGGACGCCTGCTGCTGCACCACGTTGACCTCTATCGCCTCAACCCCGAGCAGGCCGCCGACCTCGGCCTCGAGGACCTGATCGCTCCCGACAGCGTGGTCGCCATCGAATGGGCGGAACGCCTGCCCGCGCATCTGCGCCGCCGGGTATCCCTCGACATCGCCCTCGACTTCGGCGGCGGCGAACGCGCGCGCCGGATTCGCGTGGCGGTGATTGCGCCCGCGGCCGCCGACGCCCTGCGCCGCGTCGCGGCGGGCTTGGCCGCGGGTCCAGCGGCCGCGACCAACGGGGAGCGCGAGCGGTGATTCTGGCCATCGAAACCGCTACCGATATCGCCGGCGCGGCGCTGCTCGACGGCGACACGCTGCGCGCCGGGTTCTTCTTTGGCGCGCGCCGCGACGTCTGTCAGCGCCTGCTGCCCGACATCAAGGCGATGCTGGCGCGCACGGGAGCGGGCGTGGAAGCGCTCGCGGCTGTCGCCGTCGGGCGCGGCCCGGGCTCCTTTACCGGCATCCGTATCGGCGTCGCCGCCGCCAAGGGGCTGGCGCTGGCGCGGGAGCTGCCCCTCTTCGGCATCTCGACGCTGGCGGCCTGCGCCTATCCCGCGCGGGGGGCCGGCGGCCTGGCGTGCGCCCTCATTCCCGCCTACGGCGACGAGCTCTACGCCGGCATCTTCCGCGCCGACCAGGAGCTGACACCGCTGGAGGAGCGCGTCTTCCCCGCGCTCGAACTGATGGCCCACCTCTCGCGGCTCGGGCAACCTGTAACCTTCGCGCCTGTGCACCCGCGACTGCGGGCACTCCTGCCCCTGCATGATCTGGCGGTCGGGCACCGCTTCCTGCCACACGAACCCACCTGGCACCTCGCCTCGTGGGTGGGATGCCTGGCGCGGGCGCGCCTCGCGGCCGGAGAAGTGGGGGAAGGCATGGGCCTTGCGCCCGTGTACCTGCGACCGTCGCAGGCGGAAATGCAAGCGCAGCGACCGGCGACCTAGGATTCGAAACCTCAACGTGGCGGCCATCAACAACCAGTGCTTTCCGGGCCGGGCCGAGCAGTTAGCCGTCGTCCCCATGACGCGCGAAGACATCGAGCGCGTGACCGCCATCGAGCGCGAATCCTTTCCCACCGTGTGGCGGCGCGACGCCTACGAGCGCGAGCTGCTCAACGTCAACGCGCGCTACCTTGTGGCGAAGCTGGGCGACCAGGTCGTGGGCTACGCGGGGATGTGGGCGATCATGGACGAGGCGCATATCACGACCCTGGCGGTGGCGGCCGACTGTCGGCGGCGCGGTATCGGCGAGCGGCTGCTGGTGGCGCTGTTGGAGGCGGCCGAGGACGCGGGCGCCAAGGTGGTGACGCTGGAGGTGCGCGAGTCCAACGCCGTCGCCCGGCGCATGTACGAGAAGTACGGGTTCGAGGCGGTGGCCTATATGCGCACCTACTACCACGACACCGGCGAGGACGCGGTGGTGATGTGGCTCAACCCGCTGCGCCTGCTGTCGAGCCCAGGGCCGCCGAACGAGGCCCCCGGGAGCGGTCCATGAGCCTCGACCCATACCAGGGCAAACGCGACTTCCGCCAGACCCCCGAGCCCAAGGGCGCGCCCCGGCCCCGACGGCGTCGGGGCCAACCGCGCTTCGTCGTGCATAAGCACGCCGCCAGCCGGCTGCACTATGACTTGCGCCTGGAGATGGGAGGCGTGCTCAAGAGCTGGGCGGTGCCCAAAGGCCCGAGCGTGGATCCGGCCGACAAGCGCCTGGCGGTGATGGTCGAGGACCACCCGCTCGAATACGCGGATTTCGAGGGCGCCATCCCCGCCGGTGAGTACGGCGCCGGCACGGTCATCATCTGGGATGAGGGCAGCTACCAGGTGGTGGGCGATGACGCCCTCGCGGCGCTGGCCGGGGGCGAGCTGAAGGTCCAGCTCGCCGGGCGGAAGCTCCGGGGCGGGTGGGTGCTGGTGCGCACGAAGTGGCGGGGCGAGGACCGCAACTGGCTGCTGATCAAGGAAAAGGACGACCACGCCCGCCCCGGCGAGGATATCCTCGTGCAGCAGGCCAACTCCGCCCGCTCCGGCCGCACGCTGGAGGAGATCGCGGCCCCTGGTGAATGAGGCGCGCCGGTCCTTGCCATCGGGGGAGTGACCACGCCCCGCGATGCGACGCCCTGGGACTTAGGCCGCTCGGCTCCCACATGACAAGGGCGAAGGCAGGTCGAAAAGGACCGGCGCAGAAGATGGCGCTGAAGGAGCACATACAGCTATCTGTGGGCAACCGCGCAACGATGACAGACCCCGACGGCGGGTTGACCACGTATTCCTAGACAGCCGGAATATGCTATCATGGCTGGTGAACCCGTTCGCCGAACGCACGACCTGGCTCTATGACGCCCTGGGGCGGGTGACCACCATGACTCATGGGAACCTGAGCGTGGCCGAGCACGATTACGACGCCGGCGGAACCACCCAGGTGGCCTACACCCTCGAACCGGGGGGCGGAGTTTACCCTGAGCGCAGCGAATGGGGGAACCTCATCTCCCAACGCCGGGCCGGCGCGACGGCCTGGCACCTCTACGACGCCCTCGGCTCGACCGAGCGGCTCACCGATGCCGACCAGGCGGCGCTTGCCACCTACCTCAACACCGCCTTCGGCATGCCGCGGGTCGCCACCGGCGACCATCCCAACCGCCTGCGCTGGATCGGCCGCATGGGCTACTGGACCATCGAGCAGGGCGGCCTCCATCATGTGCGTGCGCGGTGCTATGACTCGTCATCGGGTAGGTTCATATCGGAGGATCCTGCGCGCGACGAATCCCATTGGTACCGATATGTAAGGAACAATCCATGCAATGGGGCGGATCCTGCTGGGCTATGGCACCTTGTCAAGGTTCATCGTAACATGACGATCAAGTGGGCGAACGATACAAAGGCGTGGCGCGGCGGTGATTTCTTCGTACGTCCGACGGGTATTGAAGCCCAGACCATGGGCGAGGCATCCATGACAATCGACATAATCTATCCACCCATCCCCACTGGTCAGAAGGGAGCGTGGGAGATAAACCTTGGCTGGCATTTCGACTTCCCCAAAGGAAGCGGGAGTCGCAAGAGGCACATCGACGAGCAATTCAATAGGGCCGTGTGGTATGGCAGTGAGCCGCACTGCCTCCTGTCGGCCGCTTGTCTGGGTTACGCGCTTCACCCCTTGCAGGACATTCAGTCCCATATGGATGTTACTCCGCTGGAGCACATTGATGAGGCCAACAACAAGTTTATCGACGATCCGGACAGGATACGTGGGTACCTATGGGAACGCCGTGACGCAAGGCTGGGAGGTGTCTACAGAGTCCTAACTGAGAACCAGATGAAATGGCTAAACGACGGTACGCTCCTGGTTAGAGTATGGTTGTGGAATGAAGAACCTTATCGCATAGAGAGGACCGAAAGCAATACCCAAGCCATGATCGAGAAGTGGCTCATGCATACTTGTTGCGGGGAGAGGGTACCGCGGCACTAAACGCCGACGGCAGAGAGGTGTAACAGGTGACCAATTGCGGTGAAGTCCGGTTAGGCTCGCTCTACGCACTAGCTTCTGTGCTCCATTCGCACGCGGGAGCACTCCTCATAGTGGGATTGCTTGCCGCGATCCCAGGCTGCGGGAAGGGTTCGCTTTCAAAGGCGGCAAAATGGGCTCCGATTCGCGTTGATGACCCGGGCATTCATGGAACTCCAGAGTCCTACTCAGACCTTGAGTTTGTGGATCCCTCGCACGGATGGGTGGCGCGCTTAGCCCTCGAACGACCTTCCGGCGTCCTCTATACTGCAGATGGCGGAAGAATGTGGGTTGACCAACAAGCCAGATGCATACAGTTGGACTTTGTCGATCAGAGAATCGGCTGGGCCAAAGGACATGGGGGTGCCGTGGCAAGAACGGCTGATGCGGGCGCATCGTGGACTTGGAACACCGCGAACGAGCGCCTGCTGGACATTGCGGCTGTCTCGGAGAAAGAAGCCTGGGCGATTGGGCAGAACGGGCTGCTCCATACTCGGGATGGCGGGGCATCATGGAAAGTGGTATCCCTGCCGCGGGTCGCAGCGACGGCGAGCCACCTGATGGCGCTGATGGCGATTTGCTGCCTTGGTGCGAATGACTGCTGGGTTATCGGGTGTGTTATTCCCGATGATCTCCGCATATTTGTATTCAGAACGCAAGACGGCGGCAAGACATTCGAGGTGGCACGGGTCCCCCAAGTGACCATCGCTAACCTTTCACCTCACCGGATCCAATTCCGGAACCTGCGCGAAGGATGGGCAGCCATCGGTGGGCCGGGACTGCTACACACCGTTGACGGGGGTCGGACATGGACAGTCGTGACACCGGTTGTCCGGGGACTGGGCACGGATTTCTGCCTTCTGGATTGCAGCTTCGGCACCTCGCTTGACGGTTGGGCAGTTGGTTCCACAGGCGACCTCCCGCGGTCTGGGCGCGCTCTCGCACTGCATACCGGGGACGGGGGTAAGACCTGGGAACGTGTAAGAACAGGAGCCGAAACGATAGTGCAGAGCTGGGTAGACTGTGTTGTGTTCGTGGATGCCCGGCATGGATGGATATCCGGGAAGGGGGGGATCCCACCCGGCGACATGCCTCCGCGCCCCAGTCATCAGGTCAGCTTTGTTCTTAGGTACGTTCCGTAGCGGGGCAAAGGCGGCCCTTGCTGCCTCGACATGGAGTGCGCTGGTTGACGGACGTGGGATTTGGGGGACAGTCGACTTAGAGCCTTCATCAAAACCCACCTTGAAGGCAACTCCAACAGATGAGGATGCAGCCCAGATGAAGGAAAGCCTCGTGGATGTGGGAGAGCCTTTCCCAGCGAATGCGCAGGCGGCGGAACTGGTGGAGCCAGGGGGAAATCACGGGGACAGTCACCTTAATTCGGCGTGGAGAGCGACAGCCGCAATGCGCTGGAATGGCTCGCAAACCCCTTTGCTGAGCGCACCACCTGGG
>Ga0307380_10003351_pt1 | contig 22177 bp, 28 predicted proteins | sample UN3MG_FD_202239 | JGI IMG/M metagenome (GOLD analysis project Ga0307380, IMG submission 202239) | Soil microbial communities from Risofladan, Vaasa, Finland - UN-3 | ecosystem: Environmental > Terrestrial > Soil > Coastal area > Acid sulfate soil | place: Finland: Risofladan, Vaasa | collected... | reverse complement strand
TTTACTTACCTGCAAGAAGTCCAGTTCGACTGGAGTTTCTCGACCAAAAATAGAAACTAAGACTTTCACCTTGCCTTTGGTTTCGTCAATATTGTCAACCGTGCCCAAAAAATCGGCAAAAGGGCCATCAATGATTTTTACTGCCTCACCCACAGAGAATTTTGTTTTAAACTTCGGCGCGGCAGCCTTCATAAATTTTTGGACCGCCTCAATCTCTTCATCAGCCAGAGGTGTGGGTTTATTACCAACACCAATAAAACCAGTAATGCCGTTGGTGGTTCTGACCGTCAACCAGGATTCGTCGGTGAGGACCATTTTTACCAAAAGATAGCCAGGAAAAATTTTTTCCTTGATTTTTTGTTTTTGGCCACTACGAATTTCTATTTTTTCTTGGGAGGGAATTAAAAGTTCAAGGATTTTGTCTTGAAGACCCATTGATTCCACTCGTTGGCGAAGTTGTTCCGCCACTTTGGTTTCATGACCTGAGTAAGTATGGGCCACATACCAACGAGCTTTTTTACTGGCCTTTTTGTTAATAATGATATGCCCAGGTTGGGTCTTTTTAGTTTTGACAATTTTAACCATGATTACTTGATGATGACCGCCATCATTTTAGTGAAAAGAAAATCAAACCCACCTATCAGAGCGGCAACGACCACGGAAACGCCAACGACAATCAGGGTTAAACGAATAGCCTCTTGGCGTGTTGGCCAGGAAACCCGTTGCATTTCGGTTTTGACCTCTTTTAAATAGATTAAAGGCTTAGTGGCCATGATGGCTAAAATTTTATCACAAGCTCAAAAATTAAGCAATTGGGGAGATCGCTTATTCGGGAAGGAGAATTTTTATATTTTTGTAAGCATGAATTTGGGAAAGTTATCAAGAGTATGTTCAAAAACACGATTGCTCCTATTCAAGCCTGGTTATTGTCTCAAGAAAGGTGTACAGGCTGTGGTGCTTTTCTTAAGGAAAGCAAAAGAGGTAAACCAAACGGAGAGTTAAGAAAAGTTACTTGTAAATGTGGCCGAGCTTTTATTTATAATCAAACGACCAAAAAATATCAGAAAGGTGTGTTAAAATAGTTTTTTGGAGTTAGGAGGTTAATGAAAGTTTTGTTGACTGAGGACAATATTGAATTAGCTGAGCTGACGGCATTCAATTTAAAAAAACATGGTTTTGTTACCGATATAGCTCATTCCGGCGAAGAGACGCTTTGTCTGTTGGAAGGCAATGGTGAATACGATGCGATTATCTTGGATTTAATTCTGCCAGACGTCGATGGGGTTAGACTGCTAAAAGATATAAAATCGATGGCTCCGATGGTACCGGTTTTGGCTTTAACCGCTAAAGATAGCGAAAAAGATAAAGTTTCAGGTTTTCAAGCAGGCTTTGATGATTACCTGACCAAGCCTTTTTCTCATCATGAACTGGCGGCAAGGTTGAGAGTCTTGTGTCGCTGGCACCTTTACCAGCCTACCAAAAAAATCAAAATTGGCTCTCTTCATATCAACCTTGAAACCCAAACAGTAGCCAGGGATGGGAGGCAGGTTAAGCTGACTTTAAACGAATTTAGAGTCCTTTCCTTTTTGGCGAAAAACAAGGGGAAAAGGGTTTCAATAGGAGAGCTTTTAGAATCAGTTTGGGATAGAAATTCAACTAATGGTAGTGGAAAAGTGATTACCACTGTTTCAAGATTAAGAAAGAAAATTGGTGATTATCAAAAAAAGATAATTGTTACCAGACAGGGCGGATACAGCGTGGGAGATAATTAATGTCTAAGAAACTTTTATTCATTGAAGATCATCAAGATTTTGCTAAACCTGTGGCTTTGTATTTAAGACAAAAAGATTTTTTAGTTACTCATGTTGGTACAGGTAAAGAAGGCTGGCAAAAGCTTTTAAAAAACACCTACGATTTGGTGATTTTAGATTTGGGCTTGCCTGGTGAAGATGGGCTTAAATTGTGCCAAAAGATACGCGAGAAAAAGAGCATTCCCATTCTGATTCTGACGGCCAGAGATGAAGTTTCCACCAAAGTTAGTGGTTTTAATCTTGGTGCTGATGATTATCTGGTTAAGCCTGTCTCCTTAAAAGAGCTAGTTGCCAGAATTAATCGACTGGTTGACAAAGATTTAAAAGACACTTTTCGCTCGTCTGTTTTTCAATTTGACACACTTAAATTTGACACTGTCAGTGGTCAATTAATTTCTGTGAAAAAGTCAATCCAATTGACCAAGAAAGAAAAAGCCATTTTGGAATACTTTTTATTGAAAAAAGGTCGAGTTTTAACCCGGATGGAACTGATGGACCATATTTGGGGTGAGGCAATTGATGTTTGTTCCAATACCGTCAATATGACCATCAGTTCATTGAGAAAAAAGTTGCGGCAGTTGGCTAAAAGAAGGTTTATCCACTCAGTCCACGGTTTAGGTTATAAATTTGAATGGAAGGAAAGAGAGCCTGATGGGTAAACCACTGCGGGAATTAATTGCGATTATCCATTTTACCGAAAAAGTATCAGCTAAAATCCATGGGTTAGTGGATGAGGCTAAAATCTACCGGACAGTGAAAAGGGAGTTTGCTAAGTCAAAAAAGTACTCAGCAAGCATTTTTTTGTTGACGAAAGACGGGTTAAGACTGGAAATTGCCGAGGCGTCAATACCTTTAAGAATGTTAAGAATGGATGAGAAGGCTGCCAAACTTCGGCTGAAAAACTACAAGATTGATTTGGCTAAATCAAAAATCTATCGGCAAGTTGTGAAAGATGGCACAACTGTTCAGGTTAAAGTGAGTGACATTACCAAAGATTTGTTTCCGCGGGCGCTAACTCAACTGATAATAAAAACAATGGGTTATGAGAATAAAAAAGGCATCCTGACACCGTTAAGGCGAAGCGGCAAGATTATTGGCGCTTTTGCGATGACTTCTACCAAACTGGCCGACTATTTAATTCCGTCGGTGAAAAACCTTGCGCTACATATTTCAACCGCTTTAGATTTAGCCCAAGAATGTGCCCGACACAAAAAGACAGGAGAAGCTCTGCAAAAAGCCCACAAAGAATTAGAAAAGCGGGTTAAACAACGAACAGAAGCACTCCGGGAAAGCGAAGAAAAATATCGCAACCTGGTTGAGCGAGCTAATGACGGAGTTGGGATTGTCCAGAAAGGGATAATTAAGTATGTCAACCCGCGATTAGCTAAAATGCATGGAGAAACGGTTGAAACTCTTGTTGGCAAACCTTTTGCTGACTACGTTTGTTCTGATGGGGCTTGTCGCTTAGCCGTTGATCATTATCGGCGACGAGAAGCTGGTGAAAAAATGCCATCAGTCAGTGAAATAATTATTCGAAGTGGAAATGGCCGTAAAATTAATATTGAGCTAAACGCCAGTTTAATTAAGTATCAAGGGAAACCTGGTGTTTTGGTGGTTATGAGAGATATTACTGACCGCAAAAAAGTAGAGGAGAAGTTAAAAAAAAGTCGGCAGCGACTCAAGACTTATTCTGAGAATTTGGAAAAAGTTGTTAAAGTAAGAACAAAAAAACTGGACCAACTAGTAGATTCTCAAAAAGAGTTTATTGCTGACATTGGCCATGAATTAAGAACGCCTCTTTCCGTGATTAAGGCGACGGCTGAGGCGGAGTTAGATAAGAGTAAGCCTCGGTTTAGGCAGTCGTTTGACTTGATGAATGAGAAAGTGGACCAGATAACCCAGATTCTGAGAAATTTGATGTTAACTTCCCGATTAGACATTGGTCGGGAGGAGATTGAGAAAAAGAGGTTTAAACTCAGAGATTTAATCAAAGAAGTTGTAGAAGAAAGTCTTGAGTCAAAGATAACCCTTACTTGCCCAAAAGCAATTGGAATTGATGGTGACCGGACAAAGTTGGCTGAAGTTTTGACTAATTTGTTAAGAAATGCCGTTATCCATTCAAGCGGGCAGCCTCAAATTGACTTGAAAGTGAAGAAACTTAAAAACAAGATTCAAATCATAGTTGAGGATAATAATCAACCAATTCGCCAAAAGGAGCTTGAAAAAATTTTTGATAAATTTTATAAAAGCAAGCAGGCAAAGAAAAAAGGAAACGGCCTGGGCCTAGGCCTTTATATTTGTAAAAGATTAGTTGAGCTAATGAAAGGAAAAATCTGGGTAGAAAGTAAAAAGGGGATAGGCAATCGTTTTATTGTCCAACTTCCAAATTAAAATAATCTTCTTTACATTTTTGTAAGCCTCAGTTTAAGATAATTTTTCAAGACAAAATGAAATTAATGACTGCCGAAAAAGCAAATATGGCTCAAATTGGGGCAAACAAGGCCACTGAAGTAAAGATTATCAAAGAAGTTATGCCCAAAAGAAAAGATAATTTCTTGATTCAAATTATAAAGTTTCTTTCCCAAGAACCCTGATGGTTAAAACTATTTCTACACTTGTTGTCAATGGCGAGAATAAAATTCTTGCCCTTAAGCGGAGCAGAAAAGCAAACCAGCACCATGGCAAATGGGACATTATTTCCGGGAGAATTAAAAATGGTGAAACTCCCAACGAATGTTTTGAAAGGGAACTTTTTGAAAAAATTGGTCTGACTCGTTATCTTTTTGTCGAGAAAAAAGCGCCCTTTGTTTATCAAGAGAAGGGCTTAAAAAAACTGGTCTACCCTTATCTTTGTAAGATTAGCCACAGTCGAATCGAACTAAATCATTTATATCAGCAGTTTAAATGGGTGACCTTTAATGAATTTTTTCAGTTAGACTATATACCGGCGCTTAAAACCTATTTGGAAATTTTCAATCAATTTATCGCTCTGCTGTTGGCTTTCCAATCAAAACAAATCGCCTCATAAAACTCCTAAGATTTGCTAAAGCATGGTAAAATTGGGTTATGTTGGAAATTGAGCCGCCAAAATATAAATTTTGCCCTTTTTGTGGAGAAAGGCTCCAAGTAAGAATTGAGGAAGAAAAAGAAAGGAAGTTTTGCCCTCCTTGCGAATGGACTTATTACCCTCATGTTGGTTCAGCCGCCGGAGCCGTAATTATTAAAGAAGGAAAAGTTTTGATGGTCAAAAGAAGGCGGGAACCACATAAAGATACCTGGATGTTTCCGGCTGGGTTTGCTGATTTTGGTGAGCATCCTTTAGAAACAGTTGCCAGAGAAGTCCAGGAAGAAACAGGCTTAAGCGTCGAAAAAGCCAATTTTTTGGAGGTAGTTCAATCTAAAAGTGATCCCAGAGAGCCGGGTCATTTTGTCTTTTTTTATGAAGTAGTCGCTTCAGAAGGGAAACTTAAAACAGATGAAGAAGAAACTCAAGATATTGCCTGGGTTGATATTAAAAACCCCCCGGAGATAGGTTTTGAGTCACACAAACAAATAATGAAAACGCTTCAAGAAAGATATTAAGTCAGCAGGGGTGACAGGATTCGAACCTGTAACCATCCGTTTTGGAGACGGGCGCTCTGCCAATTGGAGCTACACCCCTAGATTTTTAGCGAATATATTATAAATCAGTATAAGCTCTTTTGCAATTGCCGCATCGTAATAGGCGATAGCGACACAGCCCGGATAATTATCTCGTATTCTTTTTTTGTGTTTGGTTTACAGTAACTTTTGTGAAATTGACTTAATGGAATCTTAGTAATTTTTGACCAGAACTTTTTTTGTTTTATTTCGTCGTGGTATTCATGGATATGAACTAATGCCCTGAATTTTTTTTCGTCCAACCTGAAAGACTCTCTTAATAATTTCAAAAAGGCGCTAATCATCATGGAGTCAGAATTGGTGAATTTGACTTGTGTATCGGAGGAATGGGTGCCTTCTGCCCAGTAGAGTAAAGCGCAGAGAAGTTTATAGCAATTTTTGTCAAATTTAATTTTAGCTATTTGTTTAGTGGCTTGGCGAGTGAGATTTTTAAATATCTTTTCTCTTTTTTTGCGTCTAATTAATTGAGTTTTGTAATACCCAAGTAGCTGACGTTTTTTCAACCGCTCTTGGGCTTTTTTGTTTAAATTGAGATTGCGGAACCAGAGCGAGGCGGTGCTTTTAGAAATACCCATTTTTTCTGATATTTCTTTCAGTGAAAGCCCTTTCTCGCGCATTCTTATTGCTTTTTCCCTAAACGCTTTGGTGTGGCGCATATTTTAAACAAGCAAAAACGGTTATGTAACCATTTCACTGCTAATGAAGGAGGGTTGTCAAGAAGATTACTACTTTAACTTACTCGTCTCTCGGTGTTCAGTTCTTTTGCGACACTTTTTGCAATACTTTTTCAACACCAGCTTGTCTGGCGTGTTAACCTTGTTTTTTTCCGTCACATAATTCTGTCTTTTACAAACTGAGCATACTAAACCAACAAGTTGTCTGGATCCTTTTTTAGCCATCTTAAGGAAAATTTTACCATATTTAAGGAGAAAGGGGAAGAAGGGGAAGATTTGACTTAGAGAGAATCCAGTGGTATACTATAGGGCAATTAACCTCTGCCAGAGCAGAGGCTTTTTTGTGGAAGAAACATGATTAAACAAACCATCGTCAGCATTGCTACTTTAGTTTCTACCATTTTAACCCCAGTTTCGCCGGTGGGGGTGACTTTGCTGTCGCCAATTCTTAAAAAACCGGCTTTGGTCATTTTGGCTGAGCACTCTCTTGATTTAACGACTCGAGAACCGGGAGCATATGCTAACGAAGTTTTTGCTGATAATATTTTACTGGCTTTACATTATCTTAGAAATGATGTTGATGAAGGGGAAGTTGATTGGGGAGAGGTTCGAGCCCCTTTTGAAGTCGCTTTTGTTCTTCAGCCAGAAGAGGTTTTTGCTTTCCATGGCAATGTTTTGCCTGAGTTTGATCCGTCGGCTGGCAGACCAACAGTAACAATGAATTCGCGGTTTTTTATTGAAGAGGGTTATAAAAGTGTCGGCGGTTTGGGTGGTAATGGTGTTTGCCACTTGGCTTCTCTGATTAACTGGGTCGCTTTTGAGGCTGATTTGGAGGTTGTAGCCAAAGTCAACCACAACTTTTATCCGGTTCCGGGTGTGCCTAAAGAATTTGGCACTTCCATTCGTTCTCAAAGCAAAACTCAAAACCTTTACATTAAAAATAATTTTGAAGTTCCTGTTATTTTTTCTTTTTCAGTTGGCAGTGAAGAAGTTGATTTGGAGATTTTGAGCCTGGGTCGGGAATCGAACCCGAGACCTCGTCTTTACCAAAGACGTGCTCTAACCAACTGAGCTACCCAGGCAGGTGCCATTAGATTGTATTTTACCCTAATTTACTTTGGCCAACAACTCTTATGGTATAGTAAATTATATGGAGCCACTGGATAAAGAAATGATTAAGGGTGTTTTGAAAGGGGATAAGGTTTGGATAAGGAAGTTTGAGAAGAGATTCAGACATAAACTTTTAAATTTTGTTCTTCAAAAGATAGGCAAATACGAAGATGCTGAAGAAATTGCTCAAGATACTTTAGTCAGCGCCATTTATTGTCTGCCTTCGTTTTTAGGTAAATCTTCCCTTTGGACTTGGATATGTGGCATTACCAAGCACGAAATCGCTGATTTTTACCGTAGAAGGAAAATAAAAGAGGTTTTGTTTTCTCGCTTTCCCGGTTTAGAAAGACTAGCTTCGAAAGCTTTAAGTCCGGAATTGGCTTTAGAGGAAAAAGAAATTAAAGAAAAAATCGTTGGTTGTTTTTTAAGTTTAACCGAGGGTTATCGAGATGTTTTGCGACTTAAATATGTAGAGGGGCATTCTGTTCGTCAAATTGGCCAGCAGTTGAAAAAAACCAGTAAGGCCATTGAGATGCGGCTCAGACGAGCCAGGGTTGCCTTTGTTCAAAATTGGAATGAAAAAGCAGTGGGTCCAGAAAATCTTTTTACTCTCAGTCAGAGAAATTTATCTTTCTTTAAGGAATGTTTGGGGGCTTTTGACTCATCCTTACAAAACCTTAAGGGTCATCAGGTTTGAAAAAGATATTTCCCAAGTTTTTTTGCTTTTTGTTGCTCCGGCGCTTCTTTTTGCCTTTTTAGTTGTTCTTTTTAAGCTGATAAGTATTTTTGTGATAAAAATCCCCGGCCCTTTTGATTACTGGGGGTTTGTCGGCTTTGTTGTTCTTACTACTTTTTTAGTTTTGGTAGAACTTTACATTTTTTTCTGGTTGGCTTATTACCTTAGGGTTAGAAAAAGAGTCAGGAAGGAGCTTTCTAAAAATGGCTAAAGGTTTTCCGGCTAAAGTTTGGCGAGAAGGAAAGAGGGTTAGCGGTTGTCTTGACCAGAAGGGTAAACTTTTGCATTTTACCAAGGTTAATGTGGCCGGTGAAGGTTGTGAGAATTTGGTGCCCTATGTGGTGGGTTTGATAAAAGTTAATGGTCAGGTGGTTGAAGGCAGGATTGTTGATTGGGAGCAAAAGGAAATTAAAAAAGGAGTAAAGCTTGAGGCAGTAGCCAGAAGATTAAGGGTGGATGGCAAGGAGGGTTTGATTAAGTACGGAATTTGCTGGAGGATGAGTGATGGCAGGAAAAAGTAAGGTTGGGGTTGTTGGTTTTGGTGCTTATATTCCTCGGGCAAGAATTGATATAGGTAAAATTGCTCACTTTTGGGGTCAAGATGGTAGGGTGGTTAAAGAAAGTCTTTTGGTTGAGGAAAAAGCGGTTTGTTCTTTTTCTGAAGATTCAGTGACCATGGCGGTTGAAGCTTCAAAAATTACTCTTTTGCGAAGCGGGGTTGATAAAGGCAAAATAGGAGCGGTGTTTATGGGTTCAGAAAGCCATCCTTATGCGGTTAACCCCAGTAGTACTAAAGTGGCTAGCCTTCTTGGGCTTGATGGCGATCTTTTTGCCTCTGACTTGGAATTTGCTTGTAAAGCTGGCACGGCCGCTATCCAGATTGTGGCTTCCCTGATTTTGTCCGGGAAAACTGATTATGGTTTAGCTATTGGTGCTGACAGGGCCCAGGCAAAACCAGGAGATGCCCTTGAATATACGACTGCTTCGGCGGCGGCTTCTTTTGTTTTGGGTAAGTTCCCCCGGGAGTTTTTGGCCGAAATTATTGATTTTTGCTCTGTGGCCTCGGACACCCCTGATTTTTGGCGGCGTCAGGAAGCCAAATATCCTTCTCATGGCGGCCGTTTTACGGGCAAACATGCCTATTTTGAGCATACCATGAGGGCGACCAAAAGGCTTTTTAAAAAAACGGGCACAAAACCGGCTGATTTTGACCATGTGGTTTTCCATATGCCTAATGGCAAGTTCCCAAGAAGTGTTGGTCAGGCTTTAGGTTTTAACCCATCTCAGCTTAAGTTAGGACTGGCCGCCACCCAAATCGGTAACTCCTATTCGGCTTGCTCACTTTTGGGGCTTTGTTTTGTTTTAGAAAAGGCAAAAGCGGGCGAAAAAATTTTACTGGTTTCCTATGGTTCTGGAGCCGGAAGTGACGCTTTTTATCTTAAGACCTATCCGACGCTTTTGAAAAAACGAAGGGTGGGGAAACGTCTTAAAAATTTTTTGGAAGATAGGCGAGAAATTGATTATTTGGAGTATTTAAAAATGATGGGGGAGGTGGGTAGGTTTGAGTAGGGTTTTTGTTGAAGGAGCTTATCAAACAAACTTTGGTGAACTTTGGGAGTGTTCATTTAAAGATTTATTAGTTGAGGCGGCTCGGGGTGCTTTAGGGAAGGCCGGAGTTTCTCCAAAGCAGGTAGATGCGATTTATGTGGGCAGTATGTTGGCCGAGCAAGTTAATGATCAGGGTCATTTAGGGGCTCTTTTGTCAGGAGAGCTTAATCTTTCCTGTCCGGCAGTTAGAGTTGAGGCAGCTTGTGCTTCGGGGGGTCTGGCGGTTAGAAAAGGCTTTTTAGCCGTAGCTTCCGGGATTTATGAAACGGTTTTGGTGGTGGGGGTGGAGAAAATGACCGATGCTTGTATTCCCGAAGTAACTTCGGGCCTGATGGGAGCCACAGATGAGCAAGAGTCCTTGTCAGGCTTTACCTTTGTCTCAATTTATGCCCTGATGGCTGAGGCTTATAAGGAAAAATATGGCTTAAGGGGAAAAGAGTTGGCGGCAGTAGCGGTTAAAAATCATTATCACGCCAGTCTTAACCCAAGAGCCCATTATCGAAAAAGAATAACGGTTGACCAGGTTCTGGCAAGCCGCATGGTTTGTTCACCTTTAAGGATTCTTGATTGCTCAGGGGTAACTGATGGAGCAGCGGCAATTGTCTTGTCAAGGAAAAAAACCAAGGTGGAAATTTTAGGTGGGGGGGTGGCCACTGACAGCCTTTCTCTTTCTAAAAGAAAAAGGTTTTATAGCATGAGCTCAAGCCAAAAAGCCATGCAGAAGGCTTTGAAAGAAACCGGGGTTAAGAGGCAGGAGATTGATCTGGCTGAAGTTCATGATTGTTTTACTATTGCCGAAATTATGGCCTTGGAAGACTTGGGTTTTTATAAAGAGGGAGAAGGAAGAAGGGCGGCTTTGAGGAAAGAAACTTGGCTTGATGGTAAGTTCCCGGTTAATACTTCGGGTGGGCTTAAAGCTTGTGGTCATCCGGTTGGGGCAACCGGGGTTAGACAGATTGTTGAGATAGTCAGCCAACTTCAAGGTAGAGCAGGAGAGAGGCAAGTAAAAAATGCTCGGATTGGCCTTTGTCATAATGTTGGGGGAAGTGGGGGAACGGCCGTTGTCCAGATGTTAGCAGCTAGGTAAAAGATTTTTTGTTCCAAGTTATTAGAGCAGGTAACCTTCTGTGCCAGGGGAGGGATTTGCACCCCCGAAGCCTTGCGGCGCCGCTTTTACAGAGCGGTGCGTTTGACTACTCTGCCACCCTGGCTTTGGGAGCCGCCTGTCAGAATCGAACTGACGACCGATCGCTTACAAAGCGACTGCTCTGCCAACTGAGCTAAGGCGGCTGGATTTTAAGAACGTATCTGCATATTCGTCAATTCCTTTCAAAATCTGCTCTAACAACCTTTTGTCACCATATCTTAAAGAAAGAGTACCATACTTTGATCTTTTTTTATATGTGCCTGGCTTACCCTTGTGCATATAAGCAGCGTTAAATTGGGCTAATGGAATTCCTGTAGTTTTAGACCAAAATTTCTTTAATTTCAATTCACTCTGGTCTTCATAAAAATGTAATACTGCCCTTAATCGATTTTCATAAATTCCACAAATCTCACGCAGAAATTTTAAAAATAATTGCATCATTTTCGGATTGCTATTAGAGAAAGCTATGTATTTACTATTTTTCTTCCATCCTTCTGCCCAATATAACATAAAGCTCGCAATTAACAATTCTCTTTCTTTTGGTAAAAGTTTTTTCTTAATATTGCATGGCAATTTATTAAATCTTTGTCTATGAGCTAGATATCCTGCTTCACTTTTTTTTCTTCGAGGAATACTATTTTTTTCTAACCAATACCGTACTTTATTGGGTGATATCTTTAATTCTTCGGCTACCATCGCCATGGAATACTGGCTATTCAGATATAAAGAGCAAATCTTTTTTATTAAATTTTTACCAGTCATTTCACAAATATTAAAAATTAATTTTACAAAACCATTGCTTTGCCATTAAGCTAAGGCGTCAGGTACAAATCAATTTTAACAAAAAAGGTGAGTGAAATAAAGAGAAGAAACCAATAACAACCTGCCGAGTCGGGCAGCGTAAGTTGTTTTCCCCTAACATTCAAGTGGTGACCCTCGTCCCGATTCCACAGAATCGGGGCAGTTAGGTCAAACCGTATGTCAAGGATTGGTGAGGAAAAAAGTTTACGCCTAATCCTTACACGGCAGGCCAATTTAAAAATAGCTTAAAATAGCTTAAAAGTCAAGAGGCAAGAGGGCATATCCGATAATGTTGTCACGAAAAAGGCCTGTAATGTAAATTATTAAGATTGGTTGAACCTAGTGGATCAGTGAATGTTGTTATGCTAAAATCAGTTTGTGAAGGTTTTAAAGTTCTTAGGACTATTGGGCGTCATTCTAATTGTTTTTGGGTTGGTGCTTTGGTGGTTTTTTAATCAGCCTTTTGGAACAGGGCTGATTTCGCCGTTGGGGTCGCGTTTAAAAGAAAATCTACCTTTGAAAGAGTATTCTTTTGAAGAGCTACGAAAACGAGATTATCCGGGTAGTGAAATTAAACTGGAAGAAATCATTAAAGAGGAAGAAAAGTACACTTCATGGTTATTTTCCTATCTTTCCGACGGTAAAAAAATTACGGGTATGGCTAACATTCCTGCCCCGCGGAATCCGCCAGCTGGCGGAGTAGTGGGAGTGATTGTCATGCTTCGCGGTTATGCTGATGACAGTGTTTATTTCACCGGCTTGGGAACTCGGAAAGCGGCTGGTTTTTTTGCTGAAAATGGTTTTATAACTTTAGCGCCTGATTTTTTGGGCTTTGGTACTTCGGATTCTCCCAGTGCCGATATTTTGGAAGCCCGTTTTTACCGGCCAGTTGAGGTTTTAAACCTTTTGGCTTCAGTTAAAAGCCTGTCTCGGGCTGATCCGGAGCGAGTGTTTTTGTGGGCTCATAGCAACGGTGGTCAAATCGCTTTATCTGTTTTGGAGATTTCTCAGCGGCCAATCCCCACGACCTTATGGGCGCCGGTGACCAAGGGTTTTCCTGAGTCAGTCTTAGTTTTTATGGGTCCGCCAGCTGGCGGAGACGATTTGGGTAAAAAGGTCAAAAAAGCCATTGATGAGTTTGTCAAAAAATATGATTCAAAAAAGTACTCAATTGATCATTATTTTGCCGAAATTACTGCTCCGATTCAAGTTCATCAAGGAATGGCTGACCCTTTAATACCAACTGGGTGGTCTGATGACTTTGTTGATGAAATGAAACGATTAGAAAAAAAGGTCATTTATTACCAATATCCGGGCAATGACCATAATTTAAAACAAAGTTGGGATAAAGTGGTGGAGCGGGATTTAATGTTTTTTCAGAGTTTTTTGTAAACTGCCGAAACGTTATCTCTAAAAGTTTCTTGCCAACCAAAATTTTTAGGCTCGGGTTGAAGAAGCAAATCCATATAGGTGCCCGGACTAATTAAAATCCAATCAATGCCATACTTTTCCAAAGTTTCTTGCCAGCCCGTTCGAGTTTGTAAAGTTTCTAAATAAATTGTGTAAGGACTTTTGCCTGATAGCGTCGGCCAAGCCGGCATCCGGCCGTCGACAAAAATTTGGTATTCTGGCAGTTGCCAAATTAAAAAACCTCCCCACTCGTAACGGTTAAAAATCACCCCTTTTTCAGGCTGATTTCGCAAAAATTCGACGGCTTGGCAAGGATAGCCAAGGCGGGATTTTTGACAGTAATTTTGCCAAGAAGCGTTAGTGTTAAAAGCCAAGGGGAGTTGAAAAACAAGGCTAAAAGACAAAATTAAAGTCGCAGTTAAGGCTGCCAAGCCTTTTCTTAAGTCTTTTTTCTGTAGCCAGGTGCCCAGCCATTTTTTGGTCTGCGGTAGAAAGAATAAAAGATAAAAAAACAATAAAAAATAGAGAGGCACGTTTCGTCGGGCCTTAAGGGCCAAAAAGGCAAAAGCCAAAACAGGTAAAGAGTTAAAAAGAGAATAAAAGGAGAATGCTAGGCCACTGAGCAAAATTAGCCACCAAATAGCTTTGTTTGGCGGTACCCATTCGGCAATAAGGCCGCTTAATTTAACACCGGCAAAATGATGCCAAGCGACTTGATAAATCTTAAAGCCAAAAGGATTAAGCAAGGTAAAAGCGGTGGTAGAAAAAAGAATTATCAACCAAAACAAAAATCGTTTTGGTTGTTTAATTGTTTCTTTGATTCCCCAAAAAAGCAGCAAAATCAGGCCAATGATGACTGAACCATGACTGTTGGCCCAAACCAGAGTAATCAAGGGTAAAAAAGCGGCTAATTTGGGTTTTTTTTCAATTTCAGGTAAAAGCCACAAAAGTAGGGAGAGAAAGAAAAAACCTAAAAGTTGGCTGCGAATACCCAAAGAAAAAACACCCCAGCTAAAAAAAATGACCAGACCTACGGCCAGCATTTTTTCCCAGCGGTAATTGGGGATGGCTTGGTAAAAAAAGAAAAACGCCAAGCTCATAAGTAAAGCATTGAAAAGGGTTAAGCCCCAAAGTCCGGCTAGACGGAAAAGGGGAAAAATGATGGTTTGATAAAGCCAGTAGTAATTGGGCCAGGCATAGTTTGCCAGCAAGACTGAAAATTGATTTAAACTACAAAAACCCTGCCTTTGCCAAATGATTTCACCACATCGTAATTGCCAACCTAAATCAGGATCATATGGAGGCAATAAAAAAAGTAAAAACAAGGCTCCGAAAAAAAGCCAATCAACAGGTTTTGTCTTTTTCATTTTAAACCAAAGGCGAGCCAGGAAGAAGAATGGCCAGTAAAAGGTTAATTATGGGTAAAAGAATTCTAAAAACCAAAGAGGTGCCAAACAAAGGCAGGATAAGGAAAAGGAGCAAAATCATCCCGTATTGGTTTAAGATTTGGTCCCATTTATAGGCGATATCATGAGGTAGCAAGCCAATCAAAACCTTGCCACCATCTAAAGGATGAATGGGTAAAAGGTTAAAACAAGCCCACATGACATTTAAGGCGATGACGGGAGTTAAAAAAAATTCAATATTGAAAGCAGTAGTGCCCAAAAAAAGATGGCCAACACGAATAAGGATTGACAGAGTGATGGCCAACAAAAGATTGACGGCCGGGCCGGAAAAAGAAATTAAGGCAGCGTCGCGACGGGGACGGCGGAGATTATAAGGGTCAAAAGGTACGGGTTTGCCCCAGCCAAAAATAATTGGTGAGCCAGTAAGGATTAAAAAGAAAGGCAGTAAGGTGCCTATCGGGTCAAGATGAGCCAGAGGATTAAGAGTGACTCGGCCAGCCAACCGGGCCGTAGGATCGCCCAGTCGGTCACTCATCCAAGCGTGAGCCGCTTCGTGAATAGACAAAGAAAGTAAAAAAGCAATGACAAAAACAATCGGGTTAAAAGACATGGTTGTTTTTTAGGTTCGATTTTGCTAAAGTATAACATATTATGGCTTACAAATGTGACCGTTGCCGCAAAGGGAGAATGGTGCTTAAACAAGGACGCCATCATCGGGGTGTTGCTGGTGGTAAATGGAAGCACCGCGCCCCCAAAACCAGAAAAATCAGCTTGCCTAATCTTCATCCTGTTAAAGGAATTTTGAATGGTAGAAAAGGCAAATGGCGTCTTTGCACCAAGTGTTTAAGGATTGTTAAAAAAGAACAAAAAGAACTTGAGAAAAAAGCAGCTGCACCTGCCAAAAAGAAAACTCCTGCCTCTAAATCTGCCTAATTTATATGTCAGTAGAGCATTTTCGTCCTTCTGAACAGTTAATTGGTAAATCTGTAGTTGAAGTTGTTTCTTTATTGCCAACATTCCCTTGGTATATAAAAGTTGGTGGGCGACATATTGAAGCGGCTAGAATTGCCAGCTTAGTAGTAGTTGATTATGATACTCAAGAGCCGAAAGTAAACGATGATATTTTTGGTTCTATTCCAGTTACTCCTGGTGTTCCTATTAGTATAAAAGAATTAAAACCTAGATTAACGCCACCTTGGCCTGGTAGAACAACCGGTTTAGCTTCTTTAGTTCATTTAGATTTGAGCCAATGGCAACAAGACCGGCAATTTATTTACTTAGGAAAACCGCTGGCCCACATTCCTTTAATTGATATTGATTTAGAAATTCCTTATTTATCTCGAGAAGAATTGTTAGCTTTAATTAAAAACGAGGTAAAAGATAAAACAGAAGCTGATAGAGGTCTTATTTTAGCGTCTGGAAAGCAGAATTTTCATTTTATTGGCACGGAAAGATTATTTACTGATGAGCAATTAGTTACTTTTTTAAGTCTTTGTTTACTTATGGAAGGGCCTCGCGGTGAACCATTAGTTGATTCAAGATGGGCAGGTCATTCTTTAACCCTGATGAGGCATCGGGCAGATTTAGGCGGATGGTCAGTTTATGATTTTAAAGATAGATTTGCTACTTTAAGAATTAGTACTAGTGAAAGAAAACCAAATTTGCCAAAAGTAGTCGCTGTTTTGTAAAAATGCGCTCACCGGAAATTGAAAAAACGCCAGAAGTTTTGATTGGTGCGCCGGCTAAAGAAGTGGTTAAAGAGATTTTAAGAGAAAATCCTCAAATTCCTTTTCTCACTCTTTTGGTTCACAATTTGAAACCTAAAGGTTGGGAAGAATTAGACGTTGAGGAGAAATGCGCACTAGATGATGTTAAAAGAATGAAAGTCTACCGGGATGCAGTTTTGGATGACCTCCAGTTGGAAGACCTTATTGTTGGACTGGGAGTGTTTGACGAAAATAGAGAGTGGGAAGAGTTATCTTGTGAGAAGTTTTCAGAAACAATTAAACGGGCGGAAGATGATTGGCCACTGGCAGAGTTTTTAACGATAAGTTCGAGAGTTGAATTACCAGAACCACGTCACATTCCCATGTTGGATTTTGAGTGTCCGAAAACTGGTGGAAATCTTAACGCAATTTTAAGAGGCCTTCGTGCCCAAGGCCAAAAAGGTTTTATTTTAGATTCGGGAAATTCGTTTCATTTTTGGGGAATAAATTTACTTTTTGAAAGCGGCATGCTCCCTGAATATGAGTGGAGAACGTTTTTGATAAGAAATCGAGAAAATCCTTTCGTAGATAAAAGATTTGTTGAAGTGTCTCTAAAAAATGGTTTTACTTGTTTAAGGATCACGGAAACAGCGGAGAGAGATATAAGAACAGATCTTGCAAAGAAACCGACACCAAGAATGATCGCTATTTTATGATTTTTGTTTCTGGGTAGCCTTCTTGAAATTGTTTCCAAGTGACCGGTTTTTTGCCTTCGAGTTGGACAGTGTCTAGGACTAATTTCTTGTTTTTTAAATGGGCCTTAAGGATTTTTAATCTTTTTGCTTGCCCTCCGAATCCGCCAGCTGGCGGAGAAAGGAGGGTCCAGGCACCTGGCCAGAGAGACATGGCTCGAATAAACCTTTCGTTGTAACTGCCTGGTTTTCTCCAGTTAATCTTGCCGTTCTCTCGAGCCAGTTTTTTGGTATAGGTGGCGAAACGGTGGTTCTGGGGTTTAGGTTCGATTCGGCCTTCAAGATAAGCCGGTAAAATGGTTTTTAAAACCTCAGTGCCTTGAGTAAAAAGCCGCTGATATAAAAACTCGGCCGTGTCGTTTGGTCGTATCTCTTCGGTAAATTGGCTGACAATTGGTCCGTGATCAACTTTTTCATCCAATTTAATAATTGTCACCCCGGTTTGTTGATCACCATTCAAAATCGCCGCTTGAACAGGAGAGGCTCCCCGATATCTGGGTAAAAGTGAGGGATGAATGTTTAAGATGCCCTTTTTGGGGAAATTTAGGACTTTTTCAGGCACAATGGCGCCAAAAGAAGCGAGCACGCCAACATCAGGTTGAGGTTTGATTAATTTTACTTTTAACAAATCTTTTCTGTTAGTGATAACTTTGATAATTTCAAAATGCTTGTCTTTCTGAAGCGATTTAAGGACAATTGAGGCATACTGATCAGAGCCGAAAAAAATGATTTTTGGTTTCACTTAAATTTCACCTCCACCAGGATTTCTTCACCCTTTTTATCTTTTTCAAATTTATAAATTTTGCCTTTTTGTTTTAAAACTCGCTCGACAAAAAGGATGCCGTTTAAATGATCCATTTCGTGCTGGATGACGGTGGATAGAAAGCCGGAAAATTTTCGTTTTTGTATACGGCCATTAAGGGCCTGGTATTCAAGTTTAATTGATTGATGGCGTTTAACCAAGCCTAGAAAGCCTGGGACCGAAAGGCAGCCTTCGTATTTATTTTCGGTGTCTGGAATGCCGTTGACTAGTTTTTTTGATTTCCAGATGATTTTTGAATTAACAAAGACTAAATCTTTTTGGCTTTTTTTGGAATAGACCACAAAAATTCTTAAAGGTTTGCCAATTTGGACCGCCGAAAGACCAACACCAATTCGCTGTCCTTCAGGACCATTTTTAATCAAATTAATCATCTTCTGGGCTAGTTTTTTGATTTTTTTGTTCCCGCCAGCAGGCGACTGAGCTGGTTTTGATTTTTGATGCAAAATAGGGTCAGGCACGGTGCGGATTCTTAGTTTAGCCATAGGCTAATCTTATCATTTTTGGCCGTGTCTTTCGACAGTGAAGGTTTGGAGTGTGACATTTTCGCTTGGATAAATCCCGGCTTTTCTTTTGCAGATTTCGATTTGTTCTTCGACAGTTTTTACTCCCGGAATATCAGGTAGCAAAAGACCTCGCCGGCCGTCCCTGGTAGAGACAATTAAACCATACTTTTTAGGGTCTAAATTTTCTTTTTTTGTTGGTTTAGGTTGGGAAAGGATATCTACTGAATAAACCAAATTAGGCAGTTCTTTTTTGGTTACAGGCGGGAAACGGGGATCTTGGGTAGCGGCTGAGATACTATTATAGATAACCTCTTCAGCCACATTTTTTTTGGTAGGTAAAAAAGTGCCAATACAGCCCTGGAGCGAACCGTCTTTTTTATGAAGAGAGACAAAAGTGCCTGCTTTTTCGCTCGTCATTTTTTTTGGCAGGTTTTTTGGCAAAGGAAGAATTTTTCCTGTTTTGATAAAGGTTTCAATCGTTTTTTTAGCTAGGCTGATGAAAGGATTTTTCACAGCAATTTTGCTACTAAATAACCAACTCCAAACGGTCCTTCGTAAGATAAAACCTTTGGTTGCCAGTCAATCTTGCTGGCTTCAAGCGCACCTAAAAGCATACAAAAAGAACGCAGGCCACATTCGCCAGCTTCTTCAACTAACTTCGGGTCCAGATTCAAAATTCCCTGAATGTCTTTCTTTTTTAAAAGTTCAATAAATTTTTTGTCAAATTTTCGGCCAGAAGGATGAAGGCCATAAGGCCCGTCTTTTTTTAGTCTATGGCTCATATCTCCTGAGGCAATCCAAGCCTCTCGTTTCGCTCGGGGTAAACTTTCAATAAGTTTTTTGCCGCGTTCGAAATGAACTTTTGGTGATTCAAGGTCCGTGAGATAAGATTTGGTTTCGATATCATGAACATCTTTGGCCAGAAAATGCAAAGGCACATTAAAACCCCAATCAGGGTGAGGCGAGGAAATGACAATACAATCGGGCTTTACTTCAGCCAATTCCCTGCCGAGTTTTTCTAAAGCATCAATCGTTTTTTTAACCTCTGCCCGATCAGCGGCCGACCCAACATTTGGCAGAATAATTGGTGGGTGAGGGTTGATACAAGCAAAAACAAGCATGGTTATAGACTACAGTTTAACATTTAAATTTTCTTCACAGTCAGGACAGTTTCCATCTTTGTTGACGCCTAAAATGTGAGGTTGCCAGCCAGTGCGGGAGATGGCCAGATTGCCACAGCCAGGACAAGCGGTGTCGGCTTGAGAGTAAAACCCGCCCGGGATATTGGCATCTGGCGCCCAGATATATATAAATTTCAAACCTGCTTTTTGGCCGATTTCAGCCGCTTTTTTGAGTTGTTCCACACTGGTGGGCGGAATTTTGGCAAACTTTTCGTCAGGGGCAGCGTGAGGATCGAAGCGGCTAAGATGCCAAGGAGTTTTTGGACCTAAATTTCTAACCATCCATTCGGTCATTTTTTTGAGTCCCCGAGGATTATCGTTGATGCTGGGAATTAGCAAGGTGGTGATTTCTAGATGAATTTTATATTTTTCTTGAGCATATTTAGCCATTTTAGGGATTTGGCCAAAAAAGGCACCCATTTTGGCATAAATTGTTTTTGTAAAGCCTTTAAAGTCAATGTTGGCAGCGTCAATGTATTTGCCGTAATAATCTAAAGCTTCTTTTGTCCAGCTGCCATTGGTGACAAAAACTGTAAAAAGGTCTTCTTTTTTGGCCATTTTGGCGGTATCGTGAATAAATTCTGGATTGGTAGCTGGTTCATTGTAAGTAAAAGCAATCCCTGGATAGTCATTTTTTTTGATTTGTTTGACCAATTGTTCAGCAGTGTTAGTGGATTTATTTTTGCCCATAGCTTGTTGTTTAAGAATTCTAGTCGCCGGCTCACCCCAAGAATGAGAATAGTTTAGGCATTGTTTACAATGAAAATTACAGCCATAACTGCCCACAGAAGCTACAGGCGAGCCGGGATAAAAGTGGTAAAGTGGTTTTTTCTCAATCGGGTCAATTTGGACGCCGGTAATTAGGCCGTAATTTAAAGCATAGAGTTTGCCCTGCTTATTTTGCCGGGTTAAGCAAAAACCCACCTTGTCAGGCAGGATGAGGCACTTTCTTTGACAAGCCAAACACCTGATTTTATTAGCGCCAAGTTTTTGATAAAGCTTTTTGTTGGCTTCTTTCATGGGCACTTTCATTTTACAACTTTTGGCAAGCATTTGACAAACATCAGAATTATGTATAAAATAACATCATTATGAACATCACCGCCATTCCACTTATTAAAAGTATTACTGATCTCCGTTATCAAGCAGCTGGTGTCTTTAATGTAATTAAGAGGAAAAATCAGCCTGTTTATATTACTAAGGACAATAAAATGATCGGCGTCCTTCTTTCTCCGAAAATTTTCGCTCAGCTTTGGGAAGCATATGAAGATTGGCGCGATCAAAAAATCATTGACGAAATCGCTAGCTCTTCTTCCAAAAAGGATTTTCTTGATTTTTTTGAATTTGATAAAAAACAAAGAAAGAAAAGCAACCTTTCTTAATGTACAAACTAAAAATTCACCGTCAGGTTGCTAAAAAGCTTCAAAAATTATCCCCTCAGGAATATCAAAGAATTTCCAAAGTTCTCCAGCAATTTGCCAAGACAGGCACTACGCGCCAAGTTAAAAAATTAAGTGGCAAATACCAAGGTAGCTACCGATTAAGAATCGGTGATTGGCGAATCCTTTTCATTAAAGACGACAAAAAGAAAATTATTTCTCTTTTATACTTTGGCTCCCGGGGTGATATTTATTGATATTAAATCCAGATCAAAGTTTTTCCAGTTTTTCTAAGGCCCTTTGGCTTTGGGGGTTAATGTTTTCCAAGATATATTCTAAATGCTCTTTGGCTTTTTCTTTTTCATCACTTTGTTCATAAAACAAAGCCAGGGCGTAGTGAGCGTCTTCATAATTGGGTTTTAGGTTGACCGCCTCTTTAAGAGTTTTAATGGCCGTATCAATTTGGTTACTACCAGCATAAAAAAGGGCCAAGTTATATTTAATTTTCGGGTCAGTTGGAGCCAAATCAGTGGCTTGGAGTAGGCAAACAAGCGCTTCTTGATAATACTGCTCATCAATTCTACTTAGTTGGTAAAAAATTTTAGTTCTGTTTTTCCAAAAATTTAAATTGTAGGGGCTGATTTTAATCGCTAAGTCTTGCTCGATAATGGCCACATCAACTAATTGGGATGATAAGGTGGCGTCTTGTTTTTTTGAGGTTGAGACAGCCAAATTAGTGGCAGTCCAAGCTAACTCATCATGATAAATTGGTTCTTGGGGACGAGCTCTTATTGCCAGCTGTAAAGTGTTAAAAGCAAAGTCGTGTTGCTCGTTTTTATTAAATTTTTCGGCCCGGGCAAATTGAAAGTCAGCATACCAGTAACTAAGGATGAAATATAAAAAGTAAAAGGTAAAAAGTAGAATTGTGGCGATAGTGAACCATTGTTGGGGAGAGATATTTTTGGTGGGTTTTTGAATGGTGGGTTTTTTCTGGTTAAAAACGACGGTCATGGCCGGAAACAAAAAGAATAAAAGGGAAACAGCCACCACTGAAAAGCCGAAAAAATTGGTAACCAGGATGCTGGTGTAACCGGCAAGTAGTCCAGAAGTGAGAAGGAAGTTTTTAGCCTTTGGTGTGGGCAAATTTTTCAGAGTGGCTGTCAAAAACCAGCCAATTAATAAAAGATAGCTTGCCAAACCGACTGTGCCGGTGGTAGCCGCAAAATTTAAATACTCATTGTGAGCTTTGTTATATAAAAAATCCCATTCAGAAAGGTCGTTGTGTTCACGAGGCCGATACCAATAATAAGAATAGGCGAAAGTCTCGGGGCCAGTGCCAAAAATTGGATGGTTTTTCCAGATTTCTACAGCACCTTGCCAGACCACTTTGCGGATATCACTGGATTCACTGATTAGAATGGGTGATGGCCCAGGTGTGGGTTGTGGTTGGCTGATAGGTTGTTTTTTGAT
>Ga0307380_10003350_pt1 | contig 22182 bp, 21 predicted proteins | sample UN3MG_FD_202239 | JGI IMG/M metagenome (GOLD analysis project Ga0307380, IMG submission 202239) | Soil microbial communities from Risofladan, Vaasa, Finland - UN-3 | ecosystem: Environmental > Terrestrial > Soil > Coastal area > Acid sulfate soil | place: Finland: Risofladan, Vaasa | collected... | reverse complement strand
TCAGGCATTCAAGTATTTTTCTCATTTCCTGAGGATCGGTAATGACTGCAATCACTTTCATCTCATGGCCACATTTTTCGTCGATCAGCGGATCGACTTCGTAAACCCATTGGGTAAGCCCTGCCAGGCGCCGTCATGACGCTTATGATGTACTATTTCCATTACTGAAAATCGAGTTCACTTTGAAAGGTCAATCTATCATACCCACGTGTTGTCACAGTGATTTAAGATTTTGGCAGTTATCTTAAATCGCTATCCATATAATATTGCCCTACCTCTTGACAAACGGGATAAATGGGCTGACAATTATATTGATTGCTGTAGGAGAAGATAGACTGTAAACTATGTCTGATGTAGTATACAGAACAAATTGAGCTATCGTAGGCATGGGGTAAATACTTTTCGGAAGTTGTTAGCGAATCTGTGGCAGGTGGCTTTTGAAACACGAGTTGGTGATTAACTAATGCATACAACATAGAGGCCATTCCTATCGATGTTAAAGAGACCTATGGATAGAGATATTTTTGGGAATCCCGTATCCAGTCGGCGACCTCGGTACGAGGCTACCCTGGAGCGTATGGACAAGGTATCTTTGACTCACCGAGCAGCTCGTATGCGGTGGCTTTCACGAGTTATCCCGAAGGACATTGGCTTTATGATGTCTATGGAGACATACAAAGTCTTCGAAGAAGCCAAATCCTCGTTCATCACTGGGAACTTTGTCGCAACTATTGTACTATCAGCTTGTTTTATAGAACATTGGTTAGTGGTTGGCCTTTCACAGCGAGGGTTTACAAAAGAATCATCAAAGGGTCTTGCTTCCTCAATAAAAGTGGCCCGTGATAATAAGCTAATCGATAAGTTTGTTCTAGATTCAGCAGATCGGTTGCGCAAAATTCGGAATCCCTTTGTACATCTAAAGTCATTTGAGCATGAATACACATTAGCCCAGCGTACATTTAAGAAGAGGGTGATACCTGACGAGCTATTAGAGCAAGATGCTAAGGAAGCGCTCTCAACGATGTATGCTATTGCTGTATATGCCTTGAGCCGGACCTAACAAGGTTTAGGGGAAATGACGATGGATCGATCAGCAAAAGAAGTCGAAGCCGAGCATCTCCTAATGTTGGGACCGCGACTCGGTCCGATCTATCATGCGATCTATAATGAGGTTGTGTGGCTTCATGTGAAATGGAAGCAGTACCGGCACTTATATGCATCGGTCGAAAACGTCGATCTTCTCAACGAAGTGGCGGCCTTCTTCTTCTTCGTGTTACAGGACGTGCTGTGGGAGGACGTGCTCCTCCATATCGCCCGGCCCACTGATCCGCCATGTTCCGCGGGGAAGAAGAACCTCACTTTGCAGCGCCTTTCTAAGGCGATTGAGGAATCGAGCCTCTCGAAGCAGGTAACAACCTTGATTGAAGACGCTGTGTCCCAGAGCAAGTTCGCACGCGACTGGCGCAACCGTCGTATAGCTCACAGGGATCTACAGCTTGCGCTTGACTTAGGTGCCAAGCCCCTTCCAGCAGTCAGCCGCGCAAAAGTAGAGCATAGCCTTGCTACATTGCGGGATGTGCTCAATGCTATCGAGGACCATTACTGTAATTCTAGTACTGCATTCGAGGACTTTATCGCTAGCAGCGACGCCGAGTCATTGACCTACTATCTTTCGGAGGCCCTCAAGGGGGAAAAGAAATAGCGGGAGTGGTGGAGCCGTAGCAAAGTGCTACTGACTTTAATATGCATCCGCGTTTCCAATCACAGGAGTCCTATTGGTTAAAGTGGCCATTTGTGCGGTTTAATATTTTACAGCTTATCTTAAATCGCATTAAGGTTTGATTAGTCAACAGAAACTGGAACCGTTCTCGATATGAAACGACCTGCTACCTTTACAATATTCACGTCCATTACATCTACCGCCCTAGCTGTCGGCACGATCCCCGGCTTAATCAATATCGTTATCAGTAGAAACATGATAATAGTGAGAATTACCTTGCTGTATGTGTCCATGAGACCTCCTTGTCTAATTCTGGATTAGATTAACCAAATATTTGAGGATCAATATCTTTGGTAGCTTTTCCAATTTCGCCTTTCCACCTTTTTAACTTTTCTTTCTCATGAGTTAATTCTTCTTTAGTGGGATATTCAATTTTGGCTTTAAATACTTCTTCCAGAAATTCGACCTTATTTTTTAGATTATTAATATTAGTACGAATCCTTTGTCGTATATCTTTTGTAGGATTTGCGCATTCTATACATATTGGATATGATTTTTTTCCTCTTTTAACTCTAAAATTAATACCTCCTATGCTCACTTCTCTTCCACAAAAAAAACAAGGAAAATGAAAATGATGCATACTTGCCTCTGGATAAACCTTTAAAGTTTCCATAATATCCTCCTGATATAATCTTGACATTAATTTTCACTGTAAGTACTGTTCCTGGACCGCAACTACATCACAGAAATCCGATAAGGAAAAATGTGTATAGTTATCCACCATTCTCAATGTGCGGTATCCGGTTAACTTCTGCAACTTGGCATCAGCTACCTTTCCCCGCATATAGGTATTGAACTGGTGCCTCCAGCTGTGAAACATGGTCCGAATAAACATATTGATTCTGCAACGCAAGGATCTCCCCCTGCCTCATGCCGGTAGAATATTATATCTTTTTTCGTTTGACTCTTGTAGAGATGGAAGGGTTTGTGTGCCATAGTTTTATTTGCTTACAATCTTGCTTACAGTAAAACTATAGCACAAAAGGAGGAATTACCCAAATTTTTTAATTGATTTAATAACAAGTAAAAGGGAGTTTGGGGAGGGAAGGATTCGAACCTTCGAAGGCTTAAGCCGACAGATTTACAGTCTGTTCCCTTTGGCCGCTCGGGAACCTCCCCGTAAGCTGGCGATGGGAATCGAACCCGCAACCTGCTGATTACAAATCAGCTGCTCTACCGTTGAGCTACGCCAGCACTTTTGCCCGATAAATTTATTTATTATTACCTTCTCTGTCAAGCGTTTTAAGATCTGAATGACCCGGGGGTTAGTATGTGGTGGTTTTGTCCGGCTTGCCGTCGCCTGTGGTATCTTCCTCCATCTTGTAGACACGGCCGCGGTCGATGTAGAACCACACATCTATATTTCCGTCAAAGTCACTGTCCATGCTGTCCTTTATCACTTCGCCTTCATTGTAGAATCTCCAGTTATCAATCTTCCCGTCGTGGTTCGTATCGAGAAACTCCTCCTTTACTCCCCCGTCCCTCGTATAAATGAATACAGAGTCGACCTGCCCGTCGAAATTCATGTCTATCTCCTGACGTTCCACGGACCCTTCCCTCACATAGGACCATCCATCGATGTCCCCATCCTTATTGATATCGGATTTAATAACTTCTGATCCCGGGAGTTCTGAGATAGCAAGTTCCTGGCAGAACGCAGGCGAAGTAAAAAACAGAAAAGGGAGAATGGTAATGATGATTCTTGAAATCATTTTCATCTACTGCTTCCAGTGCCGAGAGTTATATCTTTCTCCATTATTCTCGACAACTGTACCCCAAAGTCTTGAGAGCAAAAAAAATAAATTCAGAATCCCTTATTTACCTACACTCCCTCCCTCTCTCTTCCCCTTCATCCGGAGCTTGCCGATCTTGTACCTCTGCAGCATCTCTTCAACCGCACGGTTCACCGCCTCGGTCCTGTCATTAAAGTACCCCTCTTCCACCATCTCCTCAATAGCCTCGAGGAGGACCCCGGATATTTCAACGAATGCTCCCATTATCCCATCCTGAAAAAGAAAGTAATAACTCATCAAAAAATAGCAATATACAATAAAAGGTCAATCATTTTACCATTGACAAAAACTATTATATAGGTAGAATAACTGTTTACATATCTAAAAAGGAGTATTCAAATGAAAAAAATCTTAGTAATGCTTACCATTCTCTTGGCTTTCACCACTGCCATCAGCCTGGAAGCGAAAGACAAGAAGAAGGACAAGTCTAAAATCGAAAGCTACAAGATAGGCGGTATCTTCGCGATCACCGGTCCGGCATCATGGCTCGGCGAACCGGAGCGTAATACCATGGACATGATAGTAGACATGGTCAACGCTCAGGGAGGAATCGACGGTATTCCGGTTGAGGCGGTTATCGAGGATACGGTCGGAGACGAGACAAAGACTGTAAATGCGGTTAAAAAGCTCATCAACAGCGACAAGGTGCTTGCAATAGTCGGGCCGTCGCGCAGCGGAACGACAATGGCCGCTATTCCAATAGTCGAAAAAGCACAAACTCCTCTTGTCTCCTGCGCTGCTGCAGAGACCATTGTCAGTCCTGTAAAGAAATGGGTATTCAAGACTCCGCAGCGTGACAGCCATGCGGTTGACAGGATATACGGCTATATGGTAGACCACGGTATTTCCAAAATCGCCCTCATATCGGGTACTACGGGATTCGGAAGTGCCGGAAGAGAGCAGCTTAGAAAACTGGCACCGAAATATGGTTTGAAGATCATAGCAGATGAAACGTACGGGCCGCAGGACACGGACATGACAGCCCAACTCACAAAGATCAGGGGAACAGATGCACAGGCAATCGTGAACTGGTCGATAGTTCCGGCGCAGGCCATCGTTGCCAAGAATATGGTTCAGCTCGGTATGAACATACAACTGTTCCAGAGCCATGGATTCGGGAATATAAAATTTGTTGAGGCTGCCGGTGCCGCAGCAGAGGGCATCATATTCCCTGCGGGCAGACTCCTCGCCGTTGACACGGTCCCTGCATCAGATCCTCAGCAGAAGGTCCTTGTTGAGTACAAGACGATGTACGAAAACAAGTTCAACGATTCTGTCAGTACTTTCGGCGGTCACGCGTGGGATGCGACATGGCTTATTATCGAGGCGCTAAAAGAGGCCGGTGCCGATAAGGAGGGAATCAGAGATTATATTGAGAATAGAAAGGGATTTGTCGGGACCGGCGGTGTCTTCAACTTCACGGCAGACGACCACTGCGGTCTGACACCGGAAGCCTTCGAAATGCTCACAGTAAAGAACGGAAAGTTCGTGGTCCTTGGGCAATAGCTGCCTATTCTGCCTTCCCCTCCTCCTATCGGAGGGGAAGGTTTAAAACAGAGAGCTTCTTGACCCTCCTTTGCATGTGTAATATAATCGATGAGAGGGGATGGATCACAATCTACTCTCGGAGGGAAAATGAATCTCGCTTCACAGCTCCTTCAGTACACCCTCTCCGGCATTACTGTTGGAAGCATCTATGCAATGGTCGCCCTCGGTTTCAACATTATCTATAATTCCACAGGTATCATAAACTTCGCCCAGGGCGATTTCGTCATGATAGGGGGGATGCTCGTTGTCTACCTGCATAAAACTCTTCATTTCCCCCTCTTCATCGCAGGATTCATCACTGTGATTATTGTGAGCTGCATCGGGATCGGTTTCGAACGGCTCGCAATACATCCGCTGAAAAACCCTTCGGTGATTACGCTTATCATAATCACCATCGCAGCATCCATCCTGTTCAAAGGCGGCGCAATGTTCATCTGGGGGAAAGATTCATTTTTTCTGCCCTCATTCAGCGGCGATGAACCTATTACTGTAATGAACGCAACAATACTCCCGCAGTCACTTTGGATCCTCAGCTTCCTCTTCCTCATAGTCATGGCTTTGATGTGCTTCTTCAGATTTACGATGGTAGGCAAGGCCATGAAGGCCTGCTCGTATAATAAAAGGGCGGCCAGTATCGTCGGTATCAATGTACACAGCATGGTCATGATTTCCTTCGCACTCAGTGCACTCATCGGGGGGATTGCCGGTGTCATTGTGACGCCGATCACCCTCGTAGATTACGACAGAGGGTCCCTTCTCGGACTGAAAGGTTTCGGCGCGGCCATATTCGGGGGTCTGGGCAACATGGGAGGCGCGGTTGTTGCCGGCATCATCATCGGTCTACTGGAATCCTACTCGGCAGGACTCTTATCGAGCGGATACAAGGATGCAGTAGCGCTCGTAATACTCCTTCTGGTGCTCTTCTTCAGGCCGGGCGGTATATTCGCAAGTAAGGAAGTTCAGAAATTAAAAATATACTGAGTGGTATGCATATACTTATATGAAAAGGATACTGAAATCATCTTTCTTTAAGTCGGCAACCCTGTTCGCCGGTGCTGTGCTGCTCATGGCAATAGTACGGAATCCATACCATGTCGGCATTCTGATATTTCTCGGGATGAACCTCATAATCACAATAGGCCTGAGTCTCCTCATGGGATACGCAGGACAGATCTCTCTCGGCCAGGCGGCGTTCTTCGGTATAGGCGCCTATACCACTGGAATACTCACCACTAAGCTCGGCTTCCCCATATACCTCTCCTGCCCTCTCTCTATACTCGTCACTGTCTCTATCGCATTTGCAGTCGGGATACCGACACTGAGACTGCGCGGGCACTATCTCGCAATGGCAACGCTCGGGCTCGGAGAGATAGTTCATATCGTGTTCAACGAGCTTCTGTCGCTCACAGGCGGCCCTTCGGGCTTCGGAAACATCCCCTTGATACGGATTTTCGGCATGGAGCTCGATAACGACTACAAATACTACATCTTTGTCTGGGCCATTGTTGCGTTCATTCTGTTTTTATCTCTCAACCTGATAGATTCGAGGGTAGGCAGGGCGCTCAAAGCCATTCACAAGGAAGAGCAGACGGCATCAACCATCGGTGTCAACACATCGAGACTGAAACTGAGCATTTTTGTGTTGAGCGCAGGATATGCGGCGCTGGCCGGCTTTCTCTATGCACATTTCGTTACCTTTCTCAGCCCCGGGACCTTCTCTCTCAGGTTCTCGGTACTCCTCGTCACGATGGTAGCGGTCGGAGGCATGGGAAACATCTGGGGGGCCGTGATCGGCACTGCTTTACTCACTCTTCTCCCTGAATACCTGCGTTTCTTCAAGGACTTCGATATTCTGATATATGGTGTAATTCTCATATCCATAATGATCCTGAGACCGGAGGGTCTGTACGGCATCAAGATACCTTGGATTAAAAAGAATGCCGGTAAAAACGAAAATGACGGATAGCAGCTTGGACACAATACTGAGGGCGGATAGGCTCACGAAGCGTTTCGGAGGGCTCGTTGCAGTATCGGATCTCTGCTTCGACGTAAGAAGAGGGAGCATTACAGCCATCATCGGCCCGAACGGTGCAGGGAAGACCACCCTTTTCAACCTTATCAGCGGGCTTATCCATCCTGACAGCGGGAGTATCGGTTTTAAAGAGGAGCGCATTGATACAAAGAAGTCATGGGAGATCCCCTATCTCGGAATCGCACGCACGTTTCAGAACCTGCGCGTCTTCTCCAACATGACGATCCTCGAAAATGTGATGATGGGGCGCTATACCCGCTCTTCAGGCGGCATTATTCCATGCGCCATGAACATCAGGACCGTGAGGAAACAAGAACGCAGGATACGGGAGCGGGCGCTACACTGGATGCACTTCATGGATATAGACTCGCTTCAGGACAGGCAGATCAAGGAGGTTCCGTTTGAGAAGCAGCGGCTCGTAGAGATCACGAGGGCGGTTGCGAGCGAGCCCGATCTTATCCTCCTCGATGAACCGGCGGCAGGTCTGAACATAACCGAATCTAAGGCTCTGACAGAAGCTATATACCGGGTCAGGGAGCTTGGAACGACGATACTGATCGTGGAGCACGACATCGATCTGATAATGGAGATATCCGATCACATACTCGTTTTGGACTTCGGAAAAAAGATAGCCGAAGGTATGCCGAAGGAGGTCAGAAAAGACCAGAAGGTGATTGCCGTCTACCTCGGAGAGGAGTTTGGAAAGCAATAAAATCGACGCCCGCCGGTTATATCATCTTGAGGTAATATTCGAAGTTCCCGTAAATATGAAATGCCGCCGGGATTTTTACAGGTTACCCGATTTATGATATTGCGGGCATTTTAGACTTCGGCCTCGATATGAGCCATGGGAGATAAAGCGAAGAAGACGGTTTTTACCGAAAGATTTATGATTATCGAGAGTATGGCGGCACTATTATTTATTACTCTATCAATTCCATAAGAGTATATTGAAACAGATGCTTAATATCAGATCTCTCAAATCTTATTACGAATCCATCTGCGCCCTGAAATCGGTATCCCTGCATATAAAAAAGGGCGAGATCATCACTTTGATAGGGGGGAACGGCTCCGGGAAGTCCACCCTTCTTAATTCGATATCAGGGCTTGCACCCCGGGCAACCGGTGCCATACTATTTGAAAAGAGAGAGATCCTCGGACTATCTCCTTCTGCGATCGTGCGGCTTGGAATCTCCCTTGTCCCTGAAGGGAGGCAGCTCTTCTATCCCATGACGGTGATGGACAATCTCATCCTGGGGACCTACTCCCACTACTCCATGAGGCAGCGCAAGACAGTACAGCAGAAAATCGAATGGATATTCGAGATATTCCCCGTACTGGGGGAGCGCAGGCGCCAGCTGGCCGGGACACTGTCCGGAGGAGAGCAGCAGATGCTGTCTATTGCAAGAGCTTTGATGTCGGAGCCGAAGCTTTTGATACTCGACGAGCCTTCTATCGGGCTCGCTCCTAAAATTGTCGAGAACATCTTCCGTACACTCATCGAGCTGAAACAGAAATCAGACCTCACGATGTTTCTCGTTGAACAGAACGCAAAACTCGCCCTCGATATCTGTGAGAGAGGATACGTGATCGAAACAGGTCAGATCATCCTCTCCGGATCGAGAGATGAGCTCATGAACAACAAGGAAGTGTTGCGCGCATACCTGGGTAAGGAATAACCCTAAGGTCGCCTTCGGCTCAAGTTGGTGCTAAAAGCATCAACTTGAACGACAGTGACAGTGGGGACATTGAGGCCATAGGTATCAATTTGAGCGATAGCGACAGAGGGGGCAAGAATGCCGGTGTGGAATAAAGAATATGAAATGATGGACAGAGATGAGCTCGAACAACTACAATTGGAGAGGCTTCAGGAGACCCTGACCCGCGTGTACAGAAGGGTCTCATACTACCGAAACCTCTTCAACGAGATCGAGTTCGACCCGCTCGAAATCTCCAGCATGGGCGATATCGAGAAGATCACCTTCACCACCAAAGAGACGCTGAGGCTCGCGTACCCGTACGATATGTTCGCCGTTCCTCTGCGGGAGGTCGTGAGGATGCAGTCCACCTCTGGAACAACAGGCGAGCCACTCATCGTCGGGTACACTAAAAACGACATCGAGCACTGGACCGAGCTCACCGCACGTGTTCTGACTGCGGGAGGAATAGTCAAGGATGATATTATCCAGATCACGTTTCCGTACGGACTTTTCACTGGAGGGCTCGGGTTCCATTACGGCGCGGAACGGATCGGGGCCTCTGTCATACCGAGCTCTGAAGCCGACATCGTTAAGCAGATCGTGATAATGAGAGACTACAGGACCACTGCATTTGCGGGAGCTCCCACCTTTGCAGCCCTCCTCATAGAAAAACTCGAAGAGAAGGGCATTACACCGGCCGAGCTCTCCCTCAGTAAGGCCCTTATCGGAGCGGAACCGTGGAGCGACGCTTTCAGGAAGGAGATAGAGCAGAAACTCGCGATATCCGCCACGGACAACTACGGTCTCACGGAGGTCATGGGGCCCGGTGTTTCATATGAATGCGAAGAGAAGAACGGACTCCATATATCTGAGGACCATTTCATACCCGAGATCATCGACCCTGACACAGGCAGTGTCCTGCCTGCCGGCGAGAAGGGAGAGCTCGTGATTACCACGATCTCCAAAGAGGCATTTCCCCTTATACGTTATCGCACGGGCGATATGACCTGCCTTATACGCGGAAGCTGCCCGTGCGGGAGGACCTCCGTCCGGATGGCAAAAGTCTTCGAACGCTACGACGACATGATTATACTGAACGGGGAGAACATGTTCCCTTCCCAGTTCGAGCACATCCTCATGGAGGTCATCGGGGTTACTCCAAACTACCTGCTCGTTATCGACAGAACAGAAAACCTGGACGAGCTTATCATTCAGGTGGAGGTCTCGAGCGACTTCTTTTCAGACGAGATAAAGCAGCTCAATGTGCTCGAGTTCGCTATTATCCGGGACGTGAAGGAACAGCTCGATTTCGTGCCGAAGGTGAAGTTCGTGGAGCCCGGAACGATCAGGAGAATGATGAAGAAGAAAAAGGTCGTCGATAAGCGGAGGAAGTAACCCCCTGAAGTCGCCTTCGGCTTAAATTGAATCCTTCGGATTCAATGCCCATCCCCTACAGTCGCCTTCGCGACAGAGGGTGTTATTTCTTCTTGAAAACGATCTCGCCGCCCTTTTCATCGACAACGATTGTGTCCCCTTCACTGAAAGAGCCTTTTATGAGCTCCTTGGCGAGCGGTGTCTCGATGAGGTTCTGCACCACCCTCTTGAGGGGTCGCGCACCATAGTTGATATCGTAACCTCTATCAGCGAGGAGCGTCACCGCACTGTCATGGAATTCCACCCGTATCGCCCTCTCGCTCATGCGTTCCACAAGATACTCGAGCTGAAGTCTGGTGATATCCACGATATTGTCCTTAGAGAGCGAGTGAAACACCACCACTTCATCGATACGGTTCAAGAACTCCGGCCTGAAGCTCTTCTTCAGTATGTCGAGTACCAGAGATCTCATCCGGTCGAAGGACCTGCCTTCCGCTTCCTGGCCGTCGGACGCATGTCCGCCGGACTCGTGTCCGCCAGCATCATAAAAATCTATTATATGCTCGGAACCGAGGTTGGAAGTCATGATAACAACGGTGTTTTTGAAATTCACGGTTCTGCCGTGCGAATCGGTGAGCCTCCCGTCCTCGAGGATCTGCAGAAGGATATTGAACACATCGGGATGAGCCTTCTCTATCTCATCGAGCAGTATCACCGAGTACGGCTTCCTTCTCACCGCCTCGGTGAGCTGTCCTCCCTCGTCATATCCCACGTATCCGGGAGGGGCCCCGATGAGCTTGGATACAGCGTGCCGCTCCATGTATTCGGACATGTCTATACGGATCATGTTCTTCTCGTCGTCGAAGAGAAATTGGGCGAGCGTCCTGGCAAGCTCGGTCTTACCGACGCCTGTAGGGCCGAGGAATATAAAGCTCCCTATCGGCCTCGTCGGCTCCTTGATGCCTGCACGCGCCCGGAGGATCGCATCTGAGACCGCTTTTACAGCCTCGTCCTGTCCGACGACCCTCTGATGGAGATGGTCCTCGAGGTTGATGAGCCTCTCCATCTCTCCCTGCATGAGCTTTGCGACAGGTATTCCCGTCCATCTGGCGACCACCTGGGCAATGTCCTCCTCGTCGATCTCCTCCTTGAGGAGCCTGTTCTGCTCAGCTTCATCGATCTTCTTTGTATGCTCTTTGAGCTGTTTTTCGAGCTCAATCAGCTTCCCGTACTTCAGCTCTGCGGCACGGTTCAGATCGTAGTCGCGCTCCGCCTGCTCTATCGCGAACTTCACATCCTCGATCTCAGAACGCAGGTCTCTGAGAGAGATGAGCTGCCGCTTCTCCTCCTCCCATCTGGATTTGAGGGAGTTCCCGCTCTCCCTGATAGAAGCGAGCTCTTTCTCGATCTTTTCCAACCGATCCTTTGACGCCTTGTCCTTCTCCTTTTTCAGCGCCTCCCGCTCGATCTCGAGCTGCATCGTACGCCGCATGATCTCATCGAGATCAGCAGGCATAGAGTCGATCTCCGTTCTTAGCTTTGCAGCGGCTTCGTCCACCAGATCTATCGCCTTGTCCGGAAGAAACCTGTCCGATATGTACCGGTCGCTGAGAACCGCGGCAGCAACAAGCGCGCCGTCCTTGATCTTGATACCGTGGTATATCGCGTACCTCTCCTTCAGGCCCCTGAGGATCGATATCGTGTCCTCTACCGAAGGCTGATCGACCAGCGTCGGCTGGAACCTTCGCTCTAGCGCAGCGTCCTTCTCGATATACTTTCGGTACTCGTTCAGGGTCGTCGCTCCGATGCAGTGGAGCTCTCCACGGGCCAGCATCGGTTTCAGGAGGTTGCCGGCATCTATTGCTCCTTCGGCTGCTCCTGCACCGACAACCGTGTGGAGCTCATCGATAAAGAGTATCACTCTCCCGTCCGACTCCTGCACCTCCCGGAGCACGGCCTTCATCCGCTCCTCGAACTCACCCCTGAACTTCGCTCCGGCAAGCAGCGAACCCATGTCGAGTGCGACGATATTCTTGTCCTTCAGCCCTTCAGGGACATCCCCCTTCACGATCCGCTGCGCGAGTCCCTCGACGATTGCGGTCTTACCTACGCCCGGCTCTCCGATGAGCACAGGGTTGTTTTTCGTTCTCCGTGACAGCACCTGCACAACCCGTCGGATCTCGTCATCCCTTCCGATAACAGGGTCGAGCTTTCCCTTTCGCGCCCTCTCTGTGAGGTCTATTGCATACCGCTCGAGGGCCTGATAGGTCGCCTCTGGATTCTGGGATGTAACCCTCTGGCTGCCGCGTATCTGTCTCAGGGCGTCGAGTATCTTTGCCCTCGTGAGACCGAGATTTTTGAGCAGCTTTCCGGCTTCGCCCGAATCCTTCACGAGTGCGAGGAAGAGATGCTCTGTGCTTATATACTCGTCCTTGAGGCTCTTTACCTCACTTTCCGCAGTTGACAGGAGGTCATTCAGTCTCGACGAAAGATAAACGGTTCCTGATGCCCCCGACCCCGTCACTCTCGGTATTCTGGAAATCGCGCGTTCGGCCTCGTTTGTGACGGATACCGGGTCGACATTGAGCTTTGCCAGTATCTGAGGAGCCACGCCGTCCTGCTGACGCACGAGGGCGAGAAGAAGATGCTCGCTCTCGATCTGCTGGTGTCCGTACTCCCCTGCGAGCAGCTGCGCGCTCTGCAAAGCGCCCTGTGCCATCTCTGTAAATCTGTTTATATCCATACCGACTCCTTATGCCTCTACTTCGTTATCACTAATAATATTGCAATTATGGTACCACTTTTGCACAAACACTCTGTTTCTAACTGCTTGATAAATAATAAATTATATACCATTGTCTCGGTTTTTATATCCGCGTCCACATATAGTATCAAAATGATACTAACAAGGCGTATCATTTTGACCCTTTTGTGCATGCCACATAGCTGCCGCTGCCCTGTATATCCTGTATATTAATATAGCAAAACGTATATACTATGAAAGCTACAAATACGTACCGTATGATGAGGCCCTTCGACAGGGTGACGCCCGAGATTGATGGTTTCGGTCTCTCCGGTTACACCCACTCCTTCTTTTCTGATGCCCTACTCCTTAACAAGACAGGGAAACTAACCCCCATTTCTCACACAGGAATGGGGGTTCCAATCCCCGTTTCTCATGATCAACAGCACACTTTAAGTAACGGGGCTTATGGCGCTTTTTTCACCCCAAACATTATTTTTTACAGCTGCCAAGTCATCATTTAAACCCATTGCAATGCAATCTGATTGCATAGCAATCTGATTGCATTGGCAATCTTTGAGAAAACCGCACTAACGCATAACATTTGGTTAAAGCTCATAACAGGACGGCCATTATTTACTGTCTTTCACTGTGCGCCGAACTGCAATCGACAGGTCGTGGAGCGGCCGATCTTGAAGTTCGATTGATCTCTTTCACTGAAGGGACTATCAAAAAGCTGTACACGGTAAGACAAATCCGGTGACGTTTTCTTTCATATACGAAAGCTTAAGACACTCTTCCACTCGCGGAGCATCTTTCGACACAGGGGAGGCATCTCAAAAGGTGATATGAAGGCGGGGGATCCACCGCGTGTCGTCACCGACCTGCGTTACATGCGGTCCCGATTTGAAGGCCGGCCCATACCCGAATCTCCTGTTCTACAACAGCGGTTCGACCTCAACTGTACTCTTTTCACTGTCGAGATAGAAACGGACCCCCTCAATCTCGTGGGACACCACGTAGGGAACCCGGCATATTTCTATGTAGACACCCGGAAAGACCGTTCCGGTCACAACCACATCAGCCTTCCTGTTTCGATCGAGCTGGGCCATGAGCGCCTTTGCAGCCCGGTTCAGCTTATGAATATACTCCCTTATCCTGTCTCTCGTGCTTATGAGCTCTTTGTTCGCTTCCGAATCCGCCTTGATCCTCTCCTCCACGAGGCTGAGCTTGGATGCGAGGAGAACGTTCTTGTCCTTGATCCACTCGAGGTTGCGCTGGATCCTGTGATCTACACCGCACTGTATCTCCGTCTTGATCCCCATCTTCGTACCGATCTGACCTGCTTTTACCCCGTTCTGGGAGTATATCTTACCCCCTGCGACTATGCTCTTCTTGGCCATTTCGAGCCGATTCCGGGTACGGACGATCGAGTGAAGTATTCCCGTCTCGACAAAGATCGTATCCTCAGCCTCCACGCAGGAGTTTTCGATATACTTCGTGTCTATCGTTCCTCCCACGGATATCTTTCCCTTCTGCCTTCCGATGATACCCCTGTATACCTGCAGGTCCCTTTTGTACTTGATCTCGGAAGCATCCAGAGTCCTTTTGCAGACAATAGACCCCCCCGCTTCAACCTTAAATCCGTCATTAACCCTCCCGTGAATGATGATATCTCCGGGGAACGATATGTTTCCTGTATGGTAATCGACGTCACCGTGGACCTCAAAGACCTCGTGGACCCAGAAGTGTCCATCTCTCACCTCGAACCTTCCATCTGCCGCGGCCACCACCTTGTCACCTGAAAGGGTCGTGTTCCTCCCGGGTTTCTTCTGGACGACCGATGCCCTTTTATACGGAATAAGCTCACCCTTCACGGTCTTTCCAAGCATGCCCTCTTTCTTCGGAACCACCCGCGCGAGGTACTCGCCCTTTTTCACGAGGGTATAGGTTGTGCGCTCCTTGAAGTCGATCCTGCTGTCCTCTTCATTCAGCCCCCCCTGCTTCTTCTGCAGCCGATCTTCGACGACAAACTGCTCAGGAACCTCCTCAACCGGCTGCTGGCCTACGGCAACGACAACCCCGTTTATTTGTATACGTGCGTCGTTGCACCGGCCGATCGCCTCGTTCACAGCATCCCAGTCGACCCCGAACACTACACCGTGATATTCGAGCTCGTCTATTACCATCTCTTTATCGATATCGTTTCCGCCCCCGCTCGGAGGATAGAAATCAGCGGTGATCTTCATGTCGTCTTTCGAAACTGTGAGCTCAACTGTGCCGTCGGACGCTGGCTGCTCTTCCAGCCCCAACTCCTCGAACTCTTTTTTCTGGATCTCGTTTTCAATCTTATTACCGGCTTCTGACGGACCCCCGAGTTCGATGCCCCCCAACGATATATCATCGAGGAATTCGTTTGTGCCCTTGATGAGGTCTTCTATAAAGTAATCTTTTTCTTTGTCCATTTTATTGCAGAAAATCCAGTATTTTTGCTATCTCGAAAGGTTTTTTCAAAAGGGAAAGCGCCCCGGCATCAAGGGCCCTCTGTGCGAGACGATCTGTCGAGTATGCTGTGAGTATGAGCACTTTTGCGTGGGGCTTCGCACTGAGGATGTTTTCGGTGACCTCCGCCCCGTTCTTCCCCGGCATCCTCAGGTCCGTTATTACAAGGTCATAGTCTGATCTTAGTGCTTCCTCTTCTCCCTTGAAAGGATCACTGAAAGTACATACATCATACCCCATATCTTCCAGTATCAGTTTGAGAACGTTCAAATTCATCTCTTCGTCGTCAATTACGAGGACTCTTTTTTTCATCTAAGTCTCCTGTCATATGTAGCAGGTCATTCTAATTGTATTGCAGTTACTGAAAAAATGCAAAAAAACCAAAAACTCCGGAAAGGGGTATGGTGCAGCATATTATGCAGTGAAATGAAGTCGAATTATTTGCATTACTGTCACAAATGCTTTATACTTAATTTTTGGTGTATGATTCGAATGTCCGGGAAATAAGAAAAAAGTATAGCCGCCGGGAACTAATGGCGGACCGCTGCACCTGATTGAAAATAAATCGCGTGGGGAAAGGCTATGGAGGGAAAGCAGACAATACTCGTAGTTGACGACATGGTAGAAAACAGGAAGATGCTCATCACCTTTCTCACCCCCATGGGATACTCTATCGTCGAAGCGGCTGACGGCGAGCAGGCGCTCCAGAAATTCGATGAGGTTAAGCCGGACCTCCTGCTTCTCGATCTCAACATGCCGAAGCTCAACGGTTTCGACGTCTGTAAAAGGTTGAAGTCTAATCCCAAGACAAAGATGGTGCCCATCATAGTGATCACAGGTCTTGCGGACGACCAGAATCACCTCATGGCTCTCCAAAACGGTGCCGATGATTTTCTCGCGAAGCCTTTCAACATGCTCTTTTTAAAGGCACGTTTAAAGTCTCTCCTTGCTATGAAACGGCTCCATGACGAGAACATGACATACCAGGAATCCCTTAAGAAGAGCAACATCGAGCTGATGGAAACGCTGATCGCCACACAGGACGTCACGATCGTCGCCCTTGCAAAACTCGCAGAGTTCCGGGATCCGGAAACAGGCGAGCACCTCGAGCGGATGCGGGAATACGCGAAGACTCTTGCCGTCGAACTTCAGAAAAAACAGAAGTACAATGAGTACATTGGCCAGCACTATATAGACAATATTTACAAATCGACTCCGCTTCACGATATCGGGAAGGTCGGAATCCCGGATGAGGTCCTGCTGAAGCCGGGCAAGCTTACCACTGAGGAGTTCGAGATCATGAAGCGTCATTGCGAGATTGGCGGAGGTTCGATAAGCGCGGCGATAAGGCTGTCGGGCATGGAACAATCGTTTCTCGACATGGGAAAGGATATTGCCTACTACCATCACGAGAAGTGGAATGGGCAAGGCTACCCTAAAGGTCTGGCGGGGGACGCGATTCCACTCACTGCGCGTATTACGGCGCTCGCTGACGTGTACGATGCACTTACCTCGAAGAGAGTATACAAGGAGGCATTCTCTCATGAGCGATCACGATCCATCCTCCTTGAAGAATCAGAAAAGTCGTTCGATCCTGAGATTGTCGAGGCGTTTGTCAGTACGGAAAAAGAGTTTATCGCAATTAGAAAAGAGTACAGAGATAACACATAAAGCCGTTAGGCCGCAGACAGCGGGCTGAAAACGATCCGTTTACCGCTGAAAACCGATTCCCGACAGTAGGATCATCATCCCCATTTTTCTCGCTTCACCGAACCGGAATAGTTATCTTATAGGAATGGACATTGATTTCCATCTGCTCCGTTTCTTCGTGTACCCTGTCGCGGGCTCGCTGCTCGGGTTTATCACAAACTTTATTGCAATAAAGCTTCTATTTCACCCGAGAAAAAAGATCCTCGGCGTTCAGGGGCTCCTCCCCAAGAGACAGTCGGATATTGCGGCACGCGCGGGAAATATAGTGAGTGATCACCTCGTCAACAGTGAGGCCATACGAACGAGGATAGACAAAGAAAAGCTTATGGCCGCCATCGACCAGTTTCTCGATAAGAACAAACAGAAGATGTTCGGGATTCCTCTCTCAAGCCTCTCTTTCATGCGGGGAACAGTGAAGACCATAATAGCATCGCTCCTCATAGACAGGGACGGATACTTCAACCGGAGGATCATCGAGTCCTTCATCGATGAGGGCATGGTATCCGGTATTGTTGAACAGAAGGTCAACTCATTCGATGTCGGGGTTCTCGAAAAGCTTATTAAAAAGGCCGGCGGCCCGGAGATCAATTTTATTATCTTATCCGGTGCAATCCTCGGCTTCATTATAGGGCTCGCAGAGGCCTTTATCGGACTCTGAGCCTGTCCTGCCTGGCTAAGAGGTTAATTTTATTCGAAAAACAGTTGCTATCATCACGAAAATAGGTTAGGATTGCCAATTATAAAGGCGGACCACCCTGTATGGCTGATGAGATTCTCTTACTCAAAGGTATTTCAAAGTCCTTTCCCGGTGTTCTGGCCAACGACAGTATCGACTTTGCGCTGAAGAAGAGTGAGATCCACTCCCTTCTCGGCGAAAACGGCGCCGGCAAGACGACACTGATGAACATACTCTACGGTCTCTACACTCCGGACGCCGGTGAAATCTTCATCAACGGAAAAAAGGCGGTGATACATTCACCCGCCGACGCTCTCTCCCAGGGGATAGGCATGGTGCACCAGCACTTCATGCTCATCCCCACGATGACCGTTTGCGAAAATATCATTCTGGGCAATGAGTCGAAGAAGAACGGCCTCATCAACGTTGAAGAGTCGCACAGTCGTATAGAAACCCTTTCAAAAAGGTACAGCTTCAACCTCAACCCGACCGACCTTGTAAAAGACCTCCCTATAGGGACACAGCAGCGGGTGGAAATTCTCAAGGCACTATACCGCGAGGCGTCGATCCTCATTCTTGACGAACCGACGTCCGTGCTTACCCCTCAGGAGAGCAAGGAGCTTTTCAACATACTCCGCTCCCTCAAAGCCGAAGGTAAATCGATCATATTCATAAGCCATAAGCTCAAAGAGGTTCTCGAAATCTCTGACAATATTACAGTACTGAGAGACGGCAAGGGCGTAGGAAGCGTATCCCCCTCAAATACAGATGAGCCGCAGCTTGCCAGAATGATGGTAGGCCGCGAGGTGATACTCAAGGTATCAAAACAAAAGATGCAGAGGGGCAAACCTGTACTCCAGGTGAAAAACCTCAACGTATACGACCGCAGAGGAGTAAGGGTCGTAAACGGGATCAGCTTTACTGTTCACGAGGGAGAGATCTTCGGCATGGCAGGAGTCCAGGGAAACGGACAAACTGAGCTCGTCGAAGCCCTTACAGGGCTTTTGAGCTTCGAGAGCGGAGAGATCAGCATAGACGGCACTGGGCTCCGCGGGAACAATCCAAGGGAGGTGTTCGAGCTCGGGACTGCTCACATCCCGGAAGACCGTCAGAAGCACGGACTCGTCCTGCCCTACCCCATTAGAGACAACCTAATACTCTGTTCCTACTACAAGGCTCCTTTCTCAAAGCGGCTCTCTCTTAACTTCCCCTATATCACCGAAAGCTCGAATAAACTCATGGAAGAATTCGATATAAAAGCTCCCGGTATACTCACGACAACAGAAACCCTATCAGGCGGAAACCAGCAGAAAACGGTGGTCGCACGTGAGCTCGCACGGGAGATCAGGCTTCTCATCGCATCGCAGCCCACACGCGGGCTGGATGTCGGTTCTATAGAGTATATACACAAGAAGATAGTGGAAACAAGGGACAGTGGTCATGCCGTGCTCCTCGTCTCCTCGGAGCTCGACGAGATCCTCTCTCTCTCAGACACGATCGGTGTCATATACAAGGGACAGATCGTTAAAACCCTTTCATACTATGAGGCTACAAAGGACAAGCTCGGGCTGCTTATGGCTGGAATAGTATCGGAAACGTGACGGTGCGTTCGATGAATGTAACTTGTCATAATTACGGAAGATTACAATGCAAATAAAACTGAAGGCAGGATACCAGGATCTCCTCATACCGCTCCTTTCGATCATCACATCGCTCATCATCGGGGCAGTTATCATCTGGGCATCAGGGGCAAACGTGTATGCAGCATACAAAGGTTTATGGCAGGGAGCGTTCGGGAGCGCAAGGGCGATCGCTGAGACCTTTGTCGGCACCACGCCCTACATCCTGACGGGTCTTGCCGTCGCCTTCGGTTTCAGGTGCGGGCTGTTCAATATCGGCGCTGAGGGCCAGCTGTATGCAGGTGCTCTGGCGGCCGCGTATATCGGTTATGCGCTCCACGGGTTACCGCATTTCATTCACCTTCCGATAGCGATAATAGCCGGTATTGCCGCCGGCGGGATCTGGGGAGCAATACCGGGGTACCTCAAGGCAAAAACAGGAGCGCATGAGGTAATCAACACGATAATGATGAACCACATAATGATCCGCCTCACCGACTTCCTTGTAAAGAACCCTATGCTCGACCCCAAGGCGAGTGTTCCAAGGACACCGTACATCCTAAAGACCGCTTACCTGCCGAAGATAATCCCGGGCCTGAGGCTCCACTGGGGATTCATACTCGCGATCCTCGCCATTTTCCTTATCTATTTTCTCCTCTTCAAGACAAAGACCGGATTCGAGATCAGGACGGTGGGATTGAACCAGGATGCTGCACAGTATGCCGGGATGAACATATCGAAGAATTTCGTTCTCGCCATGGCAATCTCCGGCGGACTTGCCGGATTGGCCGGCGCTGGGGAGGTTCTCGGATTGAACTATAATCTCCCCGCTGCGTTTGTATCGGGGTTCGGTTTCGATGCGATAGCAATAGCACTCCTTGCGAAGAGCAATCCACTGGCAGTTTTTCCCTCTGCAATGCTGTGGGCGGCTCTCCGCAACGGTGCGGGCCTCATGCAGATCCGCGCCCAGATATCGATAGACCTGATTAATATCGTCCAGGCGTTTGTGATCATGTTTATCGCTGCTCCGAGGATTGTCCGCTGGGTTTACAGGATAAAGGCGGAAAAAGAGAAAGCGGGAATTTTATTGACCAAAGGCTGGGGCAAGTAAAGGCAAAATGGAAAAAGGCAATTACAAAACAGTAGTATTCAACGCTTTAACGATAATCCTGAATCTCCTCATCATCCGCTTTTCGTTTCGATTCCTCGGTGAAGGGTCTCAGTCTATCATCGGATTCGGCATTCTCGGCAGGATCACCATACATACCGGGAGGTCGGTACTTATCCTCGCATGTCTCGGCCTGGCAGTCTCAATATTTCCGATAGTGAAGCGACTCGAAAAGCTCATAAATCTCTCTTTCTTTGCCACGTCGTTTGTCGCTGTAGCGTCTTTAATCCTTTGGGCCGGCATCGACTCGAGCTTCGATATCGTCGGGCTCCTTGCGCTGAGTCTCAGGCTTTCAACTCCCATAGTTCTCGGCGCAATGTCAGGGATACTATGTGAGCGCACAGGGGTAATCAATATCGCCATCGAGGGCATGATGCTCACGGCCGCATGCATAGGGTTTACCGCGGCCCTCTATATCGGAAATATCTGGGCGGGCCTTATCTTTGCCGTAATCTCCGGGGCCGCCATGGCGTTGCTTCATGCATTCCTCTCGGTAACGATGATCACTGACCAGATCATATCCGGGACCGTGATAAACATACTCGCCGTGGGACTTACCGGATTCATACGCCGAAGCTTCCTCATTAAAGCAAAACTTTCGAGGACCTCAATTCTTCCTATCATCAAGGTTCCTCTGCTTTCAAAGATACCGATCATCGGGGCTATAATATTCACGAACCAGCCGATCGTATTCCTCATGATGGGCCTCGTCGCCGTCATCACTGTCCTGCTCTTCAAGACCAAGTGGGGTCTTCGAACGAGAGCTATCGGAGAGCACCCGGAAGCTGCAGACACAGTCGGCATCAACGTGTTCCGGATGAAGTATCTCAACGTTATTATTGGAGGACTGATTGCCGGACTTGCGGGTGCGTGGTTCTCACTCGAAACCACTGGCAGCTTCGACGACCTCATGACGAACGGCAAAGGCTTTATCGCGCTTGCCGCCATGATCTTCGGGAAATGGCATCCGATCGGCGCCTTCGCCGGGGGCCTTATCTTCGGTTTCTCAGATGCCCTTCAGATAATCTTCCAGATAAAGGGCATCCCCATTCCGCCTCAGTTCCTCTGGATGCTCCCCTATCTCATAACCATGATCGTGCTCGCAGGGGTCATCGGAAAGTCTGTAGCGCCGGCCGCAGACGGAAAGCCTTATATTAAACGATAAAAAACACAGACGCCGCCTTCCAATGCCTGTGGGACGCGACCGCTGCAGTCTAATCCCCGTTTCTCATGACCAACAACAAACTGTAAGTAACGGGGCTTTTAGCGCTTTCCTCACCGTAAACATTAATTTTTACATAATACTATAAATACTGCCAAGTCATCATTTAAACCCATTGTTATGCAATTTGTGAGAAAACCACACTAACCTCAACCTCTCTGGATTTCAGCCTCTAGATGCTGCATCGTTTAACCCAACTTCACCAAAATCGCATTAAATAGAGTTAAATTTCGATTATTTTAATCATTACAAAATTTATAAATCGTTATATTAATTCACTTAGTATTTTAAAAGACCTGAATTTTAATTGTAGTG
>Ga0307380_10003348_pt1 | contig 22193 bp, 26 predicted proteins | sample UN3MG_FD_202239 | JGI IMG/M metagenome (GOLD analysis project Ga0307380, IMG submission 202239) | Soil microbial communities from Risofladan, Vaasa, Finland - UN-3 | ecosystem: Environmental > Terrestrial > Soil > Coastal area > Acid sulfate soil | place: Finland: Risofladan, Vaasa | collected... | reverse complement strand
ATGTATCTTGAAAAAATGATTCCAAGAGACCAAATTCAAGAAGCAGTTAATAATACACAGGCTAAAAGAATTATAGAAAAGGTTAAAGAGTTGGTATCTATTGATGAAGATTTTATTTCGGATACTATTCGTGATGCATTACAGGATGGTAAGAATCGTATAGATTCACTTACTCATGAACTTAATGAAGCAATTAAATCTAATATTCAAATTAATCAAGATTTTAAAAAAACAAAATCGTTGTTAATATTAGAACAAAAAACTGCTGATTTTGATGATAATAAAAGATGTTATGTTATGAGGGTACTTAATGAAAAGTCCCCTGAAGAAATCGAAGAAAATTTCGATTATGTTGTTGAGATGTTCGAGCGTGATGAGGCTGATGAGGCTAAAATTCTTACTGAACAAGCAACGTCTAAGGTTAAATCTAACACAATTGATACACCAGTAGACGATACTAAGACAGAGGATATTATCACGGAAACAACAGTTGTTTCTACAGAACAGAGACATGTTGCCGGATATCTAAATATGTTAAAAGAACAAGATGGGTAACACCACTTGTTTAAACTAAAAAAGAAAAGGAGAATATAATTCCATGATTAAACCTGGACCAAATTATATTAATAAAGATAGAGCAAGCGAACTTGTTGCAAAGTGGGGAGAAATTCTTAATTATGAATCCCCTAGTGTAAAGGCTATTACTGATGACCATACACGTCTAAATACTGCTATTCTTCTTGAGAACCAAGAGCATTGGTGTCTTACAGAAGCTAACGTAGGTTCAGACGGCGGTGTTTTTGGTACAACCCTTCAGGGTACACCAGGACAGGGTGGTAGTGTTGGTAATTCTGACTTCTACGCACAAGGTGACGCTCGTTTGCCAAAAGTATTGATTCCTATGATTCGTAGGACGTTCCCAGAACTTATTACGAATGAAATTGTCGGCGTTCAGCCAATGAGTGGACCTGTTGGTCTTGCTTTCGCATTGCGTTACAAGTATCAGCAAAACTCTCTTGGTCAAGTTGGTTCCTCTGGAGCACAACAATACCAAGACGGTGGAACAGTCCCTGACCATGCATACGGTTTGACTAACACTGGTGGTGCCATGAACTTTAGTGGCGTTACTGGTTGGGGTACAAACTCGGATGAAATGGGTTATCAGAACCTTGATACCAGATTTACTGGTACATCTTCTGCTGGTCTTAGTGGTCTTGGATCATCGGGTTCAGACTTTGACTTCATCGGTGAAGATGATGGTGTCGCAGACATTTTGGCTAACTTCGAATTTACTAGCATGATTCCTCAGATGGAAATCTCATTCGAGAAGACCGCTGTAGAAGCTGGTACCCGTAGATTAGCAGCCAAGTGGAGTGTAGAACTTGAACAAGATATCCGTAATATGAACGGTATTGATATTGATGCTGAAATGACTAACGCTATGAGTTATGAAATTCAGGCTGAAATTGACCGTGAAATGATTATGCGTATGGTTCAAGTAGCTCTTAACGCTGGCGTAAACCAAGGTTATTCACTTTGGTACGCTGCATGTGCTGACGCTCGTTGGCTTGGTGAACGTAACCGTGACTTTTATGCCAAGGTTATTGTTGAAGCGAATAGAGTAGCTATTCGTAACCGTAGAGGTGCTGCTAACTTTATAGTAGCAACACCACGAGTATGTGCCATACTTGAAATGATGCCCGACTTCAAGTTCATGGATGTTAATGGTAACGTTAACACGCAACCTGTTGGAATTGCTAAGGTAGGTTCAATAGGTGGTCGTTTTAGTGTTTATCGTGACACACGTACAGAGTCGCAATGGATGATTGGTAAACGTGCCAATTTGGAATATGCTCTGTTAGGTTACAAAGGATCAGAGTATTATGACACTGGTATTATTTACTGTCCATACATTCCGGTTATGATACAGCGTACAATAGGACCTAATGACTTTGCACCAAGAGTAGGCTTGCTTACTCGTTATGGTGTAGTAGATAACTTGTTTGGCGCAGATTTGTACTACCATGTTATAATCTGTAAGGGTCTTGGACAATCATTTGCCCCAGGATCTGCTCATACATATCTATAAGTCTATTAACGTCTTACAGAGATTGTAAGTATATTAAATCAGGCACCTCAAAAGGGTGCCTGATTTTTTTGTTGATTTTTAATCCAGGTATGATATTATATAAATATGAAAAAAAGAAAAAATAAAACTAAAAGCAAAAAAATAATATGGGAAAATAGAATTAACGTTAAAAATTGTAAAGAAAAAGATTATTGCGATTGTCCATATTGTGCAATTGGAGTTCATTGTATGCATGAAGATAGTGAAGATGGAGATTGTATAGAAGAAAGTTGTCCTCGTTTTAATGGTAAACTAGGATAACCTTATGTTTTCAGCAAGAATGATCTTTAAAGGATAATTATGTCAAACGAAAAAACATTTACTATTGAACAAATACGATACTATCTTACGGGAAATTTGTTAAACAAATTTATTAATGGTGTATACACGGACGAGAATTCTTCTAATGATTCACTAAAAAATGCTATAACAGAACTTGAAGACTATGAAGATGGTATTGACGCTGTTTGTGAACGTAGAGATTTTTAAAAGAAACTTTGGAAACCGTTTATAATAACATGGAAGTCTCCTAGAATGTTATGGGTCATATCTGGTAATAGAATGAACTACCCAACGACTAAAGATCGTTGGGTTTCTATAGGATAGTCCCTACCCTTTTTGAAACTCATTTTTGTAAACGCAAAGTCTTTAATGTTCTGAGCGGCGTTAATGTCTCTATCATGATGAGTATTACATTTTTGGCAAGTCCACTCTCTTTCATCTCTTCTTAACTCATGATATATATTGCCGCAAACAGAACAAGTTTTACTGGATGGTTCAAATCTTCCTATTTTAATGAAGTTCTTACCATACCAATCCGACTTATATTGAAGTAGTCTGGTAAAATTATACCATCCCATATCTCCAATAATTCTGTTTGTTGGCTTCTCATTATCCCTTTGCATTTTTTTAATAGATAAGTCTTCAATACAAATCGTCTCTACTTGGCTATCGTGAGTCAACCTATATGATAACTTATCCAGAAAATCTTTACGCTGTCTACCTATTTTAGCATGTAGTTTACTTATTTGCTCTTTTTTAGAAATATAACAAGTAGACCACTTTGTTAGTTTCTCTAGTTCTTGTTGATGTTTTGCTAACTTATCCTGAGCCTGCTTAAAGAACCTAGGAGATTCTACCTTTTCACCATTATCAAACGTAGTAAATGTTTTAACTCCAAAATCAATACCTATCGCTTTATCTCTTTTCATTTCTGGTTTAGTTGGCAATTCTATGTTTTGCTCTACTAAAATAGATACATAATACTTATCAACATGTCTGGAAGCCGTACATTGTTTGATTTCTCCGTCAAACTCTCTGTCGAAGATACATTTTAGTCTATTATCGCTATTCTTTGTGTTTATGAATTTAGGGATATATAGACGTTTCTTGTCAAAATCTACTCTTATTGATTTAGGTTCAGGAATAGTAAAGGAGTGCTTATTATTCTTTTTAGACTTAAACTTAGGAAAACTCATATTAGACCGAAAGAAATTAGTATATGCATTATCAAGATGCCTGACTGTTTGCTGTAATGATTGGCTTCCTACTTCATTAAGCCAATCATATTTTTCCTTGAGAGGCTTGAGTTCATTTGCTAGTTCGCACCAACCTATAGTTTTCTTTGTTTTCTTATAATACTCTATCTTTCTTTGAAGAAAATAGTTATATATGAATCTATTGGAACCAAAATGTTTTTCAAGCAAAACTCTTTGGTTTTTGTTTGGATATAATCTATATTTATATGCTATTAGTTTCATTCTACCAATCTACTTCTATAACTATTTAGTCTTTTCCTTCTTATTTCTTTGATTATTTTTAAGTATTTTTAGTTGTCGCTTACATCCACGACACTAAAGATGTCGTGGTTTTACGCTCCACTGTATAAAACTTAAAGGGCGAATTTTTACCCCGTTGAGAGAAGATCAAATTGACGAGTTTTGGGATTGGATTGATAATTTAGATTAATTAGTAAGTATATCAGTTAATATTTCTTGGGCTGGTTCATAATCATTATCAATAGCTTTTCGTAACCAAGCAATAGCAGTTTTTTTATCCTTTTGTATACCAGAACCAGAAAGATATGCAAATGCGAGTTCTACCATTGCTGGACTATAGCCTTGTATTGAAGCATTATTAAAATATGTAACAGCTTGTTCCATATTAGGAATCACCCCAATTCCTTCCTTATATATCATACCAAGGTTGTATGTGGCTAATATACTACCACTGTTAGCAATGTTTTTTGTTAAAGATATTAATGGGGTATAATTGTTATTTGAGGCATCTTCTAAACAATAAAAAACATTACTAAAAAACCATTCTAGTTTTTCGGTAACGTTTTTACCTTTAAACTTTATATCTATTGATTTTTTTACGTTTTTCTTTGGTTTTTTAGTATTCATTTAGCTATCCTTATTATTAATTATATTATATCACGTTTTTTAGCAAAGTCAAATTATCATAATTACGGTAAAATGGGTAAATATTTATATAATGACTACATGTAATCCAAATTGTAAAGTATTAGGACAAGCTGTTATAGGTAATAGTTTTATAATAGGTTGTGTACAATGTCCAACATCAACGTTTTCGGTTGGTGCTAGAAAATGTGGTGGTATTGGTGAAGTAAAACTTTATAAGAAAAAATTTCAAAAAATAGGCATTATTGATAGATAAATAAAGGAGTGTTATTATGTTATTAGTAGGATTGCAAGATTGTCCAGGATGTAAACTTATTCATGAAAAATATCCAAAGGTACCTTATGTAGAAGTACCAAGACTAGTAGAAAATGCTGATAAGGATGTTTTTGAAGTGAAAAAAGCTATTGGTAGATTAGGAGTAACTGAATTTCCGGTATTAATTAATGATGCAATGAATAGAATATTATCATTGTCACTTATAGACCCCTCATTAAAATGAAAAGTAACGATACAAAACGTTTAGAATATCTTTATGGTGCAATTAGTAATGCATCAACTGATCATCGTAGCTTGATTTTTGAAAACACAGAAGAAGTTGTTTTAAAAGAAGAAATTGTTAATGTGTTAGGAATGGATAATGCTAAGAAGTTGATTAGGTTAATTAAAAATGAAATTCCTACATGTAATGATGATATTTGTAAACAACGTTTAGAAAAAGAATCAAATATACTTATTACTGATATAAAAAACAATGTAGATAATAATATGATACAAAGAACCCTTTTTCAATATAAAGAAATACCTATGTTATCACAAGTTAAAATGCTTTATAACATACTTAAGCTTGCCTAATGGATTTAAACCGATTATATATTAATTTTAATGCATTGTCTATTCCTACACAATGGCAAATGACAAAAGCAAAACGTGCATATGTTAAAACGCATCCGGTTTGTGCTGTTTGTGGTAATACAAAATATTTAGAAGTGCATCATTGTTTACCCGTACATAACTTTCCAGCGGTAGCTTGTGATCCAAACAATTTTATTACATTGTGTGATGGTCCTAACAATTGTTCATGTCATAAATACCAAGGACATTTTGGAAATTTTAAATCATGCTATAATCCATATATTAGAGAATATGCTATTATTAGTAGACTTATGATGATATATAGTGGTAATAAATCGCTTATAACTGATACTAAACAATTGATACATGAGTTTGCAAGAGCAAAAAAAATGTCTATTGAATTGTTTTTGTTACGTAGTAATACGTTAATAGATATTAATGCTTTGAATACCAATCAAAAATAGATGCGTCAAGCATATCTACTTTTGTTTCATCGCCTATTCGTGCTATTAATATAGATCCAATATCGTTTGTTAGGTTATTAATCCCAAACCATGTGTTTTTTGGTATTTTAATTACTTTACCATCAAATCCTGAAATAAAAAATTGATTAAATTTATATGCAGTGCCATGTTCATATGGTATTACAATTCTAAAATCACCTTCAATTGCTGTAAACATAAACAAACACGTATATCTAAAAAAAGCATCTACAATATTTCCCCAATATGATTTTATACAAATACTATCATAATTATTTTTACTTAATAGCTCTGGAATATGTTTTCCAGTATCATCTGTAAATGCTCTTTCATAAAACACAGTAACTTTAGGTTCTTCATTCATCTAAATTGGTATTATCTCCTTCTAAGAACTTTTCTGTTTTGTCCTGTTCAGTATCTTCTTCGTTACATGGTACGTTTATAATGTTTTTATTCTTTTCTAAAAATTTATCTATTATTTCTTCTCTTGTTGCAATAAGAATATTAGTATTTCCTCTTCCACCAGTAAGTGATTTGTCGTTAGCTAACTCAAGTTGTTTAAGTTCTTTTAGTGTTTTTGATTTTTTGTTTTGAATGTTTATCTTATTAAGTGTATCGGCGGCACGAGCAACTGATGTAATAAGACCCGAAAATGCTATTAATTCTTCTGCTTCAAATCCACTAGCAATAGTTTGTTGTATTGCTTCTACAGTTTCTATTCCAGAATCTATTAGCGTACTAACCTTTTGTATAATATAATTGTTTATGTTATCATCATCAAGACTTAGTTTTTTAGCACTTGGTTGTTTGTTTAATGTTGATGTACATTCTTCGTTTTTAAGATCTTCTAGTATTTTATCTAAATCTTCGTCTGGCATATAACACTTCCTTTTAAATATTTATTAATTTTACCCAAAAAGGCTTATATTTATGGTGTTATTACAGTTTTATCTTAAATATATATTTTTTATATTGAATATCTATTGTTTTATGTTATTATATGAGTATGTTCGAGTTAGATTTACATGGTATTAAGCATATTATTGCTAGACAGTTGTTAGAAAAAACAATTAATAGACTGTGGGGCACAAATCAAGACCTTCATATCATAACAGGTCATAGTAATGATATGAAGAAAATTGTTATTGACCTTTTAACTGAATACAAGCTAGAATACACAATCGGAGACTTTAGTGGACAAAATACAGGCTTTATACGAACATATCTAGATTGAAAGGAATTATATGCCATATATTAAAAAAGATAAACGAGAAATAATGGATGCTGTTATTAAGAAAATGATCGATTGTAATGTTAAAGCTGATGGTGATTTAAACTATATTCTTTTTAAATTTTGTAAATATAATATAGAGCCAAGTTATAATAATTATAAGAATTTTTGTGGCGAATTAAGACAATGTGCTACAGAAATTGAAAGAAAACTATTAAGTGATTATGAAGAAACAAAAGAAAAAGAAAACGGTGTTATATAATGACTAACGATAGTATATCAGAATGTGGTTGGAGAGCGTTGCGTGGGATTGTATTGTTATGTGGGTTTTTGTGGGCGGCTATTATGGCAGCCTGTGCGGGACTAGAACAACAATGGACTAAAGGAATATATTTCATACTTATAATGATGATTGTTGATAAGGGCATACATAATTTATATATAGAAATAAAAAGAAAAAAAATAAACAAAAAGGAGAAACAAAAATGAAAAGAATGAAAATAGAAAAGAGAATATAATATGAAATTTGATAAAATAATATCTACAATGTTAACAGAAGATATAACAAATGATCAGTATAATAAAATGAAAGACTGGTTTGACAAAAGAACTAATAATCATATTAAGTTAGTTCAAAAATATTGTAAGAAAATTGAAGAATATGATCCACAAAAATTTATGGGATTAAGTTTACAAGCAAAACCACATGATCAAAGTAAATTTAAACAACCAGAACTTGATCCATATCTTTATATTTCATGGGATTATAAATGTAAAGACGATGGAGTAGCTTTTGATATTCCAGATGATATAAATGATAAAATGAATAAGGCAACTGAACATCACGTTAAGACAAATCCACATCATCCAGACTATCATTCCGATAAAGAAGTTAATTTAATTAATAGAGCAGATAGAGATAAACCACCAGCAGAAATTATTGATGCTACAAAAATGCCTATATTAGATGTTGCTGAAATGGTTGCCGATTGGTGTGCTATGGGCGAAGAAAAGGGTACACAACCAAAAAGTTGGGCTAATAAAAACGTAAATATACGGTGGAAATTTACTCCCAAACAAACAAAGTTAATATATGAATTAATACAGGCAATATTTTAAAAGAAAGGAACAAAGAATTATGCATGACCCAATGACAGTAGCTTTTGATATTAGGTATCCTTGGAAAACTAGATGTAAGATGGGGGATGGTTCTATAAAAAAAGGGAATTTTAGAAAACCTTTTATAACTATATGGCATGTTGATCCAGAGAAAGATGGGACTGATGATTCATGTGGATGGTTTTTAAGGGCAAGACATTTAGATAAAGATATTTTGAAAAAAATTGTTAATGATTTTGAATTTGAATGGGACCGTACATTTCGTCCTTCAGGATTTGATACAATAGACGGTCAGGTGCTTCTACACCTATACCAGCCCCCTGTTTATTCGTGTGGTTGGTTTCATCCTAATGGTGATCCTCATTTATCTCCAATAGGTATAACTGTAAATATGTTTTGGAGAGCAGCATATAATTGTCTTGGTTCTAAAAGGGCTAAAAAGTATATGAATAAAAATCCTTTTGGTATTATTCATTTCGCAGAGAATAATGTAGATTCTTTATATGATGGGATTATTAGAAAATTTGAAAAAGGATGTAATGAAGAATATACTAAAGAAGAAAGAAAAAAAAGAATTCATAGTATGGCTTCTTGTATATACGCTTATATTATGAGAGATGTTCGTCCTTGGTATAAACATCCTAAATGGCATATTCATCATTGGAGGGTTCAAATTCATCCATTACAAAAAACTAAAAGGTTGTTGTTTGATATATGTGATAAAAATAATAAAACCGAGGAAACGAAAGGAAATAATAAATGAAAAAAGAAAAGGAAATTAAATTAATAGAAATTGAATTAGATTTAGAGCAAGACATTATTGATCGTCTTATTGAACATGCAAAGAAAAATATTGTTAATGATAAACAAGCCTTGATTGATTGGTCTGTAAATGATATATTATTACAAATAGTAACTAACGCTAAAAACAAAGAAAAAGTAAAGAAAGCAACGAAAGTAAAGAAAGGAAAAAATAATGGCACACGTAAAAGTAACCGTTGAGGGTGTAGGTAATTTTGAAATTGATACAATTAAAGTTGATGAATTGGTTTCATGGTTATCATGTAACAAAGCAGTAAAAATTGTTAAAGATAATACAATTAGTGAAGTTAAAGACGATAAATATACAGGTCGTATTTTATTGAACGAACAGATATAATAACGCATATGAGAAACTTCGAGTGAAAGATGTCTAACCAGCAACCCCAATGCAGAGGGGAATGTACGACCCTGATGGCGTGTCTGTGGTGGGCACGATATGTGCACAGTTGAATATGGAATTAAAAAGACATAATGAAAAGGTTAAAAGGCATAGATTGATAGCGATATTTGTTGGTTTTTTTATTGGGGTTGTTATAGTACTAGGTGTTAAATGTTTGAAAATTTATTAATAGAAAAATATAGACCCAAAACTCTTGATGATATTGTATTATCTGATAAGAATAGACAATATTTTGAACAAATTAAAAATAAACAAGAAATTCCACATATTATGTTTGCAGGGTCTCCTGGAATTGGAAAAAGTTCGCTTGCTAAAATTTTAGTTACTGATATTTTAGATTGTCAATATCTCTATATTAATGCAAGTGCTGAATCTGGTGTTGATGTAATTAGAACAAAGGTGACAAATTTTGCCCAAACAGGTTCCATTGATGGTAAGTTGAAAGTAGTAATACTTGATGAGTGCGATGGTTTATCACAAGCAAAAACTGGTTCGGGTACAAGTGCACAACAGGCACTTCGTAATGTAATTGAAGAATATTCATCTAATACTCGTTTTATAGCAACATGTAATTATCGTTCAAAAATAATTGAAGCATTAGATTCTAGATTTCAGGTGTTTGATTTAACACCACCATACGAGAAAGTTGTTGAACGTGCAATTCATGTATTAAAAGCAGAATCTATTGTTGTTCCAGAGGAACATAAACAAAAACTTTTATCGTTAATTAAAACAAATTATCCAGACCTTCGTAAAATAATAGGTGAAATTCATAAAAACACTGTTGATGGTAAGTTAATTCTTTCAGAACAGCAAAACAAGCTTGATTTTGCTGAAACGGTGTTTGATAAAATAACTAATAAACAAATTAAAGATGTTAGATCGTTTGTTATTCAGAATGAAATTCAATTTGGGAATAATTACCATACCCTATTAAGAAATTTGTTTGATGTTGTTTATAATAGCACTTTAGATTTTGATAAAAAACGGGCAGCTATGTTAATAATAGCAAATGCAATGGGACAACATGGACAAGTAATGGATGTTGAAATAAATTGTTATGCATGTCTGTTGGAACTTAGTGAAATTGTTTAAGTTTTTGAAAACCAATCTTTACCTATACGATGTTCTAATGAACCGGAATGAAATTTAATCCAATATCCGTTATGTTCTGGGTTAATTGCTGATGCCCCGGAACCACTATATGATAATATCATTTGAGGATAATCACTAGGGTCTATATATGCATCCACCACAATATCATCTGGAGATATTAATGCTATTCCATATCCTTCATCTTTCCAATCATTAATAAAATCAAAGATGTTTATTGGTTTTCTTCTATCAGGAAGTTTATGTTGTTTTTTGATATTATTATATGCTTCTGCTAATAAATGTGTGTCTTTATCGTTCATATGTTAACCTTTATGCTCCAATAGAAGGAGATCCACTAGCAATTTCTACACTCTTGTTTGGTTCAAATTCTGTAATATCATCTTGATCTTCACTAACATCCACTGTGCCATCTACAACATTGGTAATCATTTTTCTTAATGTTTCAGAATCAATCTCACCAGAAAATTTGATTTTAAGTGTATTATCATCAAGCCATTCTTTGTTCATGTTATTACTCATGCCTTCCATACCTTCTATTTTATTTATAATAGCGTCTGGATTTTTACCGTATGGTTGACCAAATGTAATGGTATAACCTTTTAATGGTGTGTTGTTATTGTTTCCTGCTAATATGTTATCATAAACCGCTTCAAGTGTTAATTTGCCTTGATTTTTTTTGGTTACTTCTACAGGTCTTGTAATGTGTTTTCTTCCATCTGTTGGTGTAGGGTTAAATTCTGGTTTTGTGTTTTTATCTGGATTTTTACGATTCTTATCAGAAGAATTTACGGTTTGTGGCATTTCAACTTTGTTCTTTCGTTTTAAACTGTCTGGAATTGGTGATAAATTACCATTAGTGTCTACAATCTCCAAAATTTCCAACGGTACGGTAATTGGGTCTCTCCACAGCCCGGGTGCGTATTCGATAACTATATCTACAAAGTAATCTGTTGGTGCACGAGTACCAGCATTATGTCCACCGCCATAATTTCCAGTAGTAGTAGGTCTACTACTTTTAACGGCACAAACCCTTAAGTTAAGATCAGTATTCATAGCATTTTCTAGTGCTTTTTGATATGGTTCTGTATTTGCTTTAACTTTTTCGTTTTTTAATGCGTCTTTACGTATTTTTACCAGGTCCCCAGATAATACGCCGCCTTGTTCAAAGCGTGTAATGGTTGATTCAATTATAGTTTCGTATTTACCAGTAAATTTCATTATAGTTTCTCCTTAATATACATAATTATTTACTTAATATAGGATAATTATTCAGAACATTTATCGTTTTTTACAATATAATACTGGATAAATTACCCCATACGGTTAAATATTTATAACATTATGGGAAGTATTACTTTAAATAACTTAAAAAACGTTACAAAAACGGATACTGGCTATACATATGTGGATTTACATCTAGATATTGAAGAAGCCACTATTCCTACTAGTTTTACTAGTGAACGATTACGTGGTAAAGATGTTAGAGTAGATTATGATATTGATGCTGTAGCAAATTCTCTTAATAATATTTTTAAGACTACTCCGGGTGAACGATTTTTAGTACCTACGTTTGGTATTAAGTTGAAACGGTATTTATTTAGTCCTATTTCTAAACCTGTTGCAGAACAAATTGGGTTAGAAATTGTTAGGGCTATTGAATTATGGGAACCAAGAGTTACCGTGGACAGGGTTAATGTTATAGGTATTCCAGAAAATAATGAATATGAGGTAACTATTATTATTACAATAAATGCAATTAAGCAACAAATCACCTTTAATAGTATTTTAAACCAAGGTGTTGATATAGAAATAGCAAATTTAACTAGGGTTTGCTCTACGTAATAAAGGAGATTTAATATGGGCGATTGTCCTTCAACTAAAGATGGGTATTTAGCATTTTCAAGTTTGTCATTAAAACAACATATTAAAGACAGATTGAATGAAGCGGGTGTATTTAGCGATCAGAATTATGAAGGTTCAAATATTTCTGCTGTTATAGATATTATTGCATATACTTTTAATGTATTAATGTTTTATTTGAATAAGACATCAACCGAATCCATGTTTTCTGATTCACAAATTTATGAAAACATGAATAGAATCGTAAAACTTCTTGATTATAAACCAGTTGGTCTTCAAACATCTACACTTTCATTCAATGCGGCTGTTTTAGGAAGTGGAGCTACTACAAATATTGGTCTTTATACTATTCCACGATATTCATATTTCCAATTGGGTGGTATTTCGTATTCTTTTAATGAAGATATTACGTTTGCTAAAACAACTAATGGTACAGATGAAGATTTAACAGGTCTTTCAAATGAAAAATTGTTATATCAGGGAAGATATGAAGAGTATCCATTATATAATGCAATTGGTGAAGAAAATGAAATCATGTTTTTGGTTCCTGGTGATAATGTATTGATTGATCATTTTAATATTGATGTTTATGTCCGTCCAAATCCATCAGAAGGTGGACAATGGGAACAATGGAGTTCAACTCCATCATTATATATGGAAAATTCTGATGCTAAAAAATATGAAATACGACTTAATGAAAATAAACACTATGAAATTAAATTTGGTAATGGAATTAACGGTCAAAAGTTAGATGCTGGCTCTAACGTTGCTGTTTATTATCTTAAATCGAATGGTGTAAATGGAGAAGTTGGTGTTGGTGTATTAAACGGGCAAAATTTGACGGTTTATTCTACATCTCAATTTGATACTTTGTTAACAGAAGTTATAGATGGAGAATATACTGTTTTAAGTGATTTATCAACAATAGAATTTACTAATGATGTTGTTTCTACATATTCAAGCACAGAAGAAGATGCTAATAGTATTAGAGTTAACTCTCCAGGTGTTTTTAGATCTCAATATAGACTTGTAACTGAAACTGATTATGAAAATTATATTAAAACAAATTTTGCTAATCTTATTAGTGACGTAACTGTAGTGAATAACTGGAGATATTTGTCAGAACAAATGAAATATTATTATGATTTAGGAATTAATAATCCAAATTTAGCTTCTAGACCATTATTTAATCAAGTGATGTTTGGTGATTCATGTAATTTTAATAATGTTTATATACTTGCTGTTCCAAAGATTGTTTCTAGTTCAACGCAACCAGTCGTTGTGTTATTACCTGCACAAAAAGAACTTATTATATCTTCAATGCGTAGTGAAAAGACACTTACATCTGAAAGTATCATTGTTGATCCTGTTTATGTTGCAGTTTCTCCAGGACTTTCACTTAATGGAAGTGCCGTTACTCCATCGGATGCTGAAAAAACTGTATTAAATATTATTAAAGACGAAAATTCACGAAGAGACAATTCTTCTATAAAATTAGATATTGAAAATATTTTTATAGATTATTTTGATAGACAAAATGTTAAATTGGGTCAGATTATTGATGTAAAAAGTATTACTTCGGATATACTTTCTGTAAATGGTGTAAAAACCTTTTATACACAACGAATTGATAATTCTAATATTAGATCTGAACTACTTTCATTGTTAGTTTGGAATCCAATTTATACAGGTGATGCGACTACATTACTTACTAATTATGTTTTGCCATATTTTAAGTTTGCATATTTGTATAATTCTTCTAATTTTAGTAATTATATTAAAGTTACTAGTGAATCAAAAATCTTTGAGAATATTGAATTTTAATAGGATAATATAATGAGTTTAGGAGATCCCACAAAACTTAAAGATGCCCTTGTGTTTGTTAATAATCCTCCACCATCAGAGGCTACACAAATAAATGCATGGCCATTTACTATATACGTATCAGCAGCAGATACTGATGAACATTGTATTGATTTGTATTCACAGTATTCAAGATCACGTCCGTATCAATTTCCACAAGGTACATGGTCACATCTTCTTCCACAATGGAGATTTGAAGATTTAAATGGCAATCCTATTGATAGTATTATAACAACGGATACTCAAATAACTGATGTTTCTGGTACTGTTATAGGGGTAACTGGTATAGCGCAATTTTATTATGTTGATGATATGCCAAGTTATGATTATTCATCACCATTAATGATTTGGGCAACACTTGAAGTGTCTGGACGTCCAGTATTATATGATATACAAGGAATAGAACTTGCAGGTTATGCAAATAGTAAAATTATTAAGGGTGAACCATATTATATTAATGGGTTTCCACCAACACATTTAACAATTACACGAAATGGTATTGATGATATTGCTAATATTAAATGGGTTGATAAACCATTTAGGTATACTACAGTTATTAAAAGTAATTGGTTAAGTGGTATGTGTGGTAATGTTTCAGGTGATTGCATTGTATTTGATTATCCACAAGAAGAAGCTAATCTTTTTGCTGCAACACATGAAATACATAGAGATGTTCGTTATGTTCCAGCATCTGCTCAAAGTTGGCTTCCTCTGTCTGCGTATTTTTTGAGGGAAGACCAAGAAACAACTTTATATGTGGGTGGGTTTCAAATAGGAAGTATTCAGTCTAGTGATTCTGTACTTAACACTCAACTTTCTGCATGGGTAGGTATTCAATCATGGGGATCATATCGTGATACACCATATGTTTGGATTTCTAATGGTGAAATGCAAAGATTAAATAGAGTTGGTTTGTTATATAGTTTTGGTGGGGTTACATATACCAATCCGTTATTGCCGGACATTCAAACATATTCATATGATGTTAGTGGTGGTATAGGAAGTTATTCTGTTGAAACTTCTGCTGTTAGTGGAACACCATATTGGTCTGGAAGTGCTCTTACTGTTGATATTTTTGGTGGCATTTATGGTATGGCTGTTGGTCCTTGTTATGATATATGGGCTGTTGATTCAGAATTAGATCAAATGTATCATTTTTCTACAAACGGAACAATGTTAACATCAATTGATATTCTCCCAGAAGGATCTTCTCCGCAAGCTATAGTTTTAGATAGTAACTTAAATAAATGGGTTACATTATATGGTGCAACATCAACAGTTAAATTTGATATAGACGGTAATCTTACTGGTTATGTTGCTGTTCCTCCTGGATTAATTACTGATCAATTTTCCGTAACTGGTGATCCAGATTCTATTTTAATTAGACCAATTCAAGTTGAAACTGATAGTGAAGATAATATTTGGGTAACATATAAGCATGCTCTTAGTAGTATGTTACTTAAATATGATTCGTATGGTGTGTTTATTACGTCTTGTAATATTCCTATTAGTGCACAACCTCAAGGATTAGTTGTTGATCCTTGGGATAATTCTGTTTGGGTATCTGATACTTATGAAATTCTAGTTGATCCATATTCTTGGACTTATGCTGCAAGTGGTGGGACAATTCAACACTTTAGTTCTGCTGGTGCATTTATATCTAGTTTTGTTGATATTCCACATCCTGGTTACATGTCAATAGATGTTAATAGAAATGTTTGGTTTACATTTGGATATTCTGGTATTGGAGTAATTAGTGGTAGTGATGTTTTACAATATTGGTTGACTGGTGGTACGGTTGTTCCATATGGGGCAGAAGAAATTGCTGTTGATAATTCATTGTTAGGGTTTAATGATAGAATTAAGGGTATTGCTATTGATGGAAGAAATAGAGTATGGGCATTAAACAGTAGAGATTCAGACGCATATGTTATTAATGCAGATAATATTTCAGAATACGTTGTTGTTAGTATTTTACCACACAATGTAGATGCTATAGAATTTAGTATTCAAGGTATGGGTGATTGGACTGGTTGGCATTGGTTACAAAAATATTATTATCCAACAGCAACAACATTAGAGTATGTAATATCAGGAGTTAGTAATAGATTTAATATTAATGAATTTTCAAATAATTTTGAGATTAGAAAATTTAACGATAGTTGGGATGCCACTCAACAAATTCATGATTATGCTCTTCCAGAAAATTTATATGAATATAATAATTTATTTGATGTTTATTTAAATGCTATGGTAGGTGGATTATCTGCTGAACAAGAATCCATCGGACGAAAATCATATGAACGAATAGCAAATTTTGTTCAAAACCATGTTGATATTGATACGTGTGGTATTGATCAATTATATTCATTAGCTAATGAACTTGATGTTCCTATGGATGATTATACTATTGATTTTCCTGTTAATTTAAAACGTCTTATGGAAATAATTTCTATTTCACATCAAAGATTATGGGGTGCAAGATGTAAATGTAATAAGAAATTTTCTACTAAACAAACATGTACAGTATGTGGACATAATCATTGTTTAAATAGAAGCACAACTGTATTAGATATAAATACGGATATTCTTACTGGTGGTAATAAAATTGTTGTTAAACCAATATTTGGTTTAGATACGTATGATATATTAACTACCCCATTAACAGTAACAAGTGGGGTATGTAGTGTTAGTGTATATCCTATATCAGCAGCAAATTCAATTTCTTGGTTAACTTCTGCAAATTATGATAATTATTATTTTTATAGATATATTCCTACATTTTGTGACATACAAGTAGATGGAGTAATTAATTGGGAGGATTCATATACTACATTATCAGAAAATGTATCTTCGTTATCTGAATGGTATGGTAAAAACGAATTGGTGGATATTATGTTAAATTATAATTTACATGAAGGGTTACAATTCAATTTGGAGTAATAATGACAATTTTAACAAAATATTCTAATACACAAGATACACAATCAAAAACATATAGTACTCAAAAACAATATATTGAGTCTTTAAATACAACAGAAGATATACCACTTCCAGATGATTTTAGAACCCCATTTACATATAAACAATGGGTGCAACGAAATGCTGGCATTATTCCAGGCAAGGAATATGCTCAATATAATCAATACCTTAAGAGTTGGCATCAAAATACATATACGGTTTCAGACACAATAGAACAGGTGCAAGAAGATTATTATGCGCTTATTAATGAATTGAGTGTTGTATTTTCTACTCCAGAAGAAGCGGCTTGGTTTGCAGAACTTGATATAACAAATGATCTTGATCTTGAAGAAGCAATTCCTATGTTTACCAAAAAACTTAAAGAAATTGCTATTTATTTTATAAATAAACGAGATGCAGTTAAAAAAGCAAAACTTAAATATAATATGGTTGGAAGTAAAAATGCACTTAAAAGACTTTTTTATGAATATCTTCTTAAAGCGTTTACACAACGACAGTATGTATTAAATGTTCCCGAACAATCAGCTTATGATACCTTTCCAGCGTTAACAGCAGTACGTGATGGGTTTCAATTGTTTATCGAAGAATTATATGATGATACATCATATTTTGATAAAGACCCAACAGTTCCAATTTCTAGTTATTATGATTTTACTGATGCTAACGTTATAGAGTATTATAATAATCTTTCATTTGAATTATCTTCTGCCCCATGGTTATTTCAAACAGGAATATCTGAAATTCATAGTGATGATCCATTATTATGGACACTATCAGGAATGTTAAATGAATATAATGTATCATCAATAACTGCATTGCCATTATCAACATTTTCTGCATTTGATGGCAACCTTTTAAACAAATATGTTAATATTCTTACTACACAAAAATATCTTGGTGAACAACAATATATAATATCTGGTGGGTATTATGAATTAGACGTTAGAACTGTTGAACATGATTTTATTTCTGGTAATAATTGGTTTTATTGGCCCTCTGGAGAATATTTTAAAGAAAATATTAATGATATTATTTTTGATCCAATATCATTATCGTCATGTAGTTTAATAAGTGATGGTGCAAGTGCTGCAACAGATTATAGAGATGCTGATAAAGTATTTACTCAAGTTGGACAGTCTATTTCTGGTGCATGGTTAAGATACACCGAAAAATATATACAAGACGAAACAATGTATGCCACATTATTTACTGATGATAATACTAGATTTAGATTTCCATTTCCCGGCTATGGTTTAAGTGGTGAAGGTGTAGAATGGACTGGAGCACAATTAACAAACGTCTTTCCTATGGATAGATATGATGATGATATAGTTGATATTTATTGGAAAACAATTCCAACATCAGCAATTGAAACAATATCAATTCATGATACCACACTTATAGATTCTGGTGCATATGCTACACAAGAATATAATAATTCAGATGAAGTTTCAGTTCGTATAACACCTAATGTTGATAAAATTCATGACATAAATCCAAATGAAACATATAAGGAAAAATTTGATCGTGCATGGTTATATAGAATGCTTAATACTGATTTACCATTACTTGTTGGAAAAAATTATATTAATTGGCCCATACATACATATGATAAAGACGATACTTCATTATCAATATCAATACCTTCAAGCCAATGTGTTAGTATTCCGTTAATATCATTAAATGTAGAAGATACAATGATAGGAGCAAGGGCTGGTTATGGTGTATACGATAGTGATCTTATTTATAAATTAGATTCCTCAAATGGATACCCAACAGAATGTGCATGGTTAAGTGGTACTAATATTGATACTTTAGCGGGTGTTAGTGCAACGTTTATGTATAATGCAACAGGAAAAATACAACCATCACTTACGTTAAGATGTAAACCAGGAAATTTTGAAACTTTTGTTTGGCATGATCAACCAACTTATATTAATAGTACTACAATATGTCATCACGAACATCAAGTTGATTGTACTTATTATGTAAATACACATAAATCAATATATAGCACTAAAGATGTTGGGTTAGAAAAATTACTAACAAATGGAATTGGTGGATGGAATGATTGCACATGTAGAGCAATTAAATATTCTCCATTAGGACATCCAGGAGATAATTATAGTGATTATTCGTATATGACAGATATTGTATTTGTTGATACGCAATTTCCTGATACGTTTGATATTGATAGTTGGAGAGGTACGGATTCACTTCCATATAATACAAGTAAAGATTTTGCGTTCTTTAAACTTTCTGGTGGCAACACATTAGAACCAGATGTTGGTTGGGGTCCAGGGGCATGGAAAACTGGTGACGATTCAGAATTTCAATTTAATCCTGGAGTTGTTTACAAATATCTTCGGGCTAATCTTTATAGAAATCCAGGAGATTTACTTTTTAATGCTGTTCCTGAATTAATAATTAAACAGCAATATACCAACACCCCATCAGCTAGATGGATGAAAGCTATTATAAATAGTAACGGAAATTGGGAAGGAACCGAGGAACGAAGTCCTATGATTCTTGACCCAGGAGATTATATAATATATGATCACATTGATTCTAATTGGTATTGTTTGTCTTCTGAAGGAACTGCTGGTTTTACATATACAGAATCTACATCTACTAGAAACATTGATAGTGAGTGGGCAAATTATGATTATGTCACCATTGATAGTGTTGTAAATTATTTATGGCCATCAACAGTTTCTGATACTACTCCAACATCACATGTAGCATCAGAATTATCTGCTGTTACATGGACAGTAACTCCACCAGTTGGTTCAACAATAACAGTGTCATCAATTAATCCGTTTAATTACTTTGCGTTTATTGCAGATCAAATAGGAACATATGTTGTTACAGCAATAGGATATGGACCATTTGGTACTGAATCAACCACAGTAACTCCTAATTTAACTTGTGTAGATACTCTTTCTATACGTAGTGCATCAGGTTCATTAGCAATTGAAACTGTATATAACGATAGAATTAATATGTTAATTAATATTCCACTTACAGGATGGAATTATACTACTAATGCGTTTGACGGTATATCTCTTGGTGCAAGACCATTTTGGGCAAAATCGTATGATAATTCATCTACTCAAAATAAACAAAAGGGTACAATGAAATGGGGTGGTGGAATACGAACAACTATAGATGATTATACGCTTGTAACACAACCAAATATCGCAACACTATCATTCGTTTCCAATTGTTATGTTGATTATATAAGACGTGATAACAATTCTATTATTTGGGAACAACCTGTTGAATTTATAGTAAACGAAGGAACTTCAGAATGGTGTAAACTTGTAATTGATCCATCTAGAGCATCACCACTAGATGATTATCTTTTTAATATAACAAACGAAATGATTGTATCTGCAACAACTGTTCCAACAGATATAATATTTACAAACGAAAATGATATGTTTGTAAATTATTGGGCAAATGGAGATTTTACATGGAATCAACAAATTGTAAATTCTACTAATGGCGCACCTCCAACAGGTGGAAAATGGATTCCTGCAATATCAGGAAATTTAGTTACACCATTAATACCATGTGCTAATTTAACTAATAGACATTTTCCTACTATTGCAACAGCACCGTATGTTGGTAATTTATATAATATAGAAACGTTTGGTGGTTATTTTATACCTAAAATGTTAGGTGCTAGTATTTATATAGGAAGAGATTGGACAAATGTATTAGACCCTAGTGTTTTATCAGATGATGTTGATGCTCGTGGAATTACAGCATCGTTTCGTGATGTAGCAACGTATATTGGAAATGATAGAGGATTATCACATAAAAACCAACTTTCACCAATTGTTAATATTGATAGTGATCAAAGGTGGCAGAAGGCTACAATAACAGAAGGATTAAAGGCTGGAGAAGTTGTAGGTGTAAAAGAATATCAAACATATATTCCATATCAAACAAAATATGAAAGCACTGGATTTAATTTTAATGGGTTGCGTGTACAAAGTGATTTGTATGATCCGTTTACTGGTGATTTTGATATTACATGGGCAGACCCTACATACTTCCCACCAAATTTTAGAAATGAATATGATATTATTGGTTGGTATAATAACAAATTACCAGAAGATACATTTATTTTCCAATGGAAAACAGATATTTTTGGAAATCAATATACATTACTTAAAGATACTACCATAACTGGTGTTTATAATAAAAGACAAGCATATGGCGAAATGTGGATGCGTAATCAAGAAAGTATTATTGCTCCTATAAGTGCAATATTTCCAACATATGATTTGTATCAAGATTCTATATCATCAGTTAACTACTCAATAAAAGATTTTGATTTGTGGTTTGATACATTAATGCTTAAAACATCTTCACATGTTATTATTGAACATCTTAGTTTTGATTGGGTTAATAATACAATTTATACTATTGCGGATAATATTGATGTTATTGACTTACAAACATCGAGTGGTGGACAGTATGGTGGTCATTATTTATTTGACGAAGAAAAACTTGTAACATTTTGTCAAGTTCTTTCAGATGTAGATCATAATACTGTTTATCCAATATTATATAATTATGACATTGATAGTATCGAAAAAACTACACTATTTAATTTAAGTGGTAATAGTATGATTAATGACTTATCAGCATTACAATTGAGTGTAATAGAAGAACCTAAATTTTCATATAATGAAAATACTAAAACATATAATATATCCTTTATAGGTTATAGTGATATTTATACTGGTATTATATTTATAACAATGAATATAAATAATACTAATGGATTAGAAAATGTATATGCAATTACACCTTCGTTGTGTGGTGGACCATAAAGATTTATATTTTTGTTAAATTACATATTGTAAACGGTTTATTGGGTTATAAATATTAATAACAGGT
>Ga0307380_10003346_pt1 | contig 22197 bp, 36 predicted proteins | sample UN3MG_FD_202239 | JGI IMG/M metagenome (GOLD analysis project Ga0307380, IMG submission 202239) | Soil microbial communities from Risofladan, Vaasa, Finland - UN-3 | ecosystem: Environmental > Terrestrial > Soil > Coastal area > Acid sulfate soil | place: Finland: Risofladan, Vaasa | collected... | reverse complement strand
TGAGCTTGACGCGGACCTTCTCAGCCTCAGCCTTATCTTTCAGCGAGGCGTTTTCCCCAGAACCCTTCTGCAGGATCTTCATCTCTCCAGAACTCAATTCCACGCTCGCACCAAGCTGGTTAAGGAGACCAGCGGTAGCTCCGGCAGCCCCTTTACCGCCTTTACGGAAGGTGGTCATTAACCCACTTATCTTCATACCTTCGCCGAGGGCAGCCTCGATCAAGCTCGTGCCCTCCACACCAGCCTCTTTCATACCAGAGAGGAGGCCTCCGACAACACCTGGATCTGCTCCCGATGCAGACTCTATGAGTTTCTGTATACGCCCGTTCAACTCTACTGGAGAACCTTTTGAATCCATGATGCCTTTGATCTGATCTCCCAACTTAAGCTTGTCACCCTCTCGGTTGACTTGCGAATTTAAGCGCTGAATGATCGCATCTTGATTCTTACCCATGGACTCACGCATCACACCCATACGACGGTTATGCACTTCCATCAACGATCCGGTGTTCGACGCGTGTTGTGCTTGCCCCATCGTTTCCAAGTCTTTCTTGAATTTCTCGGGGTTCTTCAACATAGCTGTGATCTGAGTGAGTTTTTTCTTGTCCTTTTCTGGGTCTAGGGTACGCATGAGTCGCATTAGTTTCTGCTGTCCTGCTGCTTGCCCCTTCTCACCTCTCCCAAAATCACCAAGCGCTGACTGGAACTCTGGGTCCTTTTGTAACTCAAGGATCGAGTCTGCATCACCAGCCCAACCGATCTTATCTGCGATGTTATTGGCTGCATCAGTCATCTGCGTCTGTATCTGGGACTCGAGGTTCTTCAAGTTGTCCATGCTGAAGTTGTTCATAGTCGTAAGTTCATCAGACACGCTGAGTCCTATACCCCCACGACCGGTGTCTGAAGCACCGGTAGCGGCAATCAAACGCATAGCCGCCTCGTTTGCATTACCTTTACCAACCAGATCCTTTAGGTTGGCTCCGACCTTTAGATCTCCAGAACGTATACGGCTGACTAACTTCTTGGCGCGATCAACACCGCTGCCACCTTTCATAGCCCCTTCTGCAAGAGCGACTTGGAACTCCTTAGACATAATGTCTGCTTGGGCGCCTGCGATCTTTTGGACAGCGGTGTCTTTACTACCGAACCCAATGCCTCCTGCGGTGGCGTCAGTCATAACCCCCGAAGCGGCCATCAAACCGAGGCTTGCTTTCTCGATATCAGCACTGGCCATAGTACGGTAGGCCATGGTTGGGACAGTCATACTGGTACTTGAACGGGTCATACCCCCACCAGCTATCGCCTCCTCACGCTCTGCTGGTGTCGCATAGGAGTGCTCACCGACACCGAGTTTCTTCATCAACTCGATCTTGTCCGTAGTCACATCCCCACCACCGAGCATGGACTCCATACCTAGCCCGACACCCGCAACACCGAGTCCAAGAATTGCACCAATACCAGACCCTGCCGTAGCTCCAGCAGCCATTATGCCGCCACGTTGCAGAGATTTAGCAAACGCCATACGTTCTGCGTTGGCCCGCTCAGCTTGCATAGCACCCAAGCCGCCTCCCCCACGCATACCGGGGCCACCCAATGACGAGAAGTCTCCTGTAGCAAAATTGCCGAAGGAAGCAGCCATGGCATCCTCGTCACCCATGGCTGCTTTTTGAAGGCCCTGGATGGCGCCGGTTGTTGCGCCACGAAACTGGAACTGGCGGCCTGCACGACCGAACATCTTGTCCGAGTACCCTTCAATAGAATCTTGGATGCTTTTGTTTACATTCGATCCGATTTGTTGGAGTGGGTCTTTGACCGACTTGTCGAACCAGCTTCCGATCTTGCGCTTAATACCTTCGATGGACTCATCCATCATCCGCTCGCGTCCTCGAGCATCGTTATCAGCAGCGGAGTCCATACGTTGTTGGTTTTCACGCATGATTTGCGGGCTTGCTCGAGCAAGCTCCTGCATAAGCTCAGCCTCTCGACCACCCATCCCGAACATCCGCTTCATCTGACGCTTGACGATCAGCTTGTCCTTGGTCTCACCACTGTGGATGCGATCGCCCATCATGGCACGCATGAAGCCGAGCTGGGCCTCGGGACCTTGCTTGACCATTTCACCTCGGAGGTTCTCTTCGTTGGCAACGAAGTTCATCGCATTGCCACGGCCGGACACATTCTTCTCTGCCATGCTCCGGATGTCCCCAATGGACATATTGCCTGACGCCATTTGGGCCATCGCACCTGGGTCAAACCCGGACATGTCCTTGTTGGCCATCGCAGCCATCATCCATCGGCCGCGACCGGAACGTGCAAAGCGTGTGGTAGCCCTTTGCATTGTGCCGGCCATTGCCGAGATGGCCTCACTACCGCTTAGACCGCCCGTGGCCTCAGACAAAGACTGCTCGTTTATCACACCACTACGCAACGCGCCACCAACCATACCCAAAGACTGCTGCATGCCGATGGCTCCAGACGCTCCGTGAGCACCGATGCTCCGAGCCATGGCAGCTCCCTGACCCATCATCTGCTGCGTCTCGGCAACGGACATGCCTGTATTGACGGCCGTACCCCGAGTAGCAGCAGCCTGCCTCTGGATGTCTTGCGGGCTCCAAAAGCCCATCTGCTTGGACTGCTGGAAGAAAGGCATGGCGCCCTCGAGGGTGGTGTTCATCACCTCCGAGATTTGCTTTAAGGCGCCGACCGTTTCTTTGAACTTGTCCTTGAAGGACTTGGCGTCTTGTACGGCCTTAAACATCCCCATCTGAGCACCCTTGTTCATGACACCCAGCAGCTCCTGCGGCGTGGTCATCATGTCTTTCATGCCCATGTTGCGCATCATGTCACTGATGCCTTTAGACTCTTCCCGGGAGAACCCATACCCTGTGGATGACTGACTATTCTGGTGGCGGAAGTTCTGTTGAAGGGATTGGTCAACTTGGCCGCTGAACTGAGCGCCTTGGATCATCTGACCGCCGATAAAGCCAGCTGCTTGGCCCACCGCCATAAGGGGCGCAGCCGCCATGATGCCCGCACCCAACCCTGTGATACCAGCCCGTGCCACGCTTCCAATCCCACCTCTAGCGATATTGGCGATCCCACTACCCATGTTCCGCCACCCTGCACCACTGAACATACCCTGGCTGCCGAACCCTACTCCTGTGGCACGACTAGCAGCCATGACTCCAGCCATGGTTGGATCTGTGGCCATCATGGCCCCGCCTATGCGCCCTGGGAGAAACGATCCCGCCATAGTGGCTGCGCTGAAAGCAGTACCGCCCATGTTCATCAAACCACTCATAACAGCTGGGGATGTGTGCCCGAACTGTTGAGACATGGGCGGCGGAGGTGGCATAAATGCCGCACCTGCACCAGCCATAGGGTTCTGGTAGGTGGGCGTCATACCGCCCCCACCATTTTGCCCAGCCGAAATCTGCTGCGAATAGCTGGCGAAGTTACCGAACATCGCCTGCTGTCCGCCTATCATCCCGCCAATCTGAGAGCTGGAAATGGGCATTGTGACTAAAGGTATCAGTGCCCTATGCAAAACTCAACGAAAGTAGGTATAAGAACCCTGTCCCCAGTGAGACGTGACTGGATGGCATGGGACTCCACTCGGTGGTGAGCCGCCCGGATGACCGGAGCGAGTTAGGACCGCTGAGGTGGCCGGGGAGTCTCTATTTTATCCTGCTTCTGCTTCTTGCTGTGTCGATCGGGAGCCATCTTGGTAAGCTCCTTTTTGATCTCGTCAAAACGAGTTGACACAATCTGCATACAGACAGAGCAGAGGTCCTCATACTCGATCTTTGTTGCACCAAAACGGCCTGCAAAAAGGAAACGTTGTCCTTCCGGCTTCTTAGGCACCTTGTCTTCAGAGGTGTATTCGGTACGTGGACACCTATCGCACTTGATCTCTACTACTTGTTTACGCGCCATTACTGCTCCTATCAGAACCGGGTACTGTACCTTTCGGAGCATCCACGTCCATCTTCCACATCAAATAATTTTTGACCAGAGATTTCTCGGTCCTATTCATGGGGGGCTGATTGGCCTTTTCAGACAACCAGAAGCTGAACGCATTGCATTCTGAGTCTAAGGCGATCACCTTTTCTGGGTTTGTTAGATCTTCAAACTCCGCATCTCGAGGCGGGTTCAGGCGTATGGGTATGTTCCTCTCCAGCTTATCAACCATGGCGTAGATCATGGAACAAATTGCCTCCCCATACAAGAACATAAAGGCATGAGTTACTGGTATAAGGGTAGAGATCCACTGCTTAATGTATCCACGAAAGGGGTGTTATGCGAGAGTTCCGAAACAAGCAAGGCCGTTCAGGTGAACGGTTCTGGACCGTTGGTATAGAGAACGAAACGTCAGTATGTACCATTTGGGGTGCGATCAAAACAAATGGTACAAAGAAGGTCCATGGACAGACTGTGGATGAACCCGGTCCTAAAGGAAAAGAAGGTACAAAGGCATACGTTACTGCTGAAGAAAACGCAGTGTTCTGTATGAACCGCTCTATCAGAGAGAAAGAGGAAGAGGGTTATCAAGAGGTTGGTGTGGATGGTCGACCACTTGTAGGTGGTTCTTTAGACAAGCTGGAATTAGACCTCGATCTAAATGAGCTTCTCCCGAAACAGCTTTGCTTCTCTAAGCCGACAAACGGTGTGAGTTTGGAGAAAGCAAATGATATGGGTGATTTCATCTTCACCAAGAAGATGAATGGGATGATGATCATCGCACACGTGATGCTCAACGGCGAGACACACCTCTACTCACGTCGAATGGATAACATGTCTGGGCATTTCCCGCACCTGTTGGCCGCGATGAAACAACTAAAGATCCCCGCCGGCTCCATCCTCCTCTTCGAGGGGTTTATGGGTAACGGGGCGAATAAACGAGACTTGATCTCTTGTAGTGAGATCATGCGCTCTGATACAGATAAAGCCAACCAGAAGCAGATGACGAATGGATGGATGCACTTCTATCTATTCCGTATCCCATTCTGGAAAGGTGTGCATCTTGAAGAAAAAAAGACACACAACCAACTGATAACGCTAATCGAGAACACGTTCACGGATATGTTCCTCGACTACCGAGACCCACATGGTCTGACTAATGAACAGTTCCTCCACGCCATTCAGGTATTTGAGGGGACTCCACAAGAGGCAGTGGACATCGCACTGAGTGAGGATTTTGAAGGGTGGGTGTGTTACCAGAGCGAAGAAGGGTTTGGGGATAAGAGTTTCTCCTACAATGGGAAACCCACCAGACCACCGTCTTGCTTCAAGCTAAAACCGATCAAGGAGGATGACTTCATCGGTTACTACAACCCGGATAAGGGCACAGAAGAACGCCCCATGGGTAAGCGTGGTTCTGGGAAGAACAAGAATAGGCTGGGATCAATCTCCCTATATCAAATAGGGAGGGAGGGACTAGAGGTCTACATCTGCGAAGTGGGCACAGGCCTGTCGGATGAGCAGCGTGATGCTCTAACAGATCTTGGACAAGAACCAGTCGTCGTACACATTCAGTACGACGACCGATCCTATGTCTCTATGGGAGACAAGACAAACGCGCTGTTCCTACCACGGGTGATAGGGATCAGAACAGATAAGACCGTTGACGAGTGTGAGAATACTGATCTTATAGAACAGTAGATTTGTGGCCCTTGCCACAACGCATACACTTGTAGAGGCCGGGGTCTACGTTATCTTGAACGCAGATACCGACCGAACAGGACGGGCAGCGGATCTTACGGTGTGCAGCAGGGTGGCCGGTCTTCTTGACCGCCACCTGCTGTGCCTTTTTTCTACCCTGCGTACCTGTCACAACTCGTTGGTTTGGCATATCTAACCTCCAAAAATCTGAGCGCCTTCAGGAAAGTCTTCCCTGCCGGCATCTTCAATCTGCTTCTCCGCAGCCGTAATGACACCTTTATCGTACGGCTCCCCTCGAGCCATCTTACCAGCTTCCTCAGCTACCCGCTTGGTGTCTTCCAGTAGCTTCTTGGTAGCCGCCCGTACTTCCTCGGGATCATTTCCCGATTCCTCACTGACCGCAGCCATAGCGTCAGCATGCTTGTCGATCTCTGCATGTTCCTTAGCCAACTTAGCGTCTTCACGTTCTTTACGCTTGATGATATCCGCCATGGCGTTTTCGATTCTAGAGATATCATCTAGAACCACGGTGTCGCCTGCTTCAGCAGTAGCTATGACCTCGTTAACCTTCTTTGTGAAATCCTTCAGCTGCTCAAAGAGCGCAGACCTATCCTCAGCCTTTGACTGGTTTTGGATCTCCATCTGTTTGATGGACTGCACGGTCTCAAGTGCTGCACGTAGCTTCGGTACAAGTGTCTTTTGTGCCTTCAGATCTTGCTGCTTTTGGATCTCTGCTTCCACGTTCAAATCTTCTTGAACGTAGGAATGGTACTTGGCCCAATCCACGCGATCCACACCATCAAGCTGTGTGGTGTGGAGCGTATCGGCAGCTATGGCGTTTATAGACTTCTGGATAGCCCGAATGTTAAACTCCGCAGAATCCAACCCGGCCTTCAAAGCCAGCTGATTCTCATGGACTTCCACAAAAGACTTCTGGATCCTTTGTTCCAATAGATCTAACCGACCTGTGATGTGCTGGAAGACGTTCTCAAACTGACTTAGCGTCACTAGTTGGTTTGGCTTTGGCTTTCCTAGGCCCTTTACCCTTTGACGGTTCTTCGGTCTTATCTTCGGCCTCAACTTCTTGCTCATTTTCAGTCACCTTCCTGTTGTCTATGTCAGTCAGAATCTCTTCGATCTTTGTAATCTGCGTATTCAAATCGTCTCGTTCAGCTTCGATGATTTGTTGGGGCACAATACGTCCTTCCCCCGTAGACACGATACCTATTTCTGTTTGAGAAGCATCGGAGTCCATGAATTTCTCAAGATGCTCTACCACCTCCGCAAGTAACGCCTTGCGATGTAATAGCTCATTTCGTTGCTCTAATAGATCGGTGAAAGTTTCAGCAGACATTGGTATAAGGTTCCTGTTCTCCCGTGTGGACTAACGAAGTCGCCGATGCCAGCGCAAAGGGATCCCCGCTTCGGAGATACGAGTTGAAGTCTCGTGATGGGAAGCCGCAGCATTCAGAGAGCCATTATGTTCTCGAGTGTCTGTGTTTTTAGCCAGATCACGCACGCAAAAAAGCAAGAAATCGATCTTGCAGACTGGACCCATTAGCGGTGTCCTTGATGATGTGTTTCAGTGGGTAGACCAAAGGGCCACGCACATTTCTGGCTGAGTTGACCAACACACCTTCGCTCGGTTTGGCCAGTTCCTGAAACGTCTTGTCTCGGAGCTGAGCTTTATGTTGTTTGACGAGCACATCAGCATTGCCAGAAAGCTTGAGAAACCACTTCTCCAACACCTGCGCCCACTTTCTCTCTGGCAATTTGAAGTAGATCTCCCCCGTAACCCTCTTCTCGTCCCAGACCATTTCACAGTTTGGGCACACCAAGCGCCCACCAAACAACCTCGATGCTGGTGGTAAAGGACTCTCACACTTGTCGTCTGGACAGATATACACCTTCTCATCGCCTTCGCCGTCCAGCTTTGTGCCGCTAGTCGTGAAAACGAGAAGACCGCCATAGGGACGTGTACGTGATCTGTCTTCGTGAAGATGCAACTCCATCTTGTACATCCCCGTGAGTTTGGAATCCATCAGGGCTTGGTGGAATCGATCTACTGCCTCTTTGGCCTTCTCGAGGTTAGCCTCCTCCTCCACACTCAGAGTCTTCTCAATAGTATCCGCAGTCACTTGCTTTGGTTGATTCATCTACCACCCCCACCACCAACTGGGTATGCTCCACGCGGTACCGGACCGTTATTTTTAGGATTGAACTTTCCCGGAAGAGAAGCGTTTCTATGTGACCCGGACCCCATCAACGGGACTGACATAACCTCTTTTTTTGCCCCTACACCTGGGGCCGTACCGAGCCGTGTGATGACGTGTGATCCCGATTTCAATAGGTCGGCAAGGTTGTCCAAAGCAGCACCTAGATCACCTTCAGGTGTGATAATGAAACACCACCCGTACACCAACTTGCCACTACGGGTGAAGTACTGTTGGCAAACGTGAGCACTCCAACCCTTAGCCCGAGTCAGTACGTACTCTAAGATTGCACACCATTTCGGTTTGTTCTTCACACGGAAAACTATGTGCGTGTCACTTTTCACAGTGACGATCTCACAGCAATCTACAGAACCGATCGCGTCCTCTAACTTGTTAGCCATGTAGGTGTGCTCCCGTTAGGTCGTCATCCATAACAGACAACGCTCTGATCTTAACAGTACGCAGCCTAGTTAACAGACTCACTTCGCGTAGCAAAGATTTGGTCACTTCTTCATCTTGAGACTTAAGACTACCAAGTGCTGAAGCGTAAGCGTGAATGGTAGACACAGTCTGTTCGATCTCTTTATCGATTAGGTTCATAGCGTAACCTGTCTTAATTGGCGCCATTGCTAGGGGGGCGTGGAGTGGTTGCTATACGTGGGTGCATCTTAGGAGGAGTGATGCGTTTCCTCCCTTCAAAGAAGTTCTCGATCTCCTTTACGGACGTAGAAATATTAGCAGTGAATCCGGAGCGCTGGAAAGTAGCGTCTAATTTGTAGTCTTTCACCTTTCCATCCTCGCGAACCTCGGACACGTTAATCTGCAGTACCTGTTCTTCTGTTTTTTCTTCAGCCACTTCTACCCCTTTCGGTCTCCGACAAACAGAACACGTCTGAATCCCTGAAACCATTTTGAGTTGTTCCGGTCTTGTTTTCGTTTCACAACTTAAGCACTTCGGCACATCAAATCTCCACAGCCTCACAGACGTAGTATGTAGGGATCGAATCCACCCATCTAGTCTCTATCTCCAAAACCCTCAGGCGTTTGTCATGATAGTAGAAGGTTGACCCCCTATGAAGTACCTTCCCTTGTGGGTCGTCTAGGTCTGGGTCATGAAACACATACTTCCCTGTCCTACTTTTTGCGACGAACACACGTTTGGGGACTATTGAAGCGTTAACGCCTCGAGGAAATAGGGTGGTCGGGAATCTATCGCTTATGATCAGTGAGCTAAGATCTGGTTCAAACTCCCTGATCTCAGGGATGCCGCGTTCCGAATCTACCAACATTTGAATGTCTTCGACAAACTTATGTAGCTGCTCTTCCGTAGCCTGTACTGCCTCCTCTTCAGGACAATCTATTGGGAGCGACTGCCACCGCTTCAAGAGTTTGATTGTCTGTTCTGGGACTAACCCCATCTCGATCACTTTTTTGCTTAGCTCTTTCATTGTCTTCCTCGACTGTACCCTTCAGAACAAACTTGATCTCGGCTATTGTGGCATTACGATGCTCTGAACCACAAAGCAAAAAAACATCGTCTGGGACGTCTGCACTACGTTCTACAGACAGTCCCATAAACCTTTCAAGACGTCGCCCACGCCTCCCTATACCAACCCACTTCCAAAAATTAGTCTTAGGAGAGAGCAGAAGATGCGTACCAATCCAACCCTCATGGTCTACGAGGTACTGCATCCAGAACCAGATAGAGTGGGGATGTACGTGATCTATTCCCTGCGCGCGTGGGTCAAACTCCTCCATAGCCGTCTGCCGAACAATGTCCCAGGCGGATAGCTCACTGAATGATTCACTACTTTCTGCAGGCGCCGCTTCCTCATCCGGACCTAGCCGCCTTTGATAAGTGATGGGCTCCCCATCCTTGATGACTACCTGGATGACTGCGTCTTTAAGCAGAACCTGCCGAACAGCATCAACGATCCCATCAATGCTCTCAGGGAGAGGCACCGAAAAGGTGTGCACGTCATCTGTTGTTCGGCGTCCAAGGCTCATACCTGCTCCACAACTTCGTCTTCGTTGATCCTACCTTGTTGCGCGCAATACTCTTCAATCAGAGACGTGACTAAATGTGTTACGTCTCTAAACGGTGTTCCAGGCTCTCGAACATGAGCCTGTAGCCAGAGCTTCAACTCTTTGTTGATCAGCATATCTAGCCGGACTTTGATATTAGAGTCATGGGGCATCCCAGAGAGCCCCTCTGTTATTCTCGATGAAATTTTTCATCATCCGAAATGGTACGGCTTTAGAAACACTACCCTTGTCTCGAGGACCAGTCTTCCAAGTCAAGAGGAACTCGTCCTCATTATTCGTGAATCGATCGATCTGAAACAGCAACGCTTCAGATACCTTATTCTTATCGGGTTCCATCCAGAAGTAAGAGGGGCCAGTAAACCCGCTGACAATGTACTCGAAGCTCTCATCTCGAATGCTACCGTGCTTCAACCAAGCACGGTACAGGGTGGCTGTGTACCCACGTATCTCCGCATCACGACGCCACTTGGCAGTCATTGGTGGGTAAGGGTTCAGGAACAGCCCTACAGCCAACCATAACAAAGACCACCACCCACCACCAACGATGGTCAACCCCAACGCCACAGCTGCAGAACAGCCAGCGATGATATTGAATTTCTTCACCGCGGACTTCGCAGGAACCCTGGGATCTGTCACATCCCTGTTCTTGTGACACAAGAACAGTCCCACATGCAGACCGGTTAGCAATACCAACAACGCGGCCAACCCACACCAACCACTGGCGGCAAACAGCCCCACAAAAACAGGCACACACAGTATCTGTGGGTACGCATACTTCAGCGTGAAGAGGCTATCTAATTGAGCATCGTATTTGTGTACGTTCTCATGAAACTCTACGTTCAGCTGCATGAGGTCTTCTCCACGCAGCTCTGTTCCGAAGCGCGTCTCAGGTGGGATTGTCGTAGTGACCGTGTGTAGGTACAGCGGGTTAAACGGTCGCTGGTAGAATGCGATCATTTTCGACATACCTATGTCATCCTTAAACCGAAACCAGGCCTTAGGATAGATTTTCCGCTCTTCTTCAAAAAACTGCTGCGTGAAAGTAGGCACGTCACTTCTCCAAATTGAATTGTTTTAAGCGCTTGACCAGTGCCTCACGTGTTACCGTGCCTGGAATGTGATCAGGTTTTAACCCTACCGATTTCTGAAACTGCCACACAGCGAGAGACAGGACTTCTGTGTATCCAGGTTTCTCTCCCACGAAGTAACCAAGCTGGTGTAATCCTAGCCTGATCTTCTCCATATGTTGCTTCCAATCGCCACCATCCACCATACTTTGAAGGTCGATACTTGGAATCGCCGCTGACTCTAGGATATCGCCATCTTTAGAGTCATCGTCTGTGCGACCTACGTGCATCCCAATGACGTCGTCCAAGAACGCAGACTCTTGATCATCTTCGTAATCAACCATATAGGCTGGATCATCTCCGAACTTTGCGAGCCACTCCAACTTAGAGACGTCGTCCTGCCCAAAGATCGCCTCCCTCACCTCATGGATGGGAAAGGCCCGGCCAGTGTCCGACTTCCGCTCAGATACCGCTGAGTGCGGTAGGAACCACCCCGGTGTCAGCCCGCCGTTGTATGCACAATGCAGGTACTGACACAGTATGATGTTTGCCTCAATCTGGTTCTTAGTGTACGGCTCTAACCACACACCATCGATCTCTACTGGTTGTTTTTCTAGAACCGCTGGATTGAACTCAGCGGTCCAACTCTTCCCCCACCAGTAGAACTTGCCGTTGCGCTTTCTTAGCTCTCCCGCGTTTCGGTTCTCAATGCCGACACACATACTGTTTGCCCAGCCAGCATGAAACGTCCCCTCATCCAGATCAGCCAACATGATGCAGGTGGTATTCAGAGCGTCCAACACTGGGTACTTTGAGACAATAGCATCGACCTCTCCCAGCTTTCGATCAAGAACGAGGAAATGACATGAGCTTTTTGGGTTCTCTGGAGTTTGCAGCCACTTGGCTGCGCCTTTCCATGTGATGCCCGCAGTGAAGTGCTCGATCACACCAATCGGTCGAGCACTCTTCCATGGACGTGTCTTACGTCCTGGATCTGTTGGGATTCCGTAGTGTTGTAAGATCTCTTTTGAAGAACGCCTTAGGGCGATAAAGAACTCTCTAGACTGTTTCGGCGTGTATAGGTTTTGGGACATCGTTCCCCTCCATGGGTACTTTCTCAATACCTCTAAGGTAATCTGCCACCCCTGGCATTGGGTACTCCTTTGCCAAAGTATCAATCACCCAGTTGTGTATCTGATCTAACACCATTGGTGTGGACATTAGCCCAGAGTACTCCTGAAACTTCTCTTTGAACTGGTCCTCTAACTTCCTCATAAGAGCAAAGTTTTGCGCCATCATCAAAGGTAACCAAGAGGCGTTCAATTCGAGGACACCGTCCTCATGCATTGTCACGATTCTCACTGACTGACCTCCGGTGGGTTATTTCGATCATACACAAGACACACGTCATTGGGGTGAATGATCAATACGTCTTTTCCCAGTGTATGTTGTATGGCTTTATTAGACGCTGTCTCTTTCAAGAAGAGGACAAAGATAACCCCATCCCCTTTCTCGATATGCATCGGCGTCTTCTTGTCTGTGTCCTTGATCCACTTCCCAGGGCCAACGGCCAACACCTCCGCTGTAGCAAACGTGTGCTCATAAGCGTCCGCCGGCTTATACAACAACCCACTAACTGTCTTTTCAGACTGTGGATCGATCTTAATCACGATACTATCGTTCAGAGGTCTGACGTTCATCACATATCCTCGAGTGGACTACCTGTGTTGATTTGTAGTGGGGCATCGGGGATGTCTTTAGGATTCGGAGGATCTAGCTTCTCCTCCAATTCTTTCTGAAGCCATCCGGCAACTCGCCGCATGTTCTTCTCCGTCCCATTGGGTAGTGCGAAACGGAACTCCTTCGTCCCTTTTACACGTCCAACGATACGCGTCTCCTCATTACCCATCCCATCTACAAAATGAATGGTGTACAACTCAAACGGTTGAATACCGTACAGGCCTTGTTTCTTATCACTGGGCATCGCTAGCTTCCTTTCGTGCTCTTACATAGACAGTTCGATGTGTTGGAGCGAACAGCTCCTTTGCTTTCTCTAAATCATTCCTGAGAACCGACACCATATCGCCCGGTAATAGGCTCCCTCTCTTCGGCAGGTTCAGGTACAAACCTTTCTCAGGTACTGGAGTCATTATGACGTTTACGTCTTTTGGTGCGTTTTGGAGAAGGGTGTGTACCTTCTCGATCACCGTCTCCAGTTCTTGGCTGCTGAATGGGAGAGTTTCTCGATCCCTTCTCAAGATCACGTTGCACCCCTCCTCGCTCAGGAGTGCTTCCCCGTGCGTCACTTCGCCCGAGTAGGTTGTTTTGCCCTTGTCCCTCTTGTACGTCACTTCGATTAACATTGCGGCTCACTTTGTATACGGTTGGGCCGTCCGGAGAGGAGGCCATATGGAGACTCACGTCTTCTAGGTAGATCTGATCGATGATGGTACGTCCGGTCTTCGATTTCCGTAGACGTATGTTTTTGATGGGAGAAGACAGCAATAACGCTTTAACAACCTCTGGAGCACAGTCTAGTTCCTCCGGCAACCCAAACCCGCACAGTGCTCTGAAGAACTCAACTGGATTGAGTACGTGCTTTGTGACCAAGCCGTGCTTAAGTGCATCCCCGAGAATATGTTGGTCGGTGTGGCTGAGATAACTAATAAACAATCCCGGACATTTTGGACAAGGTAATCCTTCAGACCATCTGTGGTGTTGCTTAATCAAGCGATTGAACTCCCCTTCATCTCCTTCGACATAGAAAACAGAGAGGCAGCCATCACAACCTAAGCGACACTTTGAGATCAAAGCTGAGGTGCTCCTTCGTCCTCATCCTCCATCATGAACCTCGGTCGTGGCATACCGGATGGCCTCGGCCTGTCTGTGTTAAGGAATGAGTCTTCTGGAGGCGGTAACCCAACCATCTCTCCCGGATCGAGCATGCTAGTCCCGTCTTCCTCAGGCAAATCCACAGGTTCCCCGAGGATGGGGGCTGCAGTAGAAATGTTGGGTGAAGGTGGGGCAGGGTAACTGAAAACTGAACCTTCCTCAGGTTCTCCACGACCCATATCTTCTTGAGCCAACGGTATGAGCGCCTCTATGGTCTCGGACGGTACAGGTAAGACAGCGGACTTACCGTTGCGCAGCACCACGTTGATGACGTTTTGAACTGGGAATCCTGGAGTCAGAGACATTTGTTGACCGAATCCTACAATCTTCATCACTTTACCTCTGGTGGTGGTGGTCCCGCTGTTGCCTCTTTACGGTCCTTGACTATTGAAATTGATACAAACTTAGCCGCGGCATTGGCCAAGATCTGCCCCTGATTGATGATCAAACACTGTGACCGGTTAGAATCCCGTACAGACTTTTTGTCAAAGGACACGCATGCGGCGTTACACTCACGCCCGTCTACAAAGGGAAGCCAACAATACAACTCATTGGCCGCACCAGGCTCGTGCTCATCTGGCCTCTCAATCATAGGGCCTCCCTCATCAGCTAGGTCGTACTCGCTCATTTTGATCTTTCTCCGTTTGGATTTTCTCTACCTCTTCCAGCGTCGCTTTGTGTGCACCTATTACAGCCGCACGCAACACGCGCGTTAAAACCTTTGAACTGTCTAAAGGTCCGACGATACCAGCACTCACAATGGCACGCATGATTGGTGCGGCGGCTTGTGCATGGAGTTTATGTAGCAACCCCTCCGACACAGCTTGTGCGATCCGTAGTGCGTCTTCGCCTACCAATCCAGGAGGCGGCTTAATTGTCGCTTCTACGAGATCAGACTCGGCCCCATTCCACGCACAAGACTTACAGTCCCTGAGTACGTGCGTAGATCCAAGTTGACTCACAGGCGGTCCTATTTTGGCAGAACCACACTTAGGGCATATCAGTGTCTTCATCGTAAAACTCTAGGGGGCTTTATGGTGTACTTCTTCTTGCGCTCAAGCTCTGCCTGAGCCTTGGTCTGTAACTTGCTACCACTCCTACCCAACGGTTTAAGTGGGCGAATAGAAAGAGCGCCTTTGGCAACCTCGTTCTTAAGAAAGTCGATGGCCTTTTGATCTTGGTTCTTAACCGCGCCCTTCTTGGAGGGGTAAAGTTCGTCGTTATAATCCTGCCAAGACTTCTGCATTTCCTTGTCTGCGGCATCTGTAGCCGCAGCAGCAGCTAAGATCGATTGCACAATTGCACGCGTCTCATACAGACGTATGTTTTGCCGCATTTGCCAGACCATCAAGATTAGCGACTCCAGCGGGGTGCCTGGCAACGGGGCTTCGGACAGATTCTCATAGAGAATATTTGCCCGTGCCCAGCCCAGCGGGGTCTCTAGATATTTTTTAGCGCTTCTGCCTGAGTCAGAAACAGACGTTTAACACGCTGATCAAACCAAAAATTGTTCAAACCCAGGTCACCGAGAAGTTGGATAGGAAACTTCATCAGCATATCGAACTTCTTCAAGAAGATCTTCTCGTTGAACTTGCCGTTCTGCATATGGTCTGGAAGTGGTTCCCCGTTAATATCAACCACTGCGAGAGTGAGCTGATACCAGGAGAACTTATCCAACGTGTAGCGTTCGCTACCCTTTTGTTCCCACATTAGGGATTTGATGGCTAGATCTTCCGCCCCGGACAAAGATCGGAAATTGACCACAAGTTTTCCAGGCCGGATAGGTACTCTTTGCCGAATCTCCCCGTGTGTGATGATGTCGGAAATGTTAAGAGGCTGACAGCGTGACTCAATCTCTTTGCGACGCTCAGAATTGTTTAAGACGTCGAACTCCTCCTGGGGTAGGAAGTGTTTGATGTCCGCTTCGATGCGCGCACCCTCATCCTTGATTTCCTTCTCAACACGGTCTTCTTCCTCATCCACATCTTCCTTGAAGGATTCACGTGCTGCACGTTTCTGTACCTTTTCTGCGGTCCCCGCAAACTCACCGAGATGCTCCATCATCTCCTTGGTCTCAGGACTCAACCCAGGTCTGTACTCACCATCCTCATCTGTGAGGTGTGGTTGGTTTTTTGCGATCATAGATCCGACACCTTTCATGTGCCGTGGATCTGACGCCGCTTCTTGAGGCAAGGTTCTGAATGTCTGTGATTTGTGTGTGGACATTTTTGCTAGCTCTGGGTCGTACTTTGGGCTGAGAGGACTTGTGGGGTCGTTCAAAGTTTTGGCTTGATCTGCCATTGTCCCACCGCGATCAAGCGTATCAGCATCTAGACGTGGGATGGGAGGCTTTTCGACAAACCCTAACGGTTTACCCCCTGCTTTGGCCTGCGCCATTCTCTCACGCGCAGCTCTACGTGCTGCAGAGACATCCTCTGGTTGTTTATTGAAACTCACAGTTCCGCGTTTGTTGTCTGGCATTAGAACATCTTTGGGAAAGTCGGTCGCGGTGCCATACGTGGGTCTCTGCGTGCGTCACCATCGACCATAAACATCTTTAGGATATTGAACATGGTGGTTCGGAAGACCTCACGATCTACGCTAACTACTAAACCTCGGTCCAACAGCGCCTTGTGGAACTCATCTATACGGAATTTCATCCCACGCATTTCCCAAACTTCATCGAGCTGCTCCTCAGTCAGGAACTGCTTCTTTGGGGGTAGGACGGATTCTGCTCCGGTGACGGGCGATCTGTTCATGGGCTAAAAAGGACCGAAAGGGGTCCTATCCGCTATACACAAGTTATGTGTATGTAGTCAAGCGGTCTTGTATATCTTCTGAAATTCCAACCACATAGAGGGGAGTGACGAAAGCCAAGATGCCTCGTTCACATCCGAATTTGGGCAACCAAGCAGAACAGATGTGATAGAGGGCGTACCCTTCATCACATCACTCCGCCCATGTATGTACCGGAAAATAGGCTCCTCGATGACGCGATCTGCGTCATCGAATGTTGCTGACAACTGTGAGCGGTCTAGCCACTTCATCAAACCAGAGCCGTTGAGATGCTCAAACAGTACTGGGGGAGAAAGGGTGATCTTGTTGAGATAAACAAGATTCACAGGTCCCACCACTGGGTGGTGTAACTGACCCCTCCAAGGGTCTTTATGGAAGAACCCCACAGCACTCATGTCTTTGATTATTGTGATCACTTTCTAGGTACCTCTGTCCAGCCTATAGGTTTGTTGGTCTTAGGTTTTGGGACTTCAATAATCATCAAACCAGCTCTATCGCATTTCAAACAGCGGCCGAACTTTCCGCCGCCGCTGTAGGGGTAGATCTTCTGCCCCTCTATATAGTTATCCATCTTTATGATCCGTCTTGCTGTGCATGTCTTCCACAGACACTCTGCTACTGCTGTCGGTCCTTTGATTTGAGGTGCCATGTTGTCTCCTGACATTCTGCATTGCCCGACCTAACTCACTTGCCGGCATTGTACGTTCTTTGGGTAACTCAGGAAAATCTATGGTTCCCTGGAGAACACCCTCCCTGAGCATATTTATGTACGTGACTAGTATGTTCTTTAGGTCTCTCTTCGCGTTGTGCATGTGCCTCTCTAAGAGCCGATTACACACTGGACATACTGGTAGGTTCTGAAACAGGTGCGGCGGTGTCTTGAGTGGGTTATCGCATTTGGGGTTTATACACTTGTGTCGTCTACCCGTTTTTATTGACTTCACTCCTTCGGATTCAGGTCGCTGCATTCCACCTCCCAAAAGGTACGAGCGCCGCAGCCTGCTCTGGCCAGGATACGTCTCGGAAAGGTAAACAACACACTACTCGCATTCTTGATCGTAATGTACTCCGTTGTTTCATCGAGTTGTCTACGGAATAGATCTACATCTTTCACAGCCATGTCGGGCATTGTGTACTCCGTACCTAACCGCGTGAAGAACCAGCAAACAAAGAGACCACTTTCTTGATCGGGTCGTAACTCTTCCTGTGAATCGGACATGCGCCTAACCTCCCTAAAGCTTCCATGTGTTGTTTCGTTCCATACCCGTGATGCTGGGCGAACCCATATCCAGGGTACTTTCTATCGGCATCCTCCATCGCACAAGTCTGAGCATACTTAGCTAATACAGAAGCGGCAGACACGGCCGGATACTTGTCATCCGCTTTCGGGATCGGACACAAGTACCTACCCAATCTACCACTAATAGTCCTGTTTCCATCAATGATGACCTTGGAGTATCGGAACCAAGGCTCATCCACGATGGTGCTTAGCAAAGCAGCAGTTGATTCGTCCCACACTCTCCCAACCCCTCTCCGATCTATATCGTAAGGTTCCACGATTATCGTGGCACAAAAGATACTGAGATCGTGTATTTCATCTATGGCCGCCTCACGAGAAGCCGCCGACATCTTCTTCGAGTCCCGTACTCTAGACTCGAAGTCAGTATCTACGGATAAAGCTACAGCAGACATACAAAACGGGCCAGCAATAGGGCCGAGGCCCGCCTCATCTATTCCAACAATGATCGTCTCTTCCATGAAAAACTCCTAACCTCACGGGTATAAGGACATTGATCTCATCCTCATAATACCAACCCTCATAAGGAAACCTGCAATGGGAAATCAAAAACAAATTAAACATACCGGCAAAATTGTAGGACATGTGATTCGTAAACACGACCGACGAGAAAAATCGTTCGGTGTTTCGACTCACGTAATTAACGAGCACATCCTGCCTCACATACAGGTTAGGCTCGAGAACAAAGCACTCCGAATGATCCCATGTCCACGCATGATCGGAAGTGTGTCAGTCATCGATGGACAAGCACCCTCACTGGAGCAAGAAATCACAGCCCTGAAAGCAGTACATGATTTGTACCCAATCGGCTCAGAAGTCCACGTGACTGAAAGAGCAGGAAGTGGGAAGTACATACGTTATGATGTCGCCCTACCAAAAAAGAACAAACCAGCGCCAGCGGTCAAGGAAGAAACACCAGCGGTAGTAGAGTAGGAGAGAAAAGGGGCGACAAGTGCGCCCCTTTTTTTTAGCGTAAACAGTGCCGTAACACCTCTGTCACGATGGCCTGGTGCACCTCATCCCTGGTTTTACCATCTCCGCCGTTCACAACAACCCACTTACGCACATTACCCTTACCGCCCATCTCATCCCACAACTCTAAATACCCTCTTCTGACCTTCTGGAGTAAAAGAGTGTTCCGCTCAAATCGATCGTCACAAAGTACCTTACGATTTGAAGAAGCATGCAGAGGCACATCGATGAGTATATTGATGTCGCCCATAGGCAGCCTGGAATGCGCCAACATAAGTGCATCCTTATCCATGCCTTCTGCCACAGGGTAAACAACACCAGACTGCCAATATCTAGCCAGTATCGCGTTGCTCGGTTGATGTGTGAGTGTTGTTCGATCTTCAAACTCTTTGGACGCAGCATACTTATCCATAAGCATCAGACCCTGTAGAGCTTGGATCTCCGTTGGTGTAGCATCATCCTTCTGCATCAGTTCCTGTATGGCCTCACCATACGGTCCCGTTTTTCGTGGGAATGCGAAGACAGGCCACCCTATACGACGACTGAGTAGGTCAGCTTGTGTGGTTTTGCCGCACCCATCAATACCCTCAATCACTATCAACATCCTATTCAGCCTCTCCCAATGTGATTGCTACTTCTTTCCCATCTTCAGTCTTGACCTTCACAGAACCTGCCGTGAATAGTTCGTTGAGTTGCTCTATACTCATCGTATCTACTTTCTCCACCATCGAGGCCAATACCTGAGCCACCAAAGACTCGTACTTATGGTGGCTCTCTACACGCGCATCACTCGTAGCTTGCACGTCTGCTAAGTATTTGGCCTCAAACTCCTTCAACAGAGCACTCGTCTCATCTCCGACCTTAGACGCTTCACGATCATGCCTCTCGTGGGCTTCTATGAGTTCTTTACGCCATTTCTCCCCAATGGAGGCGATCTGTTTTTTCTCATTGGCTTTTGCAGCGGCTATGCGGTGTTTGTGTTCCGCATAGATATTCTCTGTCTTATTTTGCGCCAACTGATCGATATTAGCTAGAATCTCCCTCCCCCACTGATCCATCCTCGCCATCAAGTGCTTTTTCAGTTTCTCGTGCTGGTCCGTCATACCTATCTCCTCCTACATATCTGGCTTCAAGCCACCGGGCAGTATAATCGATCACACTAGTACAGGTAGACACGACGCCGTTACGAACCACACCTTGTGGCTCAAACCTAGTGTTCTTCAACTTCTCTACAATGAGTGATACCGGAACACCGTACTGGAGTCCCACAGATATCATCATGGACAGGGTGTCCATTAGTCCCGAGATCAAAGATCCTTGTTTGTCTGCCTTTAGGAAGACCTCTCCAAGCTGGCCGTTTGTGTAGTGGCCTGTTTGTATGTAGATTTTGATCTCGTTCTCTCCTGATCCGAGATGTACCTTGTGGGTGTGGCCGTCTCGGTCTGTGGGTAGTTTGAACCGCACAGCCTTCTCAGGATGTGGGAATAGACCCATGCTGTGGCACTTACGAAGGGACTCCTCCATGCCATTTTGTACATCCTCGTACATGCGTTTGTCTGACAAGAACGCCACCACTCTATCCCGTTTATTTTGATCCGCTTGCATTTGATCCTCCAGATAAAAGAAAAGCCCCTCCAAGGGGCTTTGTCTCATTTATGTGATCGAGGTCTTAGAATCCCAGGACATCCCCGGCATCCACATCCTCAGGTACTAGAGCGATGGGAGCGGCGGTCTTCTTTGCTTTGCGTGGCTTCTTCTCCGAAGAAGGGGCTGCAGAAACAACCTTGTTCACTGGAGCTCTCTTCGAACGACCAACCTTCGTGAGTACCTTAGGAGCCTTAGCGGTTTTCTCCGCCTTAGGAGCCTTAGCGGTCTTTGTTTTGGCGACCTTCTTGGCTGCTTTTTTGGCCGACTTCTTGACTGCTTTTTTGGCCGACTTCTTGGGGGCTTTCTCCGAAACCTCGCCCATACCCCGGTCAGGAGCCACAGCATAGCTATCTACCTTCTTGAGGAATTTGAGTCCAGCAGGTGTGAGACGGTATGTGCCACGCTCACTAATCTCGATGAGACCCTCTTTGCGGGGCTTTCGTACCGCGTTACGAGCCGCACGATCTTGGGTGGTTGCGTCTGAGATTGATTTGAAACACTTGACCGCTAGCTCTTCAACGGTCAACGCCGTTCGTTTTGGAGCATCTACGCCAAGGGCTTTAATGATATCGATATGTGTTTGTCTAAAATTCATTGTCTAGCTTCTCCTCTAAAATGATCTGATCGGCAGAATACTCACATTATTAGAACGTTCAAAAATGTCAACCCTAAGATCTTAGGGTTGGAGAACGAATGCCTTATCACACGCAACTGATCTATTTTTCATGTCATAAGAAAAACATGTACCGCCCTACTTACGTATCAGATCTCCCTCTCAAAACGAGTGGGTGGTCGAGAAAAGAACGCCACAACTGGCTACACCCAAGACATGGTCCGTTACCAGACCATGTCGGAATCCTAGAATGTCAGGAGGAACGATTTAAGGCCGCGATTTGGTCCGAGGAACAGACCATGCTCGTTGCAATCGAAATGGTAGACCGCACCAGGTCTACACGAGAAAGTGCTCAAGCAGAGAAAATGAGAGGTCAGATCTTACAGACCTACTGCTGGAAAGATGATGGAGACGGCTATTTCTATTGTGGAGACACCCAGTACCGTCTACCTGCCCTGGGTCAGAACGAGGAAGACTGGAGGCTGGAGATTTACCGAGACGTACTGTTACTGTCCACCATGATTGCCGTCAACTCACACGTCGGGGTGAGCAGACTACGGGGAGTAGCTGATGTCCTCAGATCTCGCAGATGAGGACATGTTCCGTTGCCGGCGGTGTAACACGTCTTTCGTGGTCATGTGCACTGCCGGAAAAAACCCAGACCCAGTACCTAGATTCTGCCCTTTCTGTGGGCAGAAAGACATCATCGCCGATGAACTCATAAGCGAGATGTATGCAGTACCGGAACCGCCAAAAAATTAAGCCCTCTCGGGGACCAGTCCGAGAGGGCTTAATAAACAGTGGAACAAGGAACGAGAAGTACCTGTACCTATACTAGATCAGGTATAGTCCGCGTTGTCAACCAACCTATGTACGCTTGAACGGGATCGAACCGTCTTCTTCCGTCAAGCATATCTCCGGGGCTGCTCTCACCGGCAGCATGGACGGCCTGTGCTACCAGGAGCCCAAGCGGCAAATCTGCTCGGACAATGA
>Ga0307380_10003344_pt1 | contig 22205 bp, 18 predicted proteins | sample UN3MG_FD_202239 | JGI IMG/M metagenome (GOLD analysis project Ga0307380, IMG submission 202239) | Soil microbial communities from Risofladan, Vaasa, Finland - UN-3 | ecosystem: Environmental > Terrestrial > Soil > Coastal area > Acid sulfate soil | place: Finland: Risofladan, Vaasa | collected... | reverse complement strand
CCTGATTCACTGGTCGAGCCATGACTGGGTAGCCTCCTGATACACGGTGGGAGAAAACAGAACTACCCACCAGGCTACCCCAGTCGTCAACAGTGCTTATGTCGGGCGCTTACCCGGTTTCTGCGAGTGGTGGAACTGCTCGGAGGCAGCGCAGGCAAGGAAGGGCAGGGTCGCGTGGCCAACCCCGTCGAAGAAATGTGCCTGTGGCCGGAGAGCGGCGAAGAGACGCCGGGCCGCAGAGCGGAGACCTGGACGCTGGTCTCCGGAGCCGAAGAGGCTGAGAATTGCTCGAAAACGTGAGCGATGAGACGCGCCGCAGGTCACATAGGGGCCAACGCCCCTTCAGGCAGCACGCGGGCCTCGGCCCGTCCCCCAAACAAGCGGGGCGGGCAGGTAGAGTCGCCGCAACGGAGCTGAAGCTTGTGACCACGCCGCCGGTTGATCGATTACGCGGCGGCAGGGATTGTCGGGGTCAGAGATTTTCCAGGAAGCGGTTTAGCTTCCGCCGTATCCGGTACCGCCGTGTCCAGACAGTCGTTGCCGGAAGGTTTTCGAGCTCCGCATCCGTCTGGTCATCCACAGGTCCCGTCAAGAACCGCTCCATGAATTGTCGCTCTCCCGACGTGAGGGTCGACGTGAATTCGTCCATCATCGTGGCGAGCTGCCAGTCGGAGACGCGTTGCTCCTCCAACCGGCTGCGACCTCCGCTCATCTCATGCGAGTGCCGGCGACGCTCGGAACGCGTGTATCGCAGGATCTCGATGCGTGCCAGGCCCATGAGGAAGCCATCCAGAGCCGAGTCCCGATCGGCATCGTACGTTGCGAGCAAGCGGTGGTTGTCTTTCCACAGGGCGTACCAGACGCGTGAGGCGATCTCTTCGATCACGTGACCGTCACTGGCATCGACCCCCAGGAGCAGCTCGATGGCTTTGCGCAGACGAGGATGGCACTTTCGATAGAGCTTCTCCCAGGCGCGCTCATCGCCCGCCAAACACCGTTCAACGACCTGCTGATCGACGAGCACACGGCCCTTGCCGGAACGCCGGCCACCGCGCTGGGTAGCGTGCTGGCTCGCCGGCAACGGCGATTCCGGCATGCGGGCCTTGTCGCTCTCGGGATTCTGTGTACTCACTGCTTCAACGCGTGCACGAAGCGGTCAATGTGCTGAAGGTACGCCCGTCTCGATCACTTGCTGATATGGCGGTGGGGAAAACTCACCCTGGTTGACGTACCCCCGAGGTTCGCCGGCGACAATCCGATACTTCCTTTCGATGCCGTCGTGGATGCCAAGACCGAGGATCTTGAGATTCTCGATTGCGTCCTCCATGCGTACCGCCAGTTTGGACCTGTAGACGGCACAGTTGCGGATCGTCACCAGCGCGCCGCCGCGATCCCCGGTATCCCCGCGAAGGCGGAAACAAATATCGTTGTCCGCCAGCACGCAGCCGACCACTTCGACCTCGACGTGGTTCTTGAGATTCAACGCGGCCTGGTTGGTGATCTGCCCGTTGCCCCAGCCATGGAAGAGGCAATTCGTGATCGTCATTCGGCTCCGCGGGTTCGATTCCTGCTGCTTGGTATCGACGGCGTTTTCGCCGGGCCGCTCATCACGGCGGAAGCCCGCGGCATCCGCCGGCAACGGGCCGGTCCAGAACGTGCAGTTCTCGATCAGCACGTTGTCCCACGCGCCCCGGTCGGGATCGAACTGCACCGCATCGCCCGAAACGTAATAGATCTCGCAATTGCGGATCACCAAGCTGCCAGGCTGCCCCGTGATCCCATGGGCGTCCTCTTGGTCTTGGAACGTGCCCGCCAGCAGGTGGTGAATCCTGCAGTTCTCGATCAGCACGTTGTTGGCATAGACGGTCACCGCGTTATGCCGCCCGTTGCGAATCTCGCAGTTGCGCAAGGTGACGTTGTCGGCGTTGATCTTGACCAGGTTGCGGTCAATCCAACCGCCGTCGACGAGGTAGTTCTCATAGACGCCCGGCTTGGCAACGAATAGCCGGCGGACCTCCTTGGGATGGCCGAGGCAGCCGACGCTCCCGCCGGCTCCCACAGCGGGCCGTGCAGAATCGCCAGGCGCGGCGGCCAGGGCAAGTTGGCACGGCAGCCCAATCAACAGGAGAATGGTTCGTCTCGACATCTTCAGGCGATCGTTTCTCCCCCAGGTTTGCCTGCAGCCCGGAGTATCCATACCGCAGCCAGCCAGCCGAAGGCGACTCCCAGGGTATTCGCAAGTCCATCTGGCCAGTCACAATATCGAGGCGGAATGAAGTACTGGAGCAGTTCGGTCCCGATGCCGTGTCCTATGGCCAAGACCGCCCAAGAGAACTGCGGAGTGCCGTATGCCTTCCGCGACGCCCAGGCCAGCAGGCAAGCCAGAAGAGCATAGGCAAGTACATGCTGAACGAATCCGGCGATGGTCCTGTCGATCGTTCGCTCGATGTCCTGGCCCGAGGCCCCCAGCAGCCACAACGGATGCGGCGCCAACAATAGATAGGTGATAACCACGGTATAGACGAGCACCGCGATCCAGGCCGTGCGAGTGCTTGTCGCATTATCAAGGAGTCGGGACATCGGTTTGGGAGCGTGGCCTGAAGGTCTGTTTCAGAGACTGTCTTGAAAGCCCGGCCGCAAGACTACGGCTGAACAAGGTCTTCGAGCAGTCGGGCAATTCTCTCGGCGGTTCGCCCATCCCAGCTCTCGGGGACGCGACCGATTCGCGTGGGCCCGTCGAGGATTCTCTGGACCGCTGCCAGGATGTCTTCCGTCCGTGAGCCGACCAGTTGGTTGCTGCCGAGGTCAATCGTCACCGGCCGTTCCGTGTTCTCACGCAACGTGAGACACGGGACGCGTAGTGCCGTCGTCTCCTCTTGAATCCCCCCCGAGTCGGTCAGGACGAAACGCGACGACTCCATGAGACTGAGCATGGCGAGATAGCCCTGCGGCTCGATGGACGTGAATCCGTTCAGTTCGTCGCGGTCCAAGAAGCCGAACTGCCGGATGCGGGACTCCGTTCGAGGATGGATCGGAAAGACCACCGGCAGTTGCCCCGAGACCCGGTGAACCGCCCGCATGATCGATTCGAGTTGCTCCGGGCGGTCGACGTTGGAGGGGCGGTGCAGCGTCAGAACCGCGTAACTGCCCGCTTTCAGCCCGAGTTTCTCGTGACGCCGCATCGCCTTGGCCGAGTCGAGATGCGACCGGAGCGTGTCGATCATCACGTTGCCGACGGGATGAATCCTCTCGGGCGCCACGCCTTCGCGGCGGAGATTGTCTTCGGCGGAAGGCTCGGAGGTGAACAGCCAGTCCGAAACGGAATCGGTAACGACGCGGTTGATTTCCTCGGGCATGCTCCGGTCGAGACTTCGGAGCCCCGCTTCGACGTGGCCCACCCGAATTCCGAGCTTCGTGGCGGTAAGGGCAGCGGCGAGCGTCGAATTCACGTCCCCCACGACGAGGACGGCGTCCGGCCGGTTCTCAGTGAATTCCAGCTCCAAACATCTCATCGTCTCGGAGATTTGCCAAACGTGGGTCCCCGAACCGACGCCCAGATTGACGTCGGGATCCGGGATGTTCAGCTCCCGGAAGAACGTCTCACTCATCCGGGCGTCGTAGTGTTGCCCCGTATGGATGATTCGCGGCTGGATCCCCGCGTCGGAAAGGGCGCGGGCCAAAGGCGCGATCTTCATGAAGTTCGGCCGTGCCCCGGCAATCAACGATATCTTCATCCGCAATGGCCTCGACTATTTCGCTGCTGAGTTTTCCGGGAGTGTTCGGTCGGCGACACGCGAAGTCGCTTCCACCGTCTGGCGACAGATCTCGTCGAACTGGCGGGCGATTCTCTCCGCGGAGTAGTTGCCGGTCACCAAACGGCGTCCATTGGCGGCCAGCCGATCGCGGCGATCGGCGTTTCCGAGCAAATCGCACACCGCGCCGGCGAAATCGGCCGGCTCGTCGGCAATCACGATGTGCTCACCGGGAACCAGCTCCAGACCTTCTGCGCCCAAGGAAGTGCTGACGACGGCCCTTTCCATCGCCATGGCCTCGAAAATCTTGATCCGCGTTCCGCCGCCGACCACGAGCGGGACCACGACGACGGCTGCCTCGGCCAGGTAGGGCCGCACGTCCGGAACCGTCCCGACGACCTCGACGCCCGGTGCTTGCGCCAGCCGTTCGACCGCGGGCGATGGATTGCGACCCACGATCTGGAACGACGCCTGCGGGCGTCTCCTGCGAATCTCGGGCCAGATGGCGTTCGTGAAGTGACACACTCCGCCCTCGTTCGGGAGCCAGTCCATGGAGCCGACGAACACGACACGGTCCTGCTTCTCGGGCGTCCCGTTCGGCCGGAAGTAATCGAGGTCTACCGCCGTATCGATGACGTGGACGTGCCGCCAGCCGTATTGGCGCTCGAACGCGAGACGATCCTGCCGGCTGACGGCGATCACGGCGTCAAACTCGCGGCCGGCGCCGGCCTCGAACCGGCGCATCTTATGCCACTGGTGCCGCATGTAGAACCGCCGCAGCCAGCCGCTGCCGGTCTCCGCGTGCCGCTGGAAGATCCTCGCTTCGACGTTGTGTTCGAAGAGGATCTTTGCCGGGGCCGGCAGCCCAACGGCATTCCGTGCCATCTGTACGAAGTCGCAGATCACCAGATCGTAAGACTCCCTCTCCAGCAGCTCGATCGCCCGCCGTCGCAATCGCGGATCGTAGTCCTTGTTCACGTTGAAAGGAAATCGCGAGAACAGGTTCAACGCCAGCCCGCCGTAGAATCGGAAGCAGCCCCGCGGCGTCTCCCGCCAGGGAATCGTCTCCAGCCGTACCCCAAGGTCGCGCATGCCCGACGGATAATCGCGATCTTCGGGCTGCACGTTGCAGAGATACGTCACCTCATGCCACTGGGCCAAGTATCGCAGCACGTTCAGAGTACGGATCTTGCCGCCGGTGTCGGCGGGAAGAAGGGGTCGTTTTTGGAGAAAGAGGATGTGCAAGTTGGGTACGCTGTCACGAGGCGAGCCGAAACAGGGTCTTGAAAATCAAATGCAGGTCGAACCAGAGGGACGAACGAGAGACATACTCCTTGGCCAGGGCGATCTTCTCGGGCATGATCTCCTGAAGATAGGTCGCCTCCGGATCCGCGGACCGGCCGAGGACTTCGGATTCGTGCCGGTACTTGATGGAAGCCAGGTCGGTGATTCCCGGTCGCACCGTGAGCAATTCCTCGAAGTCCTCTCGAAACATCTCGACGAAGCGGGGGACCTCGGGCCGCGGGCCGACGAAGCTCATGTCTCCCTTGAGCACGTTCACCAGTTGAGGCAGCTCGTCCAACTTTGTCTTGCGGAGGAAGCGGCCGATGGGAGTGATTCGCGGGTCTTTGCCGGCCGTGAGCTGGCCGCCCAGCTTGGGCGCATCGGGGACCATGGTGCGGAACTTCAGGATCTTGAATCGGCGAAATCCGCGCCCCACCCTCTCCTGACGGAAGAAAACCGGCCCCGGCGACGTCAGCTTGATCAGGACGGCCACGAGCACAAGCAGCGGGCTCAAGATTACGAGTGCCAGGAAGGCCACGGAGAAGTCGAATGTACGTTTGACGATTGCCGCCGCGTCAGATGGCCGCGAGGCCCGTGCGCACTTCTCAGGCAGGATCGGCACCTCACCCTCAGGCTTGCCCACCCAAGCCGAGCCGAGCCTCCGGTTCTCCGCGATGATCCGCTTCACGTTGTGGATCACATAGTCCACGTCTTCTTCACTCATTCTGGGATAGATCGGGAGCGAGACGATTCGATCATAGACCGCCCTGGCTACCGGCAAGTCGTCCGGTTGGTAACCGAACGTCTCCCGGTAGTAAGGGTGCATGTGCAGCGGCATGTAGTGTACGCTGGTGCCGATGCCCGCCCCGGCGAGCTCCTTGACGAAGTCGCCGCGGTCGATTCGCAAGTGCTCGAACTCGACCTGGATGACGTACAGATGCCACGCATGCTGGACGTTGAGCTCCACGTAAGGAACGGTTATCTCCGGGACGTCGGCAAACCCCCCGTCGTACATCTGAGCATAACGTTGCCGGCACTCCCAGAACTCATCGCACCGCCTCAACTGGCAAATGCCCAAGGAGGCAGCGATGTCGGTCATGTTGAACTTGTACCCGGGCGCAAGGATCTCGTAGTACCACGAACCTTCGGCGCTGAAGCGTTTCCAGGCGTCCTTGCTGATGCCGTGCAGGGTCATGATCCGCATTCGTTCGGCGAGGCGATCGTCGTTTGTGGTGACCATGCCCCCTTCGCCCGTGGTGATCGTCTTGGTGGCGTAGAAGGAGAAGCACGTGACGTCACCGATCGTCCCGATGACCTGGTCACCGTACCGGGCTGGTATCGCGTGAGCGGCATCTTCAATCACGCGCAACCCGTTTGCCCGGGCGATCGCGAGGATCCTATCCATTTCGCACGGCTGCCCCCCATAATGCACCGGGATGATTGCTTTCGTCCGCGGGGTGATTCTCTCTTCGATCTTGTCCGGATCGACGTTCAGCGTGTCCGGACGACAGTCAACCAGCACCGGTCTGGCTCCCAGGTGGACGACCACCTCGCCGGTCGAGGCGAAGGTCATGGTCGGGACCAGCACCTCGTCACCGGGAGAGACGCCGATCGACTCCAGCGCCAGGTGAAGCGCCGAAGTCGCCGAGTTGACCGCGATCGCATGCCGGACGCCGATCCGCTCGGCGAACTGCGCCTCGAACTGCTTGACCTTGGGACCGGTGGTGAGCCAGCCGGACCGCAGGGTCTCCACGACCGACTGGATTTCCTCCTCTCCGATTGTGGGGAGGGCGAATGGGATCTTGTGCTGCTTGAGCGTCGAGCTTGTCGGCTTACTTGACAACTGATCTCTCCCGCCAATCCGGATGTCGTCTCACGTGGTTGTTGGTAATCAGCAACATCGATTCGAAGCAGGCCCGTGCGGCAGTTGCGCTCATCCATCATGGAGACACGATGATGGACTCACGTTGCGAACTCCGGCGACGCTTGGGATTCGAGCAGGTCGTGGGACCAGTCTTCCTCGGTACGGATCGCCTCGAGCGTGCTCGACTCGCTCAGAAGCTTCACGTTGTGGTACTTTGGATCGTGGTAGTCTTCCACGTCGCCGCTGGCGATTGCCTCGATTACCTGACGAATGCCCTCTTCGACCGTCCATGTCGGCCGAAAGCCGAGGCAATTGCGGATCTTTCGGAAACTGACTCGGTAGTTGCGACGGTCGGTGGCCGAATCCTCGCAAATCAGATCCGCGGTGAAGACCTGCTTGTGGACCAACTCGCCGATTTGCTGAATCGTGTAATTCTGCTCGTCGGACCCGACGTTGAACGTCTCGTTGCCTACCAGCGCCAACGGAGCGTTGAGGATCTGAGAGATCGCCAGTGCGGCGTCGTCGACGTGGACGAACGGCCGCCATTGGTTCCCTCCGTAGACGGTAATCTGGCCGTCGACCTTCGCCTTCGCCGCCAGCAAGTTGACCACCAGGTCGAATCGCGTTCGCCCGGAAAAGCCATAGATGGTTCCGAATCGAAGGATCGTCGGAACAAAGGCCTTGTCGGCCATGCCTTGCAGCCCGCGCTCGGCCGCCAGCTTGGTCTTTCCGTACAGCGAGATCGGTTTGACTTCGGAACGTTCGTCCAGGATCTCGTCATCCGCTCCGTAGACCGAGCACGTGCTGGCGAACACGAACCGTCGAATGCCGGACGCTCTTGCCACCTGCGCGATCATTTGGGTTGCCGTGAGATTGACCTTGAGCGTCACGTCGTGGTCGATCTCGCAGGCCGGGTCGCCGACGATCGCCCCCAAATGCACGACGGCGTCCATGCCCTGCATCGCGCTAACGACCTTCTCCACGTGACAAAAATCACCTTCGACGAGGTCCAAATTGGAGTGCCCAATGAGGTCCTGGATCGGCTCCCTCCCGTAAATGAATCGATCCAGCACACGAACGTGATAGCCTTTCTCCAGCAACTTGGGCAGCAGAGCCGAGCCGATGTAGCCCGCACCGCCGATGACCAAGATGTTGCGCATTTGGCCCCCGTTGCCCCGGAGCTGCACATCTCGCTCCGGGCGAACCACCTGCTCCCAGAGGTACGTCCACGTGCGGGAGGCCAGCGTCAGCGCCAAATTGATCCCGAACGCCATCGCCAGCGCCATGCGGGGGATCTCCGTGAGGTGAAGTCTGTCCCAAAGGAAGTACGTCAAGAAAGCAAAGATCAGATAGCTTTGCGCGACCGCTTGAAAAATGATCAGGGCCTTGTAACGGCTCTGGTAAGCCCGCCGGTACGTGTAGAAGCCGCTGAGACTGAAGACGACAAGGCAGATCGGCGTCAGAAGCCAGCTACTGTGGCAATACGCAAGCACGTATTCCCAGAACTCCTTGTCGTAGTCCACCATGCTGCCCTGGCCGTGCATGGCGAAGTGCAGTAAGAACCGCAATGCCAAAGCAGCCAGCAATGCAAAATTGATCATCATGGCATCAGCGATCATTCGCACCGCCATGCCCAACGTAATACGAAACGCTAGTAGCCGCTTCATGCCTCGTCCTCCGTGTGTTTGGTCAAAGGTGTCGTAAATGTTGGTGCAACGAGATGAGCATTGAAAGCGCTGAGATGAACCGACGTCCGCCGCCGGGTCCTCAGCAATCGGCGATTGGCGATGGGATATCGCACCCGTCTCGCAACGCGGTTCGTCTGATCTTGCCGCCGGATGTCTTCGGCAGTGAGTGGACAAACCGGACCGCGTGAACGAGCTTGTATCGTGGCAGATGTCGTCGGCATTGGGCGATGATCTCGCGTTCGGTCGGAGCCGTGCCGGCCGACGAGCGTACGGCGAAAGCAACGGGAGCCTCCCCCCAGATGGCGTCCGGCAAGCCCACGACCGCCACTTCCGCCACGCCGTCGAGTTCGAGAATCACGTCCTCGATCTCCTTCGGGTTGATCCGGTAAGCGCCCGTCTTGATGATGTCGCTCTTGCGACTCACGAAGTAGATGTATCCCTCTTCGTCCACTCGAGCGAGGTCCCCGGTCCAAAGGCTCCCGTCTCGCACCGCACGAGCGGTCTCCTCGGGATCGCTCCAATAACCGACCATGACGTTCTCACCGTCGGCAACGATTTCACCGACTTCCCCCGGCGATACCGGCTCTCTTGCTTCGTTCAACACCTGAAGCGTCACGCCCGGAATTCCGCGACCGATGGAGCCCCGTTTCGCGTCGAGCTCGTCGGGCATCAGTGTCGACAGCCGGGCGGTGGCCTCCGTCTGGCCGTACATCGGAAACAGGCGTACGTGCGGAACGCTCTCACGCAGTTGGTCGACTACCGCGGGGGCCAGCCCTCCACCGGCGCACGTCATGTAGCGGAGGTCCGGAAAAGCGCGCTTTCGGAAGTCCGACCGGTGCAGCAGCATCGCATAGGAAGACGGGACGCCGGAGAATCCGGTCGCTCGCTGCGCCACCATCAGTTCCAACACCCGGTTCCAGAAAACAAAATCGGACGCAATGATCAGCCGCCCACCCACCGCAAGGTGCGTGAACAGCAGCGAATTCCCATAGGAATAGAAAAAGGGCAGAATGACAAACACGCTGTCATCGGCGGTCAGCGCCAGATAGTCCAGAATCGAACGACAGTTGACGGCGATATTCCGATGACTCAGCATCACGCCTTTCGGTCGGCCCGTCGTGCCCGACGTGTAGATCAACTGAGCCAGATCATCCGGGCCCGGCCTCGCACACGACGGTGAACCGGGATCTCGAAGCAAGTCGGCTAACGTCACCACCTGGCACTCAGCCGGGAACGATCCCGCAGGAACCTTGTCGACGCAGACCAGCAGCCGAACGCCGTTTGAGCCGTTCGTTTCGGATAGCTGCCCGGCCCACGCAGCCAGGGGAGCCGCCGCCTTGGAGCCCACAACGACGGCGACGGGGGATGCGTCGCCCAAGGTGCGCGACAGTTCACGTACGGTGGTGTCCGGATTAAGGGCAACCACAACGCCACCTGCCCGAAGGATTCCCAGGTAACATGCAACGTACTCCGCGGAGTTCCCTAAAAGCAGCACGACCCGGTCGCCGCGCTGAAGCCCTTCTCGCTCAAACCAGGCCGCGATCGAATCCGATTGGCGAGCGAGCTGCTCGTACGTCAAGTCTTGTCCCTTGTGATGGACGGCAACTCGGCTCGGAACCGCGTCGGCCTGCTCGTGGAAAAGATCGCAGAGGGTTTTCATAACTTGCATCAGGATACCTGGCCGGGCAGATCGCGGAGGTCGCGCACCTGCTGCATCGGAGCGCAAGGGAACACGGCCGCCTTCGTCCGGTTCGGGAAGCGTTTCGCCAAGGCTCGGGTCAGCTCGCCTGCGTCATGGAAAACCGGATAACCGTCCCAGTAGACCCTTCGGATGTCGTCCGGCGGTACCGCCGGAGCGTAGATCCACAGCTCACGGTCACCCAGACGCCGCAGCCTTGCCGGCTTGCGATAGCTGACGCCCCCGGGCGCGAACAATCCGTGACTTCCCAGCCCCTCGGACGCCGCCGTCGTCAATACGAACACCCCGCCGTTTCGAACAATCGGCGATTTGGCCGCCTTCAGTGCCACAAAGGCGTTCTCCGCCTGAATCAGGTCGATGTCTTTGGGATACGCGTTGAGGAAAGCACAATCGTACTCGGCATCGAGCTCAGTCTGGTAGACGCCTGCGGCCACCGCACACGCTCGGCGGTGGGCGGCCACGACGTCACCTGCACACACTCGGCTCGTTTCGCGCCGGGTGTTCGTCACGACGCAGACGACGAAAGCCAGTCCGAGTTGCCGAGCATATTGTTCCGCCTCAAGCCGAAACCGATTCTCGTTGGGGTCCGCGCCTCCGCGCAATCCAAGCTGCACGAACTTGTGGCTGCGGGCCGTCGCCTCCAAATCGGCCAACCCTGGAAGCACGAGCTTCGCTCCCCCGCTGTAACCGGCAAACGAATGGGGCAGCACCGACCCAAGGGCGATCTTCAGGTCCGCTTCGTAGAAGGTTCGATTGACCCTTAGCTCGCGATCACCATACTCGATTCCGGTCGCCACGAGATCACGGCGACAATCATGGCACTGCACGCGGTATCGAGAAGCCGTCTCCGCTCCGACCTTCCAGGCCAGGCGTTCTGCGTCGAGTGCCCCGTGCGACCCCGTGGCAACGACGATCCTGACCGCGTCCTTCGACAGCCCCGCCTCGTGCAGCTCTCCCAACACCGGCGGCAGGACGTCCGACGCCCGCGTCGGGCGCGCCAGGTCATCCACGACAACACAGGCACTCTTCCTGCCGGCCGCAAGCTCGCGAATCGTCGGGCTCTCAACCGGCGAGCAAACCGCATCCGAAATCTCTTCGGCCGAGCAAGCCGGCGCGTCCCGTGGGGCAAGAACCTCCACCGACCAGTGGCCGGGAAGCTCCAGCCGATGCCGGCCATCCTGATACCACGCCCCCCAAGGCAGTTCGACGGTAGGCACACCAGCCCTCGCGGCTACTCGCTCGACGCTTGACAATCCACCGACGCCCCGCTCTCGGCCTGCTTCCGCCGGACGTAGGCCACGATGGCTGCCACGGAGTCGAAGTTCTCGGGCACCATGTCGTCTTCGTCGATCGTGATGTGGTATGCCTTCTCCAAGTGGGCGATCAGGTCGACCATCACCAGCGAGTCGATCACGCTCAACTCCAGCAGCGAGTCCTCGTCGCCAAACTCGCAGGCGTCCTCGCTCGCACGATGCTCCATCAGATACTCGCGAATATCGTCCTTCATCGACTCCTGGGCTCCTCTAAGCGGATCATAACCGTGAGGTGGGACAAAGGGGGTAAACCTATCTTAATCGCGATCGGCGCGTCCGGTCAATTCGAAGCCGCCGCCGCCCGCTGAGGTTCGTCGATCCTACGGTCAGTCTGTAAGGGTAAAGCCGGTCTACACGTCCCGGTCGCCGACCGTCACGAACCACGACTGCTTGTCCAGCACGACGTCGCGCCAAGGACACCCGGGCGACGCGTAAGCGAACATCTCCGAGCTCTCCGGCCGCCGGCGAAACCCGAATTCGGCAAAGCGGGGGTCCAGAGGATTGCCTTCCAGCGTCGCTATACTCAAACTCTTCAGCCCGCGTCTTCGGCCCTCGCGGATCATGCCGGCAGTCAAGTCGCGAGCCACGCTCTCGTCGGTCGGCGGGAACACGTCCTTGATGCTCGCGCTCTCCCCCTCGACCCTGAAAAGAAGGTACCCGCGAAGCCGGTTCCCCTCGCGCGCTTCCAGGGCGTGGGTCTCATACAGCGGATTCTCCGCGTATCGCCAATTCAAGTAGCGCCCGTCGCGCACCCCCACGACCCGCGCGCATCGGGCCGACTCGTCGAAGAGCCGGTCATACCGCTCGTCGAATTTGGGCGAGCCGACCAGACGCACGTCCGACGACGTCCGGTGCCGCCACTCCCGGCTGCCCAATCGCAAGAGCGGATCGATCAGCCAAATGGCGGTGGCGGTCAAGGCCTCGCGTTTCAGCCTCCCCCGAAGATAGGGCCCCGCCCGTAGTGGCTTGGCGTAGCGAAACACCCTCCCCACCGGCTGGTGCCCCACCTTGGCATGGATCACGGCCATCCGCTCATTCGGATGGGCATACAAAAAGTCGACCCGCCCGCCGTCGACCCCCTCCTTCGCCGCCCGGCGCAGCTTCATCGCCAGCCCCAGCGTCCGATACTTCGGCAGGATCGAAAAATCCGCCCCGTTCCAGCAGGTTCGCACCTCCCCATCCACCACGACCCGCCTCGGCAGGGCGACGGTGAAGCCGGCCATTTCGCCCGTCTCGACGCGACGGATTGCCCAGAGCACCGCGTGTCCGTCCGGATTGCGGCAATAGAGCCAATCGGCCCGAGCAGCATCGACAGTGCCTCGACGGGTGGCATTTAGCAGCGCTGTTGCCTCGTCGCGTGCGTTATCGAGGGACTCCGCGACGACCCTGAACGACGACGTTTTTGACACAAGAGTCATAGGAGAAGGGATGCCAGACCGTGTTTCTGGGCTACTTTGCAGAACTGAGCCTACACAACGTGCCGGATCACGTTCCTGGTTGATTCTCAGGATAACAGCACGCCGAGACGGAGACCTGTGATCTACCGTTCCGATAGAGTTCAAGTTTTCCGTCCGCGTGAGCAAGGTTGAACCCGGACCGCTGCAAACGCTCTGTCCATTCCCGATCGCCAGCCCACACGAGAACGTAGTCGTAGGCTTCAGCGATTCGCTTCATCGACTGTTCAGCCGAGTCTTCTTCGAATCCTGGAAAAGCGCGTTCGATCGGATGCGCGCGGTAACGCACCGGTACGAGTGTGTTGAAGTAGGCCGCCCCCTGGCCGTTGGCTCCGCCTCTTGCGATGTGATAGTACTCGTGGGCTCGAGTCAATGGTCGGATCTGCCCGAATTGCGGGTTTTCTACGTGGATCGGAAGCAGTTTCCCGTTCGGTTCAAAGGCGGCAATGCCGGATGTGTACTGTTGAACGTACTTTTCCAGACGCACGACCTCGCACGTCATCAACCCGTCGATAGCTAGTGCTGCCAAAGCCACAGTTGCGACGAAAGCGGCCTGAAAACCCACTCGCCGCCCCCATACGGGGAGCGAGCCTGCTGCCGCCAGAGACAGCGCAAGCATAAACGGTATCATACGAGCACTGATGTAATGCCAATTCCAGAACTTCCACGGAAGCAGGAAGTACAGGGGAATGAGAACGAGAACCATCGTCAGGAACGGATCGCGGAGAGCCTGTGCCAAGCCGTGACGCCCGTTGGCGATCGCTTGAATGAACCGACGCCCGAGCAGATAGACGATCCAAAGGAAACCGGCCACTCCGACTGCGTAGGCAGAAGCGGACGTAGTGTAAAAGAACTTGCGAACGAAGTACTCCACGGCAGTGTGAGGAAGAAGCCATTCGCGCTCCGAGCGGTCGACCCAAGTGTTGACCTGTAGATTCAAGAACACGAAGTACAGCAGGAGAAGCCAGGCGGGCCAGGTGACGGTAAACACGGATCTGAGGGCTGTGCGGAAGCTTTGCGTTTGGATGAGCTGGTACCAGCCTATCGCGAATACAAGAAGGAGAAATGCAAACAGGTGCGACAGATAGGTCAAGGAAGCCAACACCGCAAGTATGGCCAAGTCTCGCTTCCTCAGATTTTCGCGATGCCGGAGCCAAACGGCAAACGTGAAGAAGAACAGAGGAATACTCAGACAGAAGTTGTGATAGCCCCGGTAGAAGGTGTAACTGTGTATCATCAGGAAGGCAAAGTAGCCCAGGACTTTCTTATCCGGCGCTGCAACGGAAAGGAAATAGAATATGCTCAAAGGCAGCAAGATTACGTAGACGCTCAAGGCCAGCTTCTGGGCGATGAAGATCGGCGCGAGGTAACTGAAACCGAACATCAAGAGAGTATGGAGCATGTGTGGAATCGGATGCCAGCTCAGCTCGTAGTACTCGGCGTAATTCCACTGTGGATTGCCGTACTCCCTCATCATGTGGGCCGCGAGGAGATACCACGGCCCGTTCTGCGACGGGAAGAACTCCGTTGCCCAGACCGGCGCAAGACTCCCCAGAATCAGAGCGGCGACAACAAGAATGTGGATCGATGAAACAGGGGCGCGTGTTGGCACCGTAACACCGCGTTCATGGTTTTCTTGCGACCACGGTGAATTGCGCATGACGTCCTGTCAGTGCAGCAGCCGCGTAAATTACACGCAACGCAGCGCGTTCCAGACGACTCAGGGAGATCTTGTCCAGCGGATACTCCATCTTCTCAAACAAGATCTTCTCAAAGCCCACCTCAGCGATGAGCCGCGCGAACACGCGTTCTGTGAAGTAGGTTGCGTTTCGATCAATGAAGACTCGCTTCATCGGATACGCGACCTTGCCGAAAGACAATCGGTATATCGCAGTGGCAAGACTGGCTACGAGACAGTCGTAATTGTCCGTCGCCAGAAGCACCAGCCCACCGGGCCGAAGCAGTCGATACGCATGTTCTAGATCCAATCTAGGACGGGATACGTGTTCTATGGAGTCCCAAAACGTGATTAGGTCGAAAGCTCCTTGTTCGGCAGGGTACTCGTGGAGATTCCCTCGGAACATGTCAATCCCATGCTTCTCGCGAATGTGCGTCACGTTGAACTGACTTATGTCGAGGCCCGCAACCTCCCAGCCGCGATCGCGAGCTACACAGAGAAAAGTGCCGAGGCCAGGTCCAACGTCGAGAAGTCTCCCCCGCGGGACTCGTGACTCGATGAAATCGAGGCGACGATCAAAAACCGGTACGCTTGGGTCGCGACGATAATCTTCAACGTGAGATGCGAAAGCGCTACTGTGAACGTTCAGGAAATAGTTTTGATCGAACGTCTCTCCTTCTTCACCGCCGCCACGAAACGCCGAGTTGAATAGGACATCGCAAGACACGCAACGTGCTATCTGATACTGCCCGAGACGGTAGACTGGCCTGCACCTGTCAGATTTGCACAAGGGACACAGAAGAACGGTTCCCGGTTTGCGAGCCCTGGTTCTTGAGCGCGCACGTGGGCCGTTCTGAGTCTCTAGGTCGCTGTCCACCACGTCACACCTCCAACAAGGCAAGTGGGCTTGTCCAGTACAGCCATGAAGGCGTCGGTCGAGTCTCCCAGGAGACCTAGATCAGGAGAGCGTAAAGGTCTCATCAGAGGAGGCGGTTGCGTCGGCGCCCTGCCGCGAGACAATAGGTTGCCCCGTCGCCGCCGTGCAATTCAGGAATCTCCGACCTCAGGTCCGAGTGCCTCACGAGCGACAGCTCATTCCGGTTCACTGCTTCCGCCACAATCGAGTCGACGAGCGCTGAAAGCTCAGCTTGGCGGTTGACCGACTCAAGGAAAACGCGATCCCCGCCGTCAACCGTTGCGGCGACGTTGGGATTCGGATTGCCGGGGTGCACGATGATTTCGGTCGCGCCGTGTTGCACACAGCCGAAGATCCGTTCGAGCGCGTTCCGATTCATGTTGCCGGAGTCTAGAATTCCGAACGCGCGGCTCGGCACCGCGAGGCCGAACGCGTGGCCACGGTTCCAGCGCGCGAGCGTGCTCAACACGATCTTCTTGGGGAGATTCTGCATGAGCGGGCCGGCGCGGCCGGGCCAGACCAACTGGCGGAGGGGGGGAAGCGGTTCGTGGGACATACGGATCGCCGAGCAACCGTGCCGTCGGGCAAGCGTCGACGCGATCCGGAAAATCGGCGGGATCATGTGGACGTGTCGGTGGCTGTCGACGTGGTCGATACTCACGCCCGCCGCCTTCACTCGGCGGAACTGCGCGTCAAACTCGGTTTCAATCTGTGACAATGCCCGAGCGGGTCGACTGACTGCCAACAGGCAGAGAGATAGGAAGCCGCGGCGAAATCGACCTTGCTTGTCCACCAGGAGCGAGACGCGTTCCGCCGGCGCGACACACAGTCCGCTGGTCAGACACAAATGCAGCCCGACGCCCAACGACGGATTCGCCCGAACGACTTCGCGTACCGCGTGCTCGAAAGCCGGGCCGTTGGCCATGAGGCTTGTACTGGTCAGGACGCCATGGCGAAACGCCTCCGCGATGGCGAGATTCGTCGCCTCGCAAATGCCCAGGTCGTCGCCGTTGATGATGAGCTGCTTCATGCGATTGAGAGAGACGTGGGCGAGCTTACGGCGCCACGGAGGTAGCAGAGACGGTCGTCCGTCGGCCGTCGTCCTGCTTGGGCGGATTCGGGTCCACCGGGGCCTCGTCAAAACCGATGCGCTCCCGAGAAATGTACAGCGGTCGACCTTTCACTTCCTCGTAGATCTTGCCCACGTATTCGCCGAGGACTCCCAAGCAGATCAACTGGATGCCCCCTAAGAACAGGAGTGCCACGATCAGTGAGGCCCATCCGGAAACGGCCTCATCCGTGAACAGCCTCAAATAGATGGCCCAGACTGCATAGGGAACACCACACCCTGCAGCCAGAAAGCCCAGGTACGCTGACATCTTCAGAGGGAAAGTCGAAAACGAGGTAATTCCGTCGCCTGCGAACGATAGCATCTTGCGGAGGGAATATTTGGTCTTGCCGGCGTGTCTTTTCGCGGGGACATACGCCAGGGAGGTCTGCCGGAATCCGACCCAAGCAGTAAGACCTCGCAGAAAACGATTCCGCTCCCTCAGCCCGTTGAGAACATCGACCACCTTCCGATCCAACAGGCGGAAGTCCGCTGCTGCTGGAACGATCCGCGTGTCGACGATTACGTTGATCAACCGATAGAAGGCGCTCGACGCAAATCGCTTCAGGATCCCCGTGTCCGCCGTGTCTTCCCGAATCGTGTGGACGACTTCAAAGCCTTCTTTCCAACGGGCGATCATGTCTGGAACGAGCGAAGGCGGATGCTGCATGTCGCCGTCCATCGTCACGACGGCCGTCCCGCGTGCGTGCTCGAGGCCGGCCGTGATGGCCATCTGATGGCCGAAATTGCGCGTGAAGCTGACAAGTTTCACACGAGGATCTGAAGCATGGATCTCCTTGATGATATCCGCGGAACGATCGCGACTGCCGTCGTCAACGAAGATGATCTCGAAATCGCACCACATCCGTTCAAGCTCTTGCGTCAGGGCCTCGTACAGCTTGCGTACGTTGCCTTCCTCGTCGTAAACAGGAATGACAATCGAGATCAGTTCATCGGTATTCATCGTTCTATCCGCCCCTATTCGTACCAGACTCGACCACCTGAGGTTTCGTGGAACGCGGTTCACTGTGGCCGCTTGACGAAGGTCCTGACACGACGCCCGCCGGGTCTTGCCTATGCAGGCCGCGGCAGAATGCGCTCAGAATGGAGCTGACCATTTCGCGGTCTGCCTGGCAGTATTCGAACGTCTGATCCAGACAGCCATAGAATCGCTCCAGTTCATCGTCGTTCGCGACGTACGGCGACTGCCCCGCCACCAGCGACGAGCTATGGAACATCATCACCATCGCCGGAGCACCTTGGGCTGCGTAGGCGTCGACGAGCTGCCGCATGCTTCGTGCGTCCGACTGCTCGGGGCTGAACTTGATCCGGCGAACCAGCCCCAACCGGTCGAGGATGCCTTCGGCGTGAAACGGGCGAAGCCACCGGCTTCTGCAGGCCCGGCGGATCCCTTGGGCCCGGGCGAAGTTGGGGCGGTTGAAGCCCACCGAGACGGGCACTTCGAGTAGGAATCGGGAATCGTTGGGGCAGCGGAGGTCATCGCCGTCGATGAAGTAGGGCGTGTGGGGGGCACGCTCGAAGTTCGGCCCGCCGTCGGCCGAGTAGTCGGTGAAGGGGATCACGCTCGAGTCGACGAGGTAGCCCAGCTCGTGGAGGATTCTTGCGCCCGTGATGTCCAGCCCGTAACGCCCGGCGCGGAACGACGTGGGGCGCCGCCCGAACCGTTCTTCGATTTTCTCGGTGATCCAGGTCAGCTTGGCACGTTGGAGCGGCTCGGGAAGATTGCACAGGTAGGAGTTACGGCCGTTGATCTCCTCCTCGTACGGAGGATTGCACCACGGATGCACGTGGGCGCCGATCTCCGCGCGATCATCGTCCTGAATCTCGCGGAGCAACGCCACCGCCTCGTCGTCTTCGACCACCGGGGCGTCGACCAGGTAGGTCGGCTTCACGCCGTAGCGGTCGCAGAGCTCCTGGAATCGCTCGACGCCGCGGATGTTCTCCACGGTGTTCCCGGACCTCCGGTACCGGCCTCCCCAGAGGCCTTCCTCTTCGGTGTCGACGGTGACGATGAGGCAGGGGTTCATTTCGCGGTTGCCAACGACGGACCGGCGACCACCAGGTCGCGACGCAGGTCGATCAGCTCGCCCGTGTAGACCGACTCCCAATCGAGCTCGTCGGCGACGTCGGTCCCGATCACGAGCAGCTCGGCATGTTCGAACAGCTCCGCGGGCTCGTCCACGAGCAAGGCGGCCAGATGCGGCAGGCGGGTGTCGACGTAGCTGAGATTTGTCCCGACCAGCGTGGCCATACGCACCCCGGGGTCGTATATCTTCAGGTCATATCCGCGGCCCAGCAGCGTCTCGGCCAGGATCACTTGGGGGCTTTCGCGGAGATCGTCGGTACCCGCCTTGAAGCTCAGGCCGATCAGTCCGACCTTCCGGCAGCCCGTCTCGCGCACGGCGGCCAACGCACGCTGAAGATGCGCTTCATTAGAAGGCAGGATCGCGTTGAGTAGCTCGGTGCGTACGGCATGCTGCTGCGCGAATCGCACCAGGGCGCGCACGTCCTTGGGCAGGCACGAGCCGCCGAAGGCAAAACCGGGACGAAGGTAGACGGGGGAGATGTTCAGGTGCTTGTCCTCACACAGAAGCCGCATCACCTCCTGTCCATCCGCGCCGAACGCCCGAGCCAGGGTCCCGATCTCATTGGCGAAGTCGATTTTCAGAGCGTGGAAGGCGTTGCAGGCGTACTTGACCAACGCCGCCGTTCGCGTGTCGGTGACGAACCGTTCGGCTTGCACGCGCTCGTACATGGCGAGCACGTCGTCGGCTTGGCCCGGCTCGGCGGCCCCCACCAGGACGAACGGCGGGTGGTCGTAGTCGCGAATGGCCGTCGTCTCCCGGAGGAACTCGGGGTTGTTGCATAGGGTGACGTGCGACCCCAGCTCACAGCCCGCGGCCTCTTCGAGCAGCGGCGCCAACCGATCCTCCAGGATCCCGGGGAGCAAGGTTGACCGCACCACGACGTCGTACCGCTGACCGGTATCGCGCAGGACCGTACCGATCGCCCGCACGACCCGTTCGACGGCGTGATACTCCACGCTCCCGTCGGCCGCGGAAGGAGTTCCGACCGCCACGAGCGCCAGCTCCGACCGGCGAATGGCGTCGTCGAGGTTCGTGGTTGCCTCCAGTCGCCCGGCGGCCACTTGCGCTCGAATCAACTCTTCAAGTCCCGGTTCGGCGACCGGCGACGAGCCGGCTTGGAGCGTGGCGACCTTGTCTCGATCGATGTCCACGCCGATCACGTGATGGCCGTCGCGGCTCACACAGGCGGCCGTCACGCACCCCACGTAGCCCATTCCAAACACGGCAACATGTTTCACTGCCGGCGACTCCTTTGAATGCGATGGTCTCGTGTTGCAGAGTTCGACATCCGTCGCGCGTCACTCTCAACGTGTCCACGACGGGAAAGATCGCAACGATACGTGCCTTCAAGCGACCTTGGCGACGATCCTCGGCCCGATCGATCGGGCAAGCCAGAGCGGAAGACGTCGCCAAAGCCGGGTCCCCCACCCGTAGCTCTCCTGAAGCGAGGCGGCCTTGGCGGCGGCCTCCGCGTTCGACGCAAGATAGTACCAGTAGAGTTGGACCGGCTCGGCGCCCCACTGTGTCTTGAAACGGAAGGTGCCCGAATCGTACGAGCTCCGTCCGAAGTGAAACCACCGGTATCCGTGCTGACACGCGTCGGCCAGGATCTCCCAGTACATGAGATGATTCACGCAGTAGCTGTTGTAGCGCCGCAAGCTCGATGCCCAGGGGATCTCGAGCCGATCGCCGTTGGCCATCGTGAGCCCCGCCCCGATCGCCCGATCGTCAAGCCAAACGACGTAGATGGCCACTTCCTCCGGAAACGTGTCGATCACGGCGCGGAAGAACCTGCGAGAGTGCGACGGGCTGCCCAGGTCGCGCATGTTTTCGGAGTAGATGGCAAAGAACTGGGAAAGAAGCTCGACGCCGCCCCGCTCCACGCGGAGCCCCTTCTTCTGGGGTTTCTTTACCTGGTTGCGGACCTTCGCCTTGAGCCCGAGCCACAACGCGTCGGAATCGCTCTCCAGCCTCAGCCGCACGAGTGCCTTGTCGGTGCGGACGTGCGGCGACAGATCCAAGGGCTCGGCCTGCCGCAACAGGACGACGTCCGCGCCCGCCTCCGTGGCGACTTCCAGGGCCCTACTCGCCAAGGCACTTTGGGCCTCGACATCGTCGGCAAGGACCCCCGCCGTGTCGAAGCACGGGAGCGAGGCGAATTGGCTCGCGAACAGCCAGCTCCGTTGCCACACCAACGGCAGCACGCCCACGATCCGTCCGTCCCGCATCGCGGCCAGCCGCCGGAAGGGCAACCGGTAGACCGCGAACACCCGCTCCCATTCCGCGCGATGATACAGGTAGCCCGGCCGTCGCAGGACGTAGTCGTTCCACGCCTCGACCGGCACCTGCTCCTCGACGCGGATGCGACCATCGGACGGCGCGGGTTTCGCGGGCTCGCACACTTTCGTGACCTCGTCGGTCTTCATCAGCTACTCGCGGACGATGTAGGTTTGTTGCATGCCGTGGTTCGCTCGGTCCGGTTCCACGTCACGCGCTGCAAGTTGAGCAGCCCCTTGACCAGCCCGACCGCCATCGCCACGTGGCTCATCACGAAATAGAAGGGGATGCCGCCGATCCGAGTCTCGCGGAATCGGAGCGACAGGCTGCCGACGGCGGCCAGCCCGTACAACAGCACTTGGGCCAGCAGCGCCGCCCGGTAGATCACTCCGGCGTTCCACAGCACGGCGCTCGATACCAGCAGGAGGACGAGCCAGACGGGCCCGGCCCATCGCAGCAACTTGTGCGACACGAACTGCCAGCATTCCACCGGTCGCGCGAGCGGCGGCCACTGGCGGCGCAGGAGCACCTGCATCGCACCCGCCGACAGGCGAACGCGGCGCTGGAACTCCTGCCGTGCCGTTGCCGTGCCGTTCTCCGTCGCAATCGCGGTCGGTTCGAACACCACCCATTTTCCTTGACGGATCACACGCATCGAGATGACGAAATCATCCACGATCGTGTCGGCCGGCAAGGGCTGGAACAGCTCGCGCCGCAGGACGTACATCCCCCCGTCCACCCCCATCATCGAGCCGACCTTGGATTCGGCCCGTTGCACGGTTCGCTCGAGCCGATAATAAGCGCTCTCCCCCTCGGCGAAATCCGACTCCTCACTGGCAAGCCGCACGTCTCCGCTGACGGCGCCGACCCGGGGATCGTCGAGCCGCGCAACCAGACGCTTCAGGGCCTCCGGCCGAAACATCACGTTGGCGTCGCACACGCAGACGACTTCGCCGGTGGCCTGGCGGATGGCGTCGTTCACAACGGCCGTCTTGCCCCGCCGCTCTCGGAACGCCGCAACGTGGACGCCGCGCTTCTCGAAAGACCTCGCAATCTCCACGGTA
>Ga0307380_10003342_pt1 | contig 22211 bp, 13 predicted proteins | sample UN3MG_FD_202239 | JGI IMG/M metagenome (GOLD analysis project Ga0307380, IMG submission 202239) | Soil microbial communities from Risofladan, Vaasa, Finland - UN-3 | ecosystem: Environmental > Terrestrial > Soil > Coastal area > Acid sulfate soil | place: Finland: Risofladan, Vaasa | collected... | reverse complement strand
CTCTGGTACTCCCGTCCGGCCGACGCGACCGTGCCGGACCTCGCGGACGGCTGGCAGAACGACGGGGAATGGCTCAAGGCCCTCCCGGTCGGCAACGGTTTCCTCGGGGCCATGGTCTTCGGCGGCGTGACCACCGAACGGCTGCAGCTCAATGAGAAGAGCGTCTGGTCGGGAAGCCCGGACGACAACGACAATCCCGATGCACACGCGGCGCTCGGCGAGATCCGGCTACTGCTTTTCGCAGGGAAATACAAGGAAGCCACGGAGCTGACGCTGAGGACCCAGGTCTGCCGGGGAGCGGGATCGGGACACGGCAACGGCGCCGACGTCCCCTTCGGGTGCTACCAGACGCTCGGCGACCTGCGGCTGGACTTCGGGAAGATCTCGGCTTACGAGGACTACCGGCGCGAGCTCGACCTCGAGCGCGGCGTGGCCTCGGTCTCGTACCGGCAGGACGGCGTCCGCTACCGGCGAGACATCTTTACGAGCTGCCCGGACAGGGCCTTGGTCGTGCATCTTACGGCGGACAAGCGCGGGGCCGTGGGCTTCAGGGCATCGCTGACGCGTCCGGAGCGCTTCGAAACAAGGGCCGAACAGGGCCACCTGCTCATGACGGGCGCCCTGAAAAACGGCAAGGGCGGCGATGGCCTGCGCTACGCCGCCCGGCTTAAACCGGTGGCCAAAGGCGGGACCGTAGCCTTCGACCGGGACACCATGGAGGTGCGGGGCGCGGACGAGGTCACCCTGGTCCTGACCGCCGGGACGGACCACAAGCTCGAATATCCGGACTACAGAGGGTCCGATCCGCTGATCACGACGATGGAGCAGCTTGAAAAGGCCTCATCGCGGCCCTACCGGGAGCTGCTAAAACGGCACGTCGAAGACTTCTCCGAGCTCGCGGGTCGGGTCCGCCTGAACCTCTCCGGAGGCGAGCCCGATACCATCCCCACGGACGTCCGGCTCAAGGGCCAGAAGGACGATCCGCCTGACTTACGCCTCCAGGAACTCTACTTCCAGTACGGTCGCTATCTGCTCATCTCGTCATCCCGGGAAGGCACGCTCCCGGCCAACCTCCAGGGGCTGTGGGCCAACAAAATCCAGACGCCCTGGAACTGCGACTATCACACCGACATCAACGTCCAGATGAACTACTGGCCCGCCGATCCCACCGGTCTCTCCGACTGCTACGGGCCGCTTGTCGAGCTCATCGCCTCGCTGGTCCGGCCGGGGGAGCGGACGGCCGCGGTCCAATACAGAGCCGGCGGCTGGTGCGTCCATCCCATCACCAACGTCTGGGGCTTTACGGCGCCGGGCGAGCGCCCCGGCTGGGGGCTCCACGTCGGCGCCGGCGGCTGGCTGTGCCAGCATCTCTGGGACCACTACCGGTTCACGCTCGACCGGGCCTTCCTCGCGCGGGTCTATCCCATCATGCTCGGCTCGGCCCGCTTCTATCTTGACTGGTTGATCCGGGACCCGGCCACGGGCGAGCTCGTCTCAGGGCCGGCGACATCGCCCGAGAACTCGTTCGTCGCCCCCGACGGCTCCACCGCCCAGATGAGCATGGGCCCGTCGCATGACCAGGAGGTCATCCGCGAGGTGCTGACCAACACGCTCGCCGCCGGCGCCGAGCTCGGCGACGGGGATCCGCTGCTGCCGAAGATCGAGGCGGCTCTGAAGGACCTGGCCCGGCCGAAGGTCGGCTCGGACGGCCGGCTGATGGAGTGGCGGCAGGAGTTCAAGGAGGTCGAGCCGACCCACCGCCACGTCTCTCATCTCTACATGCTCCATCCCGGGACCGAGATCGATCCGGAGCGGACGCCCGAGCTCGCCGCCGCGGCGCGGAAGAGTCTGGATGCCCGGACCGACATCGGGACGGGCTGGTCGCTGGCCTGGAAGATCAATTTCTGGGCCCGGCTCGAGGACGGGGACCGGGCCTACCGGCTCCTGCAGAACCTGCTCCGGCCGGTCGACCAGACCGACGTCAACATGTCGAACGCGGGGGGAACCTACCTCAACCTCTTCGACGCCCACCCGCCTTTCCAGATCGACGGCAACTTCGGGGCCACGGCCGGCATCGCCGAAATGCTCCTCCAAAGCCACCTGAGGGACGGGGACCGGCACCTGCTCAAGCTCCTCCCCGCCCTGCCGAGGGCCTGGCCGAGCCGGGAGGTGAGGGGCCTGCGGGCCCGCGGCGGTTTCGAGGTCGATCTCGTCTGGAAGGAAGGACGGCTCTTGCGGGCCGTGATCAGATCCGACCTGGGCGCTCCGGCCACCCTTCGCTACGGGACGGCGACGCGGGCGGTGGATCTGAAGCCGGGACAAACCCTGAGCTGGGATGGATCAACATCACCCATTCCGAAACAGCGCTCAAAGTGAATATCTCCGAGTTGTTGGAAAAGGCGCTCATCGAAGTCGGGAAGCTGGCCGATTTCGTGGACATCCCCGTCGATTACATGACCGTCCCGGCCGAGGATATCTGGAAAATCAAACCGGAGATAACAGTCATCGGGGGCGAGGTCGTGTACACAAGGCCCGTGCAAGTCCAAAAATGACCTGATTCTTATCGACTCCCCGCCGGGCGAGATATCCGGATCCTATTCTTAATTCGTGTATTCGTTATCTTCAAACTGACGAGGAGGCCGCCTTCATCCCCAAACACGCCCGGTCGAGCATCAACAAGGCCCTTCACGAAAAGGGCATCGCGATGGACTTCTCGACCATCACGGCGCAAGACATCGAGGAACTCGTCACCTGGCTCAAAGACCTGACCGTGAAGGTCGAGGGCAAGGAGAAGGTCCGGATCTGCTGCGAGTGATCAGCTTTGCCCCCCTGATCTGATGACGGGAGAAACTGGTCCTGGTTGACGTAATTTGAGTATTTGTGATATTGAACCTTCTCATTCACTCCAGTCCGGGCGAAATAATGAAAAAAAGACTCTTCGCCTCCTTGCCGGTGCTGCTGGGCGTCGGCCTTGGGATATTCCTGCTTCCCTGCTGCCGAAAGCATCCCCGGCCATTGAACATCATCCTCATGATCTCGGACGGATGCGGCTATAACTGTTTCGATCTGGCCAGCCTCTACCAGCACGGCCGCAGCGGAGCCCAGGTCTATGATTCCTTTCCTGTTCGGCTTGCCGTCAGCACCCATTCTGCTTCGGGCACACCGTACGACCCCCAGAAAGCCTGGGCTTCTCTCGACTTTGTCCTCATCGACGCCACCGACTCCGCAGCCGCGGCCACTGCCCTGGCAACAGGAATCAAAACCCGCGATGACGTCATCGGCCTCAGCCCCGAAGGAAAAAGACTCACCCCTATCACTGAGATCGCCGAGGGACTAGGCAAGAGAACAGGAATTGTCACCTCGGTGCCTTTCTGCCACGCCACTCCTGCCGCTTTTCTCGCCCATGCCGGCAGCCGCTATGAGTATGGAGACATTGCCCGACAAATCATCCTGGAAAGCCCGGCCGACGTGGTCATGGGATGCGGCCATCCCTACTTTGACAGATTAGGCCGTCCCGTCGGGACACCGAACTTCCACTACGTGGGAGGTCCAGAGACTTGGGAGGCACTCATTCAAGGCAAAGCGGGCGCCGACGGCGACCGAGACGGCCGTCCTGATTCTTGGACGTTGGTCGAGACCGCTGAGGCGGTCCGGGCCCTTAGGGAAGGTCCGACTCCCAGCCGGGTACTTTGTATCGCCCCTGTGCACAGAACCCTGCAGCAGGAACGGGAGGGAGACGCCCAGGCCGATCCCTTCGTTGTTCCTCTTCTCCAGACTGTTCCGACGCTGGATGAAATGGCCCTGGCCGCGCTCAACATCCTGGACGAGGACCCTGACGGATTTTTTCTTATGATCGAAGGAGGAGCCGTCGATTGGGCGGGCGAGGACAATCAAACGGGCCGCCTGATCGAAGAGCAAATCTTCTTCAACAGGACCGTGGAGGCCGTGGTCAGCTGGGTAGAGAATAACAGCCGCTGGGGGGACACCCTGATCGTCGTCACGAGCGACCACGAGACCGGGTACATCACCGGTCCGGGATCGGGAAAAGAATGGCCGAATAACGATTTTTCTAAAACCTGGAAACCCCTATTGAATAAGGGGAAGGGGAAGGTCGCGGGAATGGAGTGGCACTCCGATGAACACACTAACTCGCTCGTTCCGTTGTTCGCGAAAGGCCGCGGAAGCGAACGGTTTGTCGCCCTCGCCGAAGAGACGGATCCCGTGCGCGGGTTTTATCTTGATAACGCCGAGGTCGGCCGCCTCATGATCGAGCTGCTGAAGGGGCAGGGCTCTCACGACCGCTGATCAATAGTCCTAGGGCTCAGCATCAGCGCGACTCGATTTCGGGAAGGCGCCGGAAGCGCCGTTTGAAGCCTTCTCCATAATCGGGATTGCCGTTGCAGAAAGTCTTCCTGAATTCCTCAAAAGGGATCTTCGAAAACTCGACCGAAGCCTCTTTATTGGGCAGGTTTCTCCAGTATTACTCGAAATCCGCTTCCGTCGAGATCCACTCGGGAATGCAGGTTGGCCTAAGCTGAGGCCTTCGCCAGCGAGATTCTCGGATTCTTAGCCCACTAGGAGCTTCTGAGTCTAGAAAGTCAGGTCATTTTCGAGATATTCCTCAGGGCGAAGAATATTACCGCCGCATCTCTAAAGGTCCAGGGGAGGACGGCGTGATGAGGAAGAAAATTAGCCTGTGATATGCTGGAATTACGATGTTGCCTTTCGGGGCCCTAGCGCGGACTCCCGACGGCCGTTTCCCAGGCAGCCCAACTCCCGCCGAAGGGTCTTAATCCCAAATCCGATGGGCTCGTGGGCGCCGGCTCCAGGGCTTCGTAGACCTCGCGGGCATGGGCCTGGGCCCGGGTGTAGAGTGAAGCCGCGCGGGCATAGAGGGCCAGGGCCCGGTTCCCCTCAGCCAGGAGCGCCCGGTTGAACATATTTCGCCCCTCGAAGGATTCGGCCACGGCTTTCCCATAGAGATCTTTGAGCCCGGCATACCCTGCATCCCGGTAGTTCATGAACATCAGCTTGCCGTAGGCGTCGGCGATCTCCTCTTCGGCTGCGGCGCGGGCGGCCTCGACGAGCTCAGCCGGCCCCGCCGCCAGCCGAAGCCGATAGAATGTGTGCGTACCCGCCACATAGCGGTATGTCGGTTCCATGACCGACCCGTCGCCCGCAGTCGAGCCGTGGATGACCCGGCCGGCGGGACCGGTGCAAATGTGGACTTCGCCCTTGTCTCCGTCATCGGGAAGTGCGACCGCCGTCCAGAGGTTCGTGGGCCGGCAGAACATGGCCTGCCAGCCTCCGTCCGGCGGATAGGGCGGCGGGCTTCCGGGGAAGCGGAGGACCATCTTGGCGAACTCGGCATCGATGTTTCCGCTGTAGTTGTGGAGGAGGTCCCAGATCATCTTGTTGCGGGGAGCGGCGTAGGCTCCGTACCCGCCATGAGCCCCTACGAATTCGCCTTCCTTGGTCTCCTTCATCTCCGGGTGGAGGTAGTTGTTGGTGGAGAACATGAAGTCCTTCTCCCCGAAATCGCCCGGCTGCCGCACAGCCTGGATGGAAGCCGTCTTTTCGACGACACAGGCATTCCCCCGGACGTCGACGAAATGGAAATTCTCGGGGGTGTTGATCTGCCACTTCATAATCAAATTCCGGGCCTCAAAAGCGCCGTTGCAGAAGCGGACAAGATAAGGCAGGGAGCAGGCCCAGGCGATGCCATACCCATCGTCCTCGGGGCGAGGAGATCCGCCTCCCCCGGAATTCCCCAGGAAGAAGCCCTTGTCGTTCATCAGGAAATGGTCGCCGATCTCGCCAGCGTCCGCCGCGCATATGTAGGCGTTCCCCCGGTCCGGATAGGCCACGATGACCACAGCGTGGGCGACATCCGGGGTGTCCAACGTGTCGATCCCGATCAGCCGTCCGTCCCTGGTGGCGCTCCCCCAGGCCGAGGCGACCGAACACCCCTTGGGAGGAAGCGCCTCCCTCTCTGCACCTTCCGGATAAACCGATGTCTCGGGATTGGGCAGGGTGCAGTTCATCAAAAGAATATCCGGATAGCTCATCGGGAACCCGGCTTTGGAAGCTCCGTCGGCCATCCCCCGCATGAAGTCGATCCACTCCGGAGTGCAGCTTTTGATGAACGACTGGTTGGCCCGTAGGGCCCTGAGGATCTCCTCGCGGCTGAAGCGCCGCAGGGCGGAGGCCCATTTGTCCTCCCGAGTCCGGTCGATGTAGGCACCGGCCTGCTGGCCGTACTGGAAGCCCATCTCGTAGTCCGACCCCCGGAGGATAACGACGGGCAGGATGCCGGGCGGGAGTGAATCGCGGGCCGGGTCGTCCGCCTGGGAGAAGGACGAAGGAGAGACCGACGGGGATTCCGGAACGGATTTCGTCCCGACAAACAGGACCGGGGCGATGACGGCAACGGCCAGCGCGGCCAGGATGAGGATAAAAAGCACCCACCAGAAAACGACTCGACTGGCTATCATCGTTCCTCCTCGCGGGAGATTTTAGCATCCCTCAAGGCCCGGTCGGCCTTGAGCTGAAGACGGCTCGACAGCCGGGTCTGCCGACAGCCTATTTTTTCTCCAGCAGAACCAGGTTGTTCTTGGTGGTCCCGAAAGAGTCCATGATATTCTTGAACTCTTTGTACTGCTCCAGGGCAATATCTTTTTTTCTGAAGACGAGTGTCTTCTTGATGACGACCGACGACCGGGCCGGTTCATAGGATACCGAGAAAGAAAAATCGCCGTAATCTTTCTCAAAGGAAAAGCCTGTGGGGAGATAAAGAGGCTGGAACTCAGGGGGGACTTCAAGCACAACGACCGATCGCACCTCTGCTTCTCCCGGCAATCGAAAAGTGTATCTGCGCTCGGCCAGGCTCGGGGAGGGAACCTCGGCGAAGCCGTAGGGAACCGGAGGGAGATGGATCAACATGATCGGGCCCTGGAAGACGGCAAAATCCTGGGCGCCGAATTCCTGGGTGAGCTTGAGCATTTGGGACAGGTCTTTGGGGTCGCTGAGTTCGTTTCGCAGGTCGGTTGCGTCCTCCCCGATCTTGTTGACTGATTCTTTATAGAACACCTCGAGCTCTTTGGCGGTCATGTCCTTGAGCTGCTGCCGGCCCCGCTGGTCGAAGAGACCGGATAGCTCGATCGTGATCTTCCCCTTGATCGCGCCGTCCGGGCCGATGTCGGCGGCGATCTCACTGTCCAAGGCGCTCTCCGCTTCCTGGAGGCAGCGAACAGGGATGAATTCGACGGCCTCGGATTTAACCGCCAGCCCCCGCGAACCCCTTCCCTCTCTGAAATAGCCGAAAAGAGAATCATCGGCAAAAGGATTGAGAAAAAGAGGCCCCTCTTTTCCGCCGCGATCCACGGCCACGAGAACGGCATCGAACTGGGCGAGCGTCGGGACATCCTCCTGGGGCGGGATGGAGCGGGAGTGAACCAGCACCGGGTAGGCCTCGATGCCGGCCGCCTTCAGCATCGCGACCAGGAGAGCGCTCTTGTCTTTCCAATCCCCATATTTGTTTTTCAAGACCGTTTCGGCGGTATGGACCTCAAATCCGCCTTCACCGAAAGAGAACCTGACGCTACGGACATCCTGGGCCACAAAAAAGAAGATTTTCTTGGTCTTTTCATCACTGCCCGAGGCGTCCTTAATGAGGGTCTCGGTGAACGCTTTGACCTCACTCGAGGGAGCGACCGCATTAAAGAAAGAACCGGAAAAAGCCCGGGCCGCCTCTTTCCAATCCGGATAAGTGCTGAAAACCGCCCGGGAAGCGATTTCCGTCAGCGGGGGCATGTATTCCTCCGGCTTGATCTGGGCGGAATCACCGGCCACGAGACTGTACGTTTTTTGGCCGGCGGCCGTCTCCTCCTGAAAATCAGCCGGCAAACCGAGGATCTTGTATTTGAGGATCTTGTCCTTGGGGATGATGACCTTAAGCTCCTTCTTGACCATCGGCTCATCAAACTGGAAAAGCACGACGCCCTCGACGTTTCCGGCTTTTTCTCTTTCCTTTTTGTATTCAACGACCAGGACCGAGCCGGGATCGACCGCCGAGAAAGAAAGGACGCGATGGAGGATGTTTGCGTAAAGATCCGCTTCGGCGAGCTCCGGCGGCGTCAGGTCGTTGATGGCTTTCTCTTCCACATCGACCAGTGTCCCATCCCCTTTGTATGTCCTGGCCAGGAGAACGTCGACTTTTTCCTCGTTCTTATCATAGGGGATGCGGAAGTCGCTGAATTTTTCCCTCCCGGCCAGGGTAAAGACCTCCAAAACCCGGAAATACGCCTCCGTCCTGGCCCCGTTTTTCTCCAGGGTGAAGGTCTGGGAGGAGCGGACGAGGACGGCGCTCGAATCCGGATACTTGCCCCGCGCCGGCGCGCTTTTGACGATATCCTCGATCTTCTCCTGTCCGAATCCCGCCGCTGAGAAGCTGATGAGCAGAGCCAATGTCCATAAGGCGATTTTTTTCATCGGGCACCTCCCGTCGCTTCGCCTTTGATTTTTTCAAGGATGACCATCCCTTTCTGGAACCGGCGCAGGCTTTTGACGGCCTTGCGCAGGCTTTGATACGCTTGAGGATCGAGGGTGGGCTCTTCGGTCCGGAAGTCGCTGGAAAAAATGACCTGATTGTCCTTTATCGAAGCCGACAGCCGGAGCAAAACCGGTCCTTCTTTGATCTCGACGGGGTCGGGAACCGCCCGGATCCTGTAGCCGGGAGGAATGGCGATCGTTTCTTCCTCGCGGCAGCCCCGCGCGGAAAAAAGAAAGATCGGGTATTGGCGTTCTTCCCGGTCGGCCAGGAGCTGGAAAATGCCGACCGAAAGCAGGTCGAACGCCTGGGTGGAAAAGGGAATCTTGAACATCACGAGCTCACCGACATCGACGACGTAATCTTTGGCCTTGTAATCAAAGGTGATTTCATAGGGCTTGGCGAGGTCAGCGAACTCGGTCGTTTTCAGGTTCTCGATCTTGATCGTGGACGCCAGGTTCTGGCCGAGCTGCTGGAAGACCATCGGCATCTGGAAGGGAGGAACCTGCTTGGCAATGCTCCGCAGGACAAAATCGTAAAAACCTTTCCCGGAGATCTTCACCTTGCCTTTGATGCTTCCGTCGGCCAGGACCGTCGTCTCCCCCTTGATGGAGCCGAGGCTCTGCTCGGCCGGAATGGGGGGAACCTCGATGAGGTCTTTGCCCTGCTCATCCATTAAGAGGAGATATCGGCTGCCGACGTAGGTCTCGCCGAAGGAGGAGCTGAGCTCGAGCGTCGGGTCCATATAGACGATCCTGCCGTCCTCCATGACAACGCCGCAGATAGCGTGTTCGAAGAGGATGATCGGGATCTCGGGGTCGGTCGTTCGGGACAGGTTGATCAAGGCGTCGTAGGCCTTGACGCCGATCTCCTTGAGCATGGCCATCATCAGGATGGATTTGTCCCGGCAGACGCCGTACTGTTTCTCGAACGTGTAGGTCGCCTGGTGAGGCTCGATAAAAGCGCCCAGGTCCATGGAGGACCCCATATAGCGCACCTTCTGGGAGACGTAGCGGAAGATGGCCAGGATCTTTTCTTCCTCGGTCCAGCAGTCCCGGATGAGCTCCGCGACTTTCGCTCTAAGGGCCTCGTTCGAATCGACCTTCCCGACGTTGAGTCTGTCGCCGTACCGGGAAAGCTCCTTCCAGTCCTTGAATGTGCTGGCAACGACCCGCAGGGCGACATCGACGATGGTCACCATCCCCAATTCCTGTTCGATCTTCGGCTGGTTGACGGCCTGCCATCGATAAATGATCCGCTCCCCTTTCTTCTCTTCTGAATAATCGAGCCGGCCGTCTCTGACAACGGAGCGCAACGGCTTGGCCGCGGGCCCATCGATCACGACCTCTTTCCTCAGGATCGGCTCGACGATCTGGAAGAGGATGAGGTCGTTGTAGTGTCCCTGAATCAAGGGCTTAGAATTGGTTTCGACGAGCATCTCCAGGGAATCCCCCACCTCAAGCCCGGGGAAAGTGACGCTGAGACGGCGGAAGTTTTCCTCGAGGATATTCATCTGCTGGGTCTCTTCCATCGTCCCGTCTTTCATGAATTCCTCGGTGACCGGGATGACCCGCCCGTCCTTCTTGATGAGGCGCGCCAGGAGCACCTTGACCGTGCTATATCTCCGGTGGTAGGGGATCTTTCGGGTTGCGAACATCTGCTTGCCCTTGTCCGTCAGGACTTTGACCAGGCTGTGTTCCACCGAGGTGAATTCACCGCTCTCCTCGAAAACAACCTTCTGGTCCTCAAAGATGATCAGGGCGTTGGCGTCCGGGTGTTCCTGGAGTCCCCCGGCGCGTTCGATCTCGGCCAGGACAGGCTTGATATCCTCGGCCTGCTGGGCCTGCTGAGCCAACGTGGGCAGGGCGGCGAGCAGTAGGATAAAAAGCGGGAGAATAGTCTTTCTTGTTTTCATGTCGAAACCTCTAAAGAATTGCGAAAGGTTTATATCTTATAACGATCACCCGGCAGTGTCAAAAATACCGCAATATTTTCCGCTCAAGGGGCGCTCGAAATCGGTCTACATCAGCGGATTAGGCGGCGTGGCGGGAGGCTTCAGTTCGTATTCCTTGGGCGGCTCTGCCCCCAACAAGTGGCGGACGAAGTAGTCCCAGCGCCGCCGCACCATGTAGGGCTCGTTCCCGAAGCCGTGACCGCGGTTCGGGAAAAGAATCAGGTCGAAATCCTTGTTCGCTTTGATCAGCTCGTCGACCACGAGCAGCGTATTGTACGGCGGAACGTTGCTGTCCATGGTCCCGTGCGCCAACAGCAGTTTCCCCTTGAGATTCTTGGCGAAATTCTGGTTGGCCTGGCTGTCGTAGTTCGAGGTGCCGTCGGGGTTGGAGACGAGCAGGCCCTGCCACTTCTCGCCCCAGTCGTCCTCGTAGCCCCGGTTGTCATGGTTTCCCGCCTGGGAGACGCCGACCTTGAAAAAATCCGGGTGGCGGAACATCGCGTCGCAGGTCGCGTAGCCGCCGCCGGAGTGCCCGTAGATCCCGGCCTTTTCGATATCGATCCACGGATGGCGCTCGGCGAGCTCCTTCATTCCGGCCACTTGATCGGGCAGCGTGTTATCGCCCATGTCGCCGTAGTAGGCGTCATGGAACGCCTTGGAGCGGCCGGGAGTCCCCATCCCGTCGAGCTGCACAACGATGAAACCCAGCTCAGCCAGGGACTGGGCGTCGCCGTGGGCGGGCAAAAAGCTCCGGCTCCTGACGCTGCCCGATTGCGGACCGGGATAGATGTTGTTGATGATCGGGTATTTTCTCCCCGGGTCGAAGTTCGTCGGCCGGAACATCAGGCCGTAAAGGTCGGTGATGCCGTCGCGGGCCTTAACGGTGAAAGACATGGGCGGTTTCCATCCTGTTGCCAGGAGACGGGAGATGTCGGCCTTTTCGAGTGCAAGAAGAAGCTTCCCCTCCTCGTTCCGCAGCACGGAGACTTGAGGAACGTCGGGCTTCGAGTAGCTGTCGACGAAGAAGCGGCCGGACGGCGACAGGCTGACCTCGTGGTCGGCATCCTCCGCTGTGAGCAGCCGGAGGTCCCGGCCGTCGAATCCGACGCTGTAGAGATGCCGGAAGTAAGGATCGCGATCCTTCTCGCGGCCGACGCCCAGAAAGGTGAGCCTCCGGTTCTTCTCATCGACCCGCGACAATTGGATCACGTTCCCCCCGCCGGTCGTGATCTGGTTTTTCAACCGGCCGGTCTCGAGGTCGTAGAGATAGAGATGCCCCCAGTTGTCGCGCTCGGAGAACCAGACGACTTCGTTCGAAGCGGCCAGGAAGCGCCAGTTGGCGCGGCCGCTCCCGGACTCGAAGTAAGTCGCGACCTTTTCCTCGAAAACGTCACGGACCTCACCCGTATCGGGATCGGCCGAGCGGAGCACCTCGTGCTTGTGATCGCGGGAGGTCGAGACGAAGACGATCCGTGACCCGTCCGGGCTCCACTGCACATCTTCCATGCCGCCGCTCCGCGATTTGATATCGTCGGTGAATGTGGAGCGGTGCTGGTCGGGAGGCATCTTCAGCCGGACCGTGCGCGGACCATCGAGATGGATGACGACGCGCTCGATCATGGTCACGATCTTGTCTCCCGGCAGCGGGTATTTCCAGGCCTGCAAGACAGGGTGGCCCACCTTGGTCTCGACGAGATACATCTCGCCGACCTCGCGCTGATCCTGCTGGAATGTCGCGATCTTCTTGGAGTCCGGCGACCAGGATACGACCGGCCGGTCGCTCTTGATCCATCCGGCGTTGTCGGTCGCATAACCGAAATCCTTCACGCCGTCCGTCGTGAGCTGCATTTCCGTCCCGGTCGAGACCTCGCGGACGCAGAGGTTGTCGTCGCGGATGAAGGCGGCGAAAAGCCCATCCGGTGACAGCACCTCGGGGCGCTCGCCCGCGCCAAAGCGGCGGCCTTCGCCACGCCGTCTTTCGGGAGGGGCGGCCTCACCGCCTTCGACGGGTTTGAGGGTTTTGCCCTTCAAGTCGCACGACCATCGCTTCCCCTCGGCACTGAAGGAGATCGTTTTCCCGTCCGCCGAGAGGTCGAACGTCGTGAAGGGAAGATGAGTCGCATCAAAGGTCTTCCCTGTGGCCGCTGACAAAGCTGCGGCGACCTTGGCATGGTCAAAGGCCAGACCACGCCTTTTCCGCTGTGGATCGACCAGGATGAACTCGCTCCCCTCATTCTCAAGGGCATTCCTGTACCAGAAGCGGTCGCCGGGCAGCCAGGTGGGGCGCACGGCAGCGCGCAACACCAACGAAGTCACGTTGTAGGACATGAATTTCTCGGCCTGGGCATAGTCGGCGGCGGTCAGGGAACGCGGAGTCTCGCCGCTTCGTTCCGGCGCGACGGCCGCGATCAATTGGACGATGCACCCGAGCAAGAACGGGAGCGTCCATAGGCCAACCCGAGTTTTTTGTTTCAGCATATCAAACTTCCTCCTCCGGAATATCCCTCGTTTTTCGTACTTCCTTTATCCGAAATATCTCCTCAAAACCCTTAAGGCGTGGAGCGTGACCCACTTGCTGGGTTTTCCTTTCTGTTCGATATCGACCTGAAAGCGGCCGTTATAGGTCATCTCCAGGTTCCATTGTCCGCGCTTGTTCTGCTTGGAGAGAATAAGCTCAAGGGCATCCCGCATCCTTATATCCTTATAGCCCAGGCCGGTCAAGATGAGCAACATCTCCAGCACATCCACGTCCCACATCCAGGGGAACCAGAGCTTCGTCCATTTGGGCTTGGCCGCCCGCGACGGATCATGGCTTCTTTTGTAGAGGCGGTGCTTCAGGATGTACTCCGCCGCATTCTGAATGAACGCATTGATATCTCCATCTCTTTTCCCGGGCGGGATTTCCGCCAGAGCCTTGAGTCCCTTGACGACACTCGGCAGGCAGGTATGCTTTCCCCAGCAGGGCTCGAACCGGTCATAGGGCCAGCGGGCAGGAGGGCGGGGCCGATTGACGGGCCGTCGTCCCTTCTGGTAATATTATTAGGTTACTCCATGAAGCTTAAAACGATCCTTCTTGTATCGGTGTGCCTGGCCGTGCTCCTGTTCTCCGCCCGGCTGTTGCTGCGCAAGCACCCCCCCAGGCCCAACGTCGTCGTCGTGGTCATCGATACCTTGCGGGCCGATCGCCTCCCCTTCTACGGATATCCCAAGGAGACGGCGCCGTTCCTCTCGAAACTGGCGGCCCGGGGGGTCGTATTCGACAAGGCCTATGCCGCTTCCTCCTGGACCGCCCCGGCTACAGCCTCGATCTTCACGGGCTTGTACCCTTTCCAGCACGGCGTCGTCATGGGCCTGTTGGCCCAGATGAGGTTGATCAGAAGGTACCCCCACATCAAGATCAATCGGATCCCCGAAGAGGTGACAACCCTGCCGGAGGTCTTCCGCCGGGGCGGCTACAGGACCTTTGGCGTCGCAGACAACGGCAACATCTCCTATCATCAAGGATTTGACCAGGGCTTCGACCGCCTTGAGACCTTCGTACACAAGGGCGCGCAGTTCATCAATCAGCAGGTCCTCGATCTGGAAAAAGAAATCCGGGCCGGAGGCCCTTACTTCCTTTATCTTCACTATAATGACGTCCACTTGCCTTACAAGATCCCCCTGGAGGAAAGCGAAAAAACCGGGGATAAGACCACCGATATGAAGGCAATGTACGATAAGGAGGTCGCTCTTGTCGATTCCTGCCTGGAAGAACTCTACACTAGGTTCGGATGGTCGCGGAACACGCTCTTTGTCGTCACCGCCGACCACGGGGAAGAGCAGAGAGAGAAGGGATTCTACGGGCACGGAAAGTCACTTTACAACACCGTTATCCACGTGCCTCTGCTGTTTTACTGGCCAGAGCGGGAACTCTTCACCGAAAAGCGTCCGACGGTCAACGCGTCCACGATGGATATCATGCCCACATTCGCTTCCCTTCTGGGTTTCCGCCGGGTGAAAGGGCTGGCCGGGAAGGACCTTACGCCCGTGCTCAAAGGAAAGACGGGAGAGGCCGGGGAGCGTTACATCTATTCCCACCTGCATCATAAACCGGGCACTCCCAAAGAAACAGTCCAGGAGGCCTGCCTCAAGGGCGATTATAAGTACATTTTCGAGTCTCCAGCCACTCACTCCCTGTTCGACCTGAAGGGCGATCCGGGCGAGGACCGCAACCTCTATGCTCAAGAGCAGGAGACGGCCGACAAGCTGGCGACGAACATGTTCGCCTTCGAAAAGTCCTGCCCTCGCTTCAACGCCGATTACGTCGACATCCAGCTCGACAAGAAGAGCATCGAGCAGCTTCGCGCGCTCGGCTACGTCCACTGAGGGCCGGACGACCCATCCCGAGGATGCCGAATCTACAGGCAGCAGTACGTCTCCAGACATCCCCACAGCATTTGAGCGACGCCGGGCGGAAAGCTTCCGGGAAGCTTGCCGAGGCTTATTGTCTTTGATTGTCCCTGCGGCCCCGTCTTGAAGATGACGAGCCGCGCTTTTGTTCAAGGAAAGAGCTCCTTCGGCGCCCGTCGTGCCGACGAAAAACCGGGACCCTAATTGAACCAGTAGGGGAAGCTGTCGTTCCCGCTCGTGGTCAGGATGCGCTTGACCTCGCCGCTCTCGAGGTCGAGCGTGTGGAGCTGGTAGGCGTTCTTGCCTTTCTCCTTGGGGCTCGACGAGAAGACGATCATCCTCCCGTCAGGGGAGAAGCAGGGGTAGTAGTCGTGGGTTTTCGAACGCGACCGGGTTAGGTTCCTCTTCGCCGAGCCGTCCGGGGCCATGACGAAAACGTCCCCCAAACCGTCGTCCTCGTGCGCGACATAGGCGATGAGCGAACCGTCCGGAGAGATCTTGGGACGGCAGCCCCCTTTCTTGGTCAGTGCCGCGTACTCCCCGCGTGTTTTGTCGAACTTGGCGACCAGCCAGCCGAGAAAGACCTTGCCCGTGAAGAAGACCTCGTTTCCGTTCGGGCTCTCGAAGGCGACAATGGTCGAGCTGTAGGGCGGGTCGGAAAAAAGGGGCGTCATCGTCCTGGTCTGGACTTCCATCTTCATTGTCCGCCAGGAGCGCCTTTTGACGTCCAAGTCGAAATAGATGAAGCGGTCGTCGGCGCTCCACGAGGGGGACAGCTCGTCCCGCGGGTCGCTCGTGAGGCGATGCAGGGCACGCGTCTCGAGGTCCAGAATATAGATATCGTAGCTCCCGGCGCGGTTGGACGCGAAGACGACGCGCCTCCCACTCTTGTCGGGGACCGGCCAAACGTCCGACGCGGGGTCGTCGGTCAGGCGGGTCAGGCCTTTTCGGGAAAGGAGGTAGAGGTCCTCGTTACCCGCCAGGTCGGAGCTGAAGACAATCCTTGAGTCATGGTCGAAATCCGCGACATGCGGAGGAAGGGCCTGCGGCCACGCCAGCGCCGCCGCAAGGACCGTCAAGATAAAGAACATAGTCATCACTTTCATACGACCTCCCCAAGCCTATTATAGGGAAACCCCGGCGGAAACTCAACCGGCCGCGACCGATTGACGCCCCACGGGAGGGCACGTATAATAACGGGAACCTTTCGGAGGAATCGATGAGCCGTTGGAAACTGCTGTTCACTATCTTCGCCATCACCTTCTCGACGATGCTCGTCGAGGTCCTGCTGACCCGGGTGTTCTCCGTTCTCTATTTCGGCCAGTTCGCGTTCCTCATCATCTCGCTGGCCTTGTTCGGATACGGATTGAGCGGCGTCTTCCTCGCCCTCAGCCGGATGCCCCGGGGCGGGCCCGAAACGGCCAGGAACCTGGCCCGGTTCCTCCTCCTGTTTGCGGTCTCACTCCCCCTGGCTTACAAGGTGACCCTCCTCCTGGACATCGATTTCCTCCATCTGTTCGCCCCGGCGACCAACCTCCTGTTCCTGGCTCTCAACTGCCTGGCCCTCCTTGTCCCCTTTTTCAGCGGCGGGGTGGTCCTGGCGCTCATCTTCTCGGTCTATTCCGACCGGATCGGCCGCCTCTATTTCGTCGATCTGGCCGGGGCCGGCCTCGGCTCCCTGGCCATCATCCCCCTCATCCCCCACCTCGGCCCGAGCCGGATCCTCATCCTCCTGTTCCTGCTCCTCGCCGTGGCCTGGTCCTTCCTCTCCCCGGCCAGGCGGACCGTCCGCGTCGCTGCTCTGGCCGGGTTCGTCGCGGCGTTCGGGCTGATGTTCCGGTTCGAGGGGATCGTCTTCCCAATCGTCCCCAAGCTCGTGGAGCTCAAGCGCCACTATAACGCCCAGCTTGAAAACCGACGCATCGAATACACCAAATGGAGCACGATCAATAAGATCGACGTCGCCCCCTGGACCCCGCTCCGGAAGGTCATCTGGATCAACGGCGGGACGATGCAGTCTTTCCTCCATAAATTCAACGGCAACCTCTCCTCTCTCAAGAAGATCGAATGGAATCCGGCCTCGTTGCCCTATCAGGTGGCGCGTCCCGGCTCGGCCGTCATCATCGGCTCGGCCGGCGGATATGAAGTCCTCTGCGCCTTGTCCCATGGCTTCAAATTGATCGTCGCCATTGAGATGGATCCTGTCATCTGCGACTTGCTCAAAAAGGAATATGCCGCCTTTACGGGAAATATCTTTCTCCTGCCTCAAGTGATCCTGCTGGCCGATGAGGGCCGAAGTGCTCTTAAGCGCATGAACCGGAAGTTCGATGTTATCCAGATGGTCAATTCCCACAACGCCGACCTCCTCCTTTCGGGGGCCCTCAGCATTTCTGAAACCTATATTTATACCGTGGAAAGTTTCAAGGACTACTGGGACCATTTGCAGCCCGGCGGATTTATTTATATCCTCCATTGGAACGGAGAGCGCCTGTTCGCCACGGCATTGAAAGCTTTAAAGGAAATGGGCGTCGATCGCCCCCGGGAAAAGTTTTTTATCATCCAGTATACCGGTGGCTTTAATCATTTTTTTCTGAAAAAAGGCGAATTCACCCCCGCCGACTACGAAACTCTGAAGGCTTCCGTCGGGAAAAACGGTCGAATCGTTTACTCCCCCGACAAGCGGGAGGACAATCTCTACTACCGCATGATGGACGATTTGGAAACAACGAGTCGAGGCTCGTCCGTCAATATCGCGCCGGTCTATGATAATTCGCCCTACTTCAACCAGCCGAACCGAATCGGCCAATTCCGTTTTCGCAATATCCAAATAACGGGAATGGGAGAAACCATCGTTCGATCCGCCCTTGTCTATTCCAATTCCATATACCTGTCCATTCTCGGCCTGTCTCTTCTATTATCCTTTTTTTTCATCTTGCTGCCTTTGAGGCGAAAATCTGTGGGGGCGGGTCAAAAGTCATTAATTGCCTATTTCTTTTTTATCGGCCTGGCGTTCATCATGGTCGAAATCATCTTCATCAAGATCTTTCAGTTGTTCCTCGGCAGCCCGGCCATCTCCATTTCGATCATCATCTTTTCGCTCCTGGTTTCGTCCGGCATCGGCAGCTTGTTTTCGAAGCGTTTCAGCCAGCTCTTGGGAACACGCCTGGCCACGATTTTTTCTCTTTTTCTGGCGATTCTGTTTACGGTCTATGGATTCGGCCTTTTTCGGCTGCTCGATCGTTTCATCTTTTTGCCGTTTCTCTTGCGCATCGCCGTATCCTTTGTCCTCATCTCGCTGGCTGGGTTCTTCATGGGCGCTTTTTTCCCTGATGGAATACGCAGGCTTGGCGAAACGAATAAGATCTTGATCGGCTGGGCCTGGGGAGCCAATTCATTCGCCACGGTGTTGGGGTCGATCCTGGCCGTGATCGTTTCTATCAACTGGAATTTCACAATCGTCCTCGTCCTGGCGGGGATCGCTTATCTGGCGGCGGGGTTGTTCAGTCTGGTCGCGGGACGGACGAAAGCGGCCTGACGGCTACTTGATATAGCCGAGGGACCGCAGCTCCTCGAGCTTCTTCTTGTCGAGCTCCGGATTCTCCTTCGCCGGCCGGTGCCTCATCTGTGTATAGAGCGCCGTCCGGACGGGCCGGCGAACCCTCAGCGGCTCGAGCAGGGGCTTTCCATCCATGTCGGCGCCCACCGGAAGTCCCTTAAGGTACAGGATCGTCGGGGCGATGTCGTAGACCGAGGCTTCGATCTGGAGCCCCGGCTTGACGTCCGGCCCGAACAGGACCAAGACGCCGTCGGGCGGGGGCGTACCGGCCGGGAGTCCGTAATGGGTATAGCCCTTAGAGGACATCTGGAACCCATGATCGGAGACCACGAGGAGATAGGCCTTCTCCTTCCGGGCGCGTTCGACGATCCTCGAAAGGAGTGCTTCCTTTTCCCTCAGAATGGGCCAGGCGACCTCGGACAACTTTTGGTTAAACTCTTCGAGGACCTCGGGCGAGGGTTCGACGGGAGCTCCGACAAACGTGTCGATGCGGTCGTGATATTCCTTGTCCAGGAATACCGTGGCGAAATGGAGGAAGACGTCCGGTAAGCGATAGTAGGCCAGGAAGAGATCGTAATCGTTCTCTTCGAGGTAATGGTCCACGAGCGTGTCCTGGATGCGGTCGTAGGCCAGGAATGACGGCCAGACGCTCAGGATGTTGATGTGTTTAACGTCCCTGGAATACCGGGTTTTGAACTCCGCGACGTAGTCGGGGATCTCCATTTCCTGGACCAGTCTCGGATACTTGAGGGCTCCTTCGGCGTGCATCCGGGAGAAGATCCCGTAGAGCTTGCGGAATTCCTCCGGCGGATGGACCGTATCGGCCAGGCCCTCGGGATCGGTCTTGCCCGACAGGGCCTGCCGGACGGCCGCCGGGAACGAATCCGAGACAACAACTCCGGAGACGGCGTCGGGCGGATAGGTGACGAACCAGTTGAGGACGACGCTGCGCAGGCCGTGCTCGTCCATCATCTCCCAGATCGAGGGCACCCTTTTCTCCGAGCTGGAGTACGGGACCTGGAGGTTATGTTGGTTGACGAAGGTCCAGTCGACGATGCCGTGCTTGATCATCGTCTTGCCCGTTGCGATGCTTGTCCAAACGACGGCCGACAGCGTCGGGTCAAAGGTCCGGAGCCTGGCCCAGGCGCCCTCCTCCTTCAGCGCCTTGAAGACGGGGAGTTTCCCCTTTGCTATCAGGGGATCGATGATGTCCCAGGTCGCGCCGTCGAGCCCGACGACGTAGACCCGAGGGGCCTGGGTCTCCCGGCGGCAGGAGACGGACATAGATACGCCGAACATCAGGGCAGCCGCCGCCCAAACGGCCATGGTCCGCGTAGTTTTCATCCTCAGGAGGCTAATCATTCCTCTTTGGCGCTCATTTGATATAGCCGAGGGATCGAAGGATCTCTTCGGCTTCCCGGCGCTCCTGCTCCGAAAGTTCGACGTTCCCGCCCTTCGCTCTCTCGTGGCGGGGGACCTGGGCCTCCCGTATGTAGCGACTCGTCTCGGCCAGCAGACGTCGAAGGACGGGATGATCGGTGACGGCGAGGTTCGTCGTTTCCCTCGGATCCTTGACAAGGTCATAGAACTCGACGGGGCCCATCGGGAAGGGATGTCCAAGGGGCGTCCTGGGGATAATCCCGGCAGGGTTATGGATGAGCTTGTAGTTCCCGAGGACGGCAGCCACAACCCGGGAATTTTCGGCTTCGGCGAACAGGACGCGCTTGCGAAAGGCGCGGCTCTTTCCGGCCAGGAGGTCGAGGAGCGACATCCCGGCGTAGCGGCCCGGCTTGGGGCGTCCGGCGAAATAATGATGGATCGTGGGCAGGATGTCTATGAGGGAGACGTTCTCGGCGACCACGCGGCGACCGCGCTGGTGGGGGAACTTGATGAGAAGAGGGACGCGCAGGGCGCCGTCGTAAAGCGACGGGCTGTGATGGAAGAACCCGTGGTGGTCGTAGAGCTCTTCGCCGTGGTCGGCCGTGACGATAACGAGGGTGTCGTCCCATAGGCCCCGGCGCTTGAGGTCGTCGAAGGTCTCCTTCAGGAGGGAGTCTGTGTAAAAGAGAGTGCCTCCATAGATCCGACGGACGACCGCGACCTCCGCGGGGCCGCAGGGCGCTTTGCCCAACATCATATCGTTCGTGGAAACCTTTTTATAGACATAACCCGGATCGTCCCTCGCCACAATCTTCATGACCCACTCCGGCGGCGAGTACTGATCGTGACATCCAATGAGGTGGTACCAGTGGAAGAACGGCGCTCCAGCCTGTGCGGCGAACGCGGTACGGCCGGCGGCCAGCAGGCGGGCGTCCGCCCTGTAATATCGGCGTTTTTTCTCAAAGCCCGGGATGTTCACGTTCATGGCGGAGCCTATGGCGAACGTCCCATAGCCCCGGTCCCTCATGAGCGTCGCAATGGACGCGCCCGGGGCTTCGAGGAAGATCCGGTTCTCGGTGACCCCGTGGCCTGCCGGGTAGGCCGAAAGGTGGAGAGAAGAGAGCGCAGGCCAGGTTGATGGCTGGGTCGTCCGGGCGTTCAGGAAGACCACGGCGTCCTCCGAGAACCGGTCGAGCTCCGGCGAGAAGCTCAGCGCCGGGGGGTGCCCGGAGAGCGCCTGATAGACCCCCAGAGTGTCCTGACGAAGGGCATCGATCGAGATGATCAACAGGTTGCTGGGCTGAGGGCCGGAGCCCCGCGTTTTTATGCTCGGGATCGTGATCCCCGCGTCCATGATGGACGGGTCGCTCGCGGCCGGCGGGGCGAGGCGGAACTCGATCGCGGCTCCTTCGGCGACTGAGACCGGCACCTTGAAGTTCTGCCCGACCGCCTTTCCCGGCGAGGGGAGCCACGCCTTGGAGAACAGCTCCCGCACGCGGCCGTTCCCTTCGGTCACCGAGGCGGAGAAGTCGAAGGCGGGTGCGGCCTCCCCCTTGAGAACGGCGCGGAACGCGACCTCGAGCTCGCCGGCCACAGGGCGATCAATCTTCCATAGCAAGGACGGATTCTCCGGGTTGAGGCGCACGAGATAGCGTTCGCCCGCCAGGAAGAAGTTCCTGGTCTCCAATCCCGAGGGCTTCAAGACCGGTGAAACCCGGTCGCTTTCCCCCCGGGCGTAGGAGGGGAGACTGCCAAAGCGTTGCCATAGCACCACGCCCGAAACCGCCGCCACGGCCAGGACGACGATGCCGACGAGGACCGTCTTCCGGCTGACCGCGTGCCTGTTTGCGGTCATTATGAATAAACCTCCATATCTCGCTTGAGTATAGCAATTGGCGCCGAATCCTGTCAACCGGACCGGCCGCGGTTCAGGGCTTTTGGCCGAGGGAGCGGAGGAGCTTCCAGAAGCGGGCGTTATTCGGGCTCGACCAGGCATGACCGCGAGGTGGGAGGTTCCTGAGGAGGATCGTCCGATATCCATCCTCGCGGTAGACGCGCTCCGATTCCTCGCAGAAGGCGATGAGGTTCTTGTAGTCGCCGACGTTGTAACAGAAGACCACGCCGAACCGCGGTCCCTTCTCGGCCGGGCGGAGGACGACGCCTTCGGGGCTCACGTAGGCCTGGGAGTGGGATAGGACGGCGCTGTAGAAGCGCGGCCGCCGGTTGGCCAGGTAATGGCTAAAGACGGCCCCGGCCGAGATCCCGGCAAGGTAGATCCGGCTGCTGTCCACTGGATAGCGCTCGACGACCGTGTCGATGATCTTCTCAACGCCGTCAATCTCCTTCTCGGTGAGCCATCCTTTGGACGGGCATTTCAGGAACGT
>Ga0307380_10003340_pt1 | contig 22217 bp, 20 predicted proteins | sample UN3MG_FD_202239 | JGI IMG/M metagenome (GOLD analysis project Ga0307380, IMG submission 202239) | Soil microbial communities from Risofladan, Vaasa, Finland - UN-3 | ecosystem: Environmental > Terrestrial > Soil > Coastal area > Acid sulfate soil | place: Finland: Risofladan, Vaasa | collected... | reverse complement strand
CTGTTCCGGAGGATGCGATTAGTGGTATCAATACGAGCAGAATGAGAATCATAGGATTGTAAAGTTTTCGTTTCATGTGAATCTCTCCTAATTGTGTGATCTAAATGTTCAGCGTGAGGATTCGGCGCGGCTAGCGCCGATATCCTCGACGCTGTTGTTCAGCCCGGTGTTTCTCTTCTTGGTCCTACTTCTGCCCCGTGGAAACACTGAACACCTGCGACTCTGGCGTAAGCTCTTTGCTGAGGCCGGCTGGAATATCGTTGAAGGGTGGCGTGCCAGCAGCGGCGGCGGGAAACGTAGGATTGGGGTCGGGATGAGTGCTAATCTTCGCCTTGCTGAGATCCCAGGTCAAGAGACGGGTCCCATCTGCGTTCGTAACAATGGTGGCGTCAACATTGTCCCTCGGCTCAATCAACTTGCAGACAACTTCGCCGTTGATCTCCCTGGCTACAGTGAACCCTCCTTCCACTATCTCGCCATATATGTAATTGAAAGTTCTACCGAGAGCCTTGTTCTTCTGCCCAGGGGTAGTGGGTCTTGAGGTGATCACTCTGAGCCGTCTTGCCTCCTCTACAGACACATTCATGACCAAATCCGTGCCCTTGACTGTGACAATCACGCCGTCCAGGTGATCAGGATCATTGATCTTGAACCAATAGCGTCCTCTGACCGTGCCTGTTTGAGTTCTGGTGCGCGGTGAGGAAGGGTACTCCCTGAAGTACTCGGCAAAAGCTGTTGGGGTTCCGGCCCTTTTGGCAGATTCCCATGAGCCGGGCTCATCTGCTGCAGTCTGAGCCGTTAATCCTCTTCCATCACGAGTTGATTGCGGTAGAACAACGACTTGCTGATCGCGCGATGGTTCCCCACTTGATACCGGCTGCGGTGGAACAACGACTTGCTGATCGCGCGATGGTTCCCCACTTGATGCCGGTTGCGGCGAAGTCGCACAACCTCCAGTCATCAGACAGAACGCCATGACCGCTAGCATTGCTCTCTTCATCTGGGCGTCTCCTTGATGGGGCATTGCCTTTGTGGTCGTCCGAGAGAGGTGCCCCATCTTCATCTCTCGAGCCGAACGATAAGCTCAGGAACCGAGAGCTTGCTCGCGGTTTCCTGGAGCGACTGGTTGGCATGGATCATCGATAGGGACATCATATTTCTCAATGAGTTGATCCCACACAGGCATTCGTTCCGCCAGATCTTCGATGTCAAGATCTGAACCCCAGCCGATAGTATATGAACCTCTGGGATACTTTGTCCGAAACTCTTCAAATAGTTGTTCTTCTTGCATAGAACCTTGTTTCAAATGCTGTGTATGATATGTGTGTCTTTGGCGATACCCAAGTTCCAACAACGCTTTCTTGTGATGTAACCAGCGAGATTCATAGCGCTTATATGAATCATGTGGACCTTCTGGCTTCCAGGACTTGCGCATTGCATTCTGAGCTGCCTTCTCTCTATTTCGGTGATAGGCAATTCGTAGAGGTTTTCTGAATGTGTATCCCAAGGCGGCAATCGCAACAACCAGGAGAAGAATGGTACCCTCTATTAGAAAGACGCGCAGAACACTATGCTTTTTAGCTTGTTTCATTTAATGCTCTTTATTAGCTGCCAACGCAAAAATCAGCGGTTTTGTCGCAGGCAAAATCCGCTGGATTGATTTGTTATCATTTGAATTTAATTTTTTCGTCGGATATTATTTTATCTATACCCTTTTGAATAATTTCCTGTAATAATTTAATTCTCCCTGCAAGTTCATTTTTTGAATTTGTTTTTCCTTTTTCAGAATATTTTTTTAATTTTACTAACAGTGCTAATTTTTCAATATCTTTCGGTAACAAAACTGGATTATGTAGCAGTTCTTCGTGACAATCATAGCAAAACACATCTGTTGTTTTCTCAAGTTTCCAAGGGCACTTTTCAAATATTGGAGTACGTTGAGTACCCTTTCTATTCGTGGATCTTCCAAAAAACCTTTCGGGAACGTAATGGTGTTCTGTTGCGTGAGAACGTCCCTTAGGATTAGGACGAGCATAAGTATTTTTCTCTCTATGAAGTTCGCATCCACAAATGCTACAATATTCTTTATTATTTTTTTCATGATAACGTGGCCCCTCAGGAGCGACCCGCTAGGGGCGTCTCACTGAAGGGGCTTGTTAGGCAACATTCAGGATGAGAACAAGTGCCAACCGCGTCAGCTTTCATTTAATAATGTCAATAGACTACCACCCACGATACGGGACCTGCGTTTTGCGAACCTCAAAGTTATCCATAGCAAATGAGGAAGAAATCGCTGCATGACGGATCGCAAGGGCCGCGAGATGCATGTGCGGCGACGGGCCTACGGTCACACATCGGAGAGTTTTCGGAGCATTTGCGGTCGACAGATTTAGTTCAACGAAGGGAATGGGCATCGACTGGCCGGGACGAAATCGAATAGACTGAGCTGATTGACTATCATAGGATATTGGGCCTTTGACCAATCGCCACTCGTGCTCCGCACTGAAATTGGGATCCTTGATCACCGGAGCGAGCCGATCAAACTCGTCAAAAAAAGCTGCCACCGCACGATTCACGGCGATATGCCGATGGTCCTCCAGCTCTGGCTCCATCGATTGCCAGGCTCCTTTGTAGACATCGCGCATTCGTTTTCGCTGTTCATCCTGGATGTAGATACACTCTGCAAGGCGAAAGCCGTCTTCTTTGCTAGCAACCTCTAGCAGATTCCTGTCAAAACCCAAAGCATAGCCGCCATCGTGAGCGTAGCCTCGCCACTGACCTAAATCGTCTTCGATCTCACTGACACACGCAGCAAAGTAGCCAGCATCTTTATGGCTGACAAAAGAATACGGGCGATTTCCGCTCAGAGCGTCATCAATACGCGTGCGAAGTTCAGACTCAAGCTCTCTTGGAGCGACTGCAGAGCTAGCGTGCATCACATCTCGAAGCACGTCGAGCGCGGCGCTGTACTCTCTCGAATCATTCGAGAATCGAATGTCACTCGCTCGCAGCGTCCGTTGCTGGAGTATAGCCAAGGCGCCAGAGAGAGACGTGTAATGCCAGAGTATGTTAGATGCCATTGAGAAGCCTAACGCACGTGGTCATGAGCGGCCCGATAGGGGCGTCTCATGGAACCCGATGTTCAGCGTTTTACCACCTACGGTCGCGTTTATCAGTTCGATAAGTATTTGTTGAGCCTTCAAGTAGATTGGGGAATACATTCAAATATTCCCATGCAGTATCACTGATGTTATAGCCGAAGCCTTCGACAACACTGCCCATTGAAGTCGATCTATATAGGATTCCAGCAGCGGCTAACCCTTGAACCACTCCGTCGTCCATTCGAAGTGTGTTAGCTCTGGTTTGTTTCGCAATGTAGTAACGAAGAATCTGTTTTTCATCTTCTGTAAGATGATTGAGTCGATCAGTTATCTGAGCATACGCGCGACGGTTCAAGCGCCATCGCTTCAATGATTTCAGAATATCTCCAGCAATACTGACCAAAAAGAGAGCGGTAGTTCCGATGAATAGGAGCCCCAGCCATGAGCGATTATCCTGTACGAACTGTGAAACCCCCATTTTCTTGAGAAAGCTATCAGGGGAGAATAGCAAACAGGCGGCCATAAGACCCAAGGCGATCAGATAGCGTGGGGCTAGCTTTAGAAATTCAATAATAGTCTTGAGTATTTCAGATACCATATTATTGGATGCTGAACGCGATGAATCAGTGGCCGACCGACAGGAAGGTCCCATTGGATTCAGATGTTATGTGTTTATTGTTCACTTTCAGTAGGAAGTGTAATCACTACTGTTGTTACGAACGGTTCATACATCCCCTCTCCGAGATGAGATCTTACAGGACGACTATGGAGTTCAATGCTTCCTCGATAGTCATCACAAATACGCTTCGCGATAGCAAGCCCCATCCCTTGACCTTCACTAGAAAACTGATGTCCAAAAGCACCACGGTAACCTCGTGCGAAGATAGCATCTCTTTCGCTCTCTGGTATTCCAACACCCCAGTTCTCAACTCGAATTCTAATTCCGTTTTCTGTTTTCTCTGACGAGATATCAACCCAGGATGGCTGTCTGGCTGTGGTATAACTGTACTTGATAGCGTTGCTTATAATATTGGCAAAAACCGTAATGAGGAGTGGGCTGAAAGCTCTTACAGTTGCATCTGGTCCTTTATCTTCAAATCTGATCTCAATATTTCGGGACTGCGCATAGTTTCGGAATAGGTCTATTGCTGCCCTTACAGCGTCTGATATGCGGATACGGGTCGTTGGCACCTTCCATGATATCATCTTAGGCATTGTCTTGAGTAGATCATCTAGCGGAGTTGGTGAATCGCTCAGGTCTGGGGTTCCTGTATCAGGATCCGTTGATTTTATAATGTGTTTGATGCCTTCTTCCCATCTGGGGAAAAGATCTATCCAATGAAGTTCCTTTAACTGCGGACTAGCCGGGCTGCATTCCATAAGACGTACTGGAATAAGATAAATCCTGTCGTCGGGTATTTCGTCCAGAACAGCAAGAGCTTTCTTCAGTTCAGCCTGTACCATGCCACGCTTAGACACTGATGCTCTCGATAGCAGTGCTAGGAAGAAATCTGACTTCTGTATTTCCGAATAGATTGCATCCCGCCATTTTTCTCCGCCGCGTAGACAATCGCGATCATACCAGATCCTTCGGTTTTGTGCACGCAGATCGGAGCAAAGGCGTTTCGCTGCGTCAGCGTCATCTCGTGCGTAACTAAGAAAGATCTGTGGTTGCGGCATATTTCTGGATACCTTTCACCGAACAAGTTATTATATGCTTTTACTGATAACACCGGATAAGATATTCTTGAAATTGGCCATTGACAACAAAAATGTGGAAAAATAGAATGATCACTATCTCGATAACACCGGAATATGAGTATTATCAGTAATTATCGATAACATTCAATGGCTCAGATATTACTTGGATTTCTGCCATAAGTACCAGTTCATACCGGCTGAGGCCCCACGCAGCTGACTTAGACTCCGTCCTCGTCGGTGTCCCGCAAATGGCGGGCGCGCCAGAGAGCCTTCGCTCTTGGCTCCAAAAATCAGGGTGCAACCGCTATAGGAAATATATACTACAGAAATCAAATTTTTCAAGTGAAAAATTGGGACAAAATGTATCATATTGAGACTGGAGGTAGTCCAGGTAGATCATGCCTCTGAAATCAAGAAGAAATATACAACTGACTCAGCATTTTCCATAGAACAACTCTGTGAGGCATTTTATCGTTCTACAATGGAGACACTCAAGCCGAAGGGTATCTGAGGTAGAGTCAGGGGATTCAACGTTGTAATAACTCATTCGGATTATTTTGAGGCTTCAAAAAGCAATATAACTCAATCGAGACGAGGTGGACGTATAGATTAAAAAGAAATTCTAAGAATCTACCTACTAAACATGGCCGCTGCTCCCATGGCCCCGCCAATTTCCCCCAAAATAATATAATGGCATATATGAAAAACTGTTGCGAACACTATTATTGCAATTGCGTATCCCATGCGACGATTTTTTTTCGATTTGACCTTTCGTATAAAGAATAAAGCGATACTCATTGGAAACAGAAATATGAGAACTGACCAACAAACATATATAAAGACTAAATTTAAGAACTGAAAACCATTGAGATTTCCACCATATACAATGGCTAAGACAACACATGCAGAAGCTAAAAATATTAAAAGAATTAAATATCCGTGGAAGAGTGATTTGAAAAACTCATTACGTATATTTCTCTGGAAACCGATTATTGCCAATAAGACAGCTGCCAGTACAAAAGACAATTGCAGGTACTCTCCAAGAGTACCAAGTGGACTGCTTCAGCCGGGGGCAAATTTTTCTAAGAATATACCTGTGATTCCAAACAATAAAAAGAATACAAAGAATATGATATTTACTTTTTTTGAAAACAATTCAAACTTCCCTTTATTATATAACATTTCTACTATTATCCGGGATTTACGCCGGGCTGCAATATTGATTATTCAATAGTCATAGGTTTTTTTGCCCTGTTTTATTCGGCTTTCGGTTTGCATTTTACGCAACGTTTCGGTTAAAAGTTCGGCCAGTTTCTCATCGCCCATGTCCCTGACCTGCTGAGCCGTGATAGCTTTGCCGTAGGTGACACTAATCTGGCCGGGTGTAAAGAGCTTCTTATGCCTGGGCCAACACTCGAAGGCGCCGTCAATAACCACCGGTACAATTGTTGCGTTACCGCGCCTGCACAAAAGGCCAAGGCCGGGTTTAAATGGAGTGATTTTGCCATCGTACGTACGGGTCCCTTCGGGAAAGAGAGTAACGCCGCCGCCTTTTTTCAGCCTGTCGAGGACCTTCCTCATTGCGGATATGTCCGGCTGGCCCAGTTTTACAGGTATGGCGTTCACCGAGGAAATCAGCGGGCCGAAAAACCAATTGGTAAAAAGCGTGTCACGGGCAATAAAGCTAGAATGTCTCTTTATAAGACCTCCGCAAAATATCGGGTCAAGATAACTCTGGTGGTTAGAGACAATTATAAAGGCGCCTTTTCGGGGGACATTGTCCCGGCCGCAAGTACGCACCCGGAAAAACAAAATGCAAAATACCCTGCAAATCCAGCGTGCGAACCAGAACCATCTTGCCTTTAGTTTTTCTCTAAGCATTTTTCTTTTACAAAATTCAAAAGCTTTTCAACTACTCCATCTATACTCAAATCGGTCGTATCAATAATAACAGCATCTTCAGCCGGCCTTAACGGCCCGACTGCTCTGCTCTCGTCGCTTTTGTCTCTTTCTTCGATGGCCTTTTGTATTTGCTCAAGGGTTTGGTCAACGCCCTTGGCCCGCAGGTCAGCCTGTCTTCTCCCTGCCCTCACGGCCGAATCGGCCGTCAAATAAAATTTTATATCGGCATCCGGAAAGGCCACCGTGCCCTGGTCTCTTCCCTCGGTAACTATTTTTTGCCGGGTTGCTGCGAACCGCCTCTGCATTTCAACCAGCTTCTCCCGCACTTTCGGAGAAGAGGCAATATGCCGGGCCTTAGCTGTTACCAGCGGGCTGCGTATTAGCTCGGTGACATCAAGACCATCGATAGAAACCACCATTTCGTCATCGGTGACGGAGAATTGAAATTCGCTCGTTTCCATAATACCGAGCAGCTTGTCTTCATCGCTCAAATCAACACCGGCCTGCATCGCCGCTAACGTGACAGCACGGTACATCGCACCGGTATCGAGAAAGCTCGCGCCTAACTTCCGGGCAAGCAGCCGGGCCGCAGTACTCTTGCCGCCGCCCGCAGGACCGTCAATCGTAATAATCATCAGCCACCAACCTTGATTACAATTATACTCGTATCATCAATCTGCCTGGCAAGACCCACAAAACGCCTTCTGTGTGCGAGTATGTTTTTTATCATCTGGTCCGCCGAGCATGAGGAAAATTTCTTTGCGGTCTGAAGCATATTGTCCCTGCCCCATAACTCGTTATCGAAGTTGAACGCATCAATCAGCCCATCGGTATAAAACAGCAAGCAATCACCATCCTTTAATCCGACGGTTTCAATCTCATATTCCGCCTGGGGATCAACTCCGAGTACGAGGCCGCCTTTATTCAGATCGATAATTTCTGAGTCTCTTATCAATACGGTCGGCTCATGCCCGCAATTGCAATAGATTATAGTCATATCTCGGGCGTTAATACCGGCGTGGAACAATGTAATAAACTCACCGTCCCTGCACTCATCGCACGCCATTTTATTGATTCTTTTAATAATATTCTTATTACACTCCTGGGTGTTTTTGCCGGCGCAGTAAGCCGGAATATCTTTAACCGTATCGATGTACGCCTTCATTGCACCACGAAAAGAACTCATCATAATTGCAGCAGGAATTCCCTTGCCCATGACGTCGGCAATCACGACTGCTACTGAGTCATTTTCCAATTGAAGAAAACTGTAAAGGTCGCCGCCAACATCAAAACAGGGAATATAAGCAGCAGCTATATCCAGCCCCGGTATCTGCGGAGCCTTTTCCGGAATCATTCTCCTCTGAACAATCCCTGCCAGCCGCACCTGTTCGGCCATACGTGCACCTTCAATTGCCTTCGTGTACAGTCTTGCGTTGGTTATCGCCAACGCACACTGAGAAGCAACCGCTCTGGCAATATGAATATTATCTTCGTCAAACTGCTCAGGTTTCGGGCTGTATAGCCGAAGCACACCAATCGCCCGGCCTTTGAACTGCATCGCAACGGTAAGCTGGCTGACAAGGCCCTCCTTTATTGTCGCCTCTTTATATTTGACTCTGCCGTCAACCCGCATATCGTCGAGCACTACAGCTTCTCCTGCAAAAGCGGCCTTGACAACCGGGTCATTTTTCGAGACGACACCCTTATTGCGGTATTCTTCACTGAGGCCGTAGGTGCTGCGCATCTTCAACTCGCCCGCCTCTTCATCAAGCAGGCGAATCGAGCAGGCCTTGACGCCGACAATCTTTACGGCTGCTTCAGCCAGCCTGTCCAGTACCTCCTGAAGCGAAAACTCGCCGGCCACAAGCGTCGAAAGCTGATAAATCTGCTCGTCTCTTTCAATTTGTTTATTTGTCTTTTTAGCCATAATCAATCACTGATATTTCAATCCAACCTGATTATACTCAACTTAGAGCTCCCGGTGAACCTTAATTTATTCTCCCTCTGCCACTTGCATAAAAAACTGAGTGGAATTACTATACCTTTATATTGTCAATTTGTTCGGATATGCAAAATAAAAAATGATTGCCAGGCACATTACATTCGCCGGCCGGGTCCAGGGGGTCGGCTTTCGGTTCACCGCCCGCAGAGCGGCAAACCGACGTCAGTTGACAGGCTATGTACGTAATATGCCGAACGGCTCGGTTGAAATGCTCGCCCAGGGACGCCCTGAGGAAGTAGATGACTGCATACAGGATATAAAAGAATATTTCTCCGGCTATATAAGAGAAACGAAAATAGTGGAAATCCCCCTCGATTCAAAATACGCAGATTTTCAAATCACCTTTTAAACCAAGGCTGATACAATTAAAAAGCTACTGATTCTCTGTCAGCATTGTTATCTTCTCATTCAGTTCATTAATGCCAAATCCCTCAGCCCGAACAATGCGCTCCTTGTCAGTCAGAATCAGCCAGGGCAGAGACTGCAGGCCCCAAGTAAAATGTATTTTTTCTTCGTTGCCTTCGATCATTCCAACGTTGAAAGAGATGTTGTTCCTTTTAATCCATTTGTTTAGTGCGTTTTTATCAACCTTTGATGCCTGGACAGCAACGACTGTTAGGCTTTTTTGTTTGAGTTGGTTGGCCTGTTTTGCGAGCTGCATTATGCAGTTTCGTGACGGCCGCTGCTGCATATCCCAGAAGCAGACAAGAAGCATCTTGTCCTTAGTGTTCTGCGAGGAGATTTGTATATTGAAATTTTCGAACTGTGGCAGCGGTTTTCCTGTTAGAGATTTAGGCCGAAGAGGCGCTTCTGCTAAAACACCCTCATATCTATATAGCTTGCCAATTTTATTATCCTGGATATAATCGCCATGTTTGACACCCAGCTTCTCAATAGTGAATTCATCTTCATCAAGTGGGGCGTTGACAACTGAATTGCTCCACTTAATCGTTCTCGTCGATCTATGGCTTCCGTCCTCACGATGAGTAATATTCAGCCTCTTATATGACTTCAGTATCCATACTCCTGACTTTTCTTCGTATTCGTACTCGCGGTGATTCTCATAGGTCGATCCCGAGTTGTAAAATTCGACCAGATTTCCTCCGGCAGAAAGATCGAAAACCTGCCTCTCTGTACGGATTACACCCTCAACAGTTTTCTCCAACGTCATAATAACAAGATCTCCCTCTCGTTTGATATGTCTTTCAGTCAACTTCGGATTATCTGCATTTTCGTATAGAAACATCAATCTTTTGTATGTAATGTCCCCCCCGTCACTAAAGAAAAACCGCGGATCAAAACCTTTGTTGCCGATTTTTCGCACACCCTTATAGGGCTCATCTATTATCACCCTAAAAGTTATATTCCCATTTTGATCTGTTCCTGACTTGAGGTATGTGTATGAAGCATTTTCTGTTATTATCGCCGAATTGTACCACGAAAAGGTGCTGGAGAAGCTCTTGCCCTTGGATTCTGCACGAAATTCTTGTGGTTCCCTATTCCACCGTACAGAATTCTGCAATTGATCATATGAAAAAGTTAATTTGCTATCCAGCATGTAGTCGTAGTTATCTACTTTTTTTGTCGTTCTCCTTTCCTCGAAAGCTTCACCCTTCCATGTCAAAATAGATTCAAGATTTGCCTTGTGCCTCAGTGCAACGGTCATAAGTAATTCCTTGTCCCCTTTAATACCACCCGATAAACATGGAAGAGGTGTCAGTAATACGATAATTGTGAACGTAATAAAGCTCGCTTTTCCAATCATTTTACTGCCCGTTTCGAGATGTACCGCAAGTATTTTTCGAATATCTGCTATGGATTACACTTTCCTTATTATATTATAGACGTTTTAAGATGACTTTCGTTACAAAAAAATAAATTGTTTTTCGTATCACGATATTTTCAATCTCAACAAACCGCAATAAATTACAGGTTTTTAGTAGAAATGCCTAAAATAACGTAATAAAAACGATGCTAAAGCAAAAAAGCCCCCCCCGATGCAATGCTATTCTCCGAGATGGCGGACGAGTCCGAGTTTGCGAGGCACTGCAAGGTCGGCTATTCTGGGCGGCTGGTCTTCGGTTGTTTTGTAATTGACGTTCATTATCTCTATAAATTCGGCCGTGTACTCCTTCAGCACCCCGCAGTATTCGAATATTTTATCACCCTTAATCATCTCCAGCACAACCTTGTGGCCGATATATCTCTCCAGTAACGGCTCAAAAGAAGTGCCCACCGAGCCCATCAGCTCCTGTTTCATCTGGGAGACATACTTGTCCTGAGAAGCCAGCACATTGCCGGCAGGCGTGGCTTTTTTAGCCTGGCTGATAACCAGATTAACAATCTCCACGACCGAGTCCCTGACCGTCCGCAGAACGTTCAGCATTTTTCTTTTGAGCCTTCGGTCCCAATCGGGATGATACGTTTTTTCCAGCTCTTTCTCTCTGGCCTTCTTATTTTCATCGCTAAGATCATCATGGAACCTGATAACAAGCCCAATCTTGGGATACTCATATTTATACAGGATATAGCTGGCCTCATCGTGTCCGTCTTCGTCTTTTTGTTTTTGAGGATATACAAATTCCAGCCCGGTATTTTCCACCCTCAGTTTACCCCATATTGTTTTTCCGGCCGTGTCCTCTAACGTCACCATATTCTGCTCGAAATCTCTCAGGCACTTATCTCTGCTTCTTTTTCTGACAAAAGCGCCGAGGCCGGCGGCAAAGATAATAAAAAGGATGGTTATAGCTGTTGCACTGTCACCAAACATAATATTCAGCCCCACAATTTATTTAGGGATTCTCTGCTTTTCATATTTATTGCATACGGACGTTAACTCAAATCTGCACCAGGATTACGGTGTAATTCTTACCGTAAACTTTAGCACATTTCGGACAGGTGGTATAGAAAAAGTACATTTTCTTAAGCTCTTTGGCCTTTGATTTAACGTAGTCTTTCATTTCTTTGGCCCACTGCCCGGCGTTTTTGTAATGCCCTTCAAAAACCTTCGTCAGAAAAGTCCCTGATATTCTTGCCGTCTCAGCCCCGGGCACCTCTTTAGAGACCGCAATGTAGATATCGGCACCCCACAGAGATTTCTCATCCGAAAGCATAAGAGGCTCGGGCTCAAGAGCACCGGCCTTTTGAATCATCTCCATATTCCTGACCATGACTTTACCGAAGTTCAGCGGGATATGAAAGAAACTTTTCACGTGGTCCTTAATAAATAACTTATTGTCAAAGGTTACTTCCTTTTCGTCCCACGGCCCGGGATTAAATCTCGGACAGCAGCCCGTCTCCGATTGTTCGTAAAGTATTTCCATAACTGTCACCTCACTTTCTATTCAACTTCTATAATAACAGGAATTTCACAAAAGTTCAGTCTTTATTTGGCCTGAACGCCAAATTTAATTTTCACAAAACGTGGCCTGTAGATACTCGCATCGGCCGCCATTTGCCAGAAGTCGCTGGAATTGCAAACGTATGTAACTATTAATTCATTCTGTTCTGAAATCTCAGGATGAGCCTTGGCCGCGTAACAGAAATACGTTTTATGCCACTCGACCTCGGGACATTCGAAAACCTTATAAGCAGAACTCCATGGCCCAATCGGCGTCGGCGAAAGCCGCATCAAAATATCCTTCGACATCCCGTCTTCTGTATAAACGGTTACATACTGCTTAATCGTCGGCTGATAACAAACCGAATATTCTGTTGCCGTACCGTTGAAGAGCTTGGAGATACCTGTCATATCAGGCAGCCATCGACCATCGCTATAGAAACGCCATTGTTCAAAGTCAGCTATTTTTTTATATGGCACGCGGGCAACTATCATACTCCGCCCGCTCATCCCTTTACTCCAGTCCTCATCGGCTCCGTAGATATAGACGAAATCCCCATCCCTAATAGCCGCTGAACCAAAGAACATGTTGCCATTCTTAGAATATCGCCCGTAAGGAATTTTGTACTGCCTGACTCGCCAGGCTAAAGGCTCATCGTGCGGATTTTCCACTTCGCCCAACCACGTCCCGATGTGTTTGGATCCCCCCGTTCCCTTTTCATCGGTTTCGACTATTTGCATAAGAAAAAGGTACAATTTCCCGTCAGCCACGACGCCATCAAGTATCCAGAACCATCCCTTCTCATCGGTGGGCCTGATAAATGCTGCAGGCTTGCCATCTTTTGCCGTCTGCCAGAAAAACTTTACAGAGGCCGTTGCCGGGTCTTTGCCTCGCTGAAGCGCAATCGTGTTGTTTATCATTGTTGCATCTTTGTGCTTTCCATCTACGACATCACCAATCCACGTATCGCTATACAGCCAGAGCGTTACATCGTCAGCCAGCGCCACCGTGTACGCTCCATCGGCACCCGTCCAGCCCTCTGTTTTACAAAACAGCGCATCATACTCCGGCAGCGGCTCAACCGAATATCCCGGCCTCGGAGCAGACGCACAACCGAAAAACAAAGCGCCGAATAAAATCAGTCCGGTTATCAAATTCCTAATCGCCATACTGCCACTATTTATTCTATCACGACCGCCGTTCCCTTGGCGGAAGCCATCAAAAGCGATTTGTTCTTGGAGCCGATGTTATCATAATCCAGAGAAAAACCAATAATGGCGTTGGCGCCCAATCTGCTCGCTTCTTCTTTTGCCTCTGCTATAACGTCTTCCTGCATTGCCTTCATAACATCCTGATACGAGGCCGAGCGTCCGCCAAAGATGTCGCGAAAAGATGTGAAAAAGTCGCGAACAATATTGACCGCCCGAACGTTCCGTGAAATCACAATACCTTTATATTCGGTGATTTTAATTCCGTCTAAAATCGGCGTCGTAAAAATTCTAACCTCGTTCATCGGATTCCTTTCTCTCTTCATTTTTCATTATTTTATCTTACAATTCGCTTTAAATATAGCGCTAATTCCCTGCCTGTGCTGTCACTGAATCTTTAAGAAGCTTTAGGGCGTGGTTCTCCATCTCGCTGCCCCGGATTTTTGTATCGTTCCAGCTAATAATCAACTCCAGACCCGGCATAACAACCATAGCACGCAATCCGCCGTGGCCGAAACAGCCGTACGTATCTAACGGCACATCGGGCCAATGCAGCTCGCCTTGACGGCCGAGGCCATTGGTCCACCACAGCCAGCTATAACTGCCCACATGATCACACTGGTTATCCGGGATTCTCTTTGAGCCTATCGAACGCTGTCGGGGTATCATCTCGGCCTCCTGACCGACCGCCCGTGGAATCGAATTCGGCAAGGGGCTCGTTACGGCCATTATCGCATGTTCACGGCTTATTAATTGCTTATCTTTCCACTTGCCTTTACGCAAATACAACAATCCGAAACGCGCAAAATCCCGCGGCGAAATCGCCAGCCGGCCGGGCCTGTCCTTAACACCAAAGGCCATAAACGTCGGATTGTCCTGACACTGAATAATATCAGTAAGTCCGGGATGAAAAACATCTGCGTCCACCGTCTCAAAGTTCGCACCATAGACCTTCTGAAACAGCGTATCGAAAAACAGCGCCATCTGCCAGTCGTTATAAGCATAAGCTGTTCCGGGCTTTTCGGTAAGACCATAGCATGATGTCTGGTTCGCAAGGTCTCGCCACCTGATGCCCCGGTCTTTATAACCAAGGGTACTGTTAATCTGGTTCAACCTCGGTTCCCATTTGCCGGCCTTTTCGTCAAGGCTGGAAATCCTGCCGTCCTCGACGGCCTTAAACAGAAAGTGCGCATACAAAGGTTTTGCCGCCGATGCAACGTCTTTTCGTTTACTCGCATTGCCCCACGAATAAACCAAATACCCGTCCCGCACCACACAGCCGAACCCTCCTGCATAATCGGCCAATTCCTTCAGCTTCTCTGCATCCAGGTTAACCTGCTCGGGCTTTTTAGTCGCCCATTCGGTCCCCGGATATACAGGCCCCGTTTCAACCGCCTGTATCCGGGCAATGCCCAGAGACAAACTTATCAAAAGCCACATGAACATTATCTTTGTCAGCTTCATCTTACCTGTTCTCCTCGCTCTTAACGCGCCACCTCAAGATTATCTTTGACCAGAGATGAGTCTAATTTCTTATGGTCGCTGGAAACATCAACAAGAACATTATCACTGAACAGAACACGCTTGCTCGGTTGGCCTTTGATGGTTAGCGCCTTTGGTCTTACGCTTGAAAAAAGATTGCCGACCACCGTGACATCGGATGTAGCATCGAGAACCATGCCGGCTGCCGTCAGGTCATTGGCCGCACGCTTTACCTTGCCGTCACCAAGATAGCTGTTGGAGAAGTTGTTGCCCGTAACCGTAATGCGCCCGCTGTTCGGGCCAATGCTCAGGGCGTCGGGGCCGGATATAGTAAACGTATTGGCGCTGACGGCACAGCCGTGGGCATCACGCAGGTCTATCCCGCCGGAACTGTTGTGTGCTATCACATTGGCGCTAAGTGCAATACCGTAACAGTCCCTGTCGAGAACTATGGCCGTCCCTGCGCATTCTTCTATCATATTGCCCGATACTACCGAGCCGTAGGTATTTTCAATCACAACACCGCAGCCTAAATGGTCGTCGAGATTGTTGCCTGTCATACAAAGGTTAAAGCCGTCGATAAACCTGAGGGCATCGTGGTTTTCTTCAAACTGGTTCGCCGAGACAACAACATCGTGACATCCAATGACGTTAAGCCCCGTCTTTTTGTTATAAGTCATCAGCGAATCGCATATACGCGGGTCCTCATAACAGAAGTACAGCCGAATACCATCGCCGCCGTGATTGCTTACGGTAACGCCGTCGATGAAGATTTCGTTTATCCGATTTGCCTCGATACCATGACCGCTCTTTTCATTGCCTGTAATACGAAAGTTAGAAAGTTGAATCCGCCATAACTCAGCCTGTCTATTGTCACCTCCGCCCGGGTGTTGAAGTATCAGAGCACTCTTGCCTTCGGTATTGACGTTCTTGATATGCGTGGCCGTGCCGGCGCCTTCGATGAGCACGTCGGATTTTGTCACCTTCAACGGCTCACTTATCTCGAACGTACCGGGCGGCAAATGCACAATCCCGCCCTGGTCAGGCAGCGCATCGATAGCCGCCTGGATAGTAACATAACGTCGAGCTTCGATAACGGGCCTCGCCCCGGCCAATCGCAGTCCGGATGTATTATTCCGCCTTCCCTGAACACCTGCAATGCCGAAAACGCTCACAATAAGCACCGCTGCAAGTAACATAACTATTGCTCTGTAATTCTGTTTCATTTTATCTCCTTTAATAAGATTTACCCTTTCTTCTACCAGCTACATGCTATACTGCCCCCCCGAACAACTTCCAATTGTAAATAACAATCCAAGAAAATGGAAATCATAAAAAAGATCTGCTGAAAAGCTGTTTAAAAGATATTAGGATTAAAGACATGTCAAAACAGCATTGACAACCAGGTATGAAATAAGGTTATTGGTTCCGCCTAAGTTGTATTCGTCTTCTCTCTTATGATATTAGCAGCTATTTCGCACTTAATAAACTGGAACGAAATATTGCTATTCCATTTCTACCTTCACAGGAATAAACGTAATTACCTGAGAGCGCAAGAACTCGTGTCCAATCGGTGGTTGGGTAAGATGCAATCTCCTTTTCGAAACCTTTTGTCAACATATCCACTACAATAATACCACCGCTACCATCTGATATATAAGCATAAGCATTGAAAACATTAATCTTCTCCGAAAACTGAGAAGTATTGAAACGTGCATAAACCTGCATATTAGATGGATCCTCTACATCTACAGAAGCAATGCCGTCCTTACTAAGAGCGACATACAAAAAGTCGTTTTCGAGACAGAAATCCATTATGAATCCCCCTTCGGTCGCCCTTAATTCTATCTCATCTAAAGTTGTTAAGGTCAGATCTTTTTCTAATCTGCATGAACGTAACTTTCCTTCGAAAAATCCTAAATAAATAATCCCTTTGTGGACAAATACGCTCTCGAGTCTCTCATCAAAAAATATTTTCTTTATCAACTCCGCTTCTGATGGTATTCGAATGTCCCATATTCCAAGGCTTTGTTGTACTCGGCTTGTAATCAGCAAATAGTTATCTTTGACAGCAACGCCTGTACCACCTTCTAAACTTCCTACTACCACTGGTTCGGTCAACTGTGAAATGTCGACGATTGTCGATGGCGAATAAATATAATCTCCGTTGATGATTACCTTTTCGCTGCTACTGACGCCCAGGGGCATATTTGTGATATATTCAGGGCTCCAAGGTCTGGCGATGTCAAGTATCCAAAGCTGGTTCGAACCGAATACATACGCATATTCCTCTCGAATAACTATATGATACGCTATAAAACCCAATCTGCTCGTATTTCCTGAAATGTAAGGTAAGCCGTCGAAGGGCTCTGCTCTTCCTTCTCTATCAACAACATAATCCTGTGATTTTCCAATAAGGAAATCACCGGGCATATGATTACGATATTCTCTGATGAATTCCGGACTTAAAGGGGAGCTAAGGTCATAGAAACGAACACCATTTATTCCGTAGCTAATAAAATGATTGCCCCTTAAAACCCCGTGGGTGCACCACGTTGCTTCTATAGAAGTTTTATATTCAATTGCATCGGGTATGGAAACATCAAAGATTCTGATTTCACGACCCGTATTTACGTATGCGTAAGAACCTTTAACAACAAGTACACTCGGAGCAAATTGTGATTCAATCTCAATTTTTCCTAAAAGTTCCGGAGCACTTAGATCTCGTGCATCGTATATAACAAGACCATCGAAAGACAAAATATAAATCCTGTCATCAACGATACTGAATTTCGCACCTGCTCTCATACCTTCGGGAAGACTATGCCGAGATATCTCCTGAGGTTCTTCTGGATTTTCAAGTGAGAAAATAACCAACGCAACAGGCCATTGATTTACCAGAAACAGCTTGTCTTGCTTAATCTCAATGCTGGCATAGGATGCAACGCTAATATTCAGTATTCCGGCAAGACGAATCTTTTGTGGATCTGTTACGTCAAAAATCCATATACCACCAGGGCCTTGAACGAGGTAAATATAACCTTTGTAATATTCGAAAATACGCGGTTCACGATACGGCAACCAATACGAAGAGATTACATCTTCTACATTATCTTTCGAGAATGTTTTTAGACGTCCCTGGCTTACACCGCACAGTATGTCATCACTTAACTCAACCATGTATTGTGTGGCATCCCCAAAGGCCCCGACCGGGGACAAAAGGGCTCCTTCTAATGGTGGTGCATTTGGATCTCTTTCGGCCGGTGTTTCGGCTACGGGCCATGTTGTTTCTGATTGACAATCTGAGGAAAAAACGATAATGACTGCAAAAATTAAGCTGCTTAAAACTGTAATTTTTTTCATTTTCCAATCCCTCACTCTATTTCGCATGTAATAAGTTGGAAACAAATATTGCGATTCCATTGTCGCTTTCACAGGTATAAACATAACTGCCCGAAATCGCAATAGCTCGGGTCCAATCAGTCGATTCATAAGATGCAATCTCTTTTTCGAAGCCTTTTGTCAACATATCTATCACAAGAGTCCCGCCGCTTCCATCTGCTACATAAGCATAAGCATTGAAAACTTTAATCTGTTCCGAAAACTGTGAAGTATTGAAACGAGCGTAAATCTGCATATTATAGGGATCTTCTATATCCACAGAGGCAATACCATCGCCGTTGAGAGCAACATATAAAAAATCATTCTCTTCACATAAATCCAGTATTAACCCCCAGTCGGTCGCCGCTAAATCTATCTGGTCTAAAGTTGTTAAGGTCATATCACTTTCTAATATACATGAACGTACCTTTCCTTCGTAAAATCCTAAATAAATAATACCGTTGTGTACAGATACCTTGTTGACCCGCTCCTCAAAGGGTATGCTTTTTATTAAAATCGCTTCCGATGGTATTTGAATATCAAATATTTCAAGACCTTCCCATTTTACAGTAAGTAAATAATTATCCTTGATTGCTACCCCTGTATAGAAACCACTGCCTAATGTTTTTATTATCGAAGGTTCCGAAACCTGTGAAATATCGATAATTTGCCGTGGTGTATAAAGATAATCACCATCAATGATTACGGTATCCCGGCTGCCGGACCATATCGAAATATCAGCGACATGTTCCGGTGCCCACGGTCGGGAAATGTTAAGTATCCACAGCCGATCCGATCCGAATACATATGCATATTCCTCTCGAATAACTATATTATCCGCCCTAAAACCAAATCTGCTTGTATTCCCTGAAAAGTAAGGCAGGCCGTCTAACGGCTCTGCTTTTCCGTTCTCATCAACGATGTAGTCCTGCGATTTTCCAATAAGGAAATCACCGGGCATCTGATTATGATATTCTCTGACAAGTTCGGGTCTTGAAGGGGTGCTGAGGTCATAAATATAAACACCATTGCCCCCGAAACCGATAAAATGGTTGTCTCGTAAAACCGCGTGGGGGCACCATGTTGCTTGTACAACTGTTTGTTGTTCGATTGCTTCTGGTATGGAAACATCAAACACTCTGATTTCATGACCTGCATATACGTATGCATGAGAGTCTTTAACAACAAAGGCTCCCAGAGATATTTGTGATTCAATCTCAATTTTACCCAAAAGTTCCAAAGTACGTAAATACCGGGCATCGAATATAACAAGACCATCAAGACATAAAACATAAATCCTGTCATCGACGATACTGACTTTAGAACCTGTTCCCATATCTTCGGGAAGAGGATGTCGAGACATCACACGAGGTTCTTCCGGATTCACAAGAGACAAAATTACCAGCGAATTAGTCAGTGTATCTACCAGAAACAGCTTATCTTCCTTAATCTCAATTCGGGCGTAAGACGCAACTTGAATATTCAGTATCCCGGCAAGGCGAATCTTCTGGGGTTCTGTTACGTCAAAAATCCAGATACCATCGTTGCCTTGAACGAGGTAAACATAGCCTTTGTAGTATTCGAAAATACGCGGGTTACGGTAAGGTACCCAGTACGAAGAGATTACATCTTCTATATTATCTTTCGAGAATGTTTTTAGACGTCCCTGGCTTACACCGCACAGTATATTATCACTTATCGAAACCACATATTGTGTGGTATCACCAAAGGCCCCGACCTGGGACAAAATTGCTCCTTCTAATGGAGGTGCATTTGGATCTCTTTCGGCCGCTACTATACAATCTAAGGAAAAAACAACAATGATTACAAATATTAATCCGAATGAAAGTGTCACTTTTCTCATTTTTCTATCCCTCCTGTATTATCTGTTATTTCCTCCGGTTAAACCCGCTCGAAAAAACTATCGGTATTGCTCTGTATAATGATAACATATTTATCCGGCGGATGCAACACCCCGGCGGTTCTTTGACAAATTCATTTGTAATTCGCTGCTGTACTATAAAAATCGTCTTTTATTGCAATGGAATCAAGGCTTTTCTCAATTTCAAGAAGATTCCGGCCACCTCTACAAGTCAACGTATCCACGACAAGTACTCGATTATAATCAATCTCCATTCAACAAATGCTGATAAACCCTCGATACTTTAAATCAGAAAAAACACAGATATTTGATAAATTTTTATAATAAGTCACTTGAAATTTACCTTCGATTATAATATAATGAAGATTTAGGAGATTTTGTATCGGCATCTTTGCTGAACGGTGGTTCGTAGAAAATATCTATTTAAAAGACTATTGTTTTGCATTACACAAATTCGAAGGAGACAAACCGATGAATGGTTACGAAAAAAGTCCTGCTAAACGCGCCAAAAGAGGATTCACATTAATAGAACTATTGGTGGTAATTGCCATTATTGCCGTACTGCTGGCAATCCTGATGCCTGCGATGCGGAAGATCAAGGAGATAGCGAGGGAAACAGCCTGCAAATCGAATTTGAAGAACGTGGGACTGGCCGTGCAAATGTACCTCGACGACTATGAACGGAAAATCCCCCATACCCAGAGTGCCAACGACTTTCTGTGGTACCAGTCAGACGGCCGTACTCCGCGAAAAGCTGGTTCCAGCGGCTCTTATTGGGGCGTTTATTACTTTGACTACCTCAAAAATACGAAAATATTTGGCTGTCCGAGTTTACAACGTGTTGACCGACTGATATATGATTCTGGTGACGATCCTTCCCAAACAATTCAGCACGCAGCGTTTGGTTTAAATCATCATGAGAGAGCCAGGGGCCGCAATACAAATGATATATACCGTACTTCAGAATTCATCTATTGCACCGACCACGCTGAACCAAGACCGGAATGCGGTACAAGCGACGGCTTTCATAATAATGACCGGCCCGGCGCTATGAATCTAACCAGCTATCGACGAGGAGGCAGTCGTTTCTTCTCCTATCGGCAAATTTTCAGACACAATATAAGATACCCCGACGACGACAGGACTGGTGGACGAGCTAATATCTTATGGCTGGATGGACACGTTACTCATATTGAAGAGACTACGGGAGACGATGTGCCGTTAAGATGGTACACCGGCGATAAGCCCGTGAGACCATAGTGTTCGGTTCTCAAAATATTCAGCCCCTCAATAAAAACATTGCGGGGCTTTTTTTATGCCAATTTCACCCGGGTCACAAGTCTCTAATTCTCCCGCCCGCCCTAACGTCGTTAAACAACACTGATTGCAAAGAACATAATTCCCGCATCATCTGTATAAGTATTGAGAAAAACGCAATAATTTGATATTATATAATATATGGGAATGAGATTTATGGGAACCTCTAAAGATCCATTTTTAGAGGCCCCCTTATTTTATGGACAACTCTGACACTATGAATTAAGCTGATATTCACAGCAGCTTCGATAAACAATCGCCGTTTGGAAGACATCAGTTCGGAAAAAATGTTGTTATAGCTTTTGGCAGAACCATAGGAGACAAGCCTATGAAAAATCACAAAAAAAGGCCCTCTAAGCCCAAGACAAAAGGCTTCACTCTCATAGAGCTATTGGTGGTGATTGCTATTATTGCCCTGCTGCTGGCAATTCTAATGCCGGCCATGCGAAAAGCAAAGGAAGTCGCAAAAGAGACATCGTGCAAGTCCAACCAAAGGTCTATCGGATTAGCAATATTAATGTACCTGGGAGACAACGACCAGAAACTGGCCGACCCGAAGAACGCCAACAGATTCCTGTGGTACGATGCAAGAGGCCATCTTAGAAAAACAAATGATAACGACGCCTATTGGGGAATTGTCTATATCGATTACCTCAAAAACATAAAGATTTTTGGCTGTCCGAGCTTAAGACGCGTCCCGGATTTAATATATGATGTTGACCCTGAGGCGATTCAGACAGCGGCATTCGGTCTCAACGGTTATGCCAGGGGCACGAAAACAACTGATATCCGGCCGCATTCGGAATTTATCATCTGCCACGACCACGTCGAGCCAAGATGTGAACAGGACACACGGGACATGCTGTTTAATAACGGCCCCGGCACCAATAATCTAACGGA
>Ga0307380_10003339_pt1 | contig 22217 bp, 23 predicted proteins | sample UN3MG_FD_202239 | JGI IMG/M metagenome (GOLD analysis project Ga0307380, IMG submission 202239) | Soil microbial communities from Risofladan, Vaasa, Finland - UN-3 | ecosystem: Environmental > Terrestrial > Soil > Coastal area > Acid sulfate soil | place: Finland: Risofladan, Vaasa | collected... | reverse complement strand
CCTCGATCGACTCTGCAGGAACTTCTCGGGCACTCGGAAATTTACGTCGCACAAGATGCCGGCGCTGCGCGAGGCGCGCGAGCACCGAGAAACCGCGGAAAGGAAACCGCAATGGGGCTGTTCAGCAAAGACATCAAATCCATGGAGGACTTGTTCCTGCATACCCTCCAGGACGTCTATCACGCCGAAAATCAGATCGTGAAGGCGTTGCCGAAGATGATCGACAAGGCGACCAACCGGGAGCTCGGCGCCGGCTTGCGGAGCCATCTCAAGGAAACCGAGGGCCAAGTGAAGCGCCTGCAGCAGGTCTTCGAGAAGCTGGGTAAGGATCCCAAGGGTGTCGACTGCCCGGCTATCGACGGCCTGATCAAAGAGGCCGACGAAGTAGCGGGGGAGGTCGAGGACAAAAAAGTTCTCGATGCCGCCATCCTTGGCAGCGCCCAGGCCGTGGAGCATTACGAAATGTCGCGCTACGGCACGCTGATCGCTTGGGCCAAGGAACTGGGCCACGATAACGTGGTCAGTCTACTCAATGCCAACCTCAAAGAGGAGAAGGCGGCCGACAAGAAGCTCTCCGCGCTCGCTGAGGGGAAGGTCAATCGCCGGGCGACCGGCAAGTCGGCAGCCAAGCGGCCGACCGGTAGCCGTAGCGCGGCGTCATCGCGCACGAAGAAGAAGGCGCCACTCAAGCGTGCGGCTGCTCGCAGCGGCGGGACCAAGCGCAAGACCGGACCTGCAAAGCGCAAAACGGCGCGGAAATAGGCTAAACCGCTTTTGTCTTAGGCCGGGGCCGCCAGGCTCCGGCCGTTCTTAGCTAAGAGTCGCGCGCTTCGGCGATGTAGTGTTCGCGGAAGGCGCGGGCGACTGGGCCTGGAACGCCGTCGCCGATGGTGTGCCCGTCAATCTCGACGACCGGAAGCACGAAGGCGGATGCCGCGGTGAGAAAACCCTCCCCCGCGCGGTAGGCCTCCTCGACGGTGAAGGGTCGCTCCTCGACGCGCAAATTCTCCTGACTAGCCAGACGAAGAATGGCGCGGCGGGTGACGCCGGGCAGGATGTGGTTGCCGAGCGGCTGGGTGCGCAGCACGCCGTCGGCGTCCAAGATGAAGGCGGACGACGAGGTGCCCTCGGTCACGAAGCCGTCCTCCACCATCCAGGCCTCATAAGCGCCTTGGCGCTTTGCCGCCTGCTTGCCCATGGCTTGACCCAGCATGGACGTGGACTTGATGTCTCGCCGCTTCCAGCGAATGTCCGGGATGGTGACGATCTTGATTCCGGTCTTGGCATAGGGGCTGTCGATCAACGGGCGCGTCTGGGTGAAGGCGACCGCGGTCGGGGGCGTCTGCTCGGGATAGATGAAGTCGCGGTCCGCGGCCCCCCGCGTGATCTGGAGATAGACAATGCCCTCGTCGACGTTGTTTTCGGCGATGAGCGCGTCATGGATCTCGCGCAAGCCCGCGTGCGGGATGGGGAGGGGGAGCTCGATCTCCGCGAGTGACCGGTCGAGCCGCGCCAAATGCGCGTCGAAATCCACGAGCCGTCCGCCGAGCACCGCTGTGACTTCGTAGACGGCGTCGCCGAACAGAAAGGCGCGGTCGAAGATCGAGACCTTCGCCTCTTCTTCCGGGAGGTAGTCGCCGTTCACATAGACGATGCGGGACATCGGGCGGGAAACACTCGGCAAGCTGCGTGCGACCTGGGTAGCCCCGCGCCCGGCCAAACGCAAGGTGTCGCCGGCGCGGCTTGCTTTCCATGCCATACCAGCTCAGGCATACTCAACCGCCTGAAGACTCGAATCGGCTCCGCAAGCAGAGCCTGACAAAGAATGGGGGGAAGAATGACATCAGCGAGCCTGTTGATCGTGCTTTTTGTGGGGACGATTGTCGGGGCCATTACAGGCCTCGTCGTTGGCGGCGGCTTCAATCTCGACGTTCTCGCCATCCTCGCCGGCTTCCTGGGCGCCATTGCCGGCGTGATCATTCGGAATCTCATCATTGCCAAGGGGGCCGGTGTGGGACCCGACGACTCTAAGACGCCAGTCTTGGTGGCGGTCTACGCGATCATCGCGTCGCTGGCCGGCAGTCTGGCGGCGAAGGAGGTCCTCGATGTCAGCGAGCTGACCGCGCCGGTCGGCGTTGGCGCCTTGGCGGGTCTGTTCTCGGCGGTGCTGCTGGCGATGCTGATGATCACCTACCACACCAATCCCGGCGAGCCGCCGAAGCTCAAAAAGAAGCGCTGATTACGACGCGCAGGCCGGTTTGACGCGCAAGCCGGCCTCTTCGATGAGGGCGAGATCGTCGTCCACGTCGTTGTTGGCCGTGGTCAGCAGCTTGTCGCCGTAAAAGATGGAATTGGCGCCCGCGAGGAAGCACAAGATCTGTGCCTCGCGGGACAGCGCCGAGCGCCCCGCCGACAGCCGCACGAACGACGTCGGCATGAGGATGCGCGCAGTGGCCACCATGCGCACCAGATCAAGCGGCTCGACCGGCTTCTGATCCTCGAGCGGCGTACCCGGCACCGGTACCAGCGCGTTGATGGGCACGCTCTCGGGATGCGGATCGAGCGTAGCAAGCTCTTGCAGGAGCCGCGCGCGATCCTCGATGGTCTCGCCCATGCCGATAATCCCGCCGCAGCAGACTTGCAGGCCGGCGTGCCGCACATGGGCCAGCGTCTCCAGCCGGTCCTCATAGGTCCGCGTGGTGATGATCTCGCGGTAGAACTCGGGCGAGGTATCGAGATTGTGGTTGTAGGCGGTCAGGCCGGCTTCAGCGAGGCGCTTGGCCTGATCCTTGGTCACCATTCCGAGCGTGACGCAGGCTTCCATGTCGAGCGCGCGCACGCCGCGCACCATGGCGAGCACGCTATCGAACGCCGGACCGTCCTTCACCGAGCGCCAGGCAGCGCCCATGCAAAAGCGGGTGGCGCCGGCCTCTTTAGCAAGCCGCGCCTTGGCCAGCACGTCGTCCACGTGGAGCAGAGATTCGCGCTCAAGCCCCGTGTCCTTGGCGTAATGGGCGCTCTGCGGGCAGTATTTGCAGTCCTCCGGGCAGGCCCCGGTCTTGATGGAAAGTAGGCTGGCGAGTTGCACCCGGCCGTCCGCGTGGTAGCGCCGGTGGACGCTCCGCGCCTCGTCCAGAAGCTCGAGCAGGGGCGCTTGGAGCAGCCCCACGATCTCGAAGATCTGCCAGTCCGACCGGGCGCCCGCGGCGCCGTTTGGCTCACGCCGGCTCTCCGCGCGGGCAGCCTGGCCGTGGATAGGATTCAGGGTTTCCAAGGTTTCTGACACGGAACTCCAAGCCATTGATTGCTGGGGATAAGACCCTTCGCTAAATACAGGATCAGCGAGGTGATAGAATTTTCTTTTTAGACGAGCGACGTGAACTTTCCAACATTTGATAGATGGCACCGCCGAGCCGAAGACTAGCAATTAATTTCGGCAAGTTCGCGCTCGAAAGCCCCAACATCGGCAATGAAATATCTGCGGCTCGTTCTCTTCACGATTTCATCGTGCTCCCATTCGACCAGCACCCGGTTGACCGTTTCGCGTGTCAAGCCGGCCATCGCCGCAATGTCTATTTGTCGGATGGCGTCGGGAAGGGCGATGTCAAGGCGGCCGCGCTCGCCGCACACTCTTGCGAGTTCCAGCATGACGCGCGCTACGCGGCCCTTCGCCGTCAGAAACGTCGTGGCGATGACTGAATCAGAGGTTTGGCGCAATCTGTTCGCGAGCATTGCCGCGGATCTCGAAGGACCCGGCATCCGCCTGGCGCCTTCGCCTTGGCGCGTCTTCACATATCGCGGTTTGAGCTTGGCCTTGAGTTGCCGCACCTGTTGCTCACTAAACTCCATCACTTTGTCCTCACGACCAGAACGGGCTTGGGATTGTTGAGTTGGACTCCCGGAATCTCGGTGCCGTGCTTCAGCTCACCCAGAAGCGCTTGCCGGTCCATTCTGGGTGACCGCGGAATCCAATACGGGGCAGGGACGTCGCCCTCGGACATCACCACGAGGGACGCCGAGCCGGGTCGTGTCGAGGCTGTAAAATCTGGCTCCTGCAGTTTGCTGAGGCCAACCTCATCCATGACCTCAAGCGCGAGTTGCCGCTTTTTGGCGCCGCGCTCTTCTAAGCGCGCCAGCCGCTCTTTCATCTCGCCGAGACGCGTACGAAGTCCCGCCGAGAGCGCGTCATCGACTAGCGCCGAGCGGATCACGGCGGCTATCATCTCATGGAGGTCGGTGATTCCCTCAAGCGTGTCAGTCAGAGTTTGTTCATCGAGGTCAAAGTGTTCCGCCAACAGGCGCTTTTTCAGAGCCTGGTAGGTCAGTGCTTCCCGCTTTAGAGGCGACGTATGTATCATTTCATAATCCTGGAGCATCTTTTACGATGCCTAGAGTATCAATCTCTTCCTGCCCGGTCAAGCGGATGATTACGGCTGCCCAAGTAAAAGCCGCTAGGGTCCTGCTTGGACTTAGCCAACGGGACCTAGCTGAAATTTCTGATCTGGGAATCGCGACTGTGAAGCGGCTTGAGACTGCCGCAGAGCCACGAGGAGCGGTTACGACGATTTTGAAAGTTCAGGCTGCCCTAGAGAAAGCCGGCATCGAGTTCATCCCAGCGGGGGCAGGAAAGGGACCAGGTGTTCGGCTCAGCCAGGAGAAGCAACCCTGCTAGGCGTCAGACGCATGAGAGCCGAGCGGGAGAGGCAGTTTTACGAAACGAACCCAATTGCTGCGTTGCAAAAAGATTGGGTCAACGAAGCTCGACCCCGTGTCAGCGAGCCCTAAAGAGCTTCCCGGTCTATATATCGTACATTCCTGTGAGCCGGCGGGGTGGGCCCCCGTTCCGTCAGGGGTATATTGTTGACCTTGCTCGTACACTCCCGAATTTGCCGCTAAGACAGGATCATGGGTGCAAGTGAAAGCCGGTATCAGGCCTTCCTCGATACGCTCGGGCAGGGCCGTCTGCGGCGGGCCCTCACCGATGTTGAGGCGAGGAACGCGCGCACCCTTGAGGTGGATGGGCGCACCTATGTCAATCTGGCCAGCAACGACTATCTTGGTTTGCGATTTCATGAGGGCTTGACTGCACGTGCGGTCGACTGGGCAAAGCGCTTCGGGACAGGATCAGGCGCGTCCCGGCTCGTGACCGGCAATCTCGATCTCTTTGCGCGCATCGAGCGGAAGGTCGCCGCGCTGAAACAGAAGCCGGCTGCGCTTCTGATGGCGTCCGGGTTTCAGGCCAACGCAAGCGTTCTTCAGGCTCTCTTTGATAAACGTGCTCTCGGGGCAGAGCCGCTCGTGTTCGCAGATCGGCTCAATCACGCCAGCATGCATTTCGGCTGCCAGGCGGCGAGCGTGCGCGAAATCCGCTACCGGCATGGAGACGCCCATCATCTGGCCGAGCTGCTGAAGCAGCATGCGGAGGAAGGCCGCCCCAAATTCATTCTCACCGAGAGCGTGTTCTCGATGGACGGTGATGTGGCACCGATCGCCGAGATCGAAGCGTTCGCGCAGGCGAACGATGCCATGCTGATCGTGGACGACGCCCATGCCACAGGCGTGCTGGGCGAGGGCGGGCGTGGGCTCTCGGATGGCGCCGACATCGTGATTGGCACATTCTCCAAGGCACTCGGTAGTTTCGGGGCCTATGTCGCCTGTTCGGATACGACGCGCGACTATCTGATCAACCGCTGTAGCGGCTTCATCTACTCGACGGCGTTGCCGCCACCGGTTCTAGGCTCCATCGATGCCGCTCTCGATCTATTGTCCGACTTGGATGCCGAGCGTGCGCACGTGGCGGGGCTTGCCGCGCGCTTCCGGGGCGAAGCGGCAGACCGCGGCTTCGATACGGGCGCGTCGTCCACGCAGATCGTACCCCTGACTGTGGGTACGGCGGAGGCTGCTCTCGGCTTGAGCGCCGCACTCCGCCAGGCCGGCTTTTGGGCGACAGCAATCAGACCGCCGACGGTGCCGAACGGGACCGCACGGGTGCGATGCGCGTTCACGGCCGCGCACACGAAGCAGGACTTGGACAGCCTCTTAGCGGCACTGGAGGCTTGCTGCGACGCGTTTGCGCCAACCGCCGTCAAGGCGGCGTCCGCCTGACATGCATTTTGTCGTGGTGCACGGCTGGGGGTTCGATACCTCGATCTGGACGCCGCTCGTCGCGCGGTTGCCGAAAGCGGACGTCACGCGTGTCGACCTCGGCTTCCTTTCCGATACGGCGAAAGACCGCAGCGATTGGCCCGACGACGCCATCGCGATCGGCCATTCGCTTGGCGTGCTGTGGCTACTGAAGGAAAAAGAGGGCCGGTTCCGCGGCCTAATTTCCGTGCAGGGCTTTGACCGGTATTGTCCGCATGTGCCGGAGGCCCGGGTGGCCGCGCTTCGGCGTGGGCTCGACAGCGATCCCGGCGGCACATTGCGAGCGTTTTGGCGCTCGTGCGGAGCACCGGATTTCGCCGATCCTGCGGTTCTCAATGTCCCACGCCTGCGGGAAGGCCTCGATTGGCTGATGCATTGGGACGCGGAGGCCGCTAAGAAAAGGCTTCAATGTCCGATCCTTACCCTCGCCGCCAAAGACGATGCGATCGTTTCGCCGGCCATGTCCGAGGCGGTCTGGGGGCAAAACACCATCCTGTGGTCGCCCGACGGCGGTCACGTTCTTCCCTTGAGGCACCCCGATTGGTGCGCCCGTCATGTCGCTGAATTCGCCCATTCTCTCACGTCGTAGCGCCGCGATCGCGGCCAGCTTCGGCGCGCGGGCTGAGCGTTACGAAAGCCATGCGGGCTTGCAGCACGCCGTGGCGGAACGCCTGGCGGCCCTCCTTCCGGATCTCGAAGCGCCGCGCGTGCTGGAACTGGGCTGCGGCACGGGACTGCTCAGCCGCCGGCTCTTAGCCAAGTATCCGGACGGCGATTTCGTGCTGACCGACGTGTCGCCCGCCATGATCGCCGAATGCCGCCGCGGGCTTGCAGGAACCCAAGCGCGCGTTGCGTACGAGATCATGGATGCAGGCCAGGCCAGCTCGCATGAGGGCCTCGACCTCATTGTCACCAGCATGACGCTCCATTGGCTCCCCAACCCGGTCGCCACGCTCAACCGCCTGCGGGCCTTGCTGGCGCCGGGAGGCCAGCTGCTCTTTGCCAGTTTGGGCCCCGACAGCTTCGCCGAGTGGCGCACCGTGCTTGCCACGGAAGGCTTGCCGAGCGGCATCGTCGGTCTGCCGAAGCTTCCGGGCGTGGTCGAGCAGGAGCACCTAACGCCCGATAACGACTCGCTTTCGTATTTGCGGCGGATGAAAGCGGTCGGCGGCCTCACGCCGCGAGACGGCTATGCGCCTCTCACCCCTGGCGCATTGCGCCGCGCGATTCGCGCCACGAATTTGCGCTTCGGCGGGCGCGTCACCTGGCACATCGTCTATGGGCGGCTAGAGCGCGCCTGAGGCCAATTGGTCGAGCCCTTCAATCATGCCCGCATAGGCCCGGGCGAGTTCCGCGTCGGTGATGCAGTAGGGCGGCATGAGATAAACGGTCGATCCGATCGGCCGGATGTTGAAGCCGTGCGCGAGATACCAGGCCCGCAGCTTGCGGCTTGCTTCGGATTGATACTGTCCGCCTTCTTGAACCTCAAAAGCGAGCACCGCACCGAGCACGCGCGGCTTCGATACATCCGCGCGCGCCGCAAGCACGTCGAGCGTCGCGCGATGCTGCGCGTTGATCTCTCCTATGCGCGCCAGCGTCTGCTCCTCCTCGTAAAGCCCGAGCGCTGAAAGCGCGACCGCGCAGGCCAGCGGATTGGCGGTGAAGGAATGGCCGTGCGGCAGCGCCCGGTCGAAGTTGTGGCCGAGAAACATGTCGAACAGGCGATCGCGCGCCACCGTGGCCGCAAGCGGCATGTACCCCGCCGTCAGTCCCTTCGAGAGACAGACAAGGTCGGGCACGACGTCGGCCTGCTCCAGGGCGAACAGCGTGCCCGTGCGTCCGAAGCCCGTCGCCACCTCGTCAAAGATCACAATGACTCCAGCCCCTTGCGCCATTTCGACGAGACGCTTGAGGAAGCCCGGCCGGCAGAAGCGGATACCCGCCGATCCCTGCATCAGCGGCTCGATGATCAGCGCCGCGACGGCCTGACTGTGATCCGCAAGCAGCGCTTCGAAGGCCGACAGGGCGCCCGCTTCGCGCTCGTCCGCCGCGTCGTCGCCCTCGAAGGTCGAGGGGTAAGGCAGCACGCGGACCCGGCACATCAAATCTTTGAAGGCGCCGAACATCTGCGAGCCGCGCCCCACCGACATGGCCCCCAGCGTGTCGCCGTGATAGCCGCCGTCGAAGGCAACCAGCATACGCCGCCGCGGTTCGCCGCGATTGACCCAGGATTGGTGTGCGATCTTGATCGCCACCTCGACCGAGGTCGAGCCGTCGTCGGAGAAGAACACGCGATTGAGATCTCCGGGCAGCAGGCCGGCCAGCGCCTCGGCGAGATCGACCCCGGGCGCGTGCGTAAAGCCCGCGAACATCACATGCTCCATCTGCTCCGCTTGAGCTGCGAGCGCCGCGTTGATCTTCGGATGCGCATGGCCATGGGTGCAGGTCCACCACGAGGAGATCAGGTCGAGGATCTCGCGCCCGTCCGCGTCGAACAGGGAGGCGCCCTTGGTGCGGGCGATCACGGTCGGTTCGACCTCCGTCCCGTGCTGGGTATAGGGATGCCAGACATAGCGCTTGTCGCGGGTGATCACGTCGCGCGCCGGCGAGGTCTGTTGACGGTTCGCTGAGTCGTTCACGGTCTCACCGTTGCAAGCTTCAAGAGATCGAACTCCGGCTCGATCGCCTTGAGCGCATCGCGGTTGATGGTTTCGAGCCAGGGAATCTCGGCAATGACTTCGATCTGGCCGTAGCGCTCGATTGCGGCGCGATTATGCGGCGTCTCCGGGCCGGTGATGACCACGCCCGCCAGCGGAAGCCCGCGCCGTCTGATCGCCTCAAGTGACAGAAGCGTGTGGTTGATGGTGCCGAGGGTCGATCGTGCGACGAGGACGATGGGAAGGTCGAGCTCGCCTGCGAGATCGATCATAGAGACGTCGTCCGTGATCGGCACCATGAGACCGCCCGCGCCCTCGACGATCACCAGGCCATCGCAAGGCGGCAGCTCCAATTTCCGCATGTCGAATGTCACGCCGGCACGCCGTGCCGCCTCGTGCGGCGCCAGCGCCTCTGGCAAGAGATAGGCCTCCGGCAAGATGCGTCCCACCGGGAGCTCCGCGAGACGCTGAACCGTCGCGGAATCCGTCGCAGGCTCGTTCCCCGCCTGCACCGGCTTCCAATAACACGCATCGAGATGAGTCAGCAGCCAGGCCGAGACGAGGGTCTTGCCGACATCGGTATCGGTTCCTGTGACGAAAAAGCCGGGCACGAGGGGTGAAACTCCAAAGGTTCCTGCCGGGGAGGGGGGACTTTATCGGCCAGAGCTTGCGAGGCAAGAGGCTGGACGTGAGCGTTGGTTTCAGGCGACAACATGCCGTCCATGCGTCGTTTCCTGTCCTTTTGCGTCCTTGCGCTCCTCATTTGCGGCCCCGCCGTTAGCGGCCCCGCCGTCGCGGCAGGCGGCAAGACCTTGCGCATGGCCTATGACGCCGACCCGGCCTCGCTCGACCCTCATGAGCAGCTCTCCGGCGCCACCCTTCAGCTCTCCCACCTCGTGTTCGATCCCCTGGTGCGCCGCCGCAAGGACCAAACATTCGAACCCCGGCTGGCCAAGAGCTGGGAGCAACTCGACGAGCGCACGACACGCTTTCACCTGCGCGACGGCGTCAAATTCCATTCCGGCCGCGTGATGACCGCCGATGACGTGGTTTGGACATTCAACCGCCTGAAGCAGAGCCCCGATTTCAAGGCGCTGTTCGAGCCGTTCGAAGCGGCGAAGGCGGTCGATGCGCACACCGTCGATCTCATCACCAAGGGTCCGTATCCATTAGTGTTGAATCTGGCGACCTACATCTTTCCCATGGACCGCGAATTCTATTCGGGCACGGACGCACGCGGGCAGCCGAAAGATGCCGTGATCAAGCATGGCTCGTCCTTTGCCTCGGCCAATATGAGCGGCACCGGTCCCTTCATCGTCACGAAGCGCGAGCAGGGGATCCGCTTAGAACTCAAACGCTTTGCCGAGTATTGGGACAAGGACTCGCCCGGCAATGTGGACGAGATCGTTCTCACGCCGATCAAGGAGCCGGCCACGCGCGTCGCGGCACTGCTTGCCGGCGATGTCGACTTCATCGCGCCCGTGCCGCCGGCCGATCTGAAGCGCATCGAGGCGGCGCCGTGCTGCACGCTTATCGCTATCCCCTCGACCCGCGTGCTGACCTTCGAACTGAATCAGGACCGTGTCGAAGCCTTCAAGGATGCGCGCGTCCGCAAAGCGATGAGCTATGCCATCAACCGCGAGGGCATCGCCAAGAAGATCATGCGTGGCTTCGCCACCGCCGCGAGTCAACTGAGCCCGCCCGGCTATGGCGGTCACGATCCGGATCTTACGCCCCCTTACGATCTCGCCAAGGCCAAGGCCCTCATGAAGGCGGCCGGCTACGAGGACGGCTTCTCGGTGTCCATGGTCGCCCCGAACAACCGCTATGTGGGAGACGCGCGGATTGCCGAAGCGGTCGCCGCCATGCTCGCCAAAATCAACATCAAGGTCGATCTCGAGACCCTGCCGAAGGCGCAGTATTGGCAGCGCTTCGATGCGCGCGATGGTGACATGCTGATGATCGGCTGGCAGTCCGATACGCAAGACTCGGCGAACTTCTACGAGTTCCTGGTCATGACGCCGGACAAGGAGACGGGCTACGGCCAATATAATGCCGGGGATTATTCGAACCCGGAGGTCGACCGGCTCACGCTCGAGGCCCAGACCATGACCGACAGCCAAGCCCGCGCGGAAGTCCTAAAGGAGATCGAGGGCATCCTCTATGAGGACGCGGCGCTCCTGCCCCTTCAATGGCAGCATCTCGCCTGGGCGGCCCGAAAAAATGTGAAGATCGAGCCTGTGGTGAACGTCATCGACATGCCGTATCTGGGTGATCTTGTCATCGAGTAGGGCCCGCAGAGGCCGTTCGGGGAGGACATCCGATGCTGAAGAAGATCCTGCTTGTACTGGTGGCGCTCGTTCTCGTGTTCGTGGTCGTCGTCGCGCTCCAGCCATCCGAATTCCACGTTGAGCGCTCCGTCACGGTCGACGCCCCGGCATCGAAGGTATTCGGCGAGGTGAACGACTTCCACAAATGGGAAGCTTGGTCGCCCTGGGCGAAGCTCGACCCCAAAGCCAAGGTCGGCTTTGAAGTGCCGTCCGCCGGTGAGGGCACCGTGATGACCTGGGCGGGGAATAGTGAGGGAGGTGCCGGCAAGATGACCCTGGTCGAGAGCAAGCCCGACGAGCTTGTGAAGATTAAGGTCGACTTCACGGAGCCCTTCGAGGGCACCAGCGGCTCAGTTCGCCTCCAAGCCGGATGGCGACACGACCACCGTGACCTGGAGCATGGACGACGACCACACCTTCTTGGAAAAGGCCATGTGCCTAATCATGAACGGCAAGGCGATGGTGGGCGAGCAGATGGAGCAGGGCCTCACCAAGCCGAAGCAGGTCTCTGAAAGCTAGGCGGAAACGCGCGCCCAGCCACCCTTCTGATTGGTCAGCCTGACCCCCGTCAGCTATAGTCTTGAACTGCGGCGTGCTTTTCGCCGCGAGGACCACCAGGGGGGCGGCAAGGCGACCGGAATTGTCCGCTGCGGGAATGAAGTGGGATTTCCTGAAGGCCGACACCAAGCCGCGGCTACCATCCAGCGCCCGCGCCGTGGCCATTATGGCGACAATGGGCGCCGTCACCGGATTGATCTCAAGCCTCCCATCGCCCCTGCCGGAGATGCGTCTGGACGAGGGCGGGCTTTTGCTCAATGCCGAAGGCGTGCCGCTTCACGCCGGCATCGTTTTCGGGGCCGGCATCGGCCTCATGATGTGGCTCTGGATCACCCGCGATCCAGGCAAATGCCTGCTCGCCATGGCGCTCGTGCTGGTCGGTTGGCTCGCCGCGGTCAATACCGCGAACGACATCTTCCAGGCGCTGGTCGGCTCGGAGCTCTTTGGCACGGTCCAGGGCGCCAAGGCGAACCGCGAGGTCGCTGGCCTCCTGCTCGGTGGCGTGAGTGGCGGTGCCGTCGGCGCCGGACTCACGGCGTTCGGGTCCGGCATTCCGGCCGAGCCTATCCGGCGCCCCAAGAGTTGGATCGTGACCGTGGCGGTTGGTACCGCGCTCGGCGTGCTGCTTTACCCCGCGGCCGATCTCGGCGCGTTGTGGCTTCTCTTCGTGCCCTGGCAGGCGCTGGTCGCCGCGTCCATTGGCTTCGGTCTGACCCGGGCATGATGCGTCCATGAACGCATTTGCCTCGGGCGCAGCCTTCATCGCGCGCCGTCTCGTCCAAGCGCTGTTGGTCATGCTGGCGATCCTCGTCATCGCCTTTGCCGTGCGCCAGAGCCTCGGCGATCCTCTACGCGAGATCATGGGGCAGGCCGTACCGGAATCCGAGCGCGCGGCCCTGCGCCACGAGCTCGGCCTCGATGCACCTTGGCCGGTGCAGTTCACCCGCTATCTGGGCCAGGCTGCCACTGGCGATCTCGGCACCTCCATCATCTACAAGAAGCCGACGATCGAGGTGGTGCTCGCCAAGTTCCCGGCGAGTTTTGAGCTGGTGCTCGGCGCGAGCCTCATCGTACTGCTCCTGTCATTGCCGGGCGGCATCTATAGCGCCGTACGCCCCCGCAACCTCGGCGCGAGACTCGTCTTGGGCCTCAGCGTGCTTGGCATCTCCGTGCCGGTCTTTCTCACCGGCATCTTGCTCATCACGATTTTCTCGGTCTGGCTCGGCTGGCTGCCGGCTTTCGGCCGCGGCGAGACGGTCGATCTCGGCGTGTGGCAGACGGGCCTTCTAACCCTGGACGGGCTCGAACATCTGCTGCTGCCGGCGCTGACGCTTTCCTCGATCATGCTGCCGTTGTTTATCCGGCTGGTGCGTGGCGCCATGCTCGATGAGCTCGGCCACGACTATGTGCGCACCGCGCGCGCCAAGGGTGCCTCACCCTTGCGCGTATGGGTCGTCCATGCGCTGCGCAACGCGCTGCTGCCGCTCGCCGCCGTGGGCGGGCTCCAGGTCGGCACGCTCATCGCCTACACGCTTCTCACCGAGACGGTGTTCCAATGGCCGGGCATGGGGTTCCTCTTTCTTGAAGCCGTGACCCGCGCGGACATCCCCCTCATCACCACCTATCTCGTGCTGGTCGGTCTCTTATTCGTGGTCGTCAACACGCTTGTCGACATGGTGAGCCTCGCGCTCGACCCGCGCGTCAGTCTCGAGGGCGGACGATGAGCGCGGGGGTGAACCAGCCGAATGCACGCGCCTTCGCCAATTTTGCCGGCGAACGGCCCGGCGCAATCCTCGCCGCCGCCTTGCTCGGCGTCGTCGCGCTGGCCTGTTTGTTCGCGCCGCTCATTGCCCCGCAAGACCCGTTCGATTTGGCAAGCCTCGATCTGCTCGACGCCGAACTGCCGCCGGTCTGGCAAGAGGGGAGCGATCCGCGCTTTGTCCTGGGCACAGACGCGCAAGGCCGCGATCTGTTCAGCGCCATTCTCTACGGCGCGCGCATCTCGCTGCTGGTCGGCATTCTTGCCGTGGTCATCCAGTCGGCGATCGGCGTGTCGCTGGGTCTCCTGGCCGGCTATTTCGGCGGGCGCATAGATAGCTTGATCACGCGCCTGGCCGACATCCAGCTTTCCCTGTCCACCCTCATGATGGCGATCATCGTCATGGCGCTGTTTCGCGCAGGGCTCGGCGGCGCGGCCTTAAGCACGTTTGCCGTGCCGCTGTTGGTCCTCGTCATCGGCCTGGCGGAGTGGCCCGTTTTTGCCCGCACGGCCCGCGCCGCCACCCTGGTCGAGGCCGCAAAGGATTATGTCCGGGCGGCCCGCGCAGTGGGGAGTAGCGATTTGGCCATTGTGCACCGCCACATCCTGCCCAATATCCTCTCGCCCCTGGTTGTCATCTCCACCACGCAAGTGGCCGGCGCCATCATGGCGGAGGCGGCTTTATCCTTTCTGGGGCTTGGCATGCCGGTGACCAAGCCGTCCCTCGGCACGCTGATCCGCTCGGGCTATGACCTCATCTTTGCCGGCGCCTGGTGGGTCACGATCTTGCCCGGGCTGGTGCTGATCGGGGTCCTGATCTCCATCAATGTGCTTGGGGATGCCTTGCGCGATGGGCTCGATCCGCGGCGTCGGGGCGGCTAGATCATGGCAACAGGGGAGGGTTAATCGGCCGCGGCCCTTGATTATTGGGGCCGCGACGACCCATAAGGTATAGTGCGCCAAGGCTTTCTGGCCACTTGAAGAACGTCGGCGCTTCTAAAGCGAAGCCGCCGAGGAGGAGACGTCATGCAGAGCCCGGACCCGGTCAATCCGGATCTCGTCTATTCTTTGCGCCGTGTCACGGAGCGCGCGGCCTGCGCGGCCTTCAACTGGATCGGGAGAGGCGATGCCGACGACGGCGGCCGCGCGGCACTGGAGGCCATGCGCAGCGCGCTCGGTGAGATCGACATCGACGCACGAGTGGTGATTGGCGAGGCGACGGCCGGCGAGGCGCCGCAGCCTCAACGTGGCGAACATCTCGGTCACCCCGGCGCCGCCTTCAAGGCCGACATTGCCGTCGATCCCGTCGAAGGCACGAGCTATCTGGTGCGCGGTCTCACCAACGCGCTTTCGGTTCTCGCCTTGGCGCCCCGCGGCGCCATGATGAATCCGGGTCCGGCCTTCTACATGGAGAAGTTCGTCGCCAGCGCGGCGGCGCGCGGCAAGATCGACCCGACCTGGTCCACCGCGAAGAAGCTCGAAGAGCTCGCCGAGATCCTCAATAAAGACATTTCCGATCTCACGGTGTTCGTGCTCGAGAAGCCGCGCCACCGCAATCTCGTCAGCGAAATTCTCGCGGCCGGCTCACGCGTCGCGATGTATCCCGCAGGCGATGTTGCCGGCGCGCTTATGGCGGCCGTGCCGGGCTCTGGCATCGATGCCTTGATGGGAACCGGCGGTACGCCCGAAGGGGTCATGTCGGCCTGCGCCATTCGTGCGATCGGCGGGGAGTTCCTCGCCCGTCTCGATCCGCAACTTCAAACTGAGACCAAGGCGGTCAAGGACGCCGGCATCGATACCGCGCGGTGGTTCGAGCGCGACGAGCTGATCACCTCGGACGACCTTTTCTTCTGCGCGACCGGAATCACCACGGGCCTCATGCTCGAAGGCGTGGAGCGCAGCAAGAGCCACTACAAAGTGCAGACAATGATGATAACCGGGGCGACGGGCGAGCGGCAGATCATGACGAGCTATGTGCCGACGGACCGTTTAGCGAGCGTGGCGGCTCGCGATGTCGCCTAATAAGCCATAGGGATAGAAACGCCTGGGAGCGGAGAATGCCCAAGCGAGTAGATCATCCGATCATCCTCGGTATCGTGGGTGACTCGGCATCGGGAAAGACGACCCTGTCGGCGGGTGTCGCCCAGATTCTGGGCGAGGAGCACTGCTCGGTCTTCTGCACCGATGACTACCATCGCTATACGCGCCAGGAGCGCAACTACGCGGGTCTATCCGCGCTCGATCCGCGCGCGAACTATGTCGACGTCCTGGAGCAGCATTTGCGTCTGCTGCGCCGGGGGGAGCCGGTGCTGAAGCCGGTCTATTGCCATGCGGATGGCACGCTGGGCCGCCCGCGCTACTTCAAGCCCACCGAATTCGTCATCGCCGAAGGGCTGTTGGGCTACACTACCCGCGCCATGCGCGACTGCTACGACGTGAAGATATTTCTCGATCCGGAGGACGATCTCCGCGTCAAATGGAAGATCCACCGCGATACGACCAGGCGTGGTTACAAGCTGGAGGAGGTTGTCGCGTCGCTTGAGCGCCGGAAGCAGGACAGCCCGAATTTCATCCATCCACAGCGGACCTTCGCCGATATCGTCATCCGCTTCCAGTCACCCAAGGGCGCCAACGGCTCCGATACCCAGCTCGATGTCCGCCACCTCCTGCGGCCGACCCTGCCGCATCCCGATTTTTCGCCCCTTTTCGATGGGACGAGCAATGCCGGGCTCCATCTGGAGCTGGCGCGTGATAGAGACGGAAAACCCGTCGACGTACTTGAGATCAACGGCAATATCTCCGACAAGAGGGCCGAGCGGATCGAGGATCTGCTGTGGAATCTCATCCCGGAGGCGGGCCATCTGCGCGACCAGGTCGGTCGCATCGACGTAGATGGCGCCAATGGCGCGAAAAAGAGCCACCCGCTGGCGTTGACCCAGCTTCTTGTGGGCTATCACGCGGTCAAGGCGGCGATGGGCGTCCGCGCCTACTAAGCTTTCGGATTTGGGAGACAATAGATGGGTGAGGCCCTGATGCAGGATCGGGCAGTGTCCGAAGCAGCACACAAAGATATGGCGAACGCCATCCGGGCGCTCGCCATGGATGCAGTGCAGAAAGCCAATTCCGGTCATCCCGGCATGCCCATGGGCATGGCCGACGTCGCCACGGTCCTGTTCACGCGCTTCTTGAAGTTCGACGCCGCGCACCCGGATTGGCCCGACCGCGACCGCTTCGTGCTGTCGGCCGGTCATGGCTCGATGCTGATCTATGCGCTCCTCTATCTCACCGGCTATCCGGGGATGGACATCGAGCAAATCAAGAATTTCCGTCAGCTTGGCGCGCGCACGGCGGGGCATCCCGAATACGACCATGCGCCGGGCATCGAGACAACGACTGGGCCTCTCGGGCAGGGCATTGGCAACGCGGTCGGCATGGCGCTCGCCGAGCGGCTGCTCAATCAGCGCTATGGCGACGACATTGTCGGCCACCACACCTACTGCATCGCGGGCGATGGTTGCCTCATGGAAGGCATCAGCCAGGAGGCGATTTCTTTCGCCGGTCATCTCAAGCTCGGCCGGTTGATCGTTCTATTCGACGACAACCACATCTCGATCGACGGATCGACGGACCTCTCTATCTCCGACGATCAGCTCGAGCGGTTTCGGGCATCGAACTGGCATACCGCCGCCGTGGACGGGCACGACCCCGAAGCCATCGCTCTTGCCATCGAGAATGCGCGCGGTGTAAGCGACCGGCCCTCCATCATCGCCTGCCGCACAGTCATCGGCTATGGCGCACCGAAAAAGGCGGGGACGTCTTCTACGCACGGTTCGCCGCTGGGCGATGAGGAGATCGCCGGCGCCCGCGAAAGGCTGGGCTGGTCTTACCCGCCCTTTGAGGTGCCGGAGCGGATCCTAGCGACGTGGCGCGCCGCGGGTGCACAGCATCGTGCGGCCTATGAGACCTGGACCGAGGCGGCGGGGCGCCTCGACGCGGCCTCCCGCGAACACCTCATCGAGCCGATCGACGCAAAGGTGGCCGATGACATTTCCCGCGCCATTGCCGGAATCAAGACGGACTTCGCCGCCGAGGGCGCCAAGCTCGCCACGCGGCAGTCCTCGCAGAAAGTTCTGGAGCGGCTGATGCCGGTCGTGCCCGGTCTGATCGGCGGCTCGGCCGATCTGACGGGCTCCGTCGGCACGCTCACCAAGCAGCATACCATCGTCAAGCCCGGCGATTTCGCAGGCAACTACATCCATTACGGTGTCCGCGAGCACGCCATGGCCGCCGCCATGAATGGCCTCGCGCTCCATGGCGGCATCGTGCCCTACGGTGGCACCTTCCTCGTGTTCTCCGATTATTGCCGCCCCTCGATCCGCCTCTCGGCGATCATGGGTCAGCGTGTGGTCTATGTGATGACCCACGATTCCATCGGCCTTGGTGAGGACGGCCCCACCCATCAGCCTGTGGAGCAGCTGGCGGCGCTGCGTGCCATCCCTGATCTCTATGTGATGCGGCCGGCCGACTCGGTCGAATGCGCCGAATGCTGGGAAATTGCGCTCCTGTCCAAGGACAGGCCAACGATCCTGTCGCTGACGCGCCAGGGCTTGCCGTTGCTGCGGACCACGCCCACGGACGAGAATCTCTCCGCCAAAGGCGCTTATGTGCTGTTGGAGCCCGAAGGCGGCCGGGACGTGACCCTGCTGGGTACGGGCTCGGAGGTCTCTTTGGCCCTCGATGCCGCAAAAATGCTGCAAGGCGAGGGCATCAAGGCCGCCGTCGTGTCCATGCCCTGTTGGGAGCTGTTCGACGCCCAAGACGAAGCCTACCGGAAAGCGGTGCTGGGCACCGCGCCCAGGGTGGGGATAGAGGCGGCGGTTGAATTTGGCTGGCAGAAATGGCTCGGCCGCAAGGGCGTATTTATCGGCATGCGCGGATTCGGCGCGTCTGGCCCCGCACAAGAGCTTTATAAGCACTTCGGAATCACGTCCGAGGCCATGGCGGCCGCGGCCCGTGATCTGATCGTCAAGAAGTAGAGGTAGGGGAGGACATGGCTAATACGCGCGTCGCCATCAACGGATTTGGCCGGATCGGCCGGCTGACCTTCAGGGCGTTCCTGGAGGCGGGCCGCAAGGATCTTGAGTTTGTCGCGATCAACGATCTCGGCTCCGCCGACATGAACGCGCTGCTGCTTGAGTTCGATAGCGTGCACGGACGGTTCCCCGGAGAGATCGCCGTCGCCGACGGCCACCTCAAGGCCGACGGGCAGGACGTCGCGGTCCTGTCGGAGGCCGATCCCGAGAAGCTCCCGTGGCGCGATCTCGACGTGGACATCGTGATGGAGTGCACGGGCCGGTTCACCAAGCGGGAAACGGCGGCCCAGCATTTGGACGCAGGCGCCAAGCGCGTGCTGGTGTCCGCGCCGTGTTCGGGTGCCGACCTCACCGTTGTCTATGGTGTCAACGACGAAAAGCTCACCCAAAAAGATCACGTGGTGTCCAACGCCTCCTGCACGACCAATTGCCTCGCGCCGGTGGCTGGGGTGCTGCATCAGGCCGTCGGCATCGAGCGCGGCTACATGACCACGATCCACGCCTATACGGGCGACCAGCGGACGGTGGACACCCTGCACTCCGATCCACGCCGGGCGCGTGCCAGCGGCGTCAATTTGATCCCGACCTCGACGGGCGCCGCCAAGGCCCTCGGCCTCGTGCTGCCCGACCTGGAAGGCAAGCTCGACGGCGCCTCGATCCGCGTGCCGGTGCCCAATGTCAGCCTCATCGATCTTACCTTCCAGTCCTCGCGTCCGACCACGGCGGAGGAGATCAATGCCGCCATGGTCAAGGCGGCTTCTGCGGCCCCTCTCGCGGGCGTTCTGGGAATTAACGATAAGCCGCTGGTTTCATCGGACTTCAACCATGACCCCCTAAGTTCCGTCTTCGATCTGACGGGTACCCAGGTCATCGACCGCACGTTTTGCCGGGTGGTGTCCTGGTACGACAACGAATGGGGCTTCTCCAACCGCATGAGCGACACCGCCGTCGCGATGGGACGTTTGATATGAGTTCTGAACTGAGTATGTCTGAAGTCGACCTTTCCAGCATCAAGACCATCGACGATCTCGATGTGAAGGGTAAGCGCGTGCTCGTGCGCGCCGACCTCAATGTGCCGATCGAAAACGGCGAGGTTGCCGACGACACGCGCATCAAGCGCGTGCTTCCCACGATCTCCAAGCTGAAGCAGGGCGGCGCCAAGGTCATCCTCATGTCCCATCTGGGACGTCCGAAAGGCGAGCGCTCGCCCGAGACCTCCTTGCGGCCGGTCGCCAAGCGTGTGGAAGAGCTTCTGAACGGCGGGCCGGTGTTGTTCTTTGACGACTGCGTGGGCGCCGACGTGGAGAACGGACTTAAAGTGCTCGGCGAGGGCGATGTCGCCGTCCTGGAGAACCTGCGCTATCACAAGGGAGAGACCGCAAACGATGTCGAGTTCGCCAAGAAGCTCGCCGCACTCGGCGATATCTACGTGGACGATGCGTTTTCCTCGGCCCATCGCGCGCATGCCTCGGTCGAGGCTATCGCGCATCTCATGCCGGCTTATGCGGGCAAGTTGATGATGGCGGAGATCAACGCGCTTCGCAGCGCGCTTGCCGATCCCAAGCGGCCGGTCATGGCCGTCGTCGGCGGTGCCAAGGTCTCCACCAAGATCGACGTGCTGAAGAATCTTGCCACCTGCATGGATGTGCTGGTGGTCGGTGGTGGCATGGCCAACACGTTGCTCAACGCCCAAGGCGTGAATGTTGGAAACTCGCTCTACGAGCCTGATTTCGTGGATACGGTAAAGGAGGTCCTGGCGTCGGCGAAACGCGCGGGCTGTGAAATTTTCCTGCCGGTCGATGAAGTCGTGGCCAAACAGTTGGCGCCGGGCACCGAGTGGGACGTGTGCGACGTCAATGCGATCCCGAACGACATGATGGTGCTCGACCAGGGCCCGAAAAGCCTTGAGCGCCTGAAGAAGCGGCTCAGCGAGATGTCTACGCTGCTGTGGAACGGTCCTCTCGGCGCCTTCGAGGTTGCGCCGTTCGGCAAAGGCACCTTGGCGCTTGCCGAGGAGGCCGGACGCTTGTCGCAAGAGGGCAAGCTCGTCAGCATCGCCGGCGGCGGCGATACCGTGCGGGCCTTGAACATGGTCGGCGCGACACCGTCGTTCACCTATGTTTCGACCGCCGGCGGCGCCTTCCTCGAGTGGCTGGCCGGCCGGCAATTACCCGCCGTGATAGCGCTGTCGAGCAGTGAAGCGCCCAAGCAGACGGCAGTCGCATAAGGCGTCCTTCGCCAGCGGGCCCAAGGACAGGGCCATAGAACAAGGCCCAAGGGATTGATCATGGCCGGAGACATCATCATTGCGCCGTCGATCCTATCGGCCGACTTCGCCAAGCTTGGCGAAGAGGTCAAGGCGATCGACAAGGCCAGCTGCGACTGGATCCATGTCGATGTGATGGACGGCCACTTCGTGCCAAACATCACCATCGGGCCTGACGTGGTGAAGGCGCTTCGGCCCCATAGCGACAAGGTGTTCGACGTGCATCTCATGATCGCGCCGTGCGATCCCTATATCGAGGCGTTCGCGAAAGCCGGGTCCGACATCATCACCGTGCATGCGGAGGCCGGACCGCATATCGACCGCTCGCTTCAGCACATCAGGAGCTTCGGCAAGAAGGCGGGCGTCAGTCTCACCCCGTCCACGCCGGAGACGGCCATCGAATACGTGCTCGACAAGGTCGACCTGATCCTGGTGATGACGGTCAATCCCGGCTTCGGCGGCCAGGCCTTCATTTCCGAACAGCTCCCCAAGATTCGCGCCATCCGTGAGATGATCGGCGAGCGGCCCATCCATCTCGAAGTGGATGGCGGCATCAACGTCGAGACCGCGCCGCTCGTGGCGGAAGCCGGTGCGGACGTGATCGTGGCGGGCTCCGCCGTGTTCAAGGGCGGCGCCTATGCACAGAACATCGCCGCCATCCGCGACGCGGCCATGCGCGCCCGCGCTGCGGCCTGATGATTCAGTTTGGGTCTTGCCGCGCGGTCGTTTTCGATCTCGACGGGACACTCGCCGATACGGTCGGCGATCTCACCACGGCGCTCAACAGGACGCTCATCGAGCGCGATCTGCCGCCGCCTCCCGAAGACGCCGTGCGCGGCATGGTCGGGGGCGGCCTCGCCAAGCTCTTGCAGCGCGGGCTTGCAGCGCATGGCATTTCCCTCGGCCCGGCGGAGCATGATGCGGTGCTGAGCCGCTTCGTCGCCCGCTATGCGGCAAACCCGGCGGAGCGTTCCACGCTCTATCCGGGCGCGCGCGAGACCCTGGACGCGCTGCGCGCGGCGGGCATTGCCTGCGGGCTTTGCACCAACAAACATGACGCTATCGCCCGCGATCTCCTGAACACTCTCGGCATCGCCAAGTCGTTCGGCGTCATTCAGGGGAGCGATGCCGGCTTCCCCCGGAAGCCAGACCCGGCGGGGCTCGCCCATGTGGTGAAGGCGTTGGGTGCGGCGCCGGAAAGCACCCTCATGGTCGGCGACGGCCGCACGGACCTTGAAACGGCCCGCGCCGCCGGCCTGAAGGCCGTCGTTCTCGTCTCTTTTGTTACTCCGTGACCCCGGTCACTGAGCTCGGGGCCGACGCCGTGATCAATCATCTTCACGACTTGGTTCCGGACCTTGCTCTTACCGCGGGAGCGCAATAGCTAAACGCCATGGATGTTACCTATCT
>Ga0307380_10003335_pt1 | contig 22233 bp, 20 predicted proteins | sample UN3MG_FD_202239 | JGI IMG/M metagenome (GOLD analysis project Ga0307380, IMG submission 202239) | Soil microbial communities from Risofladan, Vaasa, Finland - UN-3 | ecosystem: Environmental > Terrestrial > Soil > Coastal area > Acid sulfate soil | place: Finland: Risofladan, Vaasa | collected... | reverse complement strand
GCAGGCTGAAGAGGGCCTTGCCGTCCACGCGGTTGACGGCCACCATGGCTCCGGCCTTCGAGAGAAAGTAGGCGGTCTTGGGATCGGCCGAGAGGAAATCCTTGCCGTCGGCCATGGTCCACTGCTTGTGGCCGCTCGCGGCGTCGATGGCCGTCAGGCCGGCTTCCTTGGAGAAGAGAAACACCTGGCCGCCGACGGCATAGGGGGTTCGCTTCAGGGGTTCGCCGGCCTCGTAGCGCCAGGCCACCCGTCCGCCCGCCCCCGCGAAGGCGTAGAGCGAATAGTCCAGGCTGGCGACCAGGACAAGGCCCGTCTTCGTCAGGGCCAGGTCGGCGACGATCGGCCCCTCGCACTTGTGTTGCCAGACGACCCGCCGCACGTGCTGCGTCGAGGCGTAAACGATGCCGTCCTGGCCGGCGAAGTAGATCATGGCCGAGTCCATCACCGGGCCGCTCGTGACGGAGTTCTCGGTCCACCGCCCCCACGATACCACCTTCGGCAGGAGGCTGACCGCCTCGAGCCATCCCTTGGCAGCCGGTGTGAATAAGTGGACGCCGTTGGTGACCGGGCGCCCGGAGGGCGAAAACTCCAGGTCCACGGTCACGATGCTGCGGCCGTCAATGTCGTAGGCGAAGACCTTGGTCGTGGTCGGCACGTAGACGTTGTCTCCGGCGGCGCAGGGCGGCCAGACTTTCGCGTTTTGGTCGGCCACCTGGTGCGACCAGAGCCGGACGCCGGTGGCGGCGTTCACGCAGAAGACGCGCTGGTCGTTCGCCAGGCCGGTCAGAAACTTGCCGCGGAGCCAGAGGTTCGTCAGCGTCGTCCTGGGCTCAAGCAGCATTTCGGTCTTCCAGGCGACCTCCATCCCCTGGTCGGCCAGCGCCGCGGCCGCCACGGGGAGGATCTCCGGTGGCGTGGTCGCCGGCGCCGGGGCGGAATCGGTCCGCCCGGCCCACAGGATCGCCCCAATCACGAAAAGCCCCAGCACCGCTCGATGCCTTGCCGCCCTCATGGTTCGCTCCGCGACCTCGCCGGCCTTTCAGATGTATTTCGCCAGGTCCACGCTGTACTGGCGTTCGAACCGATTGAGCCGTTCAATCCGTTCGATATCGTCCTGGATCCGGTGGGCCAGTTTGAAGACGTACGGCTTACCCTGGAGGCGGTCGTTCAGGTCCGCCAACATGGCATCCCAGCGTCCGGCGTACAGTTCGTCGCGGAGGCGCAGAAGCATGATCTCCTCCTCGCTCAGGCTGGCGACGAACTGCCTGGCCCGTTCCTCGGCGCCGGCCTTGAGGGCCGGCTGTGCTCCGTCGGTCTCTCCCACGGCGGCGCTCCTTCTCCCGAGGCCGCACACAAACCCCGTGTAAACTAGCACCCGCTTGCGCGCGGCGTCAACCTTTTTCCGGACAAGCGCCTGGATGAGGCTCCCGGAGCCAGCGCGCCGGACCCCGAAAAAAATGGGCCGCCGGACAAACTTGCCCGATCGGCCCATGCGCTGGGATGGGACTTCAGATATCATTAGTCGGCAAACGCCGCCGCCGACTCCACGAAAATTCCGCTGCCGCGAAAATTTTTTCTCCCCGGCCGCGACCGCCCTGCCCCGCACCCGTGTACTTTGGGGATGGCACCCGCCGTTCTGAGATGGTTTCTAAGCCAGGGACCGGCGCCGGAACAGCAGCACCCCCGCCCCGACCGCCGCCGCCGCATAAACAAGCGCGTAGAGCGCCGACCAGCCGACGTAGGCCCAGACGGCCGCCCATTCGGCGGCGCCCGGCCCGCCGCCGCCAAACGGCGCCAGCATCGTGTGGCTCAACTTCGCGTTCACGTTGAAGATCTCCAGGAACGGCACGACCGCCAGGACGCCCTGGGCCGCGGCCTGGATCGCCCCGCCGCTGGCCCGAACCGCGCTTTCCAGGAACACCGTCAGGTGGCCCACAACGAACACGCCAAGGCTCAGGCCCACGCTGGCCGCCACCGACAGCCGCGTCGAGAGGGCCGTCGCCACCGCCGCCAGCACCCCCACCTGGAGGACCACCAGCACGATCCCCGGCAGGACCGTCAGCGCCTGGTTCAGTTGACGGGCCTCAAACTCCGCCACGCCCTGGCCCGCTCCGCCCATCGTCAGGCCGCGCTCCAGGACCCCGGCGTCCAGCGCCACGCGGTAATACACGGCCGCCGCCAGCACGACGCCGAGCGCCGCGGCCGCCGCCAGCACGGACGCCATCGCCCCGAGGTACTTGCCCAGGACGAACTGCCACCGGCCGACGGACTTCGAGAGGATCGTCAGGGCCGTCCGGTTCTCGACCTCGCGGGCAACCCCGGTGGCCGCCGCCAGAAGGCCCGCCAGCAGGACGAAGAGCAGGACGAACGACAGGCCAACGTCCTTATACATATCTGTATCATTATGGAAGGTGAACAGCGGGAGCCAGATCGTGATGACGAGCGCCGCCACCCCTGCCGCCGCGAGCAGGAAGTAAAACGGCTGCCGCACCGCCTCCCGGAACGTGTTCAGAACGATCCCGCCGAGCGCCCGCACCCGCCTAGGCTCCTTCCCAAGACACGTCGAACCCGTCGAACTCGCCCGTCGCGGGCTCCTCCAGGGCCTCCACCGACCCGAGGGTGCCGCCCATCCGGCCCTCGAGGTCCGCCAGGAACCTCGCCACCGCGGCCTCGTCGCCCTCCGCGACGATCTCGACCCGGCCGTCCCGGAGATTCCGGACGAACCCCCCTACCCCGCGCCCGCGCGCCAGGCAGCAGGCCGTGTACCGGAACCCCACGCCCTGCACGCGGCCAGAGTAATATACATGTCTCCTATACTGCATCCCTCCACGCTCCCGGCCGGCCCGCCGGCGGCCCCCCTCCCCCGTCCGGCGTCCGTTCCACGTGGAACACTCCCCAGCCGGCCATTATAGGCCCCTCCCCAGCCCCTACAACCAGTTTTCAGTTGCTCCCTGGCCTACGCGCCCTAGAATGGCGCTCGGCCCCGGATGACGCCGATGCCAGCGACCCTCTGCATTGCCAATCAGAAAGGCGGCGTGGGCAAGACCACCACCGCCACCTGCCTCGCCCATGCCTTCGCCCTGACCGGCCGCCATGTCCTCCTGGTGGACATAGACCCCCAGGCCAACGCGACAAGCGGCGTCGGCCTCGCCGCCGTCCCGGAAAGCCCCGCGTTCGCACCTGTCGGGTTCCTTGAAGCAATCGTCCAGACCCCCTGGCATGGCGTTTCGGCGATCCCGGCAGGCCATGACCTTGAAATCTGGGCCGCACATCGGGCGCCACCCCTATTCACCCTGCGCGACCACCTTCGGACCATTCCAGAGCACCGCTTCGGGGTCGTCATCATTGACTGCCCCCCTTCCCTTGGCCCGCTGACCCAGAACGCCTTGGCTGCGGCAACCTCGGTCATTATACCCATTCAGTGCGAGTACTACCCGCTCGAGGGCCTCGTCCAACTTCTTGCCGCCATCAACCAGTCTCAAACGACCAATCCCGCCCTCAAGGTCGGCGGCGTTCTCCTCACGATGGTTGACCCAGCGGCCGCCCTCACCGCCGAGGTCGAAACCGAGGTCCGAACGAAACTCACTGAGCGCGTCTTCAGGACCATGATTCCACGCGATATTGCCGTAGCAGAGGCGCCTAGCCACTGCCGATCCGTCATAGATTACGCCCCAAGGTCCTCTGGCGCAAGAGGTTATGTTGATTTGGCAATTGAAATAGTTGAAGCAGGGCTTCTGGCTTCATCCGACAAGGAGAGACGTCATGGCTGACCGAAGGCTTGGCCGCGGGCTTGATGGTCTTATGCAGGCCGCAACCTCAAGACCAGTGCCTGAAATCGCCCAACCCAAGGGCCCGACAACATCCGTTCCGATATCCCTCCTTGACCCCAACCCGCATCAGCCTCGCCAGGCGATGAAGGCCGAGAACCTTGAGCACCTGAAGGGCTCCATCCGCGAGCACGGCGTCCTCCAGCCAATCGTTGTCCGGCGCATCGGCGAGAGATACCAGATCATTGCCGGCGAACGGCGCTTCCGTGCGGCACAGGGCGTCGGCCTGGCTGAGGTGCCTATTGTTGTCCGCGACGCCACGGACGAGGAGATGCTCGAACTCGCCTTGGTCGAGAACCTTCAGCGAGAGGACCTTGACCCGATCGAGAAGGCTACGAGTTTCAAGGCGTACCTCGGCCGCGCCGGGAAGACCCAGGAGTATGCCGCAGCCCGGCTTGGCCTCGATCGCAGCACGATCGCCAACATGATCCGCCTACTCGAACTGCCAGAGGCCGTGCAGCAGATGGTCAGGTCCGGTCTGGTCGCGATGGGCCATGCCCGGGCGATCCTTTCCATGACCGACGCCAAGCGCCAGACGGCACTCGCCGAGCGGGTGGCTCGCGAGGGCCTGTCGGTCCGCCAGGTCGAGCGGATGGCGTCGGCCCAGGCGCCAAGCCGGCGAAAGGCCAAGGCTCAACCCAAGGCGGTCCACGTCCGCGACCTGGAGGCCCGCCTGCGGGAGGCACTCGGAACAAAGGTCACAATCGAAGAGGGTCCGAAGCCTGGGACCGGCAGGATCATCATCGAGTTCTATGGAACCGAGGACGTTGACCGGATTCTGAGCCGGCTCTCATAACGTCCAAGACGCCTGTTCCACGTGGAACGAGGCCGGGAACCTAATAGACGCGAGCGGATTATAAGTGCTTGTCATATAAGGACTTATATGTTTTTCGTCAGCCGTTGTCTGTCGCAAGCCGTGATGATTTCTGGGCGGTTCTGGAATACAGGTGTTTCTCGGAGATATACCGGGCGACGGTCGCCGGCACTAGCCCGCGGATCGGAAGACCCGACATCACGCGACTGCGAATATCGGTCGCACTGATCGGAACCAGGGGCCCTGGGACGCGACGGGCAAGAACGTCCCGGACCGCGGCCTTTCCGATGGCGGCCTCAAGGGCCTCGATGTCGGGCGGTCCCGCCCCGGGTCGCGGCAGGATGGCCACCGTGGCCAGGGCCACGATCTCGGCGACCTTGTGCCAGGTGTGGAACGTCGGGAGGTTGTCCTCGCCTACGAGGAGGACAAGCACGGCGCCGGGAAAGTCCCGCGCGAGGCGCTGGAGCGTCAGAACCGTGTACGACGGTTCCGTCCTGGTGATTTCCAGGTCGGAAACCGTAAAATGGGGTATGCCGGCGGCGGCCAACTGGCACATCCACAGGCGGTCGGCGTCAGACGCCGGCGCATGATGCGGCCGGTGGACCGGCGCGGCCGACGGGACGAGTACGACGCCGTCCAACCGCAGGTGGTCCAGAGCGTACTGACTGGGGACGAGATGGCCAAGATGGATGGGATCGAACGTGCCGCCCAGGATGCCGATGCGTTCCATAGGCCGCAGTATGGGCGGCGGCAGGGGGGATGTCAAGGTTCCGCGAACTACCGGCCTGCCTGGCAGCCCGCCACCCTGGCGGTCATCACCCTCGCGTCGGTTCTGGCGGCCGGGCTGGTCCTCGTCTGCCGGACAGGCGCCGGCGCCGACTCGGCGGCAGCCTCGAACGTTCCAGCGCCAGCCGCCGCTCCCGCGGCGGCCTCGGAAAGCGCATCCGGCACCGCGGCGGAGGATATCACGTTTGTCGAAGAAGATTCCACGAGCGCCGAGAGAGGGCAGGGGGCTGCCGCATCGCCCTTCGCCGGCGCGGGCGAGGCCTCCCGGCGAAAGGACGCCGTGCCCGGCTACGTGGAACTCTCGAGCGGCCTGAAGATCCCCGGCAAAATCTATACGACGCGGGCCAGGCGGCTGAAGATTTACAACCTCAAGCGCGAGAGGTATGAGTACGTGCCGGTGCCCGCCCTTACGAGCATGGAGGTCACGGTCGAATGGGAGCGGATGGACAAGGAATGGCGGTTCAAGGAGGCCGGCAATCCCGAGAAGGTCTATTCCGGCCGCGAGTATCCCGTCCGGAGCCTCGCCTGGACGCTGACCCTCCGGAACGGTCACCAGATCCACGGCCACGTCCTCGGCCAGCCGCTTTACGTGGAACATAACGGCAAGGCCGAGCGGTTCATTCTGCATCAGCGGGACAAGGGTCCGATGGGCCGGCGCCTCGCGGATCTCGTCTACGTCCGGCGGGTCGAGTTCGGCCCGGAGGCCTACCACCGCGCGGTCGAGGAACTGAAGGCGAAAGCCGAGGCGGCCGGCAGGGCCAAGGACTGACGGCCCGGCGGCGCGGCGGGACCGGCCGAGCCGGGTGCGGCGGGGCAGGGGAGTGACAGAATGATAATATATGTAGATGCGTTTTCTGGCGCGAGCGGCGACATGCTCCTCGGGGCGCTCCTCGACGCCGGACTCCCGGAGCCGGCCCTCCGCGAGGTCCTCGCGCGCCTGCCCGTCGGCGGCTACGAACTCCAGGTCCGCCGCGAAAAACGCGGCGCCCTCGTGGGCACGCGGGCCGAAGTGCGCCTCGCGGCCGCCGAGCATCATCACCGGCGCCTCGCCGACATCGAGAAGATCATCGCCGGGGCCGGCCTGCCCGGGCGCGCGGCCGAGTGGGCCACGGCCATTTTCCGGCGACTGGCCGAGGCCGAGGCCAAGGTCCACGGCACGACGCCGGCCGAGGTCCTTTTCCACGAAGTCGGCGCCGTGGACTCGATCGTGGACATCGTCGGCGTGGCGGCGGGCCTGGCGATCCTCGGCGTCGAGCGGATCGAGGCGAGCCCGCTCCCGATGGGGTCCGGCTACGTCGAGACGGCCCACGGGCGGTTGCCGGTCCCGGCGCCGGCGGTCGTGGAACTCGCGCGGGGCGTCCCGACGCGCGAGTGCCCCGAGCCGGGCGAACTCGTGACGCCCACCGGCGCGGCGATCCTCGTCACGCTCGCCGAGCGATTCGGCCCGATGCCGCCGATGGTCGTCGAAGCGGTCGGTTACGGCGCCGGCGCGCGGCAGGGCGAGCGCGTGCCGAACCTCCTGAGGGTCGTCCTCGGACGCCCGGTCGCGGAAGCCGACGCCGCCGAGGCCGACGAGGTCTGGCAACTCGAGGCGAACCTCGACGACGCGAGCGGCGAGACCCTCGGGGCGGCCGCCCAGGCCCTGTTTGCCGCAGGGGCCCTCGACGTCTGGCTCACGCCCGTGACGATGAAGAAGGGGCGGCCGGGCGTGGTCCTCGGATGCCTGGCGGACGACGCGGCCCTGGAGGCCGTCGAGGCGGCCGTGTTCCGCGGGACGACGACGTTCGGCCTCCGGCGGTGGCGGGTGCGACGGACGAAACTTGCGCGCGAGCATGTCCAGGTCGCGACGGCCTTCGGGCCGGTCCGGATCAAGGTCGGCCGGCGCGGCGGGCGGGTCGTCACGGCGATGCCGGAGTACGAGGATTGCCTGCGGTTGGCCGAGGCAAAGGGCCTCGCGTTCCGCGAGGTCTACGAAGCGGCCCGGTCGGCGTGGGCGTCGCGCGCGGATGAGGAACGCGGGGCAGGGGGTCCATAAATGGTTATACTTCTATGGGTAGGCGTTGCGGTGGCCGCCGCCGTCCTGGCCGTCTGGGTCAGCCGCGCGGCGGCCATCCACTCGGCCGAGGCGCGGGGGCCCGTCCTCGGGCGCGACACGATCCCGGACGCGCCGGCGGCGGGCCTGGTGTCGATCATCGTCCCGGCCAAGGACGAGGAATCGAACATCGGGGCGGCGCTCGAGACGCTGCTCGCGCAGGATTACCCCGATTTTGAAATCCTCGTCGTGGACGACCGCAGCCGCGACGGGACGGCGGAGGCGGTCCGGCGGGTGGCGGCAGAGCATCCGCGCGTGCGGCTCGTCCAGGTCCGCGACCTTCCGCCCGGCTGGTTCGGGAAGCCCCACGCGATGCACCTCGGGGCGGAGGCGGCGCGGGGCGACTGGCTCCTCTTCGTGGACGCCGATTGCCGCCAGGCCCCGCACAGCACCCGGGCGGCCGTCGCCTTCCTCGCGTCGCGCGGCGGGGAGATGCTGAGCCTGTGGCCGATCCTGGAGATGCACGGGTTCTGGGAGAACGCCGTGCAGCCGGTGGCGGGGTCGGTGCTGGCGGCGTGGTTCCGGCCGGGGTGGGTGAACGATCCGTCGCGGCCCACGGCGTTTGCAAATGGACAATATATCTTGATACGAAGAGAGACGTACCGGGCCGTGGGCGGCTACGAGTCGGTCCGCACGGAGATCGTCGAGGACATCGCCCTGGCGCGCCGCGTGAAGGGCCTCGGGCACCGCCTCTGGAACGTCATCGGGACGGACCTCTTTACGACCCGCATGTACGACAGCCTTCGGGCGATGAACAAGGGCTGGACGCGGATCTATTACGGGGCCTTCAAGCGCGTGCCGCTGATGGCGGGGGTGATGCTGGCGACGTTCGTTTTCACGCTGGCGCCGTTTGCGGCGCTGGTGGCGTCGGCGGCGGCCGTGGCGTCGGGACCCACGATGCTCCCGACGCGGATATTACTTGGCCTCTCGGCCGCCATCTGCCTGCTCATAGTTATAACCATGCGGCGATACTTTATCCTGGGCCGCGCGAACCCGTGGTATCTGCTCTTTTACCCCGCGGCTGTGGTGCTCGTGATGGGGTTCCAGGCCGGGGCAATGATGCGGGCCCTGGGCCTCCGGTCGGTGACATGGCGCGGCACGACGTACAAGGGATCGAAGGTCGTCTCGGGCAGCAAGTGAATGGGCGGCGGGGATTTCTCAGGGGGGTGTATATGACTTGTATTTGGATTGTGCTGGGAATTGTGGCTGCCCCCTTCGTAGCGATTTGTGTCTACGTTTTGTTGGTGTGGCTTTTCGGGCTTTTCGTGAGGTTGTTGACGTTCAGGGGCAGTCCAATCAAACTTGTCGAGATAGGCAGGCTTATAGTCTTTGCCGAAGACAGGGCCCTGCACGGTTCCTGGCTCATAATTCGCATTCCAAGCAAGCGATGTCGCATTGAGTTCGAGAAGCTCATCTTTAAGCCTGGGCCCAGTCGTTTCCGAATGGTGGTAGACTCCGGCCGCTGCTCATCGGCGGAATTCGCTGCCGTTCAGGAGACCCTTCGGACCCATGGAATCGCGTTCAAGTTGAACAAGGTCATGAGGCGTGGCAAGTGTGTAGTAGTGGAGTTTGGAACGGACGCCAAGCAGGCAACTGATGCGGCGCGCGCAGTGCTGATGGAAGCTTTCGGCGCCAGCGACAGCACCATCCTAAGAAGCGCCACTGGAGGCGTTTTCGACATGCGCGGCTATGTGATTCCCCTTTGGAATGGCTGGCCGTGGGTTACAAAAAGGCGTTAGCCCAAGAGCGACCCTATAGTGGCAGAGTGCGAGGGGCGATGGAAAGGCGCGGGCCTATGAAAGCGTTGACGATTGTTGTCGCGGCCGCGGTCGCGGCTCTGGCGACCGGGGCAGGGGGGTTGGCGGCCTTGAGCGTAGCGCGGTCCGATGCGGCCGCGGCGAAATCGCCGACCGCCGCACCGCAACCGGCTGCTGCGCAGGCCCCGCGGATGCCGTGGCGGTGGGTCTATCATCCCATCAATTTCCAGGTCAACGAGCGGGTGGATGAACTCCTGGCGCTCATGAAGCGGGCCAAGGCCGCCGGGTACACGGGCTTCCTCATCACCGATTCGAAGTTCGGACGCCTCGAAGGACGTCCGCAGAACTATTACGCCAACCTCGAGCGGACCCGCAAGACGGCTGCCGACCTCGGCCTCGAACTCATCCCGTGCGTCTGTCCGGTCGGCTACTCGAACGACATCCTCCAGAACAATCCGAACCTGGCCGAGGGGATCGCCGTCCGCGACGCGCCGTTCATCGTGCGCGGCCGGGAGGCGGTGCTGGCGGAGCGCGACGAACTCCTGCCGGGCGGCGCGCTGGAGGAGGCGAAGAACGGGAAACTGAGCGGCTGGGACTGGATGGACGGGCCCGGCCAATCCATCGTCCAGGACACCGCCACCAAGCACGGCGGGGCCGCGAGCGCCCGGATGCAGGAGTTCCGCAAGGGGAACGAGGGCGGCAACTGCCGCATGGTCAAGAAGGTCGCCCTCGCGCCCTGGCGCCAGTATCACCTGTCGGTCTGGATCAAGACGAAGGACGCGGCGCCGGCCGGGGACCTGCGCGTGGCGGTCCTCGCGCCGGGCGAACGGGAACTCAACTTCACGAACCTCGGCGTCAAGGCCACGCAGGACTGGACCGAGCACCCCGTCGTCTTCAACTCGCTCGAATGCACCGAGGCAAACGTCTACATTGGAATCTGGGGCGGACGGGCCGGCTCGATCTGGCTCGACGACGCGAGCCTCCGCCCCTGCGCCGGCGTCAACATGCTCCGGCGCGAGGGGTGCCCGATCCGCGTCGCCAGTGAGGATGGAAAGACCGAATACGCCGAAGGCCGCGACTTCGAGCGGTGGGAGTATCCGAAGATGGGCCGCGTCCCGTGGCCCGGCGAGTACGAGGTCTATCATCCCGAGCCGCCGATCCGCCTGGCGGCCGGGTCGCGACTGCGTGACGGCCAGCGACTCCGCGTCTCGTACTATCACACGGTCGTCATCTACGACGGCCAGGTGTCGGGGTGCCTGAGGAGCGACGAACTTTTCGGATACATGGAAAAGTCGGTGCGGCTCCTCAAGGAATACTTCGGGGCGAAGAAATACTTTATGAGCCACGACGAACTGCGCGTCGCCGGTCAGTGCGGCCTCTGCCGCGACGGCCGCTCGACGGCCGGCCAGGTCCTCGCGGAGAACGTGCGGCGGTGCGCCGCCATGATCCGCCGCGTCGAGCCGCACGCCGAAATCTTCGTCTGGAGCGATATGTTCGACCCCCACCATAACGCCGTGGACAAGTACTACCTGGTCGGAAGTTCGCTCGCGGGGTCCTGGGAAGGCCTCGACCCGGCCATCCGGATCGCCAACTGGAACGCGGGGCACCGCGACGAGTCGCTCGCGTGGTTCGCCGGCCGCGGCCACAAGCAGATCCTGGCGGCCTATTACGACACGGGCGACGTGCGCGGCGAACTCGAAGGGTGGCTGGGCTCGGCCGCCAAGGTCAAGGGCGTCGAGGGAGTCATCTACACGACGTGGCAGAACCAGTATAAGGACGTGGAGGCGTTCGCCGAGGTCCTGCGCGGGCGGCGCTAGGAGGCGGGTCGCATCCGCGTGCGGCGCGGGCGACCGTTGTATAATAAGGTGGGACGGGCCGCAGGAAGGGGATGGGCCATGAAACGGGCATTCGTCGTGGTCGCCGTCATCGCGCTCGTGTCGGCCGGATGGGCGCTGGCCCAGTCGAAACCGTCGGGCGCGGCAAACGCCAACGAACCGACGTCGCCTCCCGCTGCTTCCGCAGCGGGCTCACCTGCGCCTTCGGCACCTGCGGCAGCGACGCCGGCCAAGGCGCCTGCTGCGGCGCCTGCGGCCACGCCGACGGCCTCGAGCGCACCGGGGTCGCCCCCCGCCGCTCCCGCGGCGGGCTCGAACAATCCGACGAGCCAGGCCGAAGCCTTCCGCCAGGCCCAGGCGCGGGCCCGCACGCAGCAGATCCTCGCCACCGGCAAACCCAAACTTGAGTTCACCGACACGCCCCTGAAGGCCGTCCTCGATTACCTGGCCGAGATCGGCCACTTCTCGATCGTCTATGACAAGGCCCTCGAGGAAGCCGGGATTGACCTGGCGGCGATCCCCGTTTCGATCACCGCGTCGGGCTTGAGTTATGAGACCGCGATCCGCCTGCTGCTGCCCAAGGAATGCGGGTATCGGATCGAGGCGGGCTACGTCCTCGTGACGACGCTCGAGAAATCCTGGACTCCCCTCAAGACCGTCTCCTACAGCATCCTCGTGGCGATTGCCGAGGTCCCGGACTTCAGCGGCCAGGCCCCCCGGTTCGAGATCGAATACCTCGGCCAGGGCAAGCAGCCCGGTCCGGGAGGCAGCGCCGGCACGGGCCTGTTCGGCGCGCAGCCCCAGAAAGAAGTGGCTCCGCAAGCGACGCCGGACCGGATCATCGAATTCGTGAAGAAGTTCGCCCGCCACGCCAATGACCGGCGGATCGCCCCGTGGGACGACGAGGGCGGCCCGGCCACCATCCAATACCTCCCGGGCCACCTGATCATCTCGCAGACCGAGTTCGGGCACCGCGCGGTCGCGCGCCTCCTCGCCATGATCGAGTAGGCTCCGGCGACCGGCCTGCGGGACACGCCACACCGGTTCTCCATGCACCCGCTCGCCGCCCCAGGCGCACCGTTTTTTTGAATCTCTCCCCGCGGCGCGGGTCCACTTGATACCATGAAAGCATGGCCCCGTAGAGGGGTCGCGAACGGGATACGGCGGGTCGGGGGACGAAGCACGCCGCATTTTCGCCATCGCCAACCACCTCGCCAACAGGGGGTACGCCCATGTCGCTTCAGGCCGTGCGCACCAGGACAAACCGGCGCGGGAAGTCGCCGCGGACAAGCCGCCGTGCCGCGCGCCGCCCGGCCGCTGGTGAGAAGCCTCGCCGTCAATCCGCCATCCGCCTTCGCCAAGGCTACGGCGGACAAGTCCGCAACCTGCCCGCCAAGCCTACTCCGCCGAAGCAGCCTCGGCTGCGAAGGCTGGAAGCCTCGGCGAAGACGGATCCGCAATCCGCCATTGAAGTCCTCTCGGTCGGCCACTCGACGCACTCGATGGAGGACTTCATCGCCCTCCTGAAAGCCCACGGCGTCGAGCGGCTCGTGGACGTGCGGACCATCCCGCGGTCGCGCCACAACCCGCAGTTCGACCGCGAGACCCTCGCGGCCGCCGTCCGCCGCGCTGGTCTAGGGTACATCCATTTCAAGGCCCTCGGAGGCCTGCGGCACACGCGGCGCGATTCGCCCAACACCGCCTGGCGGAACCTCTCGTTCCGGGGTTTCGCCGACTACATGCAGACCGCCCCCTTCGACCGGGCCGTGGACCGCCTGATCGCGATGGCCCGCCCGAAGCGCATCGCCGTCATGTGCGCCGAGGCGGTCCCGTGGCGATGCCACCGGTCGCTCATCGCCGACGCCCTCCTGGCGCGCGGCGCGGCCGTGCGGCACATCCTGAGCCCGACGTCCGCCCACCCCCACACGCTGACCCTCTGGGCCCAAGTGCGCGGCAAGCGCGTGACGTATCCGGGCGGGTGACACAGCCCGCCGCCGGCCCCGCCGAAACCTCTTCATTTTTCCCCCGCCGGCCGGTATCATTTCGCGTTCGCAGCACGAAGCACAGCGAGATTCCTCGGCTTGCCCGCCGAAGTCTTGACGAAGGCGGGCTGCGCTCGGAATGACAGCAGCGACTGGCGTTCTGCAATCTACATTCTACAATCTGCAATTGAACGAGGGTATCAATGGACGCCTACAACCCGTCGGCGGTCGAACGGAAGTGGCAGCAGTGGTGGCAGGACCATCGCACGTTCGAGGTTCAGGGCAGGCCCTTCGACTTGCCCGCCGAAGTTTTGACGAAGGCGGGCGGCGCTCAGGGCAGGGGCCCGCGCGCTAAAAAATTCTACTGCCTGACGATGTTTCCGTACCCCTCCGGGACGCTGCACGTCGGCCACGGCCGCAACTACATCATCGGCGACGTCGTCGCGCGCTATAAGATGATGCGCGGCTTCGAGGTCCTCGCGCCGATGGGGTGGGACGCCTTCGGCCTTCCGGCCGAGAACGCGGCGATCAAGAACCGCCAACTCCCCGCCACGTGGGTCCGCCAGAACATCGCCTCCATGAAGGAACAGTTCCGCCGCTGGGGCGTCGGCTACGACTGGCGGCGAGAAGTCAATACATCGGATGTTGATTACTACAAGTGGACACAGTGGATCTTCCTGGTCCTGCACGAGCGGGGCCTGGCGTACCGCAGGAAGGCCCCCGTCAACTGGTGCCCATCGTGCCAGACGGGCCTCGCGAACGAGGAAGTCGTGGACGGCCGGTGCGACCGTTGCGGCACGGAAGCCGCCAAGCGCGACATCCCCCAGTGGTTCTTCAAGATCACCGACTACGCCCAGCGGCTCTTGGGCGACCTTTCGGAACTCTCTGGCTGGCCCGAGACGGTCCGCACGATGCAGGCCAACTGGATCGGCCGCAGCGAAGGCGCCCGCGTGGACTTCCGGTTGGAGGACGGGACGCCCCTTCCGGTCTTCACGACGCGCCCCGACACCCTCTGGGGCGTCACGTTCATGAGCCTCGCGCCCGAGCATCCGATCGTCCGCAAGTTGGTGGCCGGCACGCCGCGCGAAAAGGAAGTCCTCGAGTTCTGCGAGAAGTGCCGACTCCAATCGGCGGCGGTCCGCGGCGACGTCGCGGTCGAAAAGGAAGGCGTCTTCACGGGCACCTGCTGCGTCAACCCCGTGAGTGGCGAGTGCGTGCCCCTCTGGGTCGCCAACTATGCCCTCATGGAGTACGGCACGGGGGCGGTGATGGCCGTGCCGGCCCACGACCAGCGCGACTTCGAGTTCGCCCGGAAATACGGCCTGCCCGTGAAGGTGGTCATCCAGCCCGCCGAGCCCGACGCGACCGTACGTGAGCCCGACGCGGAAGCGTCGGGTGGGCTACCCGCCGCTCCCGCGGCGGGCTCAAATACAGCCGCGGCGGGCTCAAAACCCCTGCGAGCCGAAACCATGACGGCGGCCTACGTCGAGGCCGGCGTCATGGTGGATTCAGGCCCGATGAGCGGCACGCCCACGCCCGGCGGCATCCCAGACGTAATCGCCTATCTCGATAAGAATAAGATGGGCGAGCGGACCGTGCATTACCGCATCCGCGACTGGCTCATCAGCCGCCAGAGGTACTGGGGCGCCCCGATCCCGGTGGTCCACTGCGCGGCGTGCGGCATCGTGCCGGTGCCGGTGGAGCAACTTCCGGTCGAGTTGCCGCCGGAAACCGAGATCGAGTTCCCGCCGCGAGGCGAGAGTCCCCTGGCGAAGGTCGCTTCGTGGGTCGAGACGAAGTGTCCGAAGTGCGGCGGGGCGGCACGGCGCGAGACCGACACCCTGGCCCAGTGGCTCTGCTCGTGCTGGTATTTCCTCCGCTACACCCTCACGGACGCCGAGCGGCGGGCCTTGGGCAACGCAAAGCCCCTCGACCGCAAACAAGTAGATTACTGGATGCCTGTGGACCAGTATATCGGTGGCGTGGAGCACGCCGTCCTGCACCTCCTCTACACGCGATTCATCTGCAAGGTGCTGCACGATGCGGGCGAGGTCGGATTCAACGAGCCGTTCACGGCCCTCTTTACGCAAGGCATGATCTGCAAGCAGTCCTCGATCACCGGGAAACTCGAGAAGATGTCGAAGTCGAAGGGGAACGTCGTCTCGCCCGATGCCGTCATCGCCGAGTACGGGGCCGACACGCAGCGCCTCTATACGCTCTTCATCGGTCCGCCGCAGAAAGACGCCGAGTGGCAGGACGACGCGGTGGTCGGCGCGCGGCGGTTCCTCGACCGCGTGTGGCGCCAGACGGCCGAGTTTTCTAAACGCGGAACGCGGAACGCGGAACGCGGAACGAAAACAACAGCCAAGGCAACCGCGGAGCCTAAGCCGGATTCCGAGTTCCGAGTTCCGAGTTCCGAGTTGGCTTATGCCGGCGACGGCAGCGACCTCGATGCGGCCGCCAAGGCCCTCTGGCGAAAGACCCACCAGACCATCCGCAAGGTCACGGACGACATCGAGCACTCATGGCAGTTCAACACGGCGATCGCCGCCGTGATGGAACTCTCGAACGCCGTGGCCGAGGCGCCGCCCGCGCCTGCGGCCGCGCCGGTCCTACGACTGGCGATGGAGACTATGGTGCGCCTGCTCGCGCCCTTCGTGCCGCACTTCGCGGAGGAACTCTGGACCGCCCTGGGCCACGAGCCGAGCGTCCTGGCGGCCGGGTGGCCGGAATACTCCGAGGCGGCCTGCGCGGAGGACGTGCTTACGATCCCGGTGCAGGTAAACGGGAAACTGCGCGGCCACATCACGGTCGCCGCCGGCGCGACGGAAGAAGAGGTCCGCGCGGCGGCCCTGGCGGAGGAGAAAGTGCGGCAGCACGTCGGCGCCGCCCAGGTCCGCAAAGTCATCGTCATCCCCGGCCGCCTGGTGAACATTGTCGCGAAGTAGGGCAGGGCGGCGCCAGCAACCAAGAAGACAAGAATCAAGTTGACATCCCGATCCGTCCGATTATAATGACATGCGTGTCATTAGGATGACAGGAGGTGAACTTGAACGCTTATAATACCAAGACGGCGAGCGCGGTGACCGGGGCAAGCGAAAGGCAACTGCGTTACTGGGACCGACGGGGAATCGTCAAGCCTTCCGTCGGAGAGGCCCGCGGTCGTGGCAGCCGGCGTCTGTACTCATTCCTCGACCTGGTTCAAGCCAGTGCGGCTAAACAGTTGCGGGATGATGGGCTCAGCCTTCAGAAACTCGGGCGGGCGCTGAGAATACTGAAGGAGCACCCGGACCAGGTCAAACACCCCCTTGCTCAACTCCGGCTGATTACCGACGGCAAGAGCCTCTTCAGGCTCACGGAAGAATCGAACATACTTCAGGATATCCTGGCGGGCCGACAGTCGGTGCATGTGTGGGCGGTCGCGATCAAGCCCCTGTGCGACGCCATCCAGGGCAAATTGGCCCGTACCATCAAGGTTTACAGCGACACCGTTCATGTCCAGGGGAATGCCTACCGGGTTCATATCAAGCCGGATGTGGTGGACGGCGGCTTCATCGCCGAATGCCCTGCGCTTCCCGGCTGCGTGACCGACGGCGAGACGAAAGAGGAAGCCATGAGGAACATGCGAGACGCCATAGCCGATTGGCACTCCGCCGGTAAGGAAAAGCGCCTTGCCAGGGCTGAGTAGCCTCCCGACCAACAAAGTCATTAAGGCTTTCGAGAGAGACGGCTGGGTCCTGCGCCAAGGCGGGAAGCATATGGTCCTGATCAAGCCGGGCTGCCCGACCAGGCTCGTGATCCCCCGGCACCGCACCGTCAAACATGGCCTTCTGATCCGCCAGATCAAGAACGCCGGGCTTACCGTGGAGGCATTCCTCCGGCTTTACGATGCGTGACCTGTGCCTGCGCGGACCCCCGTCATCCCCGGCCGCCTGGTGAACATCGTGGCGAAGTAGAAGGGCCAGAGCAATCGGGGGCCTGACGCGCGCCCGAAAACGGCACCGCTCCTTGCGGTCGCGCCTAGTTTTGATGTTCACCCCGCGGCGGTCGCGGCTAGTTTTGATGTTCGCTCCGCGCTCCGAGTTCCGCGCTCCGCGCTCGTTCACTCCCGCCACTCGAACGGACGCGGGGCGATGAGGTACAGGCGCCGGATCGCCACGTTGCACAGGAGGCCCAGCGCGAGGAAGGAACTCACGAGGCTCGACCCGCCGTAGGACATCAGCGGCAGCGGGAACCCCGCGATCGGAAGCATCCCGAGGCTCATGGCGATATTTAGAAAACTCTGTGCCCCGATGAGCGTCACGACGCCCACGGCCAGGAGTTTGCCGTAAGGCTCCGTGGTCGAGAAACTCACGTCAATCCCCAGGAGGCAGAGGAGGCCGTAGAGAATGACGATGCCGGCGGCGCCCAGGAGGCCCAACTGCTCGGCCAGCGTCGGAAAGAGGAAATCCGTGTGGGCTTCCGGCAGGAGGTCGTAGCGGGTCTGCGTCCCCTGGAACCATCCCTGGCCCACAAGTCCGCCGGCGCCGACGGCGATCTTGGCCTGGAACGACTGGTACCCGGCATCGTCGAGCATGGCGGCGAAGAAGAGGCGCAGCGCCTCGAACCGCTTCTTGTCCGGCCCGGCCTGGAGCGCGTCGAATAACCGCTGCCGATCGATCACGTACTCCGGGCGATCCTTGCCCCACGAGACGGCCGTCGCCAGCCGCCACAGGCGAAACCGCCACGACGACGTGACCTCGCGCACCAGGTCGGCCTTGCGCAGGTCCGTGAGGCCCGCCCTGGCGGCGGGGGGGGCCGTGCCGCCATCGCTATCCTTTTGCCGCAGGGCATCACCCGCCGCTCCCGCGGCGGGCTCATCGGGCGCCGGCTCGTTCACCGCAAAATAGAGCCGCTCGGCGCACGGCAGGAGCAGCCACGAGTCGATCCGCATCCGCTGGAACCCGTGCATCGAGGAATAGAAGACCGGGACCATCGCCAGGCCCATCAGGACAATCGCCACGAGGTGCTTCAGCCGCGCCCCGGCCGCAAACAGCATCAGGAAGAGGACCGGCAGGAAGAGCATCGCCGTCCCGAGGTTCGGCTGATAGAGAATCAGCGCCGTCGGCACGAGCGCCATCGCAAACGGAAAGAGAAGTCCCCGGAACGTGCGGTAGTTCTTGCGATACCTCAGGTAATACGCCAGCGACATGATGAAGGCGATCTTCATCAGTTCCGCCGGCTGGACCTTGAAACCGATGCCCGGCACGGCGATCCACGAATAGGCCCCGCGATTCAGATAGATGAAGCCGGGGATCTCCAGGTTGAACCGCCGCATGACGGCCAGGACCACGAGCGCCAGGAGGCTGAGGGCGTAGAGGGCGTAACTCGCCCGGGCGAGTCGCGTGTAACTCGGCACCAGCGCGAGGACAAAGACCACCAACGCCACCGCCAGCCAGACCAGTTGCTTTGCGGCATAGGTGTCCCGGAACGACTGGTCGGGATCAGCCGTGGAGTAGATGCCGGCCAGGCCGAGGGCCGTCAGGGCCAGCGCCGCAGCCATAAGCAGCCACGGAAACCGGTACCAGTAGTCGCTTCGTAGCACCGAACCTCTCGCTCCGCCGCGCCCGCCTTGTGAATGGGTCGGCCGCCAGTATAATAGTTTCTGACTGTTTCAACCAGTGCCGCGCGCCGCCGGAGCGATGGCGGCCGGTCGGAGCGCCGCCGGCAACGCATCGCGGCGCGGAGCGCAACCGGGCGAACTACGGGCGTGAAAGGGACGACGGGATGAAGCCACGGTTTCGCACAGCGCTCCTGGTGGCCGTGGCGGCGGTGGCCGCCGGGTGTTCCCGCCAGGAGGTCCTCCTGAACCGCCTGCGCGGCCTGCCCGACGAGACCGCCGGCCGCGTGCTTCGCGACGCCCTCTGGGCCGACGGCTCGGTCTACCGATGGGCCCGTCACACGACGCTCCGGTCCCAGATCACGCGGACGGAGCACCGCCCGCTGGGCGATGTCGTGACCCAGGAAGTCTGGACGCTCGACCTGGTGGGCGGGCGGCTGCGCATCGAGAAGCCCGACGCCGGCCAGGTCACGACGTTCGACGGCCTGGCGTGGCACGTTTTCGTCGGCGGCAAGGAGTCGGGCGACCTCGAAAGACGGGCCGACGCCGCCGGCGACGGAATCCTCGCGCGCCAGATCATGCCGATGCCGTTCAGCCTGCTCGACCCCGGCCTTGCGATCGAGCACATCGGCACGCGGACCGGCCCCGGCGAAACGCGCTCGTGGGACAACCTGTTGGTCACGCTGGGCCCGGGCACGCCCTGGGAATCCGGCGACCGGATGCTCCTGGAGTTCAACCGCCTGACGCACCGCGTGGACGCGGTCCTGGCCTGCTGGTGGGAGTCGCCCTTTCTGGGCGGACGGTGGCGCGTGGACGTGGACCAGTGGTGGCCGACGGGTAATGTGACCCTGAGCCGCCGGTGGCGGTTGACGCCGATTGACGACGCGGGCGTCGCCGCCGGCCCGGTCCGCTGGACGTTCCAGGTGACGGCGGCCGAGTTGGATGCGCCGGTCAGCGCCCGGGCCTTCTCGAGACCGTAACAAAAGAACAGAAAATGTTAAATGCTAAATGTTAAATGTTAAATGATTGTATAACATCCATTTGTCATTTAGCATTTACCATTTATCATTTTTGTAAAGGGCGTTTCTCGATGAAAGAATGGCAGGAACCCGAGGATTTCCTGGAGGAGGCGGACCGCCTCCTGGAGGAAGGCGCCTACGAGGACGCCCTGGCCGCCTGCCGCAAGGCCACCGAACTGGACCCCGAGTCGGCCGACGCCCACGCCCTGGCCGGGCGGTGCCTGGCTTACCTGAACCGCGTGGACGAGGCCGAAAAGGAACTCCTGGCATCGCTCGATTACGACCGCGATTGCGTGGACGCCTGGTTCGGACTGGCGTTCGTCTCGTGGCTCCGGGCCGACGACCGCGAGGCGCTCGGATACCTTCAGCGGGCGCGGGGCCTGGCGCCCGAGGACGAGGCCGTCTTGGCCCAGTTGGTCGGCACCTACGGCAACCTCGGCCGCTTCGACGAGGCCGAGAAACTCTATCGCGAGACGCAGAGCCTCTATCCGACCTCGGCCGAGATCGCTTACCAGTGGGGCCAGGCCCTCGTCCGGCAGGGCCGCTACGACGACGCCCTGGCCGTCTGGCAACAGGCCGCCGACTGGGAAGACGACTACCCCGAACTTCACCTTTCGATGGCCCGCGCCTGGGCCGCCAAGGGCGACCTCCAGCACGCCTTCGAGGAACTCTCGCGCGAACTGGACCTCTATCCGGATTCGCGCGAGGCGCGCCTGGCGCTCGGCGGCTACGAGGTCCAGCGCGGAGAGATTGAGCGCGCCGTCAAAATCTACGAGGGACTCCTCAAGGAGGTCGAGGACGACGCCCGCGTCCACCTGGACCTCGGGATCGCCCTGGCGCGTCTCGGCCGCAAGGCCGGCGCCCGGCGCCATTTTCTCCGGGCCCTGGAACTGAGCCCCTCGGACCCGCTGATCCTCTCGCACCTGACGAGCGCCACCCACGCCAAGAGCGACATCGTCCAGGCGCGGCGCGTCATCCGCCGGGCCCTGAGCGCCGAACCGCACCGCGACGAACTGTACCGGAACCTCTCGGCCCTCTTCGCCGGCGAAGGCCGCTTCGACAAGGCCGAGGAGGAACTCCGCCGGGCCATGGTCTTTTCAGGCCGCGCCCACGAACTGGAGAACGACCTCGGGGTGCTCCTCGCCATCCAGGGCAAGTTCGAGGAGGCCCGCGACGCCTTCGACCGGGGCCTCGAGTCGCGGCCGGACGACCTCCCGCTCCTCATCAACCGCGCCCTCATCGAGGCCGACCTCGGCCGCCGCGAGGAAGCCCACCGACGCCTGGCGGCCCTCGCCGACCAGCATCCCAAGGACCTCGACGTCGTCGGGAACCTCGCGTCCGTCCTCCTCGAGATGAGCCGGACCGAGGAAGCCCATGCCCTGGCCGGGCGAATGTGCGACTTCGCGCCGTTCGATGCGCGCGGGTACTACCTGGCCGGGCGGGCGCTCTATGAGTTGGGACGCTATCGCGAGGCTCAAGGATCGCTCGACCGGGCGGCGCGGCTGGACCCGATGCAGGTGGACACGCTCGTGGCCCTGGCGCTCTGCCAGGCGGCCCTCGGTCGCCACGAGGAATGTCGCCGGGCGCTCGAGCGGGCCAGGGGCCTCGCGCCGAACGATCCGGACGTCCTCTACAATCTCGGCTTGGCTTACGAGGATGCGGCCGACGCCGCCGAAGCGGCCGGGGGCGAGGCCGATGCCGCCGAAGCGGCCGGGGGCGAGGCCGACGCCGCCGTCGCGGACGCCGTGGCCCTCTACCGGCGGGTTCTGGAACTCGCGCCGACCTACAAGGCGGCCCGCGACCGCCTCGCGGCACTCGGCGATGGATAACCGCCCTTGATAGTGTGAGGAGAATGACCCGTGCCAATAGAAGTTGTCGAATATGCCAACATATGGGATCCGGCCGAATCCGCCTCGCCACCGGAGGCCTACGCTACTCAGGAGGTTAGAGTCGACGCATTCTTAGACTGCTTCCTTGATCCCCTCTTTGAGGGGAAGGTTGTTGTTTGGAACACTCATCTTCTCAAGAATCGCCGCTGGCTCGGCATCCCCAGAGGATTAGAGTTCGCGCGCCTGACTCTCGTGGAGGCAATCGCAAAGCGGAGGCACATACGCAAGGCATGTTACTCGCACGGTCACATGTCCGTGCTGGTCGCCCCGCGGCGGGTTGAAGAGTTTCGAACATGTGTGTTCCGCCCCGGCTACTATCGCCAGGGGGAGAAGCTACAGTTTCATGACGGATCGGGCCTGCAATGGCCTTGGCCTGTCCCCGTGGCCGAAGCAGAGGAGAAGATGGTACAAGAGTTCGGTGCCGGCGAGGTTGTCTTCACACTGGCGCACGACGCTGCCAGCCTTTTTGAGATCAGGTGCTTATAAGGCGGGAGCGGTTGTGGCAAGCCGGGGAAAACCGGCGGCGCACTAACAGAGCCCGCGACCGTAAGAGCCTGCCCCGAGCGCAGCCGAGGGGGAGCGGGCAGGCCGTAAGGGAGCGGGCAGGCGCCAAGGCGGGGCCGATCACGGCGC
>Ga0307380_10003331_pt1 | contig 22240 bp, 18 predicted proteins | sample UN3MG_FD_202239 | JGI IMG/M metagenome (GOLD analysis project Ga0307380, IMG submission 202239) | Soil microbial communities from Risofladan, Vaasa, Finland - UN-3 | ecosystem: Environmental > Terrestrial > Soil > Coastal area > Acid sulfate soil | place: Finland: Risofladan, Vaasa | collected... | reverse complement strand
CTTAGCTGTTCGAGGTTTTCCAGCTGGTCTTGAAAGAGAGTTTTACTATCATAAAGAAGCCGGCCAATCAGGGTGCTTTTTCCGTCATCTACACTTCCTGCAGTGGTGAAACGGAGCAGATCCATGTCGAAATAACTTTTTTCATTCATATTAGAAATACCCCTCTTTTTTCCGATCCTCTAAAGCATTTTCAGATCGACGGTCATCTGCTCGGTTCCCTCGTTCAGAGATACGATAGGTTGCGACCTCTTGGACGATCTCCTTTAAGGTATGTGCGCTTGATTGTATCGCACCAGTACAGGTCATATCTCCAACAGTGCGGAAACGAACAATCATGGACTGTACTGTTTTCTTTTCCGATTCATCAAGATGGAGATAGTCAGAATAAGCATAGATAACACCATCCCGAAGAATACAGTTTCGTGTATGAGCGAAATAAATCGTAGGAATCTGGATTTGTTCTTTAAGGATATACTGCCAGATATCCAATTCAGTCCAATTACTTAATGGAAAGATCCGGAAATGTTCTCCATGGTGCTTTCTTCCGTTGAAAAGATCCCACAACTCGGGGCGCTGGTTCTTCGGATCCCATTGTCCAAAATCATTTCGATGAGAAAAAAACCGTTCTTTCGCGCGGGATTTTTCTTCGTCCCTTCGTCCTCCTCCGATAGCTGCATCGAATTTATATTCATGGATGGTGTCAAGTAATGTAGTTGACTGAAGATAGTTTCTGCTTGCATATTTTCCAGTTTCTTCTTTCACCCGTCCGCTGTCAATAGACCGTTGCACCGAACCAACGAGTAAGCGGGCATCAAGGTATTTTACAAATATATCTCTAAAAAGAATTACTTCAGGGAAGTTATGCCCAGTATCAATATGCAGTAATGGATAAGGGATTTTCGCCGGAGCGAATGCTTTTCGGGAGAGATGCCCAAGAACAATAGAATCTTTTCCCCCTGAAAAAAGCAACACGGGGCGTTCGAATTGTGCTGCGACCTCGCGGATGACAAAGATTGATTCTGCTTCAAGTTTCTGTAGATGGCTGAGGTTATATCGCTTCATAGGAGAGGTATCTTTATACAACAAACCTTCAAAAACCTTCCCAAAAATTTGAATCATACAAAAATCATATTAAGAACTTAGGTACTCCTCAAAGAAAGTATGTGTACTCGACCGGTTTCTCCGCAGATTACTACAAAAAGTATCTCCCAAGAGAAAATCCAACGATTTCAAAAAAAAGTGTTTTCTTTTTATGAGAAAAACAGACGGGATTTACCCTGGAGGAACACAACTGATTCATATAAGATTCTACTCTCTGAACTGATGTTACAGCAGACCCAGGTCAATCGTGTTATCTTGTGTTATGAGAAATGGATTGCCAAATGGCCGACTATAAAGAATCTTGCCTCTGCGTCACTGGCTGATGTTCTACATATGTGGATGGGGCTGGGGTATAACACCAGAGCGATTAATTTGCACAAAGCCGCGCGAAAAATAGTCACTGAATTCGGCGGTGATGTATTAAAAGCAATGAACAAGTACCACGAAATTCCTGGTGTTGGGAGATACACCTCACAAGCAGTGCAGATTTTCTCAACAAACGCTGATCTTGTCACCGTTGATACAAACATACGACGGATCTTCATAAAGGAATTCAATCTTTCCGAGGAAATTCCTGATAAAGAACTCTGGGAGATTGCAGGAAAATGTCTTCCAAGCGGTAAAAGTAAGGACTGGCATAACGCGCTTATGGATTACGGTGCACTCCATTTGACCGCTCACAAAACCGGCATAAAACCAAAAACACAACAATCACGTTTTGAGGGTTCAAATCGACAGATTCGAGCAAAGATTTTACGCTGTTTACTTAAGGATACAATGTCGTTATCAGAGTTGGAAAAAAAATTTGGAATACAACAGAAGCAACTCAAACCAATTCTTGATAAGATGATTACTGAAAAAATTATTGTCAAGAAGATCAATTCGTATCAATTGAACGAATAAAACCTTAATTTTCTTTTGGTTATAATTGAAGAACGAATATATGAGCTAGCAAAGATGATGAATTATATTAAACGAGGTTTATAGACATGAATAACGGTAACGGTAAGAGCCATTATACATGTTATATTAGTTGTCACAAAAGGTAATTTGTTGTAGCGGGAGATTCCTTAGTTCATTATCACATTTATCGCGATTATTCTCCTTATTGGAGTGGTGCTTGTCTATCTTCGAATGCGCCTTATCTTCTAAAAAGGTGACTAAATAAAACTTGTTGCAATCCCACGTACTAATTAAAGATTCTCACTGTATTTTTTCAGTATTTTCCCCCTATATCTGTCTCAGTAAATTTAATATATAAAGCATGTGTATATTAATTATTAAATATGAGGTTTATCGGAAAACTTGTAATAATCATCATAATCATGGGAATTCTCCTTGGTGCATCAGCATATGTTATCCTCTACACTAACGATAACAACAACGGGGGAAATGATACGGAGCCCCCACAGATCGATGATATCACGGGAAACATCACGGCAACGGCGGGTGAGGCTGTTACCATTACAGCCCTTTTTAGTGATAATGTGAATGTCATCGAAGCAACCCTATATTATCAAAGAGCGGGCTTCGCAAGCTGGAACTCTGAATCAATTCTAAGTGGGAGTGCGAACATCAGTATTCCTTCAGGTACCACAAGTAATTATTATTACTATGTCACGATAAATGACGCTGCGGGCAATGGACCCGTTGGCGATCCTTCCACTGATGGCTCGGAATATTATATCATTACGGTGAACCCTGGTGGAGGTAACCATGAAAATGAAAGCGTCATTCATACAGTGTTTATCGAGGAAGCAACAGCTACCTGGTGTACGAACTGTCCAAATGTTGCAAACACCCTCTATTCCCTCTATGAGACTGATAAATACAACTTTTATTATGTCGCTTTAATTAATGATACAAACCCGATTGCAGCAGAACGTAACACGAAGGATTATCATGTGTATGGGTTTCCAACGGTGTTTATCGATGGGGGTTATAGTGTAATCGTGGGAGCAAACAAACCTGAATCGACCTTTATCGATGCTATTAATGCAGCTAAAGCAAGAACGATGCCAAAAATCAAAGTCACGGTGACTACCCAATATCAAAATAGTACGAAGGAAGTGACCGTAAATACGCTTATAGAAAATAAAGGGAACACTAGCTACAATGGGAAACTAAAGCTTTACCTTACGGAAATTATCTCCCATGTTTCAGGTTATGACAGCAAACCATATCACTTTGGTTTTCTTGAATATCTAACGAATAAGGATATTTCTGTGGATGGGAAAAAGGGCATCACTTTATCGGTTACAAAAGATATCTCAGCATATGATTATGAAAATCTGATGATTATCGGAGTTGTGTTTAATTCAGAGAAGCATCAGGGGTATGCAAATCCCTCTGATACATCAGCGAACCTGTTTGATGCGTACTACGCTGATGCGACCAACGCGACAAAAATCGTTCCGAAGGGGAATCTCCCGCCCCAACTCGAGATTACCTCCCCTAAAAAAGGGAATGCCTATTGGAATGGGAAACCACTATCGATAATCGATAAAATTATACATAGAAAACACGTCATTAAGTCATTAGAGAATGTTTCAATTCTTAAAACAATACTGTATAATAAAACGTATCTTTTCGGGAGAAATAAAATAGTTACAGTGAACGCGACTGACGATTCTGCAGTAGTAAAAATTGAATTTTCAATTGATGGAAAAATCATGGCTAACGATACGGAACCTCCTTACGAATATTCATTTATTAAAGATTCAATCTTTAGATCATTTTTTTTACGAACGCATACACTTACGGTTACTGTGTATGATGATACTGGGAAGACAACATCAGCAAGTTTAGTATTCAAAGCACGAATGTAAATCATTCTTTTTTATTTTAAAAGCCGTTTTCTACCGATCATCGAAACAAGGTTTCGTGTGAAAATAACAAAAAAAGGATACACACCCCATCGAAGGCTTCGCACCAATCTTTTAATAATACATGGTAACTGATAGAACGCATCGTACATCCATCGGATACCAATTTGGAGTTCCTCAGGCGTCATATGATTTGGCATAAATACAACATGACCGAGGTCATAGATGCTCCAGTCCTTTGTTAGAATCCTACCGACGCTGTCAAGTTTTTTAAAAAGAGGTGTATTTGGGAACGGAGTGAGAATTGAGAAATCAGCGATATCTATTTCAAGGGTTTTTATCATCGTAAGAGTTTTTTCGAACACCTCTTTTGTATCGGTGTCAAATCCAAAGATAAATTCTCCAATAACTACCATATGATTATCATGAATATTTCGGATCGCTTGTTCATACTCAACAACCTTATTTGTTGATTTGCCTACGGAATCTATGGTGTTTTGATCGATGGATTCAAACCCAACGAGCCAAGCGATACAACCAGCTTCTTTAGAGAGTCGAACAAGGTCTGTATCATGAGCTAAGACGTCGACGTTTCCATTGCAGAAGAATTTTTTACGTAGGCCCTTCATTTTTTTAAAAAGGGATTTGGTATAGGTTGGGTTTACGGTAAGTGAGTTGTCATAGAACATTATGGTTTTTTGTGGTATTGATTTTATCTCATCAACTACATCATCAATTGGCCTGGTAAAATATTGTGAGCCGCCTGGAATATTTGTCTCCGGACAGAATTCGCACATATACGGACATCCTCTTGTTGCTTCGATGGCACCTGTCATTAAAAAACCAGGTATCTTAACATTTGTTGGTGGAATGTTAACCGATTTGTCGAATTTTTTTGGTCCATAAAATGGTCTGAGTTTATCATTTTCAAAATCATTAAGAAGTTCAAGCCAGCAGGTTTCATTTTTTCCGATTAATATGCTATCTGAATGGTTTTTGGCATCGTTAGGAAAAATGGAGGGATACCAACCGCTTAATACGACCGGGATGTTTTTCTGTTTAAAAATATCAGCTATGTCAAAGGCTCGAGTAACACTAGAAAAATTAAAATTTATTAGAACAATATCGTAATCTTCATTAAAATCGATGCTGGAATATCGTTCATTTACGATTTTTACAGAATGTTTTTTTGGTGTGATAGCAGCTAATTGGCGCGCATATAATGAGGGAAGGATTGAAAACGTATTTAATAACAGTTTTTCATAAAACCTTAGTTTTTTACCACCAAGCCAAAAATTTTCTATCACCAATATTTTCATTGTTCTCTTGGAATATAAGGAACGTATATATAAGTAATCGTAATTGTCTTTAAAAATTGAGGGACTATGAATTCATTCTATAATCCGATTTTCTTATCAAAGGTTCTGAAAAATTATTTATTTAATATCAATAGACAAAGAAGGTTTAACGATGAAGAATTACGTCAATATCAAAATAAAAATTTTAGAAAGATGGTCCAATTTGCTTATACTGTCCCTCTCTATCATCAGATGTATAAAAATGCCGGGATTCATCCAGATGATATCAAGAGGATTGAAGATATTAAAAAGATTCCCACCGTCTCTAAATATGATTTTAAAAATTACTATCCGGATGGATTAGTTTCATCAAAAATAAAAAAAAGTAAATTAATCGAAGTAACGACCTCCGGAACTACGGGAAAATCACTTTCTATTTATGTCGATATGATTGAGATTATGAACGGTCTTTTCGGTTATATCAGATTTCTAAGAGAACATAACATCAATTGGAGGAAAGATAAAATTACGATTATTGGTGATTTTGCCCCGCATACTGCTGAAACAGGTTATATTTTTAGAGGGATACAATCTCAATTTGGTACGAACCTTTTTTTAAAAAATATCCAATGGCTAAACACGAATGATCCGCCTGAAAAAGTACTGGAAGGGCTCAATAAATTCAAACCTGATTTTTTAGGTGGTTACACCGGTATGCTTGGGCATTTAGCCCTCCTAAAAGAAAAGGGATTTGGTAAGGATGTTTCTCCAAGAATCATTGCCTCGACAGGTAGTTCACTTCATACCGCTCTTAAGGGATTAATTGAAAAAACATTCAATGCTCAAGTTTTTGAATCATATGGCTCGACAGAATCCGGTCCAATTGCATTTCAGTGTAGATATGGAAAATATCATGTAATGTCTGATTATGTATATCTTGAATTTTTAAAAGACGGAGAACCTGTTAAATCGAGGGAAGCTGGTAAGGTGGTTTTAACAAAACTGTTTGGTAATGGTACTCCTATTATCAGATATACCGCGATGAATGATATCGTTGCACCACTCTATGAAAAATGTAATTGTGGTTTATCAGGTATTTTAATTGATAAAATTTATGGTCGGGAGGATATCTCTCTCTATTCGATAGATGGTAAAATATTATTGCCTTCTTCTTTTGGGGAGATTTTTGGTAAAATCTTATATGAGTTGAAAACAAATAAGTTAAAAGATGTGAGAGTCATCCAGCACAGTTTAACAAAAATAGAAATTAAGGTAGTAATTGATGAAAAGCTCAGAAATGTCGGTCCATCTACTGAGGAATTATTTTCTTTTTTAATAAGAAATTTTAAAGAAAAATTAGGCAGTGAGGTTGAAATAGAAATAAAAGAAGTTGATACCATTGATAGGCAAAAACCTCGAATTATCTCAAAAGTTGATAGAACTAAACTAAACATTACTGGGTATGCCTAAAATATTGACCAAAAGATATATAAAATAGAAGCTGATAAATAATTAACAATTGTAAAATTGGAGGTATACTATGAAAATAACACTATGCGTTGGAGAAGTTTGCGTCCCTCCGAAATGTCCTGTTGTGGATGTTCAGAGCGATAAGGTAATCATTGGCGAAAAAACAAACGTGTGCACATTAACACGAGCACAGTTCGAGATTCTCAGACAGAAAATATTAACTGGTGAGATTTAAATTTTTTTTCCCTTTTCCCTTTTTTTTTATTTTTTATTCGTGATGAGAGTAGCCTGCCTTGTTATCATTATACATATTGATGCTATCTCTTAAGATCTCCTGAAGAAATGCCACCCGTTCTGTGTCTGTGTTATACCCAAGTGAGACTAAGGTGCCGTACAAGGAGGTGTACTTCGGTCGGACTATTCCTTTTTCGTACCCAAGTGTAACGATAGTAAACATTGGTATTCCCCCGATTGCATCTTTATCATAGATTTTCTGAGAGTTCCTTAATTCATCGATGGTATGATGTATATTAATATATATATACGATATTTGAGTGCCTTCGAACATCACGCGGTCAAAGAACATGTCTTGTTTGCTGAACTCAACAGAAAGTAACTCCTTTATAACCGGATACATCACATCACATGCTGCGCACGCATCACCACTGTAAAAGAGAACAACCGGTCCCTTGCTGAGATTCTCCAAGATAAACTCAGGATGAGGATCACCATCGACGGTCTCAAACGTAAACTCAGATATTGCTTTAGGTTCAAGCTTCAAACAACTTAAACAGAGGACAAGCACGATACCATTACGCACCTCAAAATAGGCAGGCGTGAACGCAAACATCCCTGCAAGTGCGCCAGAGACAATGAGAATAGCAGCGACCTGAACAGCAAACATCTTCTTCATGGTTATCTCCTCTCAAAGGTGATTATCTTTTCCGGACAGGCTGTCACGCATTTCCCACACAGGATGCACTCAGGATCCCGATGCATATTTGGTACATCTATACCCATCGGGCATTGGTAAGAGCAGACGTTACAATGTTTACAACCTTTTGTATTCACTGAAATGTGTAAAAAACTGATTTTATTGAAAGGGCCAAGAAGCGCACCAACAGGGCAGAAATACCGACACCATCCACGTTCAACAAGAAAGATTAGTAAAACAAACAAGATGAAGATAACAAGAGCTGCAGCAAAGAAATAATTCGGGATATATTTTCCCGGATTCAGAATAAGTGTAGGAATCGTACCTGTGAGAAATCCGACTGGACAGATATCGGTGAAGATAAAACCAATGAGATACGAGGTCACAAAAACTAAACTAATAAGAAGGATATATTTCGTATAACGGAAATATTTCTCAGCTTTATGCTGACCGAGTTTACGTGCGAAGGGTGATTTTTTAACTTTTCTTGCCACACGCCCTGTCCCTCTCTGAAGCAACCCGATGGGACATGCCCAGGCACATACCGCCCGACCCGTCAAAATACCAAGAAATCCAATAATCAGCAAGGGATAGAAAAAGAGCCTCCAGGTGAAGCTCTCTTTATTGACACTCTGCTCAAGAGCCCGTAACGGACACGCAGAGGTCGCTGTGGGGCACGCCTGACAGTAAAAAAAGGGATAGCAAAACCCGGTCTTAAGACCAGGCAGCCCTTGATACCCGAGATTCGCAGAAAAAAAAAGCATGACTTGGGAGATTAGCCGTTTTATTTGCAACTTCATATGTATCTCTTTTTACCAAACAATATCATAAGGATGCCAACAGCAGCCAGAACAACCACAAGCTCAAAACCAGGTGTCTTATTATCTCCGTTGCCATTAGAATCGCCATTTTGCTTGGGCAGAAGAGTGACGTCAACATCATCTGTTTTTGTCCAACCCCCTGCACTCTGAATGTTAAAATAGTAGGTTATATAGGTCGCCTTATCATAAGTAAGAGTGAAGGTTGCCTCGTAGATCCCCCCAGATGTTTCTATCAGTGAGATGTTCTTCGTAAACTTACAAATCTCCGGGTCACATTCTTTGTAGGTGAAATGAACTGCTTCAATATCATCCCCGGAAATCGTTGCAGTCACAGTCACTGTCGATTGCACCGTTGGATTTGATGGATTAAGACTCACGGTCTCAACTTTGGGTTCCAAAGCGATTGCTTGTCCAACAGTAGCTCCTAACATACTGACTACAAAGATACACAACATCAATTTTCGTCCGTTCTTCATATGAATCAAATCTCCCTTCAATATTTTAATTTTAAAGCACTTCATCAATCCTTGATGAATTACTTTCGTTATGTTCATAACTCACGTGGGAGTAATAAATATTTCCTTTTTTCCGGATGATACATTCCCATGCAATCTATTATTTTACGATCTCTTTTTAAATGATGTTATTAAGAACCGGAGCAAGTTTCGTAAGATCCACAGGATAGCCAGGGGGAATCTCATCATAGACAGCTAAACCCTCATGAGAGAACACAAGAATCCCCTCTCTATCAAAAATACAGATAGCAGGGATGCCACCATCTCCAACCTGATAGGTTTCCCAGATAGAGCCCCCATCTATTCCAAAAACCCAAGTCAAGTCATACCCGTAGTCTTGAAAGCTCTGCAAAAAACTATGTATTTGTTGAGCGGTTTCTCGCTGGTCAATATCTATTGAGAGGATTTCTACGTCGTTCTTACTATAGTTCTCATATATTTTCCTTAATTCCAGCATTTGAATCTGACAGGGAGAACACCACGTTGCCCACATATCCAAGATCACGACTTTTCCCCGGTAATCAGTAAGATATTTCGTTTCCCCATCTAAGGTGGTAAAGCTGAAATCATCACCAGGGCTGGTTGTCTTATCTTCTGTACAACCAGAAAAGAAGGTTAGAAGGATGAGGAGAAAAACAACAAAAAAAGGAGATACTTTGTTCATTCGTATCAAAGAATGTTAGTGGTATTTCTTTAATTTCTGTAACAGCATTTCTTTAGGCATAGCACCAACAAACTGGTCAACGAGCGAACCATTCTTAAAGACCAACAAGGTCGGGATGCTCATGATGCGGTACTTCATCGACGTTTGCGGATTTTCATCAACATTAAGCTTCCCGAAGACGATTTTTCCTTGAATCTCCTTTGCAAGCTCTTCGATAATCGGCCCAATCATCCGGCAGGGACCGCACCAGGGTGCCCAACAATCAATTACGATTGTCGGATATTTCTTTAATGTTTCATCTATATCAGCATCAAGAAGATGGATTGGGGTATCTGGCCATTTTTTTTCCATGTTTTTACCTCCGTTCATATATTGTTTCTTTAGTTGCTCAAGTTTTTTCTTTTTGATTATCTCAAGATCATCCATTTGTTTTCGAATAGCAGTATCCCCTAATTAATATTTGGATGAAAAAGGGAGAAAAAGCGTTTTATTTTTGTACGTCTTGGAGCCACTTTCGTATTCTCAGATATCCTATTTTTTTTTCTCCATCAAGCCAGAGAACAGGTGCGGTTTTCTGAAGATCCTCAAACACGTTATAGGATTTCGCTAGTGTAAAATCCTCCTCACGCCATTGATTCAGATCATGGGGAAAGGTAACGATATCAACATCATCTCTCCCTATGAGTAACTCTTTTGTTTCCTGGCATTTGATGCATTGTTCTAAGGAGAATAAGATAGGTTTTGTAATGAGAATACCTCATGAACAAATGTTTATTTCCCTTTAATTAGTAAGATTCCAAATGATTGGGTTTGTTTTAAAGTTTACCCTGCGCGGTGTTTCTGAGTAACAAAACTATTTCAACTCTTTTTCTTTTTCAGCACTAGAAAGCACATGGTTGAAAATCATAAAATCGTCAGGGATCCGATACATGGTGATATTAAAATTACTGGATGTCTGGTTGATCTCCTTGAAACCCCTGAGGTGCAACGCCTCCATAACATTAAGCAACTCGGATTTGCCCACCTTGTTTTTCCTGGTGCGCATCATACCCGGTTTGAGCATTCTCTGGGGTGTTCTATGATTGCGTCTCAGATTGCTGATATCCTTGCTTTGAAAGAACGGGAAAAAAAATTATTGACCTGTGCTGCACAATTGCATGATATTGGTCATGGCCCGTTCTCGCATACCTTAGAATCGATTCTGATACAACGTTTTGGTGTTGACCACGTTGATCTTACAGAGAAACTGATTCTCGGAGAGTACGATGTTCTTGATGAAAAAGAAAAACAGTTCATTTCCGCACCATCCGTTCATGAGATCCTTGACAAACATCATGTGAATAAAAAGGAAATCGTAGATATCATCAGGGGAAAACTATCGAAAAAATCATACCTAAGTCAGCTATTGAACAGCACCATTGATGTCGATCAATTAGATTACCTCATGCGTGATGCCTATTATACAGGTGTCGCGTATGGAATGATCGACCTCCAACGTCTCTTAAGAACCATGATGATCTATAAAGGAAATTTAACGATGATGCGCAAAGGGGTCAGCGTCGTTGAGAACATCCTTATGGCACGTGCGTTAATGTATTCATCGGTGTATTTCCATAAAACCGTGCGGATCCCGGAACTTATGTTGTCAAAGGCGCTCGAAGAAATACCTGATGCAGAGCCGTTTGAGTTTTTTCGGATGACCGACGCTGAGATCATGGTTTCTCTGAAAACAATGGGTCGATTTCAACAGGAGATTATCACGCGTCTGAAATATCGTGATCTCTTCAAGCAGGCTTATGCGGTTTCATTGCTAGATTTACATAAAGAAGAAATGAAGGTCGTTAAGCTACTTGGGGATGTATCAAACCGACGACAAAAAGAACACGAGTTGGAGGACGTATTTGGTATCCCAAAAGGTCATATTATTATTGATCTCCCACAACCGGAGTTGTTACGAGCTGAGCCACGGATTAATAACACGGATATTCAGGTTATCGATCGTAATAAAATAAAGAGTTTGGATGATTTTACTCCAATTGCGAAAGCGATTCGTTCACGCATCGCTCCTGATTGGTCATTGATGATAATCACTGATGAAAAATATCGGAAGATTGTCGCTAAAAAAGTAGAGAAACTTTTGTTCTCCTAGAGAATAAGGAGAGAATGGGGAAGTTTGAAGGTGGTGAGGAGAGATTAAAAAAATTTTTGCCTCCCCCATTCTGAAGTTGATAAGGAGAGATAGTATATAAATTTTTTTATAGAATTAATATATTTTGTATAAAAACCTTCCTATAATTTTCTCCGATTCTTATAGAAAATATCAGAATAATTTTTTATTTATAAGTTATTTTTCATAAAATTAATGACCGTGTCAATCGTTGGATGAAGGATATCCGGTGATGAAATGTATACTCCAGCAAATATGTTTGCAAACAACAATCGTTCGTCATCTGCAAATCCAAGAAGATCTGCAAAGATATTCGCTGCGTTCCACGCATCACCTGCACCGGTGGACCGGTACACTGTCCTAAGGGAGATTGATGGTATGACCGTAACTGTTCGTTGGACCGAACTAGAAAACAGGGCTGTATGGAAATCAATGCGTGCTGGTATTTTCTTTTTCAATGATTTTATTGCAGAAATCATTTCTGCTTGTGTTTTACAAGTGTTATTGCTGTAATACCGTAGTTCATTTTCATTCAGTCCAAAAATATCCAAATTAGGATTCATTAGAACCTTCTGAATCATCTCAGGAATATCATGAGTTCTGGGGGATGGGTCACTAGAGTCAAAGAACGTCCTTACGTTATATTTTCTTGCCCTCTCAAAGACCTTCCAAGCAAGATCAGTGCCGAATCGATTCAGATTCCAATCTGTAACTCCCACAAGATTTGCAGATGCGATAAGCTCGTGATCATGATCATTTAACCGCTCAAAGGAAAAGGTAGCAGCCGACCCAGGATCTCCAATCATGATGTTAGAACAATGTTCCCGAAACTCAAGGGCAGTCGTGATTGCAACCTTCCCATCGGTCTTTACCCCGGACAGATCCACACCGTTTTTTCCTAAGAAATACTGGAGAAGGTGCATGCCAAAGGGATCGGTTTGACAAATCAAATGAGTACTCATACCAAGTCGAGCGAGCCCCAGGGCAGTATTGGCCGCGTTTCCTCCTTGATGGATCCGTTGGGTAACCCCGGGGATGTTCCCTCCTCCTTGTGCAGCAATGGTTTTTATACTATTACATGTCTTTTCAACCGTATCGAAGAATACGAAATGATCTACAAAGAAATCAGGAAGCAGCACGACATGAAACGTAGATAGTTTCTTTCTTTCAAGGCCTACTAGTCTCTGTAATAACCGTTTCTGAAGGGAAGACTCCATTCACACACCACCAAATAGTATCAAGGACCCTCTATTTTAGCTTAAACACTTCTATTTTTCTATTTTTGACCCCAAAAAAGAAAAAAACCCCACTAAATAAAGAAAAGTATATATAGGAGGTCCGTACAGATATATTGCGAATTAATTCAGAAGGTCAAAGGTAGGAAGCGATTTAAGAAACTATGAAAAGGTAATAGAAGGTATTTTTATGACGATTATCACACTGGATGATTTATCAAAAGCTATTGCGAATCGTGTTGGCATCGATATTGAGGAAGCGCGACGAGACGCAGGGTTCGTCATGGATATTTTCGGGTTTGACGACCGAGTCATTGACAACGTGCTTGATCCTGAAGATCGACAACTGTTCTATATCCTTGAAGAAGAAGGTATGTTGACAACCGAGCGGGAAGAAACCACGTTATACGATGGTCGGGAATGGCGTACCCATTATTGGCGTCTGAAAAAAGACACGATCTCCCGCTACTCCAAAGAGAACGGCCTGGATCGTAACATACTCATTGTTGATAAAAAACAACCGAAGAATGTCTCTGATGAAGATATCTACGGAACCATTGATGATGAGATGTGGGTAACCACGCGGAAAATAGGGTAGACCCCCCTTCTTTTTTTGTTTTTTTTCAAACCTCGTTTCTTCTTTGATAAACTTAATAAATTACTTCTAGTTGTGGAATTCCTTATACATGAGTTTCTTTATTGGGTGAGTATATGACCAAACGAAGAAGTATCGTAAGTTCAGAATCTGTTACCGAAGGGCATCCTGATAAAATGTGTGACTTGATATCCGATGCAATACTTGATGAAGCACTTCGACAGGATAAAAACTCACGGGTTGCAATTGAGACAGCCACTAAAAACGGGGGTGTTATGGTCTTTGGTGAAATGACCACGGAGGCTTACATTGACATTCCTCATGTCGTCCGTGATACCATCAAAAAAATTGGGTACACCAAATCCGAATATGGAATCGAATGGGAAACCTGCTCTGTCTGGGTTCAAATAACAGAGCAAAGTCCGGATATATCCCAAGGTGTTACTGCGATTAAAAATCTTCACAAAGAACAAGGTGCCGGTGATCAAGGGATGATGTACGGGTATGCTTGTAACGAGACTAAGGAATTCATGCCCTTGCCGATCCTTCTTGCGCATAAGCTGACCAGACGATTATCAGAGATAAGGAAAAACAATCGCATTCCATACTTGCGGCCTGACGGGAAATCTCAGGTATCGATTGAATACGACGAAAAAGGCAAACCCCTACGCGTCCATACAATTGTCGTATCAACACAGCACGATGATGGTATCTCCAATGACCGGATACGAAAAGATGTAATCGACGTAATAATTAAACCCATTTGCAATGAGTGGGTAGATAAGGATACGATTTATCATGTCAACCCGACCGGTGCGTTTATTCGTGGTGGTCCGTACGCTGATGCTGGTTTGACCGGAAGGAAAATTATTGTCGATACGTACGGTGGTATTGGCAGGCATGGTGGTGGTGCCTTCTCTGGAAAAGACCCGAGCAAAGTTGATCGCAGTGCTGCATATGCGACGCGGTACATCGCAAAAAACATCGTTGCTGCAGGAATCGCTGAAAAATGTGAAATCCAGTTTGCCTATGCAATTGGTGTCGCAGAGCCGGTTTCCATTAATATTGATTGTTTTGGTACAAATAAGATTTCTCTTGATGCCATTGAGACACTTATCCGAGAATTTTTTCCTATAAAACCCGCTGATATTATCGAGCATCTTGACTTGCGCCGACCAATCTTTAAGAACACCGCTGCGTATGGCCACTTTGGACGAGAAGAACCTGATTTCACCTGGGAGAAGCTTGATAAAGTCAAACTCTTAAAAAGTGAAACGAAAATCTAACGTTCCTTTCTTTCTCTTATTTTTATATTGCTAAAAATGGAGAACAAAGCTATTAGGGAAGTCACTTCTTCGATATTAGTCAGTGACATCTACCTTATATAACTCATAATGTTTTGGGCATTTTATTTTTTCATACACTTTCGTAATGGTATAGGTTTTTCCATTTTGAAGTGCGGTATTTGTACAGATATCATATGAATCACATCCGATATTCTTGCATTCTTTTTTTTCTACTGTTGTCGTTGTTCCCTTGGGAAGATCTTTTGTGACAGCGACTGTTAACGGGAGTTCTTCGACTTCTACGACGATTACCTTACCTTCATGGATGTTGCATTCATGGTATTTATCTCGTAGTTTGGTAATACGGTAGTTCCTTCCTGATTTGAGATTGAAACACACTGTTTTCAGTTGGCAGTTTCTACATTCACTGTTGGATCCAAGATAAGTAAATTCTTCTCCTTCTACAGCAAGTTGTTCACCAACAAGGGTAACAAGGACCATTAAATCACTCCAGTTATCTTCGCGAGTTTCTTTGCAGCGTCTTCTGTTAACCCGAGTTCGCCAAGGATTGTATATCGGTCAGGACGTATCCTCTGGGCGCCCATCAGTGCTTGGATAATTTTTTTCTTTGGGATGTTTAATTCTTTAGCAGTAGTAGGAGCTCCAATCATCTTTAATGCATCACGGATTTGCTGCCAGTCTCCTCCATGGAGATACATCATCATTATTGAGCCTACTCCACATTGTTCTCCATGTAAGGCCTTTCCGGACGCGATAGAATCAAGCATGTGGGAGAACATATGTTCTGCACCAGATGCGGGGCGTGTGTTTCCAGCTACGCTCATTGCTACCCCTGAAACGACCATGCATTTTATGGCTTGCCAGACTGCTTCTTCAAGGCCTGTGCGGATATCCTCTGCTTTGTTTAAGAGAAGTTGGGATGATGTTGTTGATAGTGACGCAGCAAAGGTGCTGAATTCTTCATCTTTTAATCGATGGGCTAGCTCCCAGTCTTTGACTGCGGTAAGATTCGATATCACATCAGCGCACCCGGAGGCAAGCATACGATATGGGGCTTTCATGATCACTGCGGTATCCGCAAGGACGGCCATGGGCGATACCGCTGTTTTTGATATAGATCCATTCTTATCTTTTAGTGCGGCGCGAGGTGATGCCATACCATCATGTGAAGCAGATGTCGGGACACTAACAAAGTTTGTTGATAGTTCATAGGCCGCACATTTTGTGACGTCAATGACGGAACCGCCTCCTACACCGATGAGGAAATCCGAACCGGTCTTCTTTGCTTCTTTAACGACGGTATTGACTTCTCTGATTGTCGGCCATGCGGGGAGCACCTCACGTTTTATTATAGGTAACGAGAGGACAACCATGTCGACTTCATACCCAGCGCCAGAGAGGATTTTTTCAATACGATCACCAGATATTTTTTTGGTGTTTTTATCGCAGACGAGCAGCACGTTGTTGCTTGGTGCAAGGTGATTGCAGATTCCTTTGATTTGGTCAGTTGTGTTGTGACCGACGATGACTTCCCTTGGGAAAATCATGGTTTTGAATTTAGTAAATCGTTCCATGGTGAGTTCAGGGGAGTAAACTGTTGGTTTATTATATTATTCTTTTGTTGAACGATAGGTTTAATATACTTATTATTAACCATTTTTTTTCCATTTCTCATTTTCAATAGTAAAAATAGAAGTTATTTTTCAGAAAATGCTTTTTTTTATTAACCTTGATAAGGATGTTAGTGGAGGAATGAAAACGAATATCTAATAAATGCTAGGGTAACTAGGACAATAGCTATGTTACGTTATGACGAAAGATGATTTTTTCTGTTATTTATGTATAATTTTTCGTTCTTCTTTTTGAAGATGGGCATAGCGTTGCGTATGCTCGAATATAAGTGCTTCATAAACCTCCTTCGAAATTGATCCTTCTTTATAATATTTTTTTACTGCTTCTTCTTGGAGTCTTTGCGTTTCTATCATCTCATCCTGAATAGATTTTAAGCGCTGGGACCTATAGATTCTTCTTATTAGAACCAAACCGATTAGTCCGCATAGAGCTGCGGTAAATAATGGTATCACTATTACAAGGATGCTAGATTGTGTTTCTGAGAAGATTAATAAGATTTTTTTAGCGCCCCCTTCATTTCCAAATAAATCTTTTGCGCTTATATCAAAGACTTGGCTTCCAATATCCTGACCTGTTACAGTAATATTAGTGGTATACATACCATTATTCTCATTCTGTAACGAGATATTACCATGAGGTGTTGCAATAAGTACTGTCCCTGTTTTCATTAGTGTGCTATCTAAATACCGAACCTCAACTTTAAAAGAAATCTTGGAATCAGTAGGAAATTGTAACGTTTGCGGCTCTAAAATAGTAAGTTGTAACGGTGCAGGTTCAATAATAATTGAAAGAGCATTCCCTCCCGCTTCCATTATGCCACTACTATTTTTTATACATTCAACAGTAAAAGACCAATCTCCAATAGGGGCATCCCATGGAATGAGGTACTTTTGTTTGTAGTTGCCCGGGGAGTATTCGATAAGAGGGATTGTCTCTAAAGATTGTAATCTACAAAGAGTAGTTGCATTTCGGACACTTTGTACGTTTTCGGTGACAAATACAGAGATATCAAATGAGTCACCTCGCTGATAGACTGCATTATTTGGTGGTGAATAGAAATCAACAACAAAACGCATGATATCTGGAGGAAGAGAAACAGTGAGGTCCTTTGATTGGATTCCAATATGTCCTTTGGTATCCACCACTCTTGCCGTTATGGTCCAGACTCCATCATTATCTCCATAAGAAATAGGATAAAGATAGTTAAATGAGCCGTTTAAAATCTGAGTTGTTATGGAAATATTATTTTTTCCATTTGCAATCGATATTATAACATCGCCAGAATCAATAGTATCAAAATTTAAGGTGGTTGCTTTTCCGTATAGATTGATTTGTTGTCCTTTTATATATTGATCTTTATCAGTATGTAATGTGACCATCAAATCAGTTGTAACATTGATATGGATTTCTGTGGTATGATTAATTCCTTCGGATTGTCCATAGATTTGATAGGTATACAAATCTGGATTTGTGAGGATGGATGACCGGAAAGTAATGGTACTCGTAAAAGGGGTTAAACCTGTTGTTGGTTGTATAGTAACGATTATTCCAGCGGGTGTATTTTCAATCCATTTACCTTCGAGTGTAACGATTCCTGTAGCATTTTCAGACTGATTTATAAAAAGAGCAGCAGTAACATTCTGCCCAGGGATGAGTTGTATCTCATCATTTTGGATTAGTACGGAATAATCGAATGATGACGAAGATAATGAATGTGGTATGAAAAAAATTAGACTCGTACTAAGTAAAATGATAATGAACGTGAATAACCGATGTTTTTTCACTTGCATCTCCTCAAATCCTTTACTATATATGTCCAACTTTTTTTTTTTTTTTTATTTTTATCGAGTTTTTTTCTTTTTTTTCTGAATCTTTTTTTCAATGGTATGTCTCTGTTTTTCTAATTTTGCTAATTTACTCTCATATTCTTGTACGAGATGATCATAGGTCTCTCGGGAAATCGATCCTCTTAAAAAATATTCGGCAGCTTTATCTTTTTTAAGTCTACTTAATTCGATAACCTCGCGTTTAAAATTCCGTAATCGTACTATTCGAGAAACATCACGGCTTACATACCATAAGGCAATACTCAGTCCGAGTAACATCATTGCCGTTAACCACCAATATCGAACAAAATAACTTGAAAATTGCATTGGAATAATTTCAAAATTCGTTCCTTTTACCACACCGAGGTTTCCGTAAACATCAGTTGCCGATAACTGCATATTTAGGTAACCTAGATCTTTATCCGTTACGGTATACACTGCTGTGTACAAACCGGTACCAGATTTTTTAAAATTTAATGTGTTCCCATCATTTTTCATTGCAGATACGATTCCTTCCTCAACAGGCGATCCATCTAGATAGAGGAGTTTTACAATGAATGTTATTTTCTCTCCTGTTTCGAAGCTCCTTACAATCGGTTCAACGATTTCAAGTGATAACTCTGTTGGTTCGACCTTTATGGGAATATAACTAAAACCTGCTTTAAACATTTCATTTTCACCGGTTGATCCTGAGATATATACACTCCAATTTCCTAATTGGCTATTCATGTTTAGTCTGTAACTTTTTGAGTAAATACCTGGTGAAATCTCAGATAAAAATATTTTTGTACCATCGGGTGGTTGCATTGTAACCGTTGCACCACGAATTTTTATTTCATTTTCAATGATGCTAACGGTAAATGATACCTCGTCACCTCGTTTAAACACTTGGCCCGGTAGGGGACTAAGGATTGCTATGGTGTAATATTTATAGACTTCCGGGACCGTAATAATGATGTTGATTTTTGTTGCGGTATTGGTTGTATGCCCCAGTGTATCTATTGCAAAGGCAGTAATTGTCCAATTCCCTTCAATTTTATCAAATGTAATATAATATTTTGTCTGAAAAGCACCGTTGGTCACGATGGTATTTTTTTGTTCGCTCCAAGTGCCAGTCGAAAAATTAAGTGTTACCATCCCGCTTTTTACTGCATTCCCGTTTGGGTCTTGAACGGTTCCAGATAATTGTAGTTCCTGTCCTTTTTCATAGGTTGTTTTATCAGATTTTATAGTGAGCGTAAGATTTGTTTTTATATCTAATGAAATATAAATCCATTCGCTGACCCCTCCGCCTGTTCCAGTAATTTTATAGATATATTTTCCAGATGATGCTTGGTTTGATGTAGTAATTGATAGAATGGAATCAAAGGGCGGAAGATCAGAAACGCTACTCAATGTAATCGTAACACCTGAGGGAGAGGACCCGACCCAGCCTCCAGAAAGAGAAACAGTATCTTTTGATCCATATTGAAATGTTATTGATATTCTTGATTCATCGGAATCGCTTCTTGTAAGAGAAAATGCTGTCGGAGAAGCAGACATCTGGAAAATCATCCCTGCAATACGAATAGTGAGGGGGAGGGTTTTTGTTCCTGTGAGACTCGTTGCTATGACATTGAAGGTGAACTCACCTGTTGATGCATCACCACTTGTTACAAAATCTATGGTGGAGGTAAAAGAGCCATTCCCCGATAGTGTAGTATAGTGAATAGTCACCCCTGTTGGGGCGATTCCGATCCATTCATCCGATAAGGTTATTGTCTCGTTATCACCAAAATTTCGTTGTATTTGTAGAGTGGTGCTTCCAGTACCACCTCGCAGGATAGTAATCGCAGATGACGTTGCAGTTAATGAGAAGTCAAACACGGTGAGATTTCTTGTCTCAGAATAGATACCATGATTTCCTGCGTTATCCCATGCACGAATGCGCCACTGCAATCTACCTGCGATAGTAACGGTGATACTTAATGTGGTGTTATCGGAGGTATTTTGATTGATAAGTAATGATGTGAAATTATCTTTTGATATCTGAAGTTGATAACAGGATATCCCTGAGACATCTGAAGTGTTTGTACTGTTATCTGCTGTTTCGTTCCACGAAAAGGTCACATGATTATTATTTGTTTCATAGTTATCGCTTGGTGAGTACAATTGTGGTTTTTCTGGAACTGTAGTATCAATGATAAAACTCCAAACATCAGAGACATTCGTTCCTTGGGTATTGTTTGCAACAACTCTCCAATACCATCTACCATCAGATAAAGCTTTTCCAACTGGAGTTGTATAGCTGGTGGTTGAGGGGTCGAGCGAGATGTTTATGTGTTCATCGCCATCTGAAAAATCGGTTTCGTCGTCTACATACAGGGTGTTGTTTTCTTGGTTTTCACCGTTAGTCCATTGGAAGGTGGGCGTAGTATCTGTTGTATACGTGTTGTTATCTGGGGCTGTCAGTGTTGGTCGTGTCGGGAGGGCAAGTTCTTCACTGCCCACAGAAAAGAATCCGCCATTGGTGGCGTTGTTTACATTGTTATATCCTGTGTTTATCCAATTAGCAGATCGGGCAATCTTTGAGATACAGAACTCATCGATGGTTCCTTGCCAATCATAACCATTGCTTGAAGAGATAGCAAACGTTGCCTTTGTAGGATTACGATAACCTGCTGTTCCGGCTAATCTACCATCGATATAAAGCCGAGCATTATTAGCTACACTATCTATTATTGTAGTATAAAGATGCCACTGATTTACATTAGGTTGGACGCAAAATAAGTTGCCCCCGCCATCCCAAGTATTAAGATATATATTCCCAGCATAAAAAAATAAATCAGGGCCACCCGTTCCGGTATTACCAATGCACCAAAGCATGTCGCTTAAACCTGAGGTAGTAGATTTTGCCCATGATGAAATTGTGACCGTGGAGGGAATCGCTATGGTGATATCGATATAATCCGCACTTCCATCAAAACTAATAGATTTGCTAATTTTCCCATCTACACCATAAGTCGCACCAGTTAAAGTTCCAGATTTTCCATTACCTGAAGAATCGAGGATTGTCCCAGACGTTTCATTTAAGTGCCAAACACCCAGATAATTGCTATCCCAAACACCATGAGGGTTTTGTTGACTCGAACATTCACTATTACCATAATACATGTAAATCTGAGTATCAGAACTACTGGAAAGGCTGGTGACGTTTATCCATGTGATGAAGGCACCTGTTACTGCAGTATATTTTTCTATTTGATGATTTAACTTATAACCACTAACGTCTGTAAACGCTATATCATCACCATCAGATTGTGCTGTATCTCTTAACTCCGTATCTGTTATGTTAAGTAGTAATGGGATGTTGGTTTGATCACTTGGAACTTGATTATGGTTAAGTGTTATTAATTTTCTATAACTCCAATCTAAATCCCACCAGGTTGCTGGATCACACCAGGTAAGGTTAACCGAGGTAGATAAACCAGAATAAGAAAAAACCGTAACCACCGTAGTATATTCCTTAACCTTGGTATCATGGACTACCCAAGTACCTTTCCAGACACCATCGTAGATCGTTCCTGAAGCAAGATGAAGTGTTACGATATCAAAACCTTTTTCGTGATAATTTTTTGCTTGGACCGTTGCAATCCCAGAGCTATCTGTTACAGTTACTGAAATAACCATGAACGACCCAATATTAACTTTCTCAGGAACTACAGAAGCATCCTTAATACATGGTTTTTGTTGAAGAGGGAGTAATTGGATAAAGGGAGATGGAAGAAAAAAGAAAAAAGCGACAATCAGAATAAAAATTGATTTATTAATGACCTCGCCTCCTTTTTGAAAACAAAAACGATAGAGAATT
>Ga0307380_10003330_pt1 | contig 22243 bp, 22 predicted proteins | sample UN3MG_FD_202239 | JGI IMG/M metagenome (GOLD analysis project Ga0307380, IMG submission 202239) | Soil microbial communities from Risofladan, Vaasa, Finland - UN-3 | ecosystem: Environmental > Terrestrial > Soil > Coastal area > Acid sulfate soil | place: Finland: Risofladan, Vaasa | collected... | reverse complement strand
AGTAATAAGTTTTAGTTTACAAGTTGTGGGTTTTCTTCGTTTTGTCATTACGCAATGGCAGTTTTGTGGAAATAGTGTTGAATTTTTACGCAATACGATATACGCGATATACAATACGAAAAAATAAGGGGGTAAAGTAAATGTCGATTATAAAGAAAAGAAATATTTTTAGGATGGAATTGTGGTTGTTTGCGTTGATATTTTTAATGATTTTCTCCGGAGTAAGTATGGCACAGGAGGCAGCTAAAGATTCGGAATATCTGCAAAAGATTGCTCTTTGTAAAGATATTCTGGATAAGAACCCACTACAAGGGGTCAATTTTTTCTTTCCTCAGGATGAGAAAGTGGTTACCTGGCTTAGATTTTCTTATGATTCTGCAGAGAAATTTCTCCTTAAGTGGGAATGGATTACTCCTCAGGGCAAATTGTATCATCGGGGAGAAGTGGAGATGGAAGCCGACAGTTATACTAATTATCGCACTTGGTACTGGATAAAGATTAAGGGTAATTATGCCTCTCAATTGCCCGGAGAGTGGAAGGTAAAAGTGTATATTAACGATATTTTTTTAGCGGAGAGGAATTTTTTTATCGTCGGGCCTTTTTAAGATATTAAGCTAATTAAATACGACTTGTAACTATTAACAGTTTTGTCGAGATCGCAATAATTTAACTGCTGCAGAACAGATTTTGTTTTAAAAAATTAAAATTAAAAGTAAAAGACTGAACTATCGATGAAAAGAAATTATAATTTGTTGTTGGTTAATCCCTGGATTTATGATTTTACAGCTTATGATTTCTGGTCTAAACCCTTAGGATTATTATATATTGCCAGCATTTTGATGGAACAGGATTATAAGATTAGTTATATAGACTGTATGGACCGTTATAATCGGGAAATATTGAAATTACAGAACAGGGAGTCCCCTCAGAAGGATGAATTTGGCCGAGGGCCTTTCTATAAAGAAGAGGTTAAAAAACCAGAAATTTTAAAAAATATCCCGCGCTGTTTTAGTCGATATGGAATTACTGAAGATGTCTTTATAGATGAATTAACCAAAATACCCTCACCCCAGGCAGTATTGATTACCTCTGTTATGTCCTACTGGTATCCGGGGGTATTCAGGGTGATAGAGTTAATTAAAGAAGTTTTTCCCGGTATTCCAATAATTTTAGGAGGGGTCTATGCTACTTTATGCTTTGAACATGCCTTTAAATTTTCTGGTGCTGATTATGTAATAAAAGGGAATAGTATAAGAGATTTAATAAAAATATTAGAACAGCATGCCGGGAACAAAAATGATTATTCAAAATACGAAAAAGGGTTAGATAACCTGCCTTATCCGGCCTGGGACCTCTATTCTAATCTTGATTATATCTGTATCTTATCCTCTCGGGGCTGTCCTTACCGTTGCAGCTATTGTGCTTCTTTTAGAATAAACCCTAAATTAGAATTTAGAAATCCTAAAGAGGTAGTTAAAGAGATAGAATACTGGCATAGAGAAAGGGAGATAAAGGATTTTGTCTTTTATGATGACGCCCTATTAATAAATTCAGAAGATAATTTTCTGATTATTTTAGAGGGATTAATCAATAAAAAATTAGCCGTTAGACTTCATACTCCTAATGGTATCCATGTTCGAATGATAAACGAAAAAATAGCCCTTAAGATGTACCAATCGGGGGTGGAGACCATCAGATTGGGTTTTGAGACAGTTGATCCTCATCTCCAGTCAGAAACGGGGGGCAAGGTAACCAATCTTGAATTTAAAAAGGCAGTAGATTATCTTTTAAAAGCAGGGTTCAAAACTTCTCAAATTGGTGCTTATCTTTTAATCGGGTTACCTGGACAGAATTTACAGGAAATTATTGATTCTATCCGTTTTGTGATAGATTGTGGGGCTCATCCGCGTTTGGCTAAGTTTTCTGCTATCCCGGGCACCAAAATCTGGAGCGAAGCCAAATCCCATTTTAATTTTAAAGGAGGCATTGATCCTTTGTTTCATAATGATGCACTTTTACCTTATTTATCACCGGATATTACCATTAAAGCCTACCAGCAGATGAAATCAATAGCAAAAATATAAAATAATATAAACCAAATGTGTTATAATTGAAATAAAATGTACTATGGATTTTCGAATATAATAACTGGAGGTGATTTGAGAAAGATAGCTTATCCCCAGGTTGTAAAAGTGAACAAGGGTAAGAAACAAAAATGAACAAAAATAGCATACATAGATTAGTAGATGTGGATATTTTATAAAGCATTCAATATTATAAGGAGGAGAAACGAATGGAACTATTAAAAGTCTCATCTAAGTCGAATCCTAAAGCAGTAGCCGGTGCTTTATCAGGGGTAATAAGGGAAGAAGGAAAAGCAGAATTACAAGCCATAGGAGCAGGAGCAGTAAATCAGGCAGTTAAGGCGATTGCTATTGCTCGGGGTTTTACCGCAACCAGTGGAGTTAATTTAGTCTGTATACCAGCTTTTGTAGATGTAGAAATTGAAGGAGAAGAAAGGACCGCTATTAAATTTTTAGTTATGCCCGGATAAAAGATTGTATTATCAATATCACTCCAGGTGAAAAGTAACAGGAAGAATTAGAAGTTATTAAAAATAGGGGGTTAGCTTAGAAAGCAATTTATTGCTTTAGTGATTTTACAGAAAAGAGATTTCAAAAATATTAGAGTAAAGGGGGGAGTTAAGATTAGTATGGACAAGAATAAGGAGAAAAAAGAAAAAACAGAGGATGTAGCTACCCAGGAAACCGAAAAAATAGCTGGGGAAATAAAGAAAGAAGAAAAAAAAGAAGAAAAAATTAAGGCCAAAGAAATTTTGGGAGAAGTTAATATCGTACCCGAGGTAATAGCAACCATAATTAGCAGAACAGTAATCGGCATACCCGGAGTAGCCGGATTAGCTACTCGTGCCAAAGGGGGGATAGGAACTTTATTGGGAACCAAAGAATTAGAAAAAGGGATTAATGTTGACCTTAGAGAAAATAAAGAAGTTTCTACCTCTATTTCGGTTATTTTAGAGTATGGTTCCATAATAATTGATGTAGCTAAAGAGATCCAGAAGAAGGTAAAAGAGGAATTAGAAACCAAAACTGGACTTAAGGTTACCGGGATAAATGTGAACATTCAGGGTGTGCATATAGAAGAAAAGAAGTAGTTAATATATCAAAGGAATAGGCCTATCAGGTTTTAAAAAATTACCTGAATAGGCCTATTTACACTTAACTTGTTAATATAATCAAAATATTTTCTTATTTTACTTTCTCTTTTAATTCCTTGCCTGCTTTAAAGAATGGTACATTTATAGCTTTTACTTGGATTTTTTCGCCAGTACGTGGATTTCTTGCCATTCGAGCAGCTCTTTTTCTGCTACCAAAAGTTCCGAATCCTACTAATCTAACTGCGTCACCCTTGGCTAAGCAACCAGTAATAGTTTCGAATACACATTCAACAGCTTTTTTAGCTTCCCGTTTGGTAACACCAATTTCACTTGCTACATTATCGATTAATTCGCCTTTGTTCACTATTCACACCTCCTTTCATTTTTGAAAATATCCTAAAAATAAATAAAATACAAGTATTTCTAAGCATTTCTTGACTACTACTTATATATTATTCGACAAGCGTTTTAAAAATCCTTCTTTTTTTAGAAATTATTTTTAATTTTTTAAGAAAAAACAGTGTTTTCAAGCATTTTTTAATAAATTAAATCCAAATTGTCAGCTAGGAAATAGATTTATGATATATAAAATAGAAATATGTTGAGTAATTATAAAAGAAATTGCTATATATTGCAAGTGTTTTAACTTTTACTTTATTGAGCAGAGGTTAATTGTAAGACCTTTTTTGAAGCGGTTATTTAAATTTGTTGGTTGTAACTGGGTTGTAGGGGCACAATGAATTGTGCCCTCGCCACATTGTTACCTAATTTTTTCTGTGGGTATGATGCATTGTGCGCCTTGTATACATTTGCTATTTTGTTTACTTTTTGGTTGTAACCATGTTATAATAAACCAAAAAGAAGTAGATATGCAGGTAGTGAGAAACCTATTACGCATTACAAAACTTACTAACCGACTGCGAGATTTTACCAGCTTTGAGTTTTAAATTTCGGATAAATCCGACCCCGATAATAACTGAAAACTGATTATCTTTATCCAAAGCTATAGATCAATTATTCTGTACTAACGACTAAACAAAAAAGGAGGATTTTAAAAATGTTAAGAAGTATATTGTTTCAGAAGAGAGGAAAAATATTTACCTGCATTTTTATTGCTTTAATAGTATTTCTTTGGTTGAGTATTTACGGAATTAATTTTGCTCAAAGCCCCAGCCCAGGGGAAATCGAAAAGATGAAAAGCATTCAAATTATCAATCCGCACCCACCATTTTCTCTTAGATTATGGCTGGATAATGAGCGGGGAGCTACCTATGCGCCCGGGGAGAGGATTAAAATTTTCTTCCAGGCTTCCCAAGATTTCTTTGTAACGCTTTATAACTATGATACTGAAGGAAGAGTGAAAATTATCTTCCCCAACCAGTATTCACCAAATAATTTTGTAAAAGCAGGACAAATTTATTCCGTTGATGGACTGATTGACCCAAATACCAGGGCGGGGATTGAATATGTTCAGGGATTTGCCACTTCCAGGCCGATACTTATTACTGATAGAGAACAAAATCTAATTTCTAAAGAGTTTATGCCAGAAGTAAACAAAGATTATAAGAACTTTACCAACACCATTAAGGGCATAATAGTATCTATGCCTCCCACTGCCTGGACTTCGAGTAATCTATTAAGTTATACGATAAGGCCAATAGCTCCGCCTCCCACTTATTATGGCAGGATTGTAGCAACTTCCCACCCCCAGGGGGCAAAGGTATATCTGGATAATGTTTATAAAGGATTTACTCCTTTAAATTTAGACCGAGTTACCTCTGGCCAGCATCATATTAAGTTAGTAATGACAGGTTATCAGGATTGGAGTAATTACGTCTCAATTTCACCTTCTCGGACTACTACAGTGTCTGCTGATTTAATTCCTTTAGCTTTGTATGGTTCGATTTCTATCTACTGCAATCAGGGTAATGCTAAGATTTATTTAGATGGAAGTTACCAGAAAACAACTTCCGCTAACAAGTCGGTAGAATTAAAGAATATTGAACAGGGTCATCACGAATTAATGATTACCAAGGATGGTTATCAGAAATGGGTTAGTACTATTTTGATTACAGCTAACCAAACTCATATGGTCTCTGCATACTTGGTTCCCGAAATAAGCTATGGTTCGGTTGCAGTTTACTGTAATATAAGTGGAGCCAAAATATTTATAAATGGAACCTATAAGGTAGCAACCCTTTCTTCTCAACCAAAAATATTGGAGGAAATTAAAGAAGGAGAATATGAAATTACTCTAATTAAGGATGGATATAGAACCTGGGTAGAAGATATTTGGGTGTATGCCAGTGAGACTACTTCTCTCTATGTTGAAATGAATAAGATAGAATATTAAAGAATTTTAATGAAAAATATATAGAGTTAAGATAGATGAGAAAAATATATTGATTGTTCTTTGCTAAATATTCATTCAAGTTTAAGTTAAAAACAGGTTAGAGACCACTCTAACCTGTTTTTAAATAATAAACCTATTTAAATTTATTGTAAGGAGGATAAGACAAGATATGAACGAAATCGATGTAGCCATTATCGGAGGAGGACCTGGCGGATATGTAGCGGCCATAAAAGCAGCCCATTTAGGATTAAAAGCAATACTGGTGGAAAAGGATAAGTTGGGAGGAGTCTGTTTAAATAGAGGTTGTATTCCCACCAAAGCTTTAGTAAGTACTGCAGAGCTATTAAACAATCTACAAAGAGCTGGGGAATTTGGGATTCAGGTTAAAGATTATTCTATCGATTTTCCTGCCATAATGAAGCGGAAAGACCTGATAGCCCATAGATTGTCCTCAGGTGTAGAACAGCTGATGAAAGCCAATCAGGTAAGGTTAGTAAGAGGGGAAGGACAGATAATCGAACCAGGGAAAGTGGAAATTACCGATACTGCAGGAAAAAAAGAGGTAATAAAGACCAAAAATATCATCATTGCTACCGGCTCAAAGGTGATGAGACTTCCGATACCAGGCATAGATAGTGAAGGAGTAATAACCAGCGATGAAGCTCTATCCTTGAGTGAGCTGCCCTCCAGAATGTTAATCATCGGAGGAGGAGTAGTGGGTATAGAATTCGCCGGTATCTTTAAGGTTTTGGGAGTGGAAGTTACTGTAGTAGAGATGCTCCCCAGGATCTTACTCCCTATAGATGAGGAGATTTCTCGCCGACTTACTCAACTACTAAAAAGAAAAGGGATTGAAATTCTTACTGATTGTAAAGTTAAAGAGATAAAGAAAAACAATGGGAATTTAGAAGTTTTGATTTCCACCAATAATGGAGAGAAAAAATTAGAGACCGAAAAGGTCTTGTTAGCTGCCGGCAGGGTACCTGAGTTGGGGAATATAGATGTCCAGGGATTGGGTATCGAATTAGATAAGAGAGCGATTAAAGTAGATGAAAAGATGAGGACCAATATTCCCGGTATCTATGCGGTCGGAGATGTGGTGGGCAAGATAATGTTAGCCCATGTCGCTTCCCGAGAAGGAATAGTTGCGGTAGAGAATATCTCCGGTAAAGAGGTTTTAATGGATTATAAAGTAGTTCCTAATTGTGTATTTTCTATGCCCGAGGTAGCCAGTGTAGGGCTAACTGAAGAAGAAGCCAGAGAGGAAAATAATAATATTAAAATCTCCAAATTCCCCTTTATGGCAAACGGTAAGGCCCTGGGTATGGGAGAGATTGAAGGAATGGTAAAGATAATTGCTGATGCTGATACTTCTGAACTCTTAGGTTTTCACATCTTAGGAGCTCATGCCAGTGACCTGATTGCCGAAGGGACCCTGGCTCTATCTATGGAGGCTACTGCTTTCGAGATTGTAAATACTATCCACGCCCATCCCACCCTGGCAGAGGCCATCGCTGAAGCAGCAGAAGGGATATTAGGGAAACCCATCCACCTGGCAAGGGGATAATTTATTATTTATTGAATAAATCTTAACATATAAAATTTTTTTGAATATAAATAGAGATATGAGAGAAATTTTAATATGACTCAATAAAGGTGTTTTATAAAGGAGCTGGAAATTATGAAAAGAAGTGTAATTGTTATATTACTAATATTACTGGTGTTAATTTCTTTTTTAGCTGTTAGTTATGCATCAGGTGAAAATAAGGGAAATGATATTACCTGGGATAAGACTTTTGGAGGAAGTGGAGAGGATATGGGATTCTCTATTATCCAAACTGAAAATGGAGGATATGCAGTATCCGGATATACAATATTGGATAGAGAGAAAAGGAAGGATACCTGGAGAGCAAAACTTGGATATATAGAATTAACCGAAGAGAAAAGACAGGATTTCTGGATAATAAAAATTGATAAGAGTGGAAACATAGAATGGGATGAGGTTTTTGGTGAGAACGGGCCTGATATAGCGAACTCTATTATCCGAACTAAGGATGGAGGATATGCAGTTGCCGGGTTTATCTGGACAATATACTCTGGAAAACAGGATATCTGGATAATAAAACTTGGTGAGAACGGGAATAAAGAATGGGAGAAGACTTTTGATGGAGATGAAAATGATGTAGCATATTCTATTATTCAGACTAAAGATGGAGGTTATGCAATTGCCGCAAGTACCGGAATCAAGCTCTGGGGAGAAGTAAATTGCTGGGTAATAAAACTTGATGCCAAAGGAAATATGGAATGGGATAATAACTTTGGAGGAACAGGTTGGGATGAAATATATTCTATTATCCAGACCAAAGATGGGAGTTTTATTACTACCGGATGTGTATGGTCAAAGGGAGCGGGAAGAGGAGATGTCCGCGTAGCAAAACTTAACAAAAGAGGAAACTTAGAATGGGATAAGACCTTTGGGGGAAGTGAAAATGATGAGACCCATTCTATCGTTCAAACCGAAGATGGAGGTTATGTGGCTACCGGTTTTACGGTATCAGAAGATACAGGAGATAGAGATATCTGGATAATAAAATTAGACAAAGAAGGTAATAAGGTTTGGGATAGAACCTTTGGCGGGACGAGTGAAGATTGGGCAAACTCTATTATTCAGGATAAAAATGGGAATTATATAGTAGCCGGTTGGACAAAATCGATGGGTGCAGGTAAGACCGATGTTTGGATAGTTAAACTTGATAAAAGAGGAAACCTAATTTGGGATAAGACCTTTGGGGGAAGTGAAAATGACGAGGCACACTCTATTATTCAGACTAATGATGGAGGTTATGCTATTGCCGGTTGGACGAAATCAAAAGGAACAGGAAATTCAGATGTCTGGGTAATAAAATTAGATGAAAATGGTAATCTATAGTAAAAATTTATGATGGAAAATGGGGGTTGTTAGCAGCATTATCAATAGCTATGTTTATAATAATGTTTAGGTTATAATATAAAATAGAACTATATCCATTTTCGAATAAGGAGGAAGTATGAGGTTAACCGTAAAAGATGTAGATAAATGTATTGGCTGTCAGAGTTGTATGTTTGCCTGTGCCCGGAGAAAAGGTGAGGCAGGTTTAGCCAGATCCAGCATAGGGATAAGGTCTGCCGGGGGGATGGAACGAGGATTTATCGTAGTGGTCTGCCGGGCCTGTTCTGATCCGCCCTGTGCCAGAGTATGCCCTACTGATGCTTTGGTCCCCAAAGAAGGCGGAGGGGTAAAACTGGATATTACCAAATGTATAGGATGTGGATACTGTAAAGATGCCTGCATTATAGGAGCCATATTTTGGGATGATGAGATTAACAAGCCGATGGTTTGCACCTATTGCGGCTATTGTGCGAAATTCTGTCCCCATGAGGTGTTAGAGCTTAAGAAGGAGGATTCCTGACATGTTTAAAAATGATCTTCTGGCCAATGTTCTTTATATAGATCTTTCTCAGAAAAAATATTGGGTAGAAAGAAGAGAGGATCTTTTTGAAAAATATTTAGGGGGCGCAGGAGCAGCTATTCAGCTTCTTAAAGAAGAATGTCCCGCAGGCAGTGACCCTTTAGGTCCGGAAAATCCTATTATACTTGCAGTCGGACCCTTAACAGGTTTATTCCCTCTGGCCTCAAAGACGGTAGCTATGTTTAAGTCTCCTCATACCGGTAATTTGGGGGAGAGCCACTGTGGAGGAAGGAGTGCGGTAGCTCTTCGTTTAGCCGGATACGGGGCAATGGTAATAAAGGGAGCAAGTTCTACCCCTTTATATTTAGCCATTCATAGTGACCGAATCTATTTCAGGGATGCTTCCGCCCTATGGGGGATGACTAACAATTTTACGGTAGGGAGAATTATAAGACAAAATGAACCGGCAACAGGATTAAGGACCATAATGCGGATAGGCGGAGCAGGGGAGAAGTTAATTCCTTATGCCTGTGTTACTACTGAAACCTATCGGCATTTTGGCAGATTAGGCTTGGGAGCGGTGTTTGGCAGTAAAAAATTGAAGGCAGTAGTAATATCCGGCAAACATTCTCTTCCTACCGGGGATAAAACCCAATATCGGAAGATATATGACCATATCTATAAGGAGGCTACTTCCTCACCGGTGATGAAGAAATACCATGACCTCGGGACTGCTGAGAATATCCTTCCCTTAAATGAATTGGGCGGACTGCCTACCCGCAATCTTAAAGAAGCAAAATTTGAAGGAGCTTTAAATATATCCGGAGAGAAGCTGGCTGAGGGATATTTAGGCCGTCGATTAGCCTGTTCTCACTGCCCGGTAAGCTGTATTCACATTGCTGCGCTCAGGGAACCTTATGAGGATGAATCATTTTTCTACAAAACATCCATGATTTCTTATGATTATGAACCTATTTATGCCCTGGGGTCAATGCTTGGTATATCTAATGCTGAAGGACTCTTAAAACTGATTGACCAGATAGAAAGATTAGGTCTGGATTCTATGAGTAGCGGGGTAATTTTAGCCTGGGCTACAGAGGCTCAGGAGAGAGGAATTATTTCCGAAAAAGAAACTCAAGATATTAAATTTAGATGGGGGGATTATTCCTCCTATATCAAAGCAGTGCATTTTATTTTCGAACAACCGAATCAATTCTATCAAGCCATGGCTCGGGGAGTAGAACATGCTGCCGAACAATACGGAGGAGAAGACTTCGCCCTTGCTTTTGGTGGGAATGAAATGGCTGGATACCATACCGGTCCGGCTGCTTACATCGGCCTTCTGGTTGGGGCAAGGCATAGTCATCTGGATAATGGCGGATACAGTATAGACCAGAAGATTTTAGTCAAAGAGAAGATTAGTCCCGAAAAATTGGCTAAAGAGTTGTTAACCGAAGAACGTTGGCGTCAGATACTTTCCAGTCTGGTAGTATGTTTTTTTGCCCGAGGGATGTATACCCCGGAGATTTGCTCTGAAGCTCTCTCTTCAGCAGGTTTTGATATTGCCAAAGAAGATCTTATGGGCATAGGAGGAAAGATTCACCAGGAAAAATACAGATTTAAAATTCAGGAAGGATTTTCACTGGATAATTATCGTTTGCCTGAACGTATCTTTGAAACCCCTTCTTTAGTGGGTAAAATTGACAAGAGTTTTGTGGACAAAGTGGTGAAGTGTGTCAAGAACGAAATTTTCAAATAAACTCTTTAAAGTTTAAAACCATTAAAAGATTATCAAAAGACCGTCCCTTGACCAAGTCCTCTGACAAAAGAAGTTTTTAAGTGAGATAGAATAATATGCCCAAAAAATGGGAGATACTGCCTGCCAGCACAAAAAGATGCCATATGGGGTGGTGATAAGGCAGTCTTTTCCATAAATAAAATACTATTCCTAAAATATAACAAGCTCCTCCGATAAAAAGCCAGATAATCATTCCCCGGGGGACTATCTGTATGACTGGTTTTATAGCAATAACAACAAGTAATCCCATAAATACATAAGATAATACCAATAAAGCTTTAAGTTTATCCAGAAGCAGTGCAGTCACAATAATTCCTCCTATTGCCATTGCCCAGGCAAGCCCAAAAAGAGTCCATCCCCAGGCACCTCTCATAAGCGTAAGAGTAACAGGAGTGTAGCTTCCTGCAATAAGAAGATAGATAGCTGAATGGTCCAGAATTCTGAAAATATTTTTTATCTTTGTGTTTACAAAGCTATGGTAAAGGGTGGAAGATAGATAAAGCAAGACCAGTGTAGCTCCATATATACTGAAACTCACTATTTGCCAGGCATCACCGCGCTTACTGGCAAGAACTGCTAAAATTACCAGGGCTGCAATACTTAAAGCCGCTCCGATACCGTGAGTAATGCTGTTGGCGATTTCCTCACCCAAGGTCTGAGTTTTAAGTGAATGAGTTTGCGTTTTTAAAACATTTCTCTCGTTTTCTAAATTTTTCATTTGATAATATTTACCCATCTCTATTTTATAGCTAATCAGTTGATAAAAACTTTTTCAATAGATTGTGTTTATGTTAGGATTATAGCATATCATATAGTAAAATAATAACAAGACAGCGATACATCAAGATTTTGTTAATTTATTTTAATATTGGTTCTATGTTTAAAGAAGGAAAATGCCGAGCCTTATGGAATTTGTTTTAATTTTATTAGGGATAATTTGTATTATTATAGGAATAATTGGCTGTATTTTTCCCACAATTCCCGGACCTCCTCTTAGTTATGCTGCTCTCATATTGCTCCAATTTGCTAAAGAAGAATCTGTTTTTAGTAAAAGTTTCTTAGTCAGGTTTGCTGTCTTAACTGTTATCGTCTCTCTGATAGATTATTTTCTCCCTCTACTGGGAGCAAAATTATACGGCACGACCAAATACGGAATTTGGGGAGCAATAATCGGGATGATAGCCGGCATCATCTTCTTTCCTCCTTTTGGAATGATTTTAGGCATATTTATCGGGGCAATTTTAGGAGAACTTATTGCCGGTAAAGAGAATTCAAGGGCTTTAAAAGCCGGCATGGTTACTTTTCTCGGAAGTATTACAGCAGTTTTTATCAAACTCTCTCTGTCTGTTGTAATGGCCTTCTATTTTTTTATCTACCTCTTTAAAGGTTAAAAATGAAGGAGAAAAAAAGAAATAAGATGTTTTGGTGGAGAATAAATAAGATTTAAAAAAATTTATGAGCAGATATCAAATTAATATTGTAAAATGAATATAAAAGAGGAGGGAGGAAAAAATGATAATTAAAAATTTTAAACCATTTGAAGGTCAACATTGTGAAACAACCGCAACAGGAAGCTTACTTCTACATCAAGGGATTAACTTATCCGAGCCCATGCTTTTTGGATTGGGCGAGGGATTGAATTTCATTATCTGGAATATGAAAACAATGGATTTCCCTTTCATCGGAGGAAGGATAAAAACGGATTTACTGACCCAAAATATTGCCTCGCACCTCAATTTAAAATTGAATGTTTGGGAAACGTCTTCACCCAAAAAAGCCTGGGAAAACGTAAAAGAAAATATCGATTTGGAAATCCCGGTTGGAATAAAACTGGATTGTTATCACCTGGACTATTTTTCTAATAAATTTCATTTTGCCGGCCATTATGCAGCAATGTACGGATATGATGAAAATAACGCTTATCTGGTTGACACCATTCAACAAGGTGGATTGGTTAAAACCTCTTTAAAGAACCTTGAACTGGCTAGAAACGAAAAGGGACCTATGTCATCTAAAAATCTCTCTTATACCATTGAAGCCATCAATAAAAAATATGACTTAAAGAAAGAAATTATGGAGGCCATAGGCAATAATGCTAAAAATTATTTGAATCCTCCCATACAAAATATTAGTTATAAGGGTATCCTAAAAACCAGCAAAGAAATAATAAAATGGTTTAAGAGAAGCAAAGATGTTGAGGGGGATTTTAAAACAACTGCAATGTTAATGGAAAAAGCCGGTACCGGCGGCGCGCTGTTTAGAAACCTTTACAGAGATTTCCTAAAAGAAAGTTATCAGCTATTAAAAGTAGAAAAAATAAAGGAATCCTACGAGATGTTTGTCGATATTGCCCGGCTATGGAGAGCAGTTTCAAAATTGTTTATAAAAGCAGGAGATACGAAAGATATCGAATATATTTATAAAGCTTCTGAAATATTAGTAGAGATATCGAATAAAGAGAAGAAAGCAATGAATATTTTGTTAAATGCTTGTCAGGGAAATGCTTTTTAAAAAAGTGAATATCTTATGGCCAACAGCAGCAGCCTATCCTTGAAATTTTAATGCTGGTGTGATAAAAAGTAATTAGAAATATTTTTATTTTTAATAAAATATTTCCCTTAGTGAAATGATAATGTTTTATATTATAAATACGAAAGGTAAAAAAATGGAAGAAAAAATTGTTTATTTCGAAAAACCAGGGAAAGAAAATACAGCAGAAGTTATAAAATTAGTTCTAGAAAGAGCTAAATTAAGAGATATCAACAGGATTGTTATGGCATCAACCAGGGGATACACTGCAAAATTATTTTTAGATGCTGTTGAGGGAAAGGATATTGATTTAGTTGTAGTTCCCTGGCAATTCGGTTTGAGAGACGGGGGGAATCCTTTTCCGCAAGAATTAGTCAATGAACTGCGGGGGAAGAAACATCTGGTACACTTTGGAACAATGTTATTTCATACCGATAGTTTATACGGTACAAATGCTCCCAAAGCTATGGCTGACATTCTTCGAGTTTTTGGACAAGGAATGAAAGTTTGTGTTGAGATAACTATGATGGCGTGTGATGGCGGTTGTATAAAAATGGGTGAAAAAGTTATTGTGGTTGCCGGGACGGGAGGCGGGGCAGATACAGCAGTGGTAGCTACTGCAGCACCCAATACTATGGTAACCTCACTACGAATCAATGAGATCATTTGTAAACCTATTTTATAATTCTTCATAAGAAAAATTTAATAAGTAATATTTTCCATTATAATTATCAAAGAATAATTAACATTAAATAACTTACGGAGATAAATATTTATTAAACTTATACTTTTCAACTTATTTGTTTGTTTAGATTTTATAGAAATAAAAATATTAATTAAATTAATAAGGAGGGAAAAAGATGTTTAAACTTATTTTACTCCTGGTGGTCTTTGGATATATTTCGGGTTTAGCCGATGCTCAAACTCATTTTGAAACAGATAATATCACCACATCCAGCGGTGATCTGAAGATTACTTTCATTGGGCACGCGAGCTTAATCTTTACCTTTAATGGAAAAGTCATTCATGTTGATCCTGACGGTGAGCTGGCGGATTACTCTACACTTCCTAAAGCAGATATTGTTTTAATAACCCACGAGCATAGTGACCATTTTGATTTATCTGCTATCAAAATATTACGAACCAATCAAACCGAATTAGTTCTTACGGAAACTTGTGCCAAAAAGATTTCTGGTGGTATAGTGATGAAGAATGGGGATGTGCAAATCATTCAAGAGATAAAATTTGAGGCAATACCGGCATACAATATTATCCATAAGCGTGATAATGGTCAACCCTTCCATCCAGAGGGTGTAGGGAACGGATATATTCTGACTTTTGGTGATAAACGAGTCTATGTGGCCGGTGATACCGAGAATATTCCCGAGATGAAAACACTACAGGGGATTGATGTGGCTTTTTTGCCTATGAATCTGCCCTACACCATGACACCGGAGATGGTCGCTGATGCCGCAAAACTGTTCAGACCGAAAATCCTTTACCCTTATCATTACGGTGATACTGATACTTCTAAACTGGTGGAATTGCTGAAGGATGAGCAGGAGATTGAGGTGCGTATTCGCAAGATGAGTTAAACAAAAAACTCTCCGCAAATATGCTATATAATTATGTTAAATGGCCCCACCGTTTTACCCTGGATCTTTTTGGAAAATATATATCCAAACACAATTAATTTTGTTAGATAGCGGGAGAATATTTCATGAAATTAGAAAGATTAGGACTTAGTCATTGGTTTAAAGGCAAGATTGATCCTACAAAATTAATCGAGTACCGAATAGCCAGAGTTGTCACTGTAAATAAGGATAGCTATATTATTAGAAATGAAAAAAAAGATGTTTTTGCGGAAGTAACAGGAAAATTTAAATTCAATGCTGATTCTCCGTTAGATTATCCCACAGTGGGTGATTGGGTCTATGCCAAATATTTTAACAAAGATTCTTTTGCCGTTATTAGTGAAATCTTTCCCAGAAAAACAATCTTAAAAAGGAAAACATCGGGTAAAAAGATAGAATTTCAATTAATTGCAGCTAATATCGAAACAGCCTTTATTGTCCAGTCACTTGATTACAATTATAATCTCAGGCGATTAGAACGATATTTAGCAATGATAAATGAAAGTAATATTCGCCCTATAGTATTACTTAGTAAAAATGATCTGTTATCCCCTATGAATGTAGGAGAAAAGATATCCGAAATTCATACAGTGATGCCAGACATTCAGGTAGTGGCTTTTAGCAATATCACTAATTCTGGTTTAAGTGAAGTAGAAGAATTATTGATTCCTGGTGAAACATTTTGTTTGCTTGGCTCATCAGGAGTTGGAAAAACTAGTTTACTCAATACTCTTCTGGCCGAAGCGCGGTTTGAGGTTCAAGCTATTAGAGAAAAAGATGGAAAGGGGAGACATACTACTGCACGCCGCCAGTTAAATATATTAAAAAACGGTGCAATGCTCATAGATACACCGGGAATGCGGGAGCTGGGAAATATTGGATTAGAATCAGGCATTAATAATACATTTGATGAAATTACAAAATTATCAAGACAATGTCGCTTTAATAACTGTTCTCATATACAAGAGGATGGATGTGCGGTTTTAGCTGCTTTAAAAGATGGTACAATTTCCCAGGAACGCTATCAAAACTATATAAAAATGAATAAAGAATCAATTTACTATGAGATGTCATATTTAGAAAAACGACGGAAAAATAAACAATTTGGTAAATTTATTAAATCAGCCAAGAAATATATTAAAAGTAAATAATAATGCCTAATTTTTAGGAGAAATTCTATGCCGGATAAACTCTCCGCAAATATGCTATATAATTATGTCAAATGTCCCCACCGTTTAACCCTGGATCTTTTTGGAGATTATTCAAAACAGGACCCCATCAGCGTATTTGTCAAATTATTATGGGAAAAAGGCACTGATTTTGAAAAACAAGTAATAAAAGGGTTAGAAATACCATTTTTAGATTTAAACTTCTACTCGGGAATTGAAAAAGAAAAACGAACCAAAGAAGCTATTAATAATGGCGTGGAATTAATATATAGCGGTCGAATAAGTGCAGGAAACCTAATCGGCGAACCTGACCTTTTAAGAAGAGAAAGTAATGGATACATTAGTGGTGATATAAAAAGCGGTTCCGGTTTAGAGGGAGAAAATGATTCATCCGAAGGGAAACCGAAGCCCCACTATACGGTTCAGCTTGCCCTCTATACCGATATTTTAGAAAGGCTTAGTCTATCGGCAAGCAGAAACCCCTTTATCTGGGATATTCATGGACGAGAAATTGAGTATGATTTAAACTCACCCCAAAGCACACGAAATTTAGAATCTTGGTGGACTAAATATCAAAACTGTTTGGAAGCAGCAACTAAAATAGCCAATCATGATTTAAAGACATTGCCCGCCTACTCAGGAATATGTAAATTATGCCAGTGGAGAACCTATTGTCTCAAATGTTTAAGAAAAGCGAATGATTTAACCTTGATTCCGGAATTAGGACGTTCAAAAAGAGACGTTATGATTAACCATTTAGGTTCGGTTGCTAAATTAGCTCAAGCTAATCTGAACCAATTTCAAAAAGGGGAAAAGACTATTTTCCCAGGAGTAGGTAAAGATACCCTGGAAAAATTTCAAAAAAGAGCAATACTTTTATCAAAAAGAGGTTCCAAACCCTATTTAAAAGCTCAAGTCACCTTGCCAAAGGCTCCCACTGAATTATTCTTTGATATTGAAACAGACCCAATGAGGGATATCTGTTATCTGCATGGATTCTTAGAGCGTCGCAATCGAGAGGCTAACACAGAGCGATATGTTTCTTTCTTTTCCGACCAACCAAATGAAAAAGAAGAAAAACAAGCCTTTAGTGCAGCCTGGGAATTTATTCAAAAATCAATACCCTGTATCATTTATTATTATTCGCCCTATGAAAAAACCCAATGGAAGAAATTACAGGAAAAATATCCGGAGGTAATGTCCGAAGAGGATATAGAAAGGATGTTTAATTCTGATTATGCAGTAGATCTCTACCATGATGTGGTAAAGAAAAAGACAGAATGGCCAACCAATGATTATTCAATTAAAACTTTAGCTTCCTATCTGGGATTTCACTGGCGCGATGGAAGTCCGTCCGGTGCTGAATCTATTGAATGGTATCATCGATGGGTAGAAACCGGTGATGTAAACATAAAGAAAAGGATTCTCAAATATAATGAAGATGACTGTATCGCCACCCGCGTTTTATTGGATGGCATTTGTTCGTTACCTTTATTCCAATCTTGTTGATTAATAATCTGTAAAAACGACCGATAATAAAACGTATCAAAATCCCTTTCATTTATTTCTACAATCCCATAATTTTTCTTATATAAAAGAAAAAAAGGACAGGTCACTTTTTTATAATTTAAAAGCAACCAATCCCTTTTTTATATTACATTGAATAGGACAGTCCCGTATAAATAAGAGAATTTAACGGGGCGAACCCAGCTCTACCCTCATTCCTGCCAATTCTTTCTGCACTTCCGAAAAGCGAAGAGAATAATACTCTCGATTTTGCTGGTTTAAGTTGGTGATTGTATTATGTATCTCTTTAGTGTTCTCCAGGACTTGCCGATATCCTTCCTTTTGTGCTGTCACGATTTCCTGCATAAATCTGTCGATTCGAAAGATTAAGAGTATCGACAAGGCGATAGGAAAGCCTTGATTGGCGATGATGTTTGATAACATTTCAACATTCATTATTTCACTCCTTTCTCAAAAAGTTTCCCAAAGGTGCCAGGCACCTTTGGGAAACTTTTCTTATTCCCTCCAGCGGGTGCTTTTGGTAGGCCGGACGTCCAGATGCAAAAAGTTCTTCTTCTCATAGAATCCGATCCCGGCAAAATCTATCTCTTCAGCATAACCTAAAAGTTCGATCAGATTGATATCTTTTACTTTAATATCTGCCGCTAAACCGATAAGGTGATAACTGTTTGTTACCCCTCCAATCTGATGGTTATATTTCGGACAACGGTATCCGGAGGTGATATGGATGGGTTTTTCAATTATCTTTCTTAGTTTTTCTAATTTTTCTAAGAGAAGAGGATGAAGCATTATTCGCCTGCAGCAGGGACAGGCAAATTCGGATAAGTTGAAGTGTGGGGCGATCATTATATTGTTAATTTGGTTTAACATTTGCATGAAATTTCCTCCTTCGTCGAAAATAATTGCAAGTTGCGAGTTGCAAGTGGTAGGGGGCGGATTCATCCGCCCCGAAACAGACGGGTTCGATGAATCGAACCCCTTGGGCAGTGCTTTAGCTAGCTCTTCCTCTGATAATCCCTGCAAACCCTTTTCATCACTACAACCCTCTTTTACCAATTTTCTGATATAATACCGGCTTAACCCGGGGATATATAATCGAGCTAAACCCAAACCTTCTTCTTCTATGCCTTCTATCAGTCTTTCTGATAATAATATTATCTGCTTAAGGTCTTCCTTCCTCTTTTTCTTCCAGCATCCACTTTCAGCTATAGCAGCCAAGCTATCAGCCAGCCAGCAAAATCCTTCTGCTAAACGCAGCACATCTCCCTTATAAAGGATATATTCCTGTTCGAGGCTCTTCATCTCTTTATTTCCTTTTATCCAATCGTATAATAAAAGGATTTTTTTACAAGACAGGTAATCCTCTAAAGTGGAGGTTTCCTCTTCTCCCTCTTTTGGTATAAACTTCTCCCGATAGATTTCTTTATTTCCTTCACCCTGATTAAAGATTAGACCTAAAATTCTATGCCAGCAAATTTCTTCCTGATCCCACTCCTGATTATATCCTCCTCTTTTATCATCATTTCTAAAAGACCAGGAAAAGGGAATGGGCTAAGAAGATTACCCTACCGAACTCCCGCCCATTCTGGACACAATTCCCCTCTTTTCCGATATTTAATATTCCGGCTCTTCCCCCCATATTTTCTATATCAGCAAAGGTAAGACCGGTTCGATAAATATAGCGGTCATCTTCCTCACCATGATGAATTTTATCCAGGGAAATGATGACATTCTTAAAGGGCAGACTAATACCCATGGCCAAGATGTTAGTAGCACAAATCACTTTTACCTCTCCCTTTTTAAGGTAAGTTTCTACTAAATTTCTTTCTTCACAGGAAAGGTCCTGATTATGATAGGCAATCCCTTTTGGTAACAATTCTAATAATTCATCTCGGGATAAAGTCTCTTCCATTTCACTAAGTTCGCCTATAGCCGAAGAGGCAGCAGAAGACTCTAATCGGGAAGCCAGCCATTTAGCCCATTCTCGAGTTTCAGCACTGGTAGAGAAAAAAATTAGGGTAGATTCATTTTGGTTAATAAAATACCTGATTGTCTCTAATAGATAATCCCCAAAACAATTATCACGAACTGCATCTTTTTTAAAAAATATTTCTCTCTGATAAGTCTTCTTATTTTTAGAGGTAATATATTTAAAAATTCCATCTCTTACCATTCCTTTACGCAGCTCTACCGGACGTTGATGAGAAAGAAGGGATTGAGCAGGAAACCATTTTAGGAGTGCTTCTTGATTTTCTATAAGGGCAGATAGGGCGATGATCCGGAGATTTCTATTTTTTTTCTGCAGATGGTCTATCAGGTTTTCCATTAAAGGACCCCATTTCGGATGATCGATCATCTGCATCTCATCTATTATTACCAGGGAAACATCTATTAAAAAATCGGGGTGTTTCAGAAGAAAATAGTTGAATTTTTCATAGACCATCACCGCTATTTTATAATTTCCCTGGATTATGCGGTAATCATCTTCTCTATGGTTACGGGTAGAGACTACCATCTCTAATCCACAACTGCTATAAAGGCTTTTAAAGTGCCTATATTTTTCTTCAGCTAAACATCTTAAGGGGACTAAATAGATAACCTTTTTCTGATGATGAATTACCTGAGTTATAGCAGCCATCTCTCCGATAAAAGTCTTTCCCGAAGAAGTAGGAGCAATAACTAAAAGATTATCATTGTCATTGCGAGCTTTCGAAGAAAGCGCGGCAATCTCATACCCTCGTCCTTCATCATAATCCAACACCCCATAATTTCTTACCGCCTCCTCCTGTACTGGCAGCAAATAAGGAGAATAGTGTTTTTCCCAGATGTTTAGAATATAAGATGGGATACCATAATTCTTTAAGTTTTTAATCTTCATTAGCTTGGTCATTAGTACTTTCCTTTCTTTTTATCTTTCTACAACTAAAAACTGCTAATAAATAGTAAATTAGTTTCTAACACATATCTAATACGATAATGAAGAAGTAGATAAACATATATTTAAGTACAATGTTTTAGCCTCTGTTTTTGTTAATTTATATGTTTATTCTTTTATATTTAATTACCTCCTTTTTAAATATTTTCGTATTTTATATTTGGCCAATTACTTTAATATTATTTATTTCACAATATTATTATACTTTTTTAATTTATTATTTCAACAAAATTTTTTTCCATCCGCCCCAACGCTGTCATTCCCGTGAAAACGGGAATCCAGTAATTTGTCATTACGAGGAGCGAAGCAAGCCTGCCCCAGCGAAAGCAGGGGAAGCAATCTCATACTTCCTATTTTTGTCATTCCTGCTCTTTTATATGTCATTCCCGTCTCCTCATATATCATTCCCGCGAAAGCGGGAATCCATCTTTTCCCAAAATTTTCCTCCCCCTTGAGGGGGGAGGATTAAGGTGGGGGTGATATCTTTGACATGCGTCTCGCCTGTCTATAATTTTTTTATCAAAAGCAGGATTTCCCAAACTTTTATCGAATATTGAATATACATAATTTTTTTAAAATAGAGAAAAATCCTATTTTGTCAGGAATAAAAAAGGGATAAGTCCAATGGATAAGTTTAGAATAAGAGATATTACCAAAGAAAATATTGAAGACCTGTGTCAGATTTGTATACCCCCTGAAAAGATAGACCATCCCCTATTTATAACTGGAATTAAAGAAAAAAGCAAATGGGCGAAAAAAATGCTTCAGACATGGGGTTCATTTGCCAAGCTAGCTTATAGAAGATCTACTATAATAGGGCTCATCCAGTATAAACCAGTTCCCCCAGAGAAAGTTATTTATATCTATTGCATTTATGTTCCTGAAAAGGACCAATCTCAAAAAGGGATTGCCACACAACTATTATCTAATCTAATTGCAGATATGAAAAAGCCTAAATTTTGGTTTGGCAATAAACCGGCATTAGCTCTAGTGACCAGAACCTTTCCTGGCGAAAAACCTGACCGGTTTTCTGCCCGTCTCTTTTTCAACAGAATGGGCTTCAAGCAAGTAGGAGTAGATCCTGACTTTTTGTATTATCCTCTGGAAGAAGGTTTTATCTATCAGCCTATTAAGGAGAAGGAGGTTGAGTATATTCCCCAAGAAGAGGATAAAGGAAAAGTCTTGCTCATCCATGAACCTTCCCATTGTCCTTTTTCCTATGTCTTCCTGAAAAAGGCCGAGCAAATAATAAAAGAGATTACTCCAGGAATCTCCATTCGATGGATAGATAAATCGAAAGAGCCTGATGAGATAAGAAAGTGAGGTAATATTGAGGGATGTATAGTGAACGCAAAAGCTATAAAATCTTACGTGCTCGACAAAGAAGATTTTCAGAAAGAAGTCACTGAAGCATTAAAATAATTTAGAAGTAGAGACAAAGTCTTCTATTATTTATCATTGTGAGGAGTGTAACGACAAAGCAATCTCATAAATTTCCTCCCTCTTTTATAACTTGCTATTAAAAATTAAAAGTATTAAAATAGTTATAGTTATAATAATTATTGCCACCCGTTTAAATCCAAAATATCTTACAGAAATAGCTCTCCGATTAAACTTAATAATCTAAAAAAACTAAAAGCAGAAGAGAAAAAAATTTAAGGAGGTGAGATC
>Ga0307380_10003329_pt1 | contig 22244 bp, 31 predicted proteins | sample UN3MG_FD_202239 | JGI IMG/M metagenome (GOLD analysis project Ga0307380, IMG submission 202239) | Soil microbial communities from Risofladan, Vaasa, Finland - UN-3 | ecosystem: Environmental > Terrestrial > Soil > Coastal area > Acid sulfate soil | place: Finland: Risofladan, Vaasa | collected... | reverse complement strand
CTTAGGGTTTGAATATTCTTTCAAAATACCACCAAAGGCTTCATATTTGTTTTTGTTACGGATTATTACCTCAACTTGGCCCTTAGTGGACTTGTGAACCTGAACTAATTCATAGAAATCTGATATAGGCTTCATAATTATCATTGGAATCTTTCCTTTCTTCGTATTTATCGCATACCCCAAGCAGATGCATTTCGACCATCTTGCCTTCGTTTGAGATGCAATGCGTTTCCACCCATTCTCCTGAGTCATAATGTTGGCAGTGTTCGCACATCCCGCAACATTTTGCTGGCCTGTATCCGCATTCGCCTATTTGCAAAAAAATGTGACATTCTAATTTCCTTTTTCATCCAAGTGTAAGGTGTATTCTAGAACCTTCTTCTACATAATCCTTTAATAATTTTACAACTGAACTTGCAGACTGACTTTTATCTCCACCACTAGTACAAAATCCAGCATTTTCAACCCTAAAATTCTTGTCAACTATAGTATTAATAGTATGTCCTTCGCATTTCCATATAATATGAAATCCTCTATTGGTTTTTTTAACAGAATTTACAATAGCACCACTTTCTTCCATAATTCTTTTAATAGCGTTAACAGGCTCTTCTACTTCTTTTTTAGCTCTTTCAATAAGATGCAAAATATAGACAATACGCATTTCTGGAGTTACCCCCTTAATGTCATCTATATTATTAGATCTTTTTATAAGTTTTTTTTCATCAAAAACATCTTTTTCTTCAAATCTCTGCTTAATATCTAATATAGGGTAAGCCTTAGATGTATTTATTGTTTGTAAAAAGTAACAAATTTTACCTCGTATTAATGCAACCTCAACTTCTTCAAATTCATCGTATGTTGCATCTATTACATTAAGTGGTATTTTAGAATATGCTATAGGATTTTCTGGAACTATACCACTATGAAAAGAAATACCACGAATAATATCAATTTTAGAAGATTTGCTAAAAAAATTCCTTGCGTTTTCTATATTAGCAGTAGAAATAGTATCACGAAAATCATCTTGACACATATCTATACTATATATACCATTGTCTTGATTAGTTTTAAATTCCATTCTATTAGAATAGAAAATATTACTAACTACTACTCCATATATGCAATTTGATTCCATTTTCTATTTAAATTCCATTCGTGAATAATATCAAACGACAAACTACTTTCTTTTATAGTTGCGAAAACTCTTTTTAATTCTTCAGAAGTTAAATTATGAGTCTTTGACAATCCATACATTATATTAGTAATAGTTCTCAAATCACAACATAGATCTTCATGCTTTGACAAATCTACTAGATCTCTTTCAACCTTTTTCGTTTCTTGATTCAATGAGCATATATAAAAAGCTACTTCTTCTTCCGTGAGAACTAAAAACCAAATAGGTACACCTAAAGCCATACACCATCCATAAACCATATTCATATCAATCGTAGACATCCTATTGTATCCCATAGGATGTGTATGCAACATATATGCTACAGATGGTTCCATATTTTTTGATTTAAGATCCCATATTCTATCTTTAATAGAAAACCAGTCAAATTCTACCCCGCTAGAACTATTATTAGTAGTAGCTGATATAACATCCTCATCAATAATGGCGAAACATGACACTTCTCTAGAAAAAACTAGAGAAGTGTCATCATAATCTATCATTGCATCAATAACATTATATTGTTTCATATTAAGCGGTTTCTTCTATTTTCTTGCTTTTAGAAGATACTCTATTCCACCATTTTGGTAAATATGGAAAAGGAGTATCCATAATTTCCTGAATAATAGCTAATTCTCCAACCATAGCTGCTCTAATAGCCTGAGGAACTAAAGCAGATTCCTTCAATGATTCTGGCTTCATAATAGCAACAGGAATTTCAACATTCTTAAGACTTTCCTCTAGAGTATGGCAATTCCCATGACTAAAATCAATAATCACAGCAGCCCTAGGCTTAGTAAGATTAGGATTTTTATCATGGAATTCTCTAATTCTCTTATGAATTGTTCCTAGATTATGACCCTGATCTGTAATGTAAACATCTACATCTGCACCAAATTCTCTTGCCTTTCCATAAAGTGCTACACAATCAGTTTGTCCACTATCTCTAACACCATAAAGTGCGGCATGGAAATCTTCCTTAGTAAATCCCTTAGGAAGTGGAAGTTCTCTACCTTTTGTCTCAAACAAACCCCATCTAAAGTTTTTAGCTGGATCACTTACACATTCTGCAAATAATGATGCGCTATCTTTAGCGAACTCAATAGCATGGCTCATAGAACCACTAGCATCAATATGTAGATAGATTTTGCCAATATCCTCTGTCTTAGCGACACTCTTACGTCTTTCGCTTCTAGCAGACGCCATTTCTTTTTTATCTTCTGCATCTGCGTCTTTAGTAAGAGTATCAATACGATCTACAGCAGTTGTAGCCTCTTTAACTTTATCCTTAAATAGATCCTTAATTGATTTTACATCAAGAAATCCATTACGAGAAAACCAATTATAAAGAATGATTGACTGATTTCCACTCGCATTGCTTAACATAGCTTTTGCTACTTTTGCTGTAATTTTTTCTTTTGGAATCACAGACATGGCAACTATAGGAGAAAGCTTGTTTTTTTCTAATTCATCAACTATCTCTTGAGAAGTTTTATTAGAAAAATCAGGCAATAACTCCATTTCAATTTCTCTACCATCTTTCTGTTTCCAATTTAAAATAGAGGCAGCTTCGTCAGTAGGAGCAGTTCTAGTTAAACGATAAATCTGCATAAACTTTTTAGAAAGACCTGATTTCTTAATACCTCTAAGCATATCTGCATTATCTTCACGATAATGAATATACTTACGAAATGCAGTTTTCATGCCAGTAGGAAAATGGCAAGCATTGTTAAGACATCCTTCTGCTTCAAATCTCTTATGGCAAAGCTCCAACACCCTTAATGCTAAATGAGGATCAATAGTTTGCAATAGAGCATAACTAACTTCTCGTAAATTAGGCTTATTAGTCTTTGAACCTTTAAAAAATGGTGTTCCATTAGCATCATTTAATGCGTTGAAAAAGATTGCAAGAACCTTCATGTCTTTAGAATCCCTACGAGCAGCCCAAGAAGTAAAATGAGCCATAAAAATAGGATCATGCACAGCAAGATCTGCAAATGTCTTTGCCGCTTCCTTAAATTTATCTTCTTGTAATTTGCCTTTAGAATACAAGTGAGTACAAGCAGAAGTGATTAGCTTATAAATTGATAATCTCTTCTGGTCAGAATATTCTTCCAATACCGTTTCATTCATTCGTGTAGTCATTGTTATATGTTCCTTTCTATTTATTCTCTAAATTCGATTTATCGGAATCGTCGGGAAGAACGATGCGCGTATCCTTGCCAAACATGGCATTCGCCTCTCGGCGCAGTTTGCGGAATCCGCGCTTGTCCATTCCCCGAATGTGTCTGACGCACTGCTCGAAAATCGAACCAGTGCGTCGAGGGTATTCCTCATTCGCTGCGCTCATTCGTCAACCCTCACTCTATTGTTCGGCCTCTGCGCAGGCGGACGGATATTTTGTTTTGGCACCGTCGGTACGTCACCAATGCCGCCTTTGTCAATATGCCCGCCACGAAAGGCCGAACAAGCCGGTGCAGGGTACGCTTCGCGCCCCTGACCGGCGGCGTTGGTACTACGAAGAATGCACCGTGTTTCGGGCGAACGCAGCACGGCCAGTGCCTCGGCGTTGGTCATGCCGTGGTGGAACTCAACTGCGAACCCGGCCTTGCGTACTGCGTCACGATGCGCCTGCGTTGCTGGGTCCGCAGTGCCAAATATAGATTGAAGAACATTCCTGACCATCTTTGCTCTTTTTGCTTTATTCATCTTAATAAAAGGAGTTTCATAACGATAACTTCTCCCACTTCCAGTAAGTCTTCTGAGTCTTCGGCTACATACATCTTTATTTTTAATAATAAAAGAAGAAATAATATTCAGTATATCGTTTTCATGATAAACTTTTTGTAACGAAGATAATCTAGGTTCATTACTATCTGCATCGCGTCCAGCTACAGGCTTAGGATAAACATAAATTGAATTAGAGTTTAGAGCCTTACGAACAGTATAGCTATATATACCAGTATCATCCTGAATATCTAATCCCTCTCTGCCTTGAATAACTGGACGAACAACATTAAGAACATCTCTATCGCTAGAATCAATTGTAACTCCTAGAGTATCCATAGGGATACGTATATCTCTACCATTGGTAGTAATTACTACTTCATTGCGAATTTCATCTGTATTACTAACTGTATCTGTTGTATCTATTGTATCTGTCATGTTTTTGTTCCCTTCTATTAATTTAGACACTTCTACCGCATGGATTACATTTTAAAGGAAAATATTTGAAAATCAATAAAAATTTTAGATTTTTTTAACACAGGAATCGATGGGTCTAGCAGAACGACTTCTATCTATCACTATTTTTGGTTACTTTATCTCAATTCTTTTAGTATCACTTTTAGCCGATACTGGAATTTTTAGACTAAGCACTCCATTTTCAAAAGACGCCTGAATACTATCTTTATCATATCCATTTAGATTGTAAGACGCTTCAATCCTACGATGGCTTATTCCTTTGTGAACATACTCTTTTCCATCAGCATCTTCTTTTTTATCTGTTTTTTCAACAAATAAAGACAAAGTGTTTCCATTAATTTCAATGGAAACATTATCTTTATTATATCCAGCCAATGCATATTGAATCTCTGTTGATGTTAAAACGCCTTTGTCGTCTTTATGCTGGATAACATCACAAGGAACGACTTGATCTTTTCCGAAGAATTTATCAAAATCTGAGAAAAAACCTCCACCAAATACATCGCCCCATGCATTTCTTCCAAATATGGTTGGGAATCCCCAATCATCACTTCTTTTTGTTACTGCTGTACTCATACTTCTTCCTCCTTATGTTAAGCAAGGTTATTTTTTCAATCGTGCTCTGCTAGACCCACGATTATTTTTATTATACAGAAGTTTTTTAAAAATCAAGTAAAAAAGAAGGGAAAAGAAATAATATTATTGAAAACATTTTTCTATCAATGTATAATAGATTATTGTTTTAAACAACAAAAAAGGAGAAGTGGATAAAAAAATGAGAGAATTGTCATTGTCGGTATCAGATACAACTAGTTCAAATACAAATATTTGTGAACCTGATTTAGATGACCCTGGTGGTAGTAAGCCCTGGTTCATAAAGAATCAGGGCGAAAATACAGAATGGGAAGATTGGCATTGGCAACTTCAAAACTCAATTAGATCAATTGAAGATCTTAACTCAATTGTTCCTGATTTTTTTTCAGAAAAATCAGCAGAAGCAGCTAAACAATTCCCTTTATCCATAACTCCGTATTATCTTTCGCTAATTAAAGAATTTTCATATTCTGACCCAATATTTAGTCAATGCGTACCTAATGAAAAAGAACTAGATAATCCTAGTTTTCTAAGCAATGACCCTTTAGAAGAAGAACACGACACTGTTGTTCCTAATTTAGTTCATAGATATAACGACCGTGCATTATTAATATCTACAAGTAGCTGTCCGGTATATTGCCGTCATTGTACCAGAAAACGTGTAGCTGGAACTAAAAACTTCTATATATCAGATTATCAGCTTAACAATGTCATAAAATATATTAAAAACCACCCTGAAATAAAAGATGTTATTGTTTCTGGTGGTGACCCTCTCACAATGTCTACAGACAAACTAGAAAATATTCTATATAGGCTCAAAACCATCGACACAATAGATATTATTAGAATTGGAACTAGAACCCCTGTAACGCTTCCTATGCGTATTACAGACGAACTAGTTAACATGATCTCCAAATATCATCCAATATGGCTTAATACGCATTTTAACCATCCAAATGAGATAACTGAAGAATCAATAGAAGCATGCTCTAAATTAATAAATAAAGGCATACCTGTTGGAAATCAATGTGTATTATTGAAAGGGGTAAACGATAGCCCTGATATTATGGTAGAATTATGTAGAAAGCTTATAAAAATGAGAGTTCGCCCATATTATATGTATCAATCTGATCTAGTAAAAGGAATTGAGCATTTTAGAACACCTATTTCAAAAGGTATTGAGATTATGGATCATTTAAGAGGAAAAGTTAGTGGTATAGGAATTCCTAGTTTTATAGTTGATTCTCCAGAAGGGAAGGGGAAAATACCTATTTTGCCGAATTATATATTGATGCAGGATAAGCACCAAACGATATTAAGAAATTATAAAAATGAAATAGTTTGCTATCCAGAACCAACTGAGTATATGGAGTCGATATGTCAAACAGGGAATCAAATAAGGGAACAGACAACGATACAGCAAACATAAAATGGTCGGATTTCAGTCTAATTTTCAAGCAAGTAATTGAACATTCTCTTATTGGCATTGCCATTCTAAATTATAAAGGATATTTCTTAAAAGTTAATAAAAAAGCATGCGAAATATGGGAATATAAAGAATGTGAACTTATAGGCAAAACATGGAGAGATATTACTTTTAATGAAGATTTTTCTATTTCGGAAGATTATATAAATTCTTACGAAAACAAACACATAGACTATAACGCATCCATAGAAAAAAGATATGTAACTGGTCTTGGAAAAATAAAAACATGTAAAATAACAACAACGGCATTAAGAGGCTCAAAAAATGAAATACTGTATTTTATTACACAAATTCAAGACATTACCCAACAAAAAGAAGCCATAATCTCCTTAAAAAAAGGACTTGATATTATTAAGAAATTAAAAATAAACTAAATCTTAAGAATATTTAAATAAGACGAATCATCGCAAATAGTAGACTTTTCTTTACTAATATTTGAATCATCTATCATCATAGCATCCCTAGAACTAATTTTCGGACATTTATCTAATATAAATTGCTTATTATTATCTATATTATTCTCCATCTGTTTTCTCTCTTCATATTTTTCTTTTAATTTATTATCCAACTTCTTACTAATTGGATATTCAGTACGCCAACTTTGCGCTATCTCGCAAATTGATGAATATGAATTATACATCAAAATCTTTGCTACTTTTTTTCCAAAACGCTTCTTAAACTTCTTAAACATTTTTTTCTTTAATTTAATATTTTTCTTCTCTAATTTCTTAATAGCATTTTTCCGAACTTTTAAATATTTTTCTGAGTGCATTACAATAGATGATTTCTCATTCTTCTTATCTTCTAAAGTCCTAATCTCTTCTTCAAGTTTATTAACACCTACTGTTTTTTGCAGATTAAGGTTCAATAAATCTGTCATAAACTCTCTTTCCATTACTACAGATTTTACTGCAATGTTTGTCATATGATCACAGTTTTCTTTAAAAGATTCTGCTCTTTTTGTATCTTCATCGCTTAGTCTTGTATTATATCCTTTTAAAGGAGCATCTTCAGGTACTTTCTTGATACGACTTTGTTTTTTAATTTCAATTGGTTTTTCGAGATTAATGGGAAGAGTCATTGTTTGGATCAAATCTTTTTTAACACTCTGTTTTGTTTCTGGATTAACTATAATATTACCATTGTCGTTTCTTATTGCATCTTTCAATCCAATTACTCTGTTTTTTTTGAAATGGACTCATTTTTCCAATAGAATCTTCATTACATTTGGTAAATCTACCCTTTTTGTCTCTATATACTTTTTGCATTTTTCTCCTTTTTCAGATTTATTTTTTCTAAAAATTCACTTTTTGCTTTTTTGCAATCGCCACATCCTTTTTCCTTAATAAGATTTTTAACCTTATTATATAAATCAAAATAAGGAATTTCGTAAGAAGGATTTTCCATGACTGCTAATCGGTTTTGTCTTATTTCTTCTGCTAGTTCTGGAGAAACGCCAAAACACTCTTCTGATGCTTCGGCCAGATGTCCAATAACAAGAAGTAAATGGTCACTATATCCCATTGCCACTTCCATTTGCAAAACAAATGCTTGCGCAAGGTGTTTAATAACACAATCTAGACAATATTTTCTCACTCAAACCTTACTAAAATTTGAAATATTTAAAAAATCAAATTCAACGGCATGATGTGTTACAAAAACATCATATCCTTTTAAAGCTGAAGATTTACGATGAAACTTTTTAAGACTATTTTTCATAGCTTTTATATCTTCCAGACCAGCAGGACGATCATCGCTACCAACTTTAACAATTAATAATTTTTTACTCATATTTCTCCTTTTTTGTTAACGAAATCATTTTTTCAATAATATAAAGGTTTTCTACCTGAATTTCCTGAAGATATTATACATGAAAATTTATAAAATGTCTCAATCTATTCCAACAACACCAAATCCACAAGAAATTCAAGAAGTTACACAAGCTGTATCAACTTTAAATACAGCAATTGCAAATATTAATCAATCTCTGGTCATAATTGAACAAAATAATATTTCTAAACTATTTCAAAGAGATACATTAATTAATGAAATACAATCTGGAAACATTGCGTCACTAGACATAAATAAGATTAACAATTCTCTTACTGCAATGTCAAATATTGCCAGAGTAATACCAGTTATAAATGAATCATTAAGAGTTCTACAAGAAAATGATACGACCGCTAGACGTTTAAACTTAGATATAAGAAATATACAAAATGTTTTAGTTACATCTATTCAAAGCGGAAACTATTCTCAATTCACTCAAATTCTACAGGGATTTCAAGCCATGCTACCATCAATGAGCGGAACCCAAACAACCACCAATATTGGCAATTAATCTTTGATAAGCGGCTCAACTATTTCTGAACCAGGATACTGTTTCTTTATTTTATCTAAGATCCCACAAGGAACAACTACAACACTACCACCTTTTGTTCTTAAATAACAATTACCACCACAAGATTTAGATTTTATTTCTTCTGGTGTCGCTACAAACAAAGGAATACTTTTAACTTTTTTCGTTTTAGGGGTTTTAAAATACCATATCCAATATGAAGGGATAAACCATTTTTTTACTCTAGAAATCCATTTCTTAAGACTATTTTTAACTAAATTTAATTTTTTAAACCTAATATTCGTTTTTGTTACATTTATGGAATAATTTTCAGCATTATAACGGGCCAATCTATTTCCCATTACTTCCCTAGCCTTACGGTTTAAACGAGCATATTCACTATCTCCCTCTAACTCTTTTTCAATTTGACTAGCCCATTTTAAAATATAAGCCTTGTGATAATCTAAAATTTTATCAGCAGCTATACGAGCACAATTAATCAAATCTTTATTTTTTTCATATTGCTCACAAGTACAACTGTTTTTACTATAATTCCCTATGAATTTAAAACGGCAGTAATTACAAAACCTGTTTTCTATTGCAATTTTAGCAAATTCTCTAACGCATGAATAACTTTGCTTTAATTCATCGGCATCATAAATAGGAAATAATTTATCGATATCGTAAGAAGCAAAAGAATCTGCGCTATTATGATCTTCGCAGTGTTCCCCAATATCAATCTCAAAAGGATTGATTTGTTCATTTTTTTCTAATTTTTCACATACCATATTTAATATTCCCATCCATTCATATTACGGTCGTTATTATACAAGAATTCACACCCAAATAACCGCCATCATTATATTCTAGCTTATATTCTTCTAGAACTTCTATTACAATTGACTTCATCTTTTGGCTATGTCCAGTTATTATTTCCACATCGGTTTTTGTATTCCAAAGATTTTCTATGAATCTTATAAGAACATTTCTAACTTTCCCGTGTCTAATTCCATGTAAATCTAGCTTTTCCATATATTAATATATTTCATTTTTAAAATGGTGGGCTGCGAGGGAATCGAACCCCCCTAATCCTGCTCATAAGACAGGGCGAATTGCTACCAGCTTCGTTTCCAGCCCATAAAATCTATAGGCACTAAACCATATCTTCAAGTGGGAAAAATTTTACATCTTTGGGGTGAAAACATTTTTTGACACTATCCAAATCCAAAATAAATCTTAACTCTGCTGTATTTGAATCATTTTTAGTATAGGCAGTTCCTACAATAGGGATATGCAATTCTGCTGTAATCTCTTCTTTTTCGTCAAGAATAAGACATTGGCAAATTACAACTTGTGCATTATCGTCAACATCTTTTAAAGTTTCTATCAAATCTCTTTTAAGCATTTTTCCCCCTTAATTATAAAATTAAAACATTTTAATGATTCCGTAGATAAACAATTTGTATCATCACTTTGCCTTAGAGTTACTGCCATAATACCATGATCGTCAGCTTCATCGGCAGAATAAATAAGTTGATCTGCCAATTTCCTGGCTTCGGAACTAGAAATAAAAATATCTCCGTCTCTACTTTTCTTAATTTTTATCATAATTTTTCTTCACCTCTTTGTTAGAACTTTTCTTAAATCGTCAAAAGTGCTCATATAGGAATATCGGCTAAACTCTTTCATTCTGCTATCTTTAATAGTATTCCTTAATCTTCTAATTGAAATTCTCCATGAATCTCCGCATTTAGAACATTTCCATCCTACTTCTTCTTTATTACTGTCGCTTTCCATTTTTGAACCTTTACAGTCGTTTTTATTAGTCATATGAAAAAATAAAGACTTTAAAAGATCATAAGCGGTTAAATATGCTCCATTCTCACTTCTTATTTTTTTAACATTTCTAGATGGTTCTTTTTCTACTACTTTTTCTGAATTTTCTGAATTTTCTGTTTTTTCGTTCATATTTACCTCAGTTAAGGTCACCAATTTTATTCCATATAAATCATTAATCCTCTTCCTAAAATCATAAGGTTGAATTCTTAAAGATTCTATTCTAATAGAATAACAAGTTTCATCTAAAATAAAATTTAGTCTTAGTCTTTTAGGCTCCGTTACAATTCTGCATTTGCTATCCATAGCCTTTGCAAGAATTTCAATTACATTATCTCTTGAAGTTAAAAATATAGTCTCCATATATTCATATTATACAGTTTTTAAATTGAACAAAATATATCTTATTCGTTTTAAACATTACCTTTACAATTCATTTTTTCATATTTGCCACTTCATCTCTGAAAATTCCCATCACTCTCCTAGCCCATTGAATTTCTGTTTCGGTTTTTCTTCTGGGATTGGTAAAATCTGCCATTGGGAACCACATTTTAAATTCTAAAAGTTCTCTTCCCTCTGGAGTTGATATTGCTTCACATATCAGCCTTGCTTTTTCTTCATTTATTTCTTTTTTAGTTTTCATTTGTTTTATTATACAGTTTTAAATTGGAGTACCATGCGAGAATTGAACTCGCCTCGTCAGAGTGGAAATCTGATGCAAAGCCACGTTTTGCTAATGGTACATATTTCATAAAAATGGTGGAAGTGATGAGAATTGAACTCACAACCTACAGAATGCAAATCTGTCGCTCTAGCCAATTGAGCTACACCCCCATATATTGCCCCATGATTAACTGGCTCATAGGACTAGCTACTCAGTAATAGCCAAGCCGTGTCTGCTACCATAAGGAGCAGAGTTTATAATAAGAATAGACAATCAGACTTTATCTTATTGCCATTCCTATTATACTATTTTTTTTAACTTTTCAAAGATCAATAAAATGGTGGAGACTGACGAGATTCGAACTCGCATAACCTCACAGTGCAGGTGTGACGCTTCCCATTTAAGCTACAGCCCCATTTTATCAAATAGTCTAAACTAATTTATCAAACAACTTACTATCTCCATTACAATATTTCTTTAATTTCTCCATCCATTCTATACTTTTTATCTTAAACATTAATGGCGACCCAGGTGAAACATATGCCCCTTTGCAAACAACTCCTTCAAAACTCATTCCTTCAAGCTTTCTATTTCTAACACTTTCTATAAACTCTGAATTTGCGTTACCATAATATAACATTTTCGCAATATCTATCTTGTCAAACATTTTTAGAAAATCTTTAGGCAATAAAATTCCTTTTTTATGAACACTTACATCAAAAAGTGTTACATCATGATCTTCTTTAATATGTCTACCGGCAAATGAATTTTTACCCCAAAACTCAAAGAAACATATTACCTTTTCATATCTACTTTTTACAAATATATCATGTAAGTCTTTTTCATATTTATTTACTGAAATTCTAGCCGCTTCGCCCCAATTCTCATCATTTACGTCTATTAACTGCGTTCTTGAACCAAACTTATGAAATTTATTCTTTTTATTCCACTCAAGCCTAAAATTTTGTCCGTCAAGTTTGTCAAACGCATATATCTTTTCTCCATTTCTAACATCTTTATTAATACTCGGATATTCTTTCATATTAACCTCTAAAAAATATTAATTATCAAAAAACAAAAAGCCCGAAATAATTTATTTCGGGCTTCCATTATTCTATTTTCTCAGAGTTAGTACTTAGAAAATAGAAGATAAGCCCGAAATGCGGCTCCCGCACCGGCTGCTATACCTATACCTATCTCTATTCTCTTTAACATGATACTATTTCCTTATATTACTATTGTTCTATATTTATTGTTAATATTCCTTCTATTACAAAAATATTATACTATACATTTTCTAAAAATCAAGAACTTTTTATATTTTGCTGTTTTCTGCTATTATCGGATTGTTCGCCTTTACACTCCGGGCACGTGTATGTCCGCCACCCACTATCAGGAGCAGGGCCTGCGCTGAAGTGATCTCCCGCGTCGAAGTAGGTCGTCACCGTGCCCTTTCCGCCGCAGCGACGGCAAGCCGAACAAGCCCGTGGAGCGCGACGTTGAACCCGCCGCGATTTGCGTTGTGTCTTCATGCTTGGCCTTTCTCCACGTCAGGTTCAACGCGGCTCACTGGCGCGTTCATAATTGAATCACAAATATCGCATTTTGCTTTTAATATTCTTTTACTAGATTCATTTAAGAAAATAGGCATGTCTCGCCATACTCCACAGAAAGATGGGGCTACGGCTACATTTAGTTCTACATTATAAGGAGTTACTTCTTCTTTTACATTATAAGGATTAATATTATGATATTCTTCTGTTTCTAATACTCCTCCGAGAACACCTGCCAAATATTCTAATCTACCGACACTAGCATTTAAATAACATGCCGTATAATTTACTCTTTGCACGTAGTCACTACTAATATCATTGGAACATTCTTCACCATTAATTGATGGATTTTTATAAATCAAATCCATAATAAAAGAATAAAATGATTCTATTTGTATTGATGCCCATTGAAGTTTATCTGGCAACGTATTCCATATTTCTTCAAATGTATTAATCGGTTCTTTTGACTCTTCTTTAGAATTTACCATTGGACGTGGAGCCATTGGACGTGGAGACAAAATTTCCTTTAATAATTCCAAACTTATAACAGCATCTTTTAAGTTTTTCAATGCTTCACTAATAGGACGTAAAGCAAAAGCATAATTGTCTTGTACCGGGACCAGCAATCCTGTATACGGTGGCAATTCTGTATCCGGTTTTTTTCGTTCTACTCTTGCGTTTATAGATTTATTCGTGGGGTAGTTCATAATATATAGCGTTCTCTAAATTGGTTTCTTCGTGAAAGTTTATTTTTCGTTGGTTTCCATTAATCTAAAAAACTAATCTAGTATGCCAGTCAAAAGCCCCTTCTTTGTCCAATCTTCCTTATTCCTTTGTGAACGATGTTCAAGCCTTTCAACATCTTTATCAGTTAAAAACCAGCATCTTTCATTCTTTCCATTTGCATCTTCAACCCATACAGAAAAATATTCTCTTTTTGCGTTAGATAGCTTTGGAACGTTAGTATTTTCTACTCTAATTAGTCTTCCAGCTTTTACACGCTGTTTATCAATTTTTGCTTTTTTCATTTATTCTCCTTATTTATTTGGAATTATTCTTAATCCCTGTTTGTTTTTCATTTGATCGACTTCTTTCTGAACCTTATTGGAAATATCCTCAGCAATAACATCTATTTCTTCGTTTTTAATAGATTCTCCCTTGAAAAATCTTAATGTTGGCTTTACCTCTGGTTTCTCGTCATCTTCAACGAAACCATCCTCTGTTTCACAAGCTTCACAAGCCTCACAAGCCTCACTAGGTGTTTGAGACTGTAATCTGCTTATATCTAGTGGTTGAATATTTCCACCCATACCCCTTCTGATCATAGGAGATCCTGATTGATTACCTCCTATATTTATAGGTAATTCAGATTCACTTCGTATTGACGATTTTCTACGATCATCGTTAACGACTTCATAGAAATAACCCAAAGTGCCAATTAAAAATCTAAACCCTCCATTCCATTCATGGAAATCAACAATAGACCCCTCTGGATCTATTTTATTACCAGCAAGGAAATACTCTTTAACACCGAAATGTTCTACCGATTCATTTCCACCAAATCTTTTTCTTTCTACTTCTGTTTCTGCTATTAGCTTTATAATCATATTTTTTTCTCCTCTGTGCTTTGTAAGTCGTTCTTTGTAAGTATATCCATATAATCTTTTAAAATATCCATTATATCTAAAAGATCTTTTTTTGTATATATAGAAAAATTGCTAAAAACAAGAACTGGTGGTTTTGCATCTTTGTCTATATAACATCGTACAGATATATAATCAGACCCATCAATATAATAATCGATATCGGTAGATCCACTATTTAATTTTTTTTCAAATTTTTGCATCGTTTTGAAATCCTTTATCTTTCATAATTTTCAAAAAAGAACTTGCTATCCCCAAAGGTTTTGCATTTTTTTGATACCATTGAAAGGCATTTTCTGCTATTTCGTCTATATTATACATTTTGGTAAGATTTTTGAAATTTGTTTTTTCATCTATATAAATATAATGAATTCCATCAATCAATGGATCATAATAATACGGTTTATATGATATAAGTAGTGGTTTTCGCATCATCATATAATCAATTTCTCTTCTATTTTTACTATCGCTAACATAAGTACTACGACCAGGAAGAACAATTCCAAATTGACTGCTTAACATTAACTCCATAAATTTTTCATCTGATATTCTAGCACCTTCAACCTCATTACATATATATTCCACTCCTTCGCTTTCCAATTTAGTTTTCATAGAATGTCTAGCTTTCCAATTCCTTCCGCAGAAAAAACCAAACCTTTTAATTGGTAAACTAACTAGATCCTTTTCCTTATCTATATAAGGGAACATGCTTTTACTTGGGAAAAAAGTCCAAGGAACTATTTTCTTCCAAAAAGTTTCTAAAACAGAATCAGAAACACCCAAAAACATACGTTTATGCCTTACAAAATTTATATAATCTCTACTAATTATGTTTTTATGCTGCAATTTAATTATAAGGTCAAAGTCCCCATTAAGAACTTCGGAAGTATGAGTTGGTGCAGAATATTCCCATAAATCTAAATATATCTTTTTGCCATTAAAGTATAATATAGTCCCACGCATACCTTTAACTGGATTAATAATCTCATTATGATTTTGAATTTCAAAAACACCACTGTTTTTTAAAGATTCAATTATATAATCAAATCCTAACGTTCCACCATTATTACCAATTTGGTTAAGATTTATTTTTAGTATTGGAAAAGACATACTTATCTCCCATTATCTTCAATCGATATATTATGTTGTCCCGCCCCAGAAGAACCAAAACTAATACCTCCACCACAAGGTACACTTCTAATAATTCTATTTTTTTGAGTTAATTGGGGCTGTTTATTAATATTCTTTTGAGGATTAGAAAATTTAGGTTCCGTATGTTGTTTTGAAACAGGACTATTACTTATTTTATTTTTTATACACATTGGCATAGATGATGGTAAATTAGGAGATTGTTCGGCAGTAGCCACATTTTCTATTTTTGTACCATTATCCATAAATACCGGTGTCTTCATTCTGTTAGATATGTTGTTGAGATGGGCCTTATTTCTATCATCTGGCTCAATAGCCCATTTCTGCCTTTCGTCTGGCTTAGAATACATACCCCATGTCCTTTCATTTTCAACTTCCCCTAAAGAAGAAGTAGCAAATGATATTGCCTCTTCAAATGGAACATAATCAAAAACCTTTAATTCACTATCTGGGTTGCAGTTATAAACATGGAATCCCTCTGCTTCAAAATATGGCTTAAGTTCAGGGAAATATTGATGCATTAATTTATTATATGTATCTGTATTGCCATTAACGGCACCCTTAGACCTTTGCTCGTCAAAATGGTAAGTATATGATTCTGACATTTTAAAATCAGCACCCATTAAAAACACATTTCTAAATCCAAGCAAAAACATAGCTTTAAGCGCAGCTAACATAACAGATCTGCCTCCACCATGGTCTTTATGGTTGCCCCAGTTAAAAGTTAGTTCTTTAAGAAACCTATTGGCCACAAATTTTTCATTACGCCTAAAGTAAACTATATTAGGACAATCTTGAACCTTTTTATCTGATGTTTTCCATTTTTTATTTTCGAAAATACTTTTTTCAGAAAATGAAAAAGGAACTATTTTTGTAATACATGGATCATTCCATATAGAAAACAAAAAACGAGCAGGATCATCAATACAGGTCCAAAAATTAGGACGAATTGTTCTAGCTCCGTTATTTATTCCATATGTCATTACTCCTGGTCTTTTTAGATTGGTTAAATCATATTTACCACTTACTAAACTTGGGCCATTGCATATAAAAAATATAGAAGCTCCATGATACTGTCCGATTAAATCAATTTCAGAACCAAATCTGTTAAAAAACATTGGAAAATGTTCAAAATATTGATTATAAAGACTTGGCCCAAAATTTTTATTAAAGGAAGTATCTTGAAGTATTTTAGTATCATCCTTCGCCTTAACTAACCCTTCTAATAAACAATTTTGGGGTGTTGTCGTTATTGTCTCCGTGTATTTGATGTTTTGATTTGTAATAATTTCTTTTTTATCTGCTTTTTTATCTGCTTTTTTATCTGCTTTTTTACAAAAAACATTCCCGCCATTTAAATATTCTTTTATTCTTTTATTAGCATAGGGTAAAAATAAATTAATATCCGCAATATTATCTTTTCTCATTTCCTCAAACATATTTTTCCATATATTGCAATTAGGAATATCGGAAATGCAAGATTTATTACCGGCAAAATGATAAATTTTAGGATCTTCATGAGTATCGCTATCTAACGCATAAATATTATAATCAGAAGAAACAATTTTTATTTTTAATCTCCATCTATCAATACTTGGATAAAGTAATTGAAAACTACTTTCATCTGGAACAAAGGCTTTAATTTCAACACCTTTGTTTGCCAAATTAATCCAGTCTCCTACAAACGTTTTCCATTCTGCTGATTTTTTAAAAGATATAACGCCAGTATTAATGGATGGATGATTGTCTAATGCTTCTTGTAAAAATCCATCATCTACAACCCCCTGAAATTTTTTTATCCTAGATGAACATAAATTTTCTTTAACGCTGTTTGTGTACTTATTACAGAAGTGAGGAATACAAACATCCACTTCATTAAGCGCATCAAACATTTCATCTATTTTATCAACGACAACAATATCTGAATCCAACCATAGAGTTTTATTATAAGGAGGATCTGCAAAAAGTTCAGTTTTCTTTATTAACGGACTTTTTTTAGATTCTGGAAGATGAACTACTTCGCAATTAAAATATTTTAATGTTTGTTCGAAAGTTGACAAGCATGGGTCTTCAACATAAAAAGTAATAGGTCCATTATAAAACTTTCTAAGACTATACAAGGCAACTATAGCCCCAATAATTTTATCTGTCCCACAATTAAACATTATTATCCCATTTTCTTCCATATATTGCTCCTTTAATAAATATTATCTTTTAATTTTTCAATATTGCCTGATATTCTAATGCTCTTCTAATTGGTTTTACCATTGCTTCTGCTAACTTTTTTCTACCTTCAACTGTAGAAAGTAAATATGTTGATAACGGTTCTCTCTTTTTATGGGATCAAATGTAAAGAATATTCGCATTCTTAGAAAAAATCCATTCAATATATTATCTATTTTTATATATTTCATTTTATTTCACTTCAAAATCGTAATGTTCTGCAAGTTTATCTAATTGGCTTTCATCTTCTATCCACGTTTCCCAATCATCTTTTGCAATCTCTTTTTCTAAAACATTAATAGTTATAGTAGGCATATTGGAAAAATCTTTAATATAACACCTTCCAACACTTCTACCATCTTTTAGACATAAAGTTCCATGCCATAGATTCCCATTTGGAGTCCTTTTAGAATATGCATATATAAAATAGGGTTTGCCGTCCTTACCTTCTTTAAACACAGCAGAATTGCGATTATTTTGAAAAAGATAATTGACAACTTCACCCCATTCTTCATCTTTTCCTGTAAGTGGAGATATAGGTTCAAATCTAGACAATTTATTAAACAAATTAGAAACCATATTTGCAGAATGCCCACTATGTCCTTGTTTAGAAAAAACTTCTATTAGCTCCATAACGTCAGGAGCTATCATGCCGCCATAGTCACTATCTTTTTCAAATAATCCTGCTATCTTTAGTTCTCTTTTTGCATGCTCTATTAAACCGCTCATATCTTTTCCTTTCTATCTTTGTAAATCATGATCATCCGAACGGTCATGATTTAGATGATATTGTTTTGGTAAATCCATACCTACTTTCCCGCCCATATGACTTCTAAATACTCTATCTGTTTTGCACATTCGCCATCTATCTATATTAATAGGAGAATATATACCACCTTTTTCTTTAATGGCCTGCAAACTTGCCAATTGGAAATATCCAGGAGCTATTCTTTTACCCTTAACATACCAAACAGGCCATTTTGAAACTTCTTCTGCCACATTAGGTATAACACAAGGATATGCTCTAGTATCATTATTAAAATAATCTACACAATATTGAATTTCCAAAGAATGTCTATCTGCCCCTATAACCCTTTTTTCATTTTTCCATTGTTCTGTTTCAAGTTTCTTTTTTAGTTCTTCGAATAGGTTTGTGCTATAAACCATATCAGCATCGGCAAAAATAATCCAATCTGCCTTAGAGTTTTTAGCCCTAATATTTCTTGCTATTGCCCTATTACTTTCTTCCCCTTGATTAACAGGAACCGATATTATATTTAACCCTTCTTTCTTAAAAAAATCAATACATTGTTCTGTTGTCGGATTGCCATTATTTGGAAGATATGATATACTTGTGACAATATCTGGAATATCTCCTTTTTGTTGAAGTATTGAACTTAGCATCCAGCACATTCGGTGCTGGTATAAAAAACAAGAAATCATTATTTCGATAGTCATTATTAGATATTCTCCTTTACTTTTTCACCGATGAATTCCGGTTCTCCAATTTTTACAGACAATGTATCTAACATTGTATCCTCGTTTTCTCTCTATTATACAAAAATTACCATCACTTCGTCACTTCTTTAATGTGCTTTGCAATTTCTTTTGCAACAAATTTATTCTTCCAGTAGCACAAATGTGCCGTTAGAGGAAAATATGATATCGGATTAAATATAGATTCTCTAAAGTAAACATTTTTAACCCACGGTTCTTGCATAGGATATGCTATTACATCATATTTATTAACTATATTTAAAATTGGTTTATTACTATCTAAAATGCTATTTATAAAATAGCTTTCTTCGTTAGATATTCTTGGCAAATATTTAACTAAAGATACAGGACTACCCATCATAGCACTAGGTTTACTTTGCGACATAGAAAATAATGAACCAGCAGAATGACCGATATAATAATCTGCTTCTGGAATATCTATTATACTACCATATTTTATTGCGAATTCAAAATCAAATATTACCTCTGCAACAAATTTTCTTAAATCTGAATATGAGGTATCTTTACATTCATACATCTCCATTATACTTTTTATATTATATTTTAAAAGAGAATGATCCCAGTTAAATATCTCAAAATCACATTTAATTTCTTTTTGAATATTTTTACCTAAACAATTTTCTTTTCCATTATCCTTTTGATATCCAACTCCAGGTATAATTACTATTTTCATGATTTTTAAATCCAAAACTTTACGACTATTATACAAACCGCAAATGGTTTCACGCAATTATTTTTGAACAATAATGTATAATAGATGTAGGATGGCGCGTAAAATATGAAAAGAACACAAATATACTTAACAGAAACCGGCAAAATAAACCTAGAAAAAGAATCTAAAAAAATTGGAATATCAATGGCAGAACTTCTTAGAAGAATTATTGACGAAAGATATAAGGAGAAAGAAAAATGAGTAGGCGAACAAACGAATGGATGAACCAAAAAGGAAGCAAGTATAGAAATAAAATTGCTTTTGTGCTAAATAAATGGCGACACGTCCATTCAATTAGAAAACTTGTTGGATTGTTGAATATTTCGCAACCGACCATACAGCAATTGCTAAAACAGTCTAAACGATATTTAAACAGTAATAACAGACATACGCATATATGTGATCAGGATATTGAAATTCAACTTCTAGAAAAAAATAGTAAGATTAGAAACACAATAGCCATATATCTCAAATTATGGAGAAAATATAAATCTATCCATCTAATTGCAAAATCTTTAAATATAACGAACAGAACAAAAATTAGGAAATTATTGAAACTAACAAAAGCTTATCCAAAAACACACTATAAAAAATATTGTAAAGCGTCTAAAATAGAAAATGAAATGAATCAAAAAAATAGTCAGAGAAGAAAAAAAGTGGCCGGCGCACTAAATTGTTGGAGAAAAAATCATTCGGTTTCAGAAACATCTAAAAATCTCAAAATAAGCTACAACAAAACCATAAAAGACCTAGCATTATCAAAAAAATACCAAAAAAGCATACACAGATATAAATACAACCAACCTAACTATTCTGAAAATCAAATGAAAATCAAAAATAGCAAATATAGGAAACAGTTAGCAAAAATATTACATAGTTGGAAAATTTTCAAATCAACCAAACAAGTTAGCAAAAAACTTAATATTTCAAATGCAACAGTTATAAAAATGCTTAACAAATCAAAAAGATACAATTGTAGAAAGAAATATAAAGAAAGCGAAACCAATTATATTGGGGGATGGAGTAAAAAAATATGGATAATTAATTTAAAGGGTGGGAGATGCGAAAAATGCGAAAATAAAAATATATTTGTGTTGGAATTTCATCATACTAAAAAAAATAAAGAAAAAAGCTTAAGTGAATTAATATGGAAACATCAAAAAGGAACCAACATAGAGAAAATTAAAAAAGAAGCTTTAAAATGCCAACTATTATGTAGAAACTGTCATCAAGAAATACACAATCCCAAAATAAAAAGTATATTGCTTAAAAAAGAACTAATGAAAGTTAATGGATCTCAAAAATGTATATTGTGCGGATATAGTAAAAATATAGCTTGCATGGAATTTCATCATCCAGACCAAAAAACCAAAACAAACAATATTTCCAAAATCGGAAGGTCTTTTAAAAAAATTCACGAAAATGAAGACGAAATAAAACAATGTCAACTACTTTGTTGCAATTGTCATGCGGAGAAACACAACAAAAATATTAATTTTGAAAGATTATCCCCAGCTATTAAAATTAGAGAAAGATCTATTATGCATGGATATAAAGTAGCTTGGTAATTATTTTATCCCTCCCCATCCATCAGGATTAGCAGCGTATGATTTAATATTGTGATAAAAATCAAGATTCTTATATTGGTCTTTCATATCTTGAATATAATTTGGCTTATCGTGTGGTTGATGAAAAAGCATTATCGACTCTAATGATTCCCCTAACCATTTAATTTTAAATCCAGCCATACCTACTCTGGCTACCAAATCAACATCGTCCGAACCCCATCCGTCCATCCTTTCGTCATATCCTCTAATTTTATTCCATATATCTATATGCCCACACTGAAAACCTCCGGCAGTTGTACGCTTTTTTATTCTACCTTGCTTGCAAGAATCAATATTTTTAACTGGATCTAAAATTCCTTTATAAATTTTATTAATAAAATCATCTTTCCAATACATAGTTCTAGATTCAATAAATTTATTCGGGTCTAACATAGATATAACAGTATCAAATAGCTTTGGGGCAAAAAACATATCCGCATCTGAACACGCAATATAAGGAGTTTTTGCGTTTCTTACTCCAACGTTATTAAGAAGCCCTCTATGAAATTTCTCTCCAATAATATGTTGAATACAAAATATATTATG